>Ga0224555_1000487_pt1 | contig 60161 bp, 35 predicted proteins | sample 714S23034metaG_FD_180687 | JGI IMG/M metagenome (GOLD analysis project Ga0224555, IMG submission 180687) | Peat soil microbial communities from Stordalen Mire, Sweden - 717 S2 30-34 | ecosystem: Environmental > Terrestrial > Soil > Wetlands > Peat | place: Sweden: Norrbotten County, Stordalen... | reverse complement strand
GAAGTCAACACTCCGCAAGGATGAAACACACACGTCTTCTGACCGGTCGTGTCCACTTGAATCGATCGTGGGCACATACGGTCCCATCCAACACAAATCCATATCCATGTCCAGACGGCCAGAAAGCGACGCTTACTCACAATCTGAAGAGTCTGGGACGCTCTCTGCATGATGGAGGGACGCCAGTTTGCCTCATCACCACCGGTACAGAATCTGCCGGGCAGGCCAAAAGGGCCTTCAAGACTGCATTTCGGGCAGAGAAAGATTTCTGAAGTGAGTGCCCTCCCCTCAAAGGTCTCCCTTCTGAAGGCGCCACCGCAGTGGACGCACACATGAAAATGTAGAAGAGGGGAGCGCAGATCAGGTTACCGATTGCCCATTCGTTGAGCAATCAATACTTCGCCGGGCATTAAGCGTAAGGGAATTTCCTTTCCTTCCCCGAGCGGTACATGAGTCGTGTAATCTTGAATCCAGATTTGTTTAGTGGATCGAAGAGTTACGTCCTGAAAACGGTTAGAGTGGTTCATTAGCAGTAACAATTGTTCTCTCCCGCGCGACTTCACAGACAATTCCACGTATTTTGAATCGATGTTAATGGAACTCTCTGGTCGGAGGACAGAGTAGATTAGGTTTGAATCGTCTTCGTTCCAAGGGTTGTACGTCTCAGACAGCGCCTCTTCCAGATTAGCCGCGAAATAGTAGTAAGTGCCGTTGCCCACGCTGGTCTTGAAGAACACAGCGCGCAATGCCTCCCCTGAGCCGGTTGCGGGCAGCCCAAACAGCACTTGCGTTTTCTGGTTCGGTGCGGCGGAGACATCCACAAGCTTGAGCTTGGCATTTACTCGGATACGTTCCGCTTCTGAAAACTGTCCATCGGCCTGACTGGCTATAAAAGTGGGCGACGCCAGGGTTGTACCCGAGTCTTTTACTTCGAGGCTCTCGGGAAAGTCACACGCCCAGGACTGATACACTACGCCGCCCTTTTCCAGATAGGTTCTTACTTCCGATTTGCCTTTCTCAGACAATCCGAAATCAGGAATCACAAGGGCAGCGGCATCAGATGGAATAGGTTTCCATTCCGGCCACATCTTTACTTCCATATGAATCTGTTTGGCTAGCGTAAACGCTGTTTCCTCACTTGTTCCTCCGTACCGGTCTTCCGTATGTTCCGGATAGAGCAGATAACAGATCGGAAGGTCGCTCTTCCAGCCTAACCCCAGCTGATTGATGACTGCGATCCAGTGCTGGTATTCCAGGGCGTATGGCTTGGGCCGGTTGTGGGTGTCAAGCAGACCCATGCTATATTCCAGGTTGGCAAAGTTGCCCGTCGCAAAAGAAGGCTGAGAGTATTTCAGGTCGATGAATTGGGTGGGCACGTGATAATTTCTATCGATGTTGTGCGACCCCCACCAGAAATAGCCGGTCGCACCTTGTGCCCATGAGCTCATCAGCGTCAGGCGCAGAAACTTCGCAATCTCGTCCTTCGGGACCCAGGCTTCCGAGCATCCGATCTCCTGAACCAACACAGGCTTTCCCGCCATGGCGGCGTAGGCAATTGCGTAGTTGGTACTGTACGTTGTCCTCTGCCCAATCCAGGGATCCTGGTTAAGTGTGCCATTGAAAAATGCGTAGGAGTGAACTGGCATGTAGTCCGCAGCTGCACTTGTGCTCCAGATATCGAAGCTCCCGCCAAAGCCACCCAATCCATCGGTGACGGGATGATGAGGATCCCCTTTGCGAAACGCCTGATAAATTGTCTCCATCCATTGGCTCGTTTGCTGCGGCGTCGGATGCAGATTCATCATCGATGCCATGGCGCTGACCTCATTGCCGAAGTCATAACCTTGGAGTCCTGGGTTGTCTTTCAGCCTGCGGGCGATTTCGGTCGCCAGTTTCTGCTCGCCTTGAACGATCCGCGGATCGGTGAAAATGTTGCCATCAGCCCATTCTGGCAGAAATGTGGCTCCCGACATCCATCCAGTAATGGGGCCCACCTGCACCGCGATCCCGTTCCGGTGGGCGATCGTGACCAGTTGATCGACTCGATCCAGTTTCTCTTTGCTAACTTCATCGATGTTCGGCTGGAGCAGCGGCCAGAGCGGCGGGAATCGAAGGCTGGTGATGCCAAGTTTGTGCAACGCCGCCATATCTCGCTCGATGGCTTCAGGATTCCAGTTTTCCAAAATCAGGAGCCAGCCGGTAGACGGGATATAGTTCGCCCCGGTTAGAAAAGTTGGCTGGCCGTTCAGTGTGATGTATTGCCCCTGTATTCCCCACCGATCTTGTGCATGCCCGGACAAGGAAAGTCCGAGGAACACTAAGGACAAGAACCCGCACAAACAGCACGCCTTACGCATTGAAAGCTTATTGATCATTACTCTTACCCCCAGCATGAGCAAGATATGCCTACGTCTTAATTGCATTAATGACCTGTTCACGATTTCGCAACGCCTTTAATATGCGCTCCATGGCAGCACTATCAATGGTTCGGTCGAAGTTCCTATTATCAACTCCGGCGTACCTCTGAGCGGGCAATGGGAAGAGAAGCAATACGCAAGGAAAAGAATACTTGCCGTCTTGAGAAGTGTCAATAATAAACGGATTGACTTTTACGAGACCTTTCGGTATTCTTCTTTTTTGTGTATTCTGAATTGGCATTCAAACTCGACGCTCCTCTTGAAAGAACGGGTGTTGCCTGCGCCGAAGAGAAACCAGGAGTTCCTGCAAACAAGAAGGAGAAAACCATGTGCAGAGCAGTGGCCGCAGCAGCCTTATTCTTCTTCGCGAGCACGATTCATTCGCAGGCCCCCACATTACCAGGATGGAAGCTTGTGTGGTCGGATGAGTTCAAGAATGCTGGCCGTCCCGATCCAGCCAAATGGGACTACGAGGAAGGCTACGTCCGTCATCATGAACTCCAATACTATACTGTCAACCGCCCGGAAAATGCCCGCGTAGAAAACCATCAGCTCCTCATCGAATTGCGGAAAGAGACTCCCGATAGTTTTTTGCCAACATCCATTAATGATGAATGGCATCGTTATACTTCAGCCAGCCTCACCACGCGCAATACAGCCTCCTGGACGTATGGCCGTTTTGAAATCATGGCCAAGATGCCCCAGGGTAAAGGCACTTGGCCAGCCCTGTGGTTCCTGAGCCCCCTTAGGACACCAGCAATTCCAGGGCCACCGTTACCGAGGCAACCGGACGGTTCAGAAGTTGATACCTTGCCTCAAACAGCGGACACAAAAAAGATGAGCCAGAGCAATCCGGATTTCCTCTGGGGTGGCGAGTCCTCTCTAGGTGAAATCGACCTGATGGAAAGCTGGGGCAGTCGTCCAAACCTCATCGCCGTTCACATCCATGGCACCAAAGGACCGCATCCGTCCGTGACCATTCCTGTCGATGATATGTATAGCAAGTTCCACCTTTATGCCTTGGAGTGGTATCCAGACCACATGGACTTTTTCCTCGATAATAAGAAGATACTCGCCTACACCAAGGATGCCCAAACAGGATGGGCTTTCGACGGCCCCATGTATCTGATCATGAATATTGCGTGCGGCGGCCCCGACGAACCGGCACCGGATGATTCCAAACTCCCGCAGTTCATGACAGTGAAATACGTACGCGTTTACGAGAAAAAGTAGGTCGCTGAAAGGACCATCGAGTGCGGTTGAAGCGGCACTCGCAGCCGGGAGAACAAACATGAACCGCAGACATTTTATGGCGCTTGGCGTCAGCACACTTGCAGCAGCCGCGAGCCGCCCAGTAGCGGAGGCGCAAGGCGCGAACGATACACCAGGAATATCGGATGCCAAGCAGTCGGCTCAGGATTCTATGATGCCGCTTCAGCGCTATGAGCCCATGAGTATGCTCCACCTGCCCGAGACGCATATTCCTCGTTCCCGATTTCCAGTGATCGACTTTCACACTCACATCACATTCGGAAGCCCGGACACACTACGGTTTTATCTGACTCCCGAACACTGCCTTGCTGTCATGGATCGCAGGAACATTCGGACCATGGTTGACCTGACGGGCAGCTATGGAAAAGGCGTCCGCGAAGCGATCAGCGAACTGCAAAACCCGTATCCAGGCCGGTTTGTTGTTTTTACAGAGCCCGCATATGACAAGGCCTCTGACGACGGCTATTCGAAGTTCCAGGCGGACCAGATCGAAGACGCTCACAATGTCGGTACGAAAGGGCTGAAGGTGCTAAAAGTCCTCGGTCTATATCTCCGCGAGAAAGGGAGCAACAAGCTTGTTTCCATCGACGACCCGCGGTTTGATCAGATGTGGGAGGTGGCTGGAGACTTGAAAATGCCGGTGACGATTCATAGCTCTGATCCTGAGGCCTTCTTTTTGCCGATTGACCGCTTCAACGAGCGTTGGGAGGAATTGCACGCCCATCCCGACTGGTCGTTCTATGGAAAGGATTTTCCAAGTAATCGCGCATTGCAGGAGGCGCGGCGCAATGTGATGCGGCGTCATCCGCGTACACAATTTGTGTGTGCGCACGTAGCCGATTCGGAAGATCTGTCATATGTTTCGGAATGCATGGCTAGCCATCCAAATATGCACGTGGATATAGCCGCCCGAATCGGGGAATTGGGACGCCAGCCACGGATGGCGCGCAAATTCTTCGATAGATATCAGGACCGCATCTTATTTGGCACCGATGCAAGCGCCGAAACCAGCACGCCACAACAGATTTTCGGCGACGCACTCTATCAAATCTATTACCGTTTTCTCGAAACAGAAGATGAGTATTTCGACTACGCCCCCGCGCCAACACCACCTCAAGGACGTTGGCAGATCTCCGGCCTGGGACTGCCAGATCAAATTCTGCGAAAAGTGTACTTGGAAAACGCTGCTCGCTTGATTGACCTATCCGCAGTATCGGGAGCAAATGCATGATCCGCTGCATCAGCCTTGCAATCGTCCTTATCCTGAGCGCGGGCATCGCCCTTGGATCCAGTCAGGCTGAAAGCAAACGAGCGCCACACGACGTCCCCTCCGATACGGACCCCAACTCCGCTTTCTGGCGTGGAGCCTTCGGCGTCTTTGCCGACGGCGACAACAGTGGAAATGCAGAAATTGAATATCGGACTGAAATTCGATCACGTTGGACGCGCAAAAATCTATACTTTCTTTTCATTTGCCCCTATAAACAGCTGAATCTCAAGCCTGATCCGAAAACGGGAACGGAGACAAATGGGCTCTGGAATTGGGACGTGGCAGAGGTTTTCATCGGTTCGAATTTCGAGAATATCCGCAGATACCGGGAGTTTGAGATCTCGCCTCAAGGGGAATGGACCGACCTCGATATCAATCTCGATGCGCCACACCATGAAGATGGGTGGGTGTGGAACTCTGGCTTCAAGGTTTCTGCACGCATCGATCCTGTCAACCACAGGTGGTATGGCTTCATGCAGATTCCGTATTCATCCGTGGACTCAAGACCTGCCTTGACCGGCAACATTTTGAAAGTCAACTTCTTCCTCTCAGAGGGAGCCGGATTGAATCATAAGGCTATTGCTTGGCAGCCGACACACCGATCAACTTTTCACGTTCCCGAGGTATTTGGAGTGCTAAGACTTGTGAACTGAGCCGCAATTCGTGGGGGATCTTGCCGGGTACTGAAGACCCATGGGACGGTCCAACACAATCGCGGTGAAATGGATCTTGACTCTTACGGCGGAATTTGACTGCAACGAAACGAAGGTGCGCGAGGTGATCACCTGGGACCGCGCGAGCGCATTGACTCATCCCACCATCCTGTTCGTAAGTATTGAAGGGGGCAAGCGGATTGTTCCTAATGTTCAGGCACCGCATGGTATTCGATCAGGTAGGCCGGTAAGACGAGGCACTGACGGCCTGCCATTTGTGAGGCTGCCGAACGGGGCTAATTCCCGCTTTTCGCGTTGGTAGCCACAATGCTGCCGCCGAAAACGCATTTTTGTTGGACATAATCAAAGGCATTCCAGATCAGAAGATAGCCCGGAAGCCGGGATCGGCCTTGGCTCAAGAAGCCCAAACGAAGGAGAGTATGAACTCGACCAGAATGATGGACAACAACAGCGATGAAGGTACCCTCGGGCGAGTCGATGTCGCGATTGTGGGAGAGATCAATCCTGATCTGATTCTCTATGGGCTGCCTCGCGAACTGCCGGAAGAACGTGAAGTCCTTGCCAGCGGCCTTACTCTCACACTAGGAAGTTCGTCCGCCATTCTCGCGCACAATTTGGCGCTTCTCGGGAGCAAGGTAAGCCTCAGCTCCCGTATCGGCTACGATGTGCTGGGAGAAATGTGTTGTCGGACGTTGACGGAAGCGGGAGTCGAGCTGAGCCATGTGGTCCGATCAGCTGTCGGCAGCGGAACGGGGGTCACACTAATTCTTCCACTTACAACGACTCGCCGTATCCTTACATATCCTGGCGCGATGTTTGAGATGGGGATCGAGGATCTGGACCTCGACTATTTGGCGACCGCTAAACACTTCCATTTATCTTCGCTCTTCTTGCATCGCAAGCTTTCTCCCGATATCCCCTGGTTATTTAGGGAAATGAAGCGCCGCGGACTGACTACTTCCCTCGATACCAACGACGATCCAGACAATAAGTGGGAAGGCGTGCTTGAAGAAGTCTTGGGAATTGTTGATCTGCTGTTCTGCACCGAGGATGAGCTGACAAAGATCGCCAAGGTGGAAAACGCAGTGGAACATGTTTCGGCCAAAGTCCCATTGCTGGTTGTGAAGCGCGGGGCACGCGGCGCCTCTGCATATACGGATGGGCGAAGGATCGACGTGCCTTCGCTTCAAGTTGGCATGACAGATTCGGTTGGTGCCGGCGACACTTTTGACGCAGGCTTTCTTCATCAATGGGTTCGCCGAGCCCCCCTAGTGACTTGTGTTGCCTATGGGAATTTGGCCGGCGCCTTATCTGTAACACGTTCCGGAGGTATAGGAGCTTTCATTGATGCGGCCTACCGCCAGAGTTTCTTCGAGTGCCACTGGAAGCAAAATACCCTGGTGCCATGAGCTGCGCAGGGAGTTCCGCAATATCTCTGCAAAAATCGACTCGGCTACCACCACAATCATACCTTCAAAGTCGCCATCGTCAGAGCCTCCCACAAACGTAGATGTCCTTCAGCCGACATGTGTCGCGCGGACGATAAAGTGAATTCTGTTTTTCGGAACGAGCGGAGAATTCTCGTAGAAAAGCCGAGGAATGCTCTCCGGTATGCGTCTGTCCATGGTGCGGCGCGAAGCAAGGCAAGCTATTCCTGTTCAAAGGCCGAGAACTAGGCTCACGCGTGGAGCATTAAGCCACATGCGTCTGCATAGCGCGATAGCGACTCCTGAATCTTGTGATGAATAAATGCGGTTGGGTCGTTTTCTATCGCACCGGCCCGAAGAGCCTCTGCCTGACGCGGAAGGTATTGAGCGACAAGGGGTAAGGGGGCTGGATGCTCTCGAAGGTTCCGAATCAAGACTGCAAGGGCATTAGCTATATCGTCGTTGGGCCAATAATAACGGATACGGTCACTGTAGCTAAATGCTCTTGCAATGTGCACCTGGCTCTCATCGCCGTAGTAATAGGCCTTCCAATTCTCTGGATGCTCAACCATAACTTGCTCGATGATTGCGCGGATGCCCGAACTCCTCCCGCCGGAAATCCATTCCTCTTCGATGCGGGCCAGGCCAAAGATCGCTTCCCGCATCATAAATGTCAACTCCGGACCGACTTTCAGAATGCCAAAATGGTCACTCACGAGCCGCCGCAGTGATTCTGCGGTTTGATAGTCAGTGGAATGGGCCTCAAAGACAATGCCCTTTCGCCCGAGAATAGATTGAGACAATTTCGAGGCTTTTTCCGGCATATAGTCCGCGATCGTCTCGTGGCCAAACTCAACTCCCGGCTGGACGACAACACCGACGATCCGGTCCCAGGCCGGCAAGAGCTTCATCCGCGAAAATGCCTCTTGGTGCACCTCTAGCGTTCGCTCCAGGCTTGCTGTTGTTGTTACTTCGATTTCCATTTCCTCTTGCGCCCCACCGGGAGTCGGTACCTCGGTTCCGATAACATAAACCGGCTTGACTAAGCAGCGCCACGTCACTGTTTCGGCCGCCTCGCACAATTGGGCCGCGCGCTTTGCGATCTCCTCGTTCACGAGGAATCGGGTATCGTCGCCACAAGGCATGCTTGCGTCGAGATGAATCTTGCTGAATCCCGCCGTTGCATAGGCAGAGACCATCGCACAAGCCTTTTCCATGGCGATTTGAGCGGACTGAGAGCGCCATGGGTTTGGGCCAAGATGGTCCCCTCCGAGGATCAGCCTCTCCGTGGGAAAACTCAGGTCCTTCGCAATCGCATGGACATAGTTTCGGAACTGTGCCGGCGTCAAGCCGGTATATCCGCCTTCCTGATTCACTTGGTTACAGGTCGCTTCAATCAAGAGCGGGCTTCGATCGTGTTTCGCCTGCTCAATTGCCGCCTCGAGTACCAGACGATTTGCCGAGCAGACTGAGTATATGCCTCTCCGTTTTCCTGCACGGTTTTCCTTCAAGAGGTTGCACATTTCCGTTAAAGAATGATGTGAAGTCGTCGATTCTTCGGAATGAGGTTTCATACCCGCCATTTCAAAGTTGTCCCCATGAAATCTGGTCTGCGCATCGCAAGAAAACGTAGCCGATCTCAGCCATGTCTTCAGGTTTTTGAAGTGGACACGAGCTTAATGAGGGTAGTGACATCCTGTTTGAACAGCAACGTGTTGACTTCGTCAGCAAAGGTGTCATCTATCAAGGCTTTGCCAACAGGCAGATCGAGTTGTTCAATGACAACGCCTTCCGCCATTTCGATGGTCCAAAATCGCGGGCGCAGGTTGGCCATCAAGTTATGGCTTCAGTGCAATCGCATACAATGATCCGGGCGTCAGCCCTCAACGTTGAAACGCTGGACCTTGACAAATCTTGTTGATGGTAGGTGCATCGCGTGGAGTCGTGCCCAGGCGGTCTATTAAGAAGGGAACCCTTTGCCATGTAAATCGCCTTCAAAAGCCAGCTTGGTCAGGTTGACAACTTCTTGGTCTTTGGGATCTATCGCTTTCACCTGGACTGTGTACATCCGCCGCTCCTCCGTCAGCTCGACCCTAAAGTCTCTGGCTCCTACTTTCCGCTTAGCGACAAGGGCCAGAACAGCCTTGTGAGTTCCTTCCAGGGTCGAGCCGCCAGTCGTTGCATTCCTTCTCATGCTTTTCTCCGATCTCGCGTGATGGAGTCAAGCAGGTAATTCCCATTCAGAAAGGACTGTCCACGACGGTCCCTCGAGTGCGGACTCAACACCCAGCTATGATTCAGGACTGAGTGCGAGTCAGTCATCCGGACGAGATCGATCGTCAGCCCGAGCCTTTCTGGTATTTAATGACCCCGCCAACAAGCGAAGACAAACGAACTACTCGGGTGTCCTGATGGCCCTGAGGCGACCTGAGGTACGATAGACCGCCTCAAGACACAGCCGAATTAAAAGTAGAGTTTCCCGCCCAGTTGGGTTACTCGGCCCGGGAGTGTGGTTGTAAAGATACGGCCGAAATAGTTTGAATCGTAGGGGGCGACGTCGCCGTAGGGGTTGGAGAAATTCGCGTGATTGAATGTGTTGAACGTCTCCAGCCGAAGTTGCACGTACATTGTTTCACCGAAATGAACTTCCTTCTCCAAGGCCGTGTCCCCGTAGTTGAGCCCCGGACCGTATACGGGATTGCGATTGGCATTACCGATCCCGGTCCCGGGAGCAGGAGAAGAGAAAGCCGCCGGGCTGAACCAGTAGTTCGGCAGGCCATTAATGGAGTAAGTCCTGGGATTGTGAATAGCCAATGGCGCCGAAGTTCGGTTGGCGCGATCAGGGCATATAAAGCGCGGCGAAACATTACCATCGCAGGTCAGAGAAGGCTCGTCATAGTTGAAAACAGGTGCTGGCAAGCCGTGTTGAAGCGTGTAGATCCCCGTCAGCCTCCAACCATCCGTCGCAGACTTCCAGTGGTGAATGAGCTTATAGAACGGCATCATATAGTTGTAGTTAACTACGAGTCGCTGGGGCGCATCTTCCAGGGAAGGACCATAGTTACTTTTAAGGTCAAATGTGTTAAGTCCAGTCCCCACACCCACAAAACTGGATTCAAAACCAGTTGCGTAATCGAAATAGCGCGACCAGGTATATGCAGCCGTTAGCTGCAGCCCGTTGCTGAAATGCCGATCGAATTTCGCCTGAAGCGAGTTGTAATTGGAGCTAAGCCCACTGGTTATGGAACCAAATTGTCCATAAACGTTCAAATTATACGGAGTTCCGCCCGGGGTTCCAAAAGCAGGACAGCTGGAGTAGGCGAGGACGAAACCACTCGTGCAGTTTGGATAGGATGCCGCAACCGGGTTTATTCCGGGTGCCGTCCCGGCCAGGTTCTGGAGATAGACCCCTACTTCATGGCGACCGACGTTTCCAACATAGCCCAGGGAAACAATCGTCGAACCTGAAATTTGGTGCTCAATAGTCAGGTTGTAATTCGAGGCTCTGGGTAAGGTGAATTTCGGATCCCATACAGTAAAGCCAGTGTCGCTCAGCGGTTCGAACTGACTGAATGTCACATTACCCCCTCCCGTAGGCGGAACAAACGGGAATGGGTTTGCCACCGGCGCGCATTTTCCGGTTACATCAGCGTATGGGTTGGCAAAAGCAGGCGACGTACCACATTCCACCGAAGCTCCCCTGGAAGCAAGCGTGAACGGAGGAGCGGCGAGTGTGAAGAATGCCAGTTCTTCCTCGGTGCGGTTGTAATAGAGTCCGATGCCTCCATGGATGCTCCAATTTTTCATTGGGCTCCAGGCAAAGCCAGCGCGAGGCGCGAATGTTTTGTACGGGATCTGCTGGCCACCGTACTTATTGATCCCCGCATCCCCTGGATAGACTAGACCAACGGGAGCTTTCGGAAAGATAGTGGATTGCTGCCCCGGCCTCCAAGCCGCAGAATGCAGGCCCCCGTCAGAGAGGTTTTCCCAAGGCACTTCGATGTCCCATCCCGTACCATAAGTCAATGTTAAGTTATGCGTTATGCGCCATTCGTCTTGAAAGAAGGAGTAAATTTCCTTGGCTCGTGCGCGGATATATCCACCGCTCTGTTGAGCGTAGGTGTCGGGGATTCCAAGTAGGAAGGCGGCCGCGGCAGTTCCAGGGTCATATGGACCCCCACAAACGTAACAATAGTCGCCGTTGGCTTGGCTGATGACAAAACTGTTTACCTGAAGAAGGTCCATATTAAAACCGGCTTTGAAGTTGTGTGAGCCCACGACCTTGGTAAAATTATCCGTGGCCTGGTAGGTGTTCTGTATATACGGCTGGGGACCATTGTAAGTGAAGCCTAGAGAGAAAGGACCCAGGTATAAGTCCGGCAGGCCAGCTACCGAAGGATACTGCGGCGTAATGCCTGTGAACCCGTAGCTTGCAGGAGTAATTGGATTCTCAGGAACCAGATACTGGCCGTTCACGCGTAGGTAAGCGAGGCGAACTTCATTCAATGTGTGAGGAGAAAACGTATGGTTCCACGCCACCGTGTACGCCTGATTATCAACACCATCCGACTCCGGCTGCCCCGGAAGTGAAATGCCGGAAGGCAAAGTTTTTACGACCGCCAGGGGCTCCCTGTACGCGGTAAACCACAGTCCTTCCTTCTCCCGCAGCTTTTCATCCAGGCGGAGAATATATTCGTTACCGCTTTGAGTGAAAGTGGGATTGAAGTAATAAAGATTTCCACCCGGAGCTCCAGGGGTCGGCAGCGGAATGTACTGGTTCATTAACTTGGTTGCAAGTGAATTGAAGCTCGTTGTTGGAACTTGTCCAGTCGGAAAGGCAACACAAAAAGGTGTGCCGGCCGCCGCCGACCCGATCGCGAATGGCAAAGGGTTTGGTCCGAATGATCCAGTGTAGTTGGGTCCGCACGGGGATCCGGAAGGCTCCGGATAATAAGGACCGTAATAGGGACCGGCATCAGAGAAATTTCCCCCACGCTCGGCGAGGCTAAGCGTTCCGCTCTCGGTGGGTCCCTGCGGCTGAATCGACTGGAGCCCTTGGTATGAAAAGAAGAAGAAAGTATGGTCCTTTACAATCGGGCCCCCCAGAGTACCGCCGAACTGGTTTTGGTGGTATTTAGGAGGAGCCGAGTAAAACCAAGGCTTGGCGTTGAGGAAAGTATCTCGATAGAATTCAAACACGTCTCCGCGGAATTGGTTAGTACCGCTTTTGTATTCGGCATTTACTACCGCGCCCGAGTTGCGGCCATACTCGGGATTTATGGTGTTGGTGATCAAGCGAAACTCCGCCATCGCGTCTGGACTTGGAACGAGGGCAGCAGTGTTCTTGTCAATGCTATTGCTATCTACTCCATTGATCAAAAATGAATTCTGCTGCGATTGATTTCCATTCGTTGAATAGGCCCCGCTGTTTCCTTGACCACCCTCTCGTGAGAAACGGTCGGAACTTCCGATTGTGCCATTCGAAAGTTCCATCAGTTCCGTCCAATCGCGGCCATTGAGTGGAATATCCTCAATTTGCTGGGCGGTAATTGTCGTGCCAAGTTGCATGCTGTTCGATTCCACTTGCACGGGATTCGCCACGACCACAACCTTCTCGCTTGCCGCGCCCACTTCCAGCGCAACGTTGAGCTCATAGATTTGGTTAATGTCCAAATGGATGCTGCTGGACTGGTAGCTTTTAAATCCCGCGGCCGCAGTGCTGACCGTGTAGTCTCCGATGGGAAGTTGTATAAAAGAGAAAGCTCCCGATTTGTCCGAAACCGTGAAGTATTTGATCCCAGTGGCGACGTTCTTAGCCTCTAGCTTCACGTTTGGCAGCACAGCTCCAGACTTATCCATTAACGTTCCACGAATGCTGGCATAAAGGTTGTCCGCACGCGCGGGACTGGTCCACAGGAGGCCAATCACCAGCGCGAGCGCGAGAAAAATGGCTTCAAGGGTCAACATGCGGTGCCCATTTGAACTCGCCGCCCGAACATGGGCCTTCTGAGGAGTGGCTTTGAAATCAGACTTTTCTTGAGTCATCTACAGCCTCCATATCGCAGTAAGCGAAACTTGATTTGCGGCCGAGCGTCCAAATGAGACCCAGGTTGCTGGATCGGCCTTGTTGTGAGCAAGAATTCTAAACGAAACATATCGAAAACAATGGGCGGCTTCGATATGGAACGAATTATTACGATATTAGGGGGTTTATGTCAATAGAATTTTATCTTTTTTAGGGGTATTTACTTGACGCCACCCGGTACAACAGGTTGTGGTTTGATCAAGGCTGCAAACGGAACAGGGCCTACCTGCACGGCCTGTTGAGCCAATCGATAGAACAGCTTGCCGCGGGATCTGGAGGTGCGGCGATTGAATCGAAAGGTGAACTCGTCCAGGTAATCGTCCAGATGCTGCTTCCCAATCGCGCCTTGGTGGGTGCCGAGCAGCCATCTTTTCAGCAGCGCGATCACGCGATGGACGCGCGGAAGCAGATGCTCTCCCTCTTCTTGATGGCTCTGTACATGGCGATCATGAACGTATCCTTCCAACCCCAAATAGGCTCTCCAGCCGTCGGACCGGACCGTGCTTCCCGGCGCAATTGCCGTTCGAATAAACCCATGCAGGCTCTCGCGGGACGTGTCCGGTATCGTACGCAGACGAATGCGTCCGATGCCCTTTCCATCCTCTTCGGCGGCAACGATAATCAGAGCCTTTTCCTCTGCCCCTCTGCCGATGGCGCCGGATTCCTCTCCGCCCCAGTAGGCCTCGTCCACCTCGACAACGCCATCCAACCGGTCGCGGCCGGGACGAACCATGGCCCGGCGCAACTTATGCAGCATCGCCCAAGCCGTCTTGTAGCTGCCCAGGCCGAGAACCCGCTGTAGGCCCAAGGCGCTCATGCCGTTCTTCTGACTGGTGACCTGCCACATGGCGCGGAACCAGAGCGTCAAGGGTATATGACTGTCCTGAAAAATGGTCCCCGCAGTCACCGACATCTCATACCGGCAATGGCCGCAAAGCCAGCGCGTCCTGCGAATCGACCAGGCATCGGCTCCCGCACACCGCGGACAGACCCATCCGCCGGGCCAGCGCAATGCTGCGAGGTATTCAACACAGGCTTCCTCGGTCGAAAAGCGTCGCTCCAGCTCAAGCAGCGTCTTCGGATAGTCCTCGTCCATGGCCCAAAACACTATATCCTGGGGTAGGTGGCGTCAAGTAAATACCCCTAATCTTTTTTTATTTGTGGCCTTGGAGACATCGGTTTTCTTTTCATTTAATGAAAGAAGTCGGTGGGTTTGTGTACTGGGTCGAACAATTTGCGGGTTTCGGACAGACAGTGCTGATTGCGCCTGAGCCCGTATTCATCCTGATGTAGTTCGACTGCCCCGCGTAGTTCCTTCAGAGACAGCAAAACGGAAGAGAGCCGATAGGCGCCGGGGACGGATATCCAAGTTCGCGCGAATTCGGCTCGCGTCGTTTGCGCATATTGCGGAAGCCGCCAGCGAATTTGTTCACATCGTAGAAGGGGTATACCGGCCCTGGCGCTGCGGCGAAGCAGAACGGCTGAGGGCGTTGAGCGGAGCCTAAGCGGCGGCTTCGAGGACGGTGCTGGCTCTGTCGAAAGGTGGGGCATGCGGCGGGGATGTCTTTCCTGATGATTCCACTTTTTTCTTATTCTTTCGCTTTCTAGGTTAAACTGGTCCTGCGTTGAAATGGTAAGATATACGAGGTTGAAGATGGCGAAGGGCAGCTCAAGCTTGGATCTGGTCGAGGGGACAAGCCGCGACGAGCCGGTGAACTCTACGTCTGCGGCAGAGCCGCCGCAGGACGGAATGATGGCCGAGGAGAGGCGGACGCAGATTCTGCAGATCGTGCGCAGTACAGGTCGTGTGAAAGTCAACGGACTAGCGACCCGGTTTAATACGTCGGCAGTCACGATCCGTAATGATCTGAATGAATTGCATCAGCGCGGCTTGGTGCTCCGTTCGCACGGGGGTGCAGTTCTCACGGACACTATCCTGCGTGAATCACCTGTGCACGAGCGTCTGAAGGCGCATTCCGAGGAAAAGCAGCGCATCGGTGCTATGGCGGCCACGCTGATCAACGATGGCGACACAATCATCCTAGATTCAGGCACAACCACACTGGAGATCGCCCGCCAGATCAAGAAGAAGCAGGGTCTGCAGATAATCACCAATGGCGTCAACATCGCCGCCGAACTGTTGGACGCGCGAGACGCGAAGGTTTTCATCGTCGGAGGCACGGTGCGCGGAGAGTCGGCATCGATCAGCGGGCACCTCTCTGAGGAACTGTTCGAGCAATTCTCAGCCGACAAGTTGTTTCTCAGCGGAGCCGGATGCGATCTGGACTTCGGAGTCAGCGGGGCGAACCTGGAAGAAACGATGGTCAACAGGGCCATGCTGCGGATCTCGCGCGAAATCATTCTGGTCGCCGACGCCAGCAAATTTTCGAAACGCTGCATGTCGCGCATTGCTCCCTTTTCAGAGATCGACACCGTCATCAGCGACACCAGTCTTGGCGAAGAGATCCAGGCGAAGCTGCGTGCGCAGGGTTGCAACCTGATTCTGGTGTAGGGGCCGCTGCGGGATTGACATTCTGGGTAGCGCATCGGCGCCCTCCCAGTAGGAAATGCCTGACCGGTCAGGCCGCGTCCGGAGGAATCTCGAAGCTGACCAATTCGGAGCGGAAACCGCGCGTGCGAAACGCACCGTAAGTGATCCCGGCAGCCATCCATAAAGTGCCCAGCGCCAACGCTGGGCGGCTGAGATGGATCCAGATGAAGCCGCATATCACGAAGCCCAGGACCGGCACAGTCAGGCTGCTCAGACTCCTATTCTCATGTCGCCAATCGTGGACGAAAGACGCGGCATTGACGCCCATGAAAGCGATGAAGGCGCCGAAATTGAGCGCTTCGGCGCCGATTTCATAGGCGCCGCCGCCCAATCGTCCGGCAAATAGTTCAAGAAGCGCGGCTCCGGCAAATGCAAAGGCCCCGACCACCAGGATATTGTTGCGGGGAACGCGGCGCTTGGGTTCGATTGCGCCGAAAAATGCCCTTGGAAGCGCATTTCCCCGTCCCATCCCGTACAGAAGGCGGCCGGCGGCGAGCTGCGAGCCCATCCCCGAGCCCATGTTGGCGATTAGCAGTGTGAAGTTAACGATCTGGAAGAGAATGGCGCCTCCGGCCTGACGCGCGACCAGGGCAAAGGCCGATTCGACCTGATCGCTCGGGAACGGCCTCGATCCCCAGATAAGTTGTGCCGCATACACTTCAAGTCCTGACAACACCCCCGTAATGAGGCAGACAAGAACAGTGGCAAGCATGATGTTGCGGCGTGGATTTTCCACCTCCTCCGAGAGCGTCGACACGGCGTCGAAGCCGATGTAGGTGAGCACTGCCACTGAGGTGCCGGCAAAGATGCTTGCCGGATGGAAGGTGTCTGGCTGGTAGAACGGATGAGTAAAGAATCCAGGATCCTGGTGAACGTGCCATAGCGCGCGGATCACACTTCCAAGGAACAGCAGGACCACGATCACCATGCCGCCGCATAGGGCCTCATTCAAGTTTGCTGAGGTCTTGATGCCGCGCAGGTTCACCCACGTAAAGAAGGCTGCGAAGATCAGAATCCAGACATAGTAGGACAGACCGGGGAGAATATTCATTGCGGCCTTGGCGCAAAAGGCAGTACAGATCAATGGATTCAATAGATAATCCATGACCATGCCCCAACCGACAATATAGCCGAGGGCAGCGTGCATCTCCTGGCCTACATAGGTGTAAGCCGAGCCGGCGCTGGGATAGACTCGCGCCATCCGGCCATAGCTGATGGCCGTAAACAGCATCGCGATCATCGCGATGAGAATAGTGGTGACGACGTGACCATGGGCCTTGTTGCTGATGACGCCGTAGATCCCCATGGGCGCGGTCGGCTGGATGATCACCATGCCGATGATGATGAGGTTCCACAGTCCCAGCGTGCGATTGAGGCGAACCGCCCCATCGGCAGCGGGCGCGGATGAAGCAATCACTTCATTTTGCTGCGTCACGACGGGGCTCCTCGGGAAGATTACCCTTCAATAGCATGATGGCCATGCCGTAAGCGTAGCTGCAAATCCGTCGGGGCCGAGGATGGATAGCAGAACCACATCCTCGAATGCCATCCATCCGCGGGCACGCCCTTAGCGGTTTGAAACCTCGGTTTCACGAGGCCGCGCCGGATGAATCCTGACGCCCTGAACCACCCGGTTGATTACACCAGCGGGGCTGGGATTATCGGGGTTCAATCCGATTCGTAAGCTCAAATAGTATCCGAGCAGCTGCGGGCCCACGATCTCATACGGTGTACGTAGAGCGTCGTTTGCCTGTGGGGCTATAGCAGGGATGACCTCGTCGAACAGGCCTTTCGAATCGGCTGGATCCGCGATTCCGATCAATTGTCCAATCTTCTTTGCACGAAGCTCCTCGATCAGATCGGCCTCGTACAAACGGCGCACCGGATCGCTGGATAACAAGCACAGGATAAGCGTGTCGGGCTTGGCGAAAGACATGGGGCCATGCCGGAGACCTAGATACGTCTCCGTGACGACGGGGAAGTGGCCGGCGGTCATTTCGAGCGTCTTCAGTCCGGCTTCGCGCGCCCAGCCAAGCGAGGGCGATGAGGACAGGACTACGATCCGGTCGCGGACAAGCGTCGCCACATGCTGGCATGCTCTATCGATTTCAGGCAGCAATGCAGAGGCACGCGAGCTGAACTCATCCACCATGGCCCCGACCGCATCGGGTTGAGCTAGGACAAGTCCGGCGAGCACCAGATTGGAAAACGCGCTGGTCATCGCAAGACCATTGTCATTGGTGCGCGGGTCAAGAACAATCAGCCCGTCAACCCCAGAGTGACACAAGGCGCCGTCTTCATTGCAGACGATCGCGAACTGCAGAATATCTGGTCGAAGGGCGCGGATATGCTCGACTACAGCGGTGCTTTCTGGACTATCGCCGGACCGGGCCAGAGAGATTACGGCGTCCACGTCGATCAGATAACGCTCCGCATCGATCAGAAGGTCGGTAGTTGGAACGCCAACTGCCCGGTGCCACGCCGTTGCGACTGCGCTCGCCGCGTAGGCCGAAGTTCCCGCTCCAGTCAGCAGGACGCGCGCTTGTTGAAGCTTGACTGGCAGTTGCAATCTGGCGGACGCAGAACGAACACTTTTCAGCGTGGTCTGCCAAAGAAGAGGCTGCCGTAAGATTTCCTGCAATGTATACAGCGGCTTGGCATGCACGCCAGTCTCTGCGGATACACCCGACGGTTGTGACATATTATAAACTCCGTTTCTCGTTCCAAATTCCCACTACATCAAACAAACCGTGACGCTTTGTCGCAAATCAACGGAATACGAAATACTACGCAAGTATATCTTCACATAAGGCAATCGTCAACGCTTTCATACGAAAAATATCGAAGGAATTATGCGACACGACCGCAGCGCGAGTCGAAGGCCCAGGAAGGTTCCCGCGGCTGCATCCTCATCTAGTGAACATTTCCTGCTGCGGGAATAAATGCCGAAGCCCATGCTCCGGAGGAGCGTTCTGCCTGAGCGCTCTTGGTTTTTCTTCTCAATCCATAGCAGCTCCCGAGCCGCCGCAGAGCTTGGTATTGGCTGAGAGCAGGAGGTTAGCTCTGCTCGCGGTGTCAGCGCTGGCGGCCTTTATCTAAGGTCCAAAATCCCAAGCAGCCTTGCTCGCGCCGACGTGCATTGCCTCCACAGCTGCGTTTTATGAGTGAAGCATCGGTATGTACGGAAATCCCAGCTTTGAGATTCTGGGACCTGGGAAACTAGACGCGTTAGACAACCTCTTTCCGAGCCCGTATTTTTAAACTTCGGGTCAGCAAGAACATCGTTCCCGCTGCGGCCAGACTCGGCACCAGCAAACCTCTCAGCCCTGCCTGATCGCTACCTGTAGCGTCCTTCATTAATCCCATCCAATAAGGACCCACAAAGCCGCTGAACATTGTGATGGTGTTCATGGCCGCGATACCAACCGCCGCGGCCCGCCCAGCCAAGAACTGGGTGGGAATTGACAGTGCCGGCCCTAGAAGCGCATTGAATGCGATGAAGCTGACCGCCAGCGAAGCAACCACCATCCGCGGTTGCCAGGAGTAGCTAGCAACGAGGTAGCCTATGCCCATGACAAGGCAAGGCACGATGCAATGTATCTGCCGTTCGCCGCTGCGGTCGGAGTGTGCGCTGTTCACAAGCATGCCCACCGCGCCCATCAGCCCGAAGCAGGAAATCAGGTATCCGACACTCGTCACGCTCCATCCGGTAGTATGCTGGAGAATGGCCGGCGCGGAGAAACCGAAGGCATAATTGCAGGTGAGAGCGCAGAAGAAGCACAGGCCGATCATCCACACTTTGGGGGAAAGCAGAGCCTCAAGCACGCCCGCCTCATTCCCCAAATGCGCCTCTTTGCTGTCGGCTTCGAGCTGGCCTTGCAGCCAGGCTTTTTCCTCCAGGGTGAGCCAAGCGGCGTTGGCGGGACAGTCCGGCAGCATCTTGAGTATCACCAAACTGAACCCCACAGCCGGCAGGCCCTCCACAAGAAAGAGCCACTGCCAGCCGGCCAGACCCAACTTGCCTCCAAGGCCGAGCAGCCATCCGGCGAGCGCCCCCATCACCACCGAACTGAGTGGCAGGGCAACATAGAAACGGCTCACGGCGCGCGCCCTCATGTGCACCGGAAACCAGAGTGTGAGGTAATAGATCACCCCCGGAAAGAACCCCGCCTCCGCGACGCCCAACAGCAGCCGCAACGCGTTGAATTGCAATGGCGTCCGCACAAACATCATGGCTGTAGCCAGCAGCCCCCATGTAAACATGATGCGAAACAGCCAGCGCTTTGCGCCATAGTGCAGCAACAGCAGATTCGACGGCACCTCGCACAGCGCGTAGCCAATAAAGAACAGCCCCGCTCCCAGGCCATAGACAGATGCGCTGAAATGTAAATCCCGGTTCATCTGCAAGGCAGCAAAGCTGATGTTGATGCGACCCATATAGGCCAGCCCATAGCCCACGCCAATCACCGGAATCAGTCGCAGCGCCGCCTTTCGCTGGGCGGACTTTCCAATGGTTACTAGGCGCGCATCCTGATCTTGCGAGACTGCTTCGGTGGGGAGGGGCATGGAGGGGCCATGGGCGTTCAGCTCAGATGGTTCGCAATCTGCGCGAAGTCGAATCGGTCTACACGCATCTTTAGCCTGCTTCATTGTCCTCTTTCTGTGGGGACCCTAGTACAAAAAGGCTTTCATACAGAATGCACTTCCCCCTGATTTCTCGAATTCAGATGTGTGTACATGGATAGGGATCAGTTTCTCTTGGCTGAGGATGTCTTCTAAATGGGGAGTCAGGTGCGGGGTAATGTAATGCCCGTTTGCCACAATCCCATTGGCCATAAACCGAAATGCTTCTTCCGCGGTTAATTCGTGTATCCGCTTCCATGAGCTGTACAAACGATTCAGCGATTCACTGGAGAATGCACCTGGGTAGACAAGCGCGGCCTCGCCGTTCAAGGGTGTCAGACAGGTATCCAGGTGATAGAAATGCTCGGCCACTAGTTCTAAGGGCACTACGTCGAATCCAAGTTCATCCATCGCTATGTGAAACAATTCGAGTCCGCGTCGAGTCGTCCGGAAACCATATCCTCCATAGATACAGGGTCGATTCGGATGCCAAAGCAAATCCCCGTGGCCTTCGAGGAATTCGTCGCCCAAATCGAGATCTAGTACCCTGTAGCCATTTCTTGCAAACCAGTCTACGTAGAAGGGAACTTCTCTTTGGCGCGAACTATGCGACATATGACTAGGGACAATGAACCTTCCTAGTCCTTCATGAAAACCTACGAATACCTGATTGGCGGCAAACACCATATCCTCAAGATCCGGGATCGGATCGATTAACTCAATAGATACTCCACATCCCCTTAGGGCAGCGCAAAGGGCTTCCCACTGAGCGTGTGCTCCTGCCGTATCTACAGGTACGTGTTGAGTCATGTGAGCGTTCTTGGAATCAACAACTTTGAAGTAAGTGGGGCGGCAAAGGAGAGCTTTGTTTGTCATTTGTTAATATCCTGATCGGCAATGTTGCGCGGCCGGGGCCACGCATTCAGCTCTGTTGCTATGCGAGCGCGCGCGATTGTGCCGCTAACAATGTACGCGCGTTTGCCTTAGTCGTCCGTTTCCATCGAATCTCCGGTCTCCAGGAAGACCGGGCCTTTGGCATCTGGCAGTATGCTGCAAACAGGTCATGCGGCTTGAGCAACTGCCTTTTACTGTCCTCAAAGAGAATGGCACTTAGAGCGGAGTGATGACAGTGGTCCCAGTGCCAAGAACCCGTACCGTATGGACATCATTGACGTTGTTGCTGCTCTGAACAAGAATGGTCCAGCCGCCGGGCAGGTACGATAATCCAGTGTCATTGCTAGTATTTGCGCCGACAATGACATTATCGAGAACGTTTAGAATTCCCACGCCGGAGTTGACATACGGGATACCGATGTAAATGAACGTGCCAGATTTCTCAGTTGCGAACATGAACACCTTGTTGTTGGCAATTACACTGCCAACACCACCCTGAAGCGTGCATGCAATGCCGTAGTAGGTAGTCCCACCCGCATCGCCGAAGTCTTCGATGTAGTTGCTTTCAATCGATGTGCCATAGCAACGCGAGGCAAAGATCGCATTTTCCTGAACGCCATAGAGGTGATTGCCAATTATCTTCCAGCCAGCAGCATTATCCATCGTGATTGCTGATTGACCGGAAGCCCCGATCCACGAATCTTCAAAATCGGAGTCTGTAACGCTGTTCCCCGAATCAACTACGTGAAAGCCATTGGCGCCTGAGTTCGCAATAAAGACATTGCTCACATGTGAGTTCACCATTGTGTTGGTGAGTGCTGTGCCATTCTGACTCTTGTTCGTAAACTGGATTCCATCGACGGGCGCATATTCTACTAACAAATCATCGATTGTGGTGAGCCACGAGCGAATGACAAGGGCGGTGGTGCCAGTGTTATTCTGACTGTTTGCGTTCAACGTCATGTGCTCGACCCTTATCGGATCGTCTACAGTGGTCGAGTTTGTAGTCCAACCTTGCGATGCAAATAGCGCGGCCAGATTGGCGCCATTAGCCTGCTTAATTACTGTTCCTGATCGCGAATCTCCCAGATAACTTCGGTCGGGATACAGGACAATGGTTTTGTTTACCAGGCAAGTGCCGTGTATATCTATCTGTGCGCCGACCGCGCTTCCGCTGATCGCAGTGTTGAGGGTGTTCGCATCCGATGTCGTATCGGTACAGGTCACACTAACGGCCTGTGCTCTTGCCAATCCGCAAGAGGCCGCTAACACCGCAAGAATGAACCACCGATTGATTAAAGTCCATTTGCTAAGCATGTGCATGATGTGTGTTCCCCCTTCTGAATTCTGTACTGCTGGTTATGGTTGAGGCCCACCGTTGATCTTCGAGCTTGCCGGGCGGCGGGACGCTTAGGGTAGATAGCCTGCGAACGCCGCGAATGCCTCAGTTCACGGTTACCGTAAACGTGGTTGTAGGTGTCGGATTGACCGCGGGGTTGCCGGTTCCCGTCACTGTGAAGATGTACGTGCCGATCGTCGTGCCCGGGGTGGCTGCACCGCCTCCACCTCCGCCGCACCCGACGAAGCTGCCCAGCACTGTTATCGCCACCAAAACTCTCAGCATCGATCGCCAACTACGTTGCCGTGTCGGAATCACAAGAATCGCCAAGAAGGCCAGAAACCCGCCGTCGCCTGCTCCGAACCGCTCTCTGGCGTTGCCGCCCACCTTCGGATAGACCAGCTCACTGGATGCGGCGGTCGTGTTCACAGTGATGATCGCCGTACCACCCATCGGTACCGAAGTGCTGGGGACCGAACAGGTGGGCAGATACGTATCTCCGGTGGTATTGCTCGTCAGCGCGCATGTGAGCGTCACCGTCCCCGCATAACCGGTGCTCGAACTCACCGTCACGGTCGAAGTCGTGGCCCCTCCAGGGCTGGGGATGGCAGTCGGCGTCGACGATGAGAGCGTAAACCCGGATTGAGTCACGGTCACGGAAGCCGTTCCCACACCTGAGGTGTAGTTGGTGTCACCGCTGTAGTCGACGGTCAAAATATCTGTTCCAGCGATCAGGCTGTTAGCCGGAATAGTGAAGGTAAAGCTGCCGCCGGAAAGTGTCTCTGCTGCAGACGTGTAGCTCCCGCTAGAAAGCGTCACCGCGCCCGTCGGCATAGGCCCGGAACCGGTCACTGTCAGCGCCACCGTCAGGCCCTGATTCGAATTCAAGCTAGTCTGCGCCGGAGTGACAGTCACGGTCGGGGTCAGCTCGGGCACCACCCCGTCTCCCGGCACGAGGGTCACGCCCGCCCCAAGAACGCGTTCCGTTTGAACATTATTGACGTTGTTGCTGCTCTGGAGAAGGATGGTCTTGCCGCCGGACAGATACGAAAGTCCAGTGTCGTTGCTCGTATTTGCGCCAACGATTACATTGTCGAGGACGTTAAGAATCCCCACTCCGGTATTCACATACGGGACACCGATGTAAATGAAAGTGCCAGTCGATTTTTCGGTGGCGAACATGTACACTTTGTTGTTGGCGATTACACTGCCAACACCGCCTTGAAGTGTGCATGCAATGCCGTAGTAGATAGCCCCACCCGCATCACCGAAGTCTTCGATGTAGTTGCTTTCGATGGATGTGCCATAACAGCGCTCGGCGTAGATCGCATTCTGCTGGACTCCATAGAAATGATTCCCGAGTATCTTCCAGCCAGCAGCATTATCAATTGTGACTGCTGACAGACCGGAGACCCCTATCCACGAATCCACTAGATCGGAGTCTGTAACGCTGCTACCGGAATCAGAAACGTGGAAGCCATTGGCACCCGAATTCTCTATAAAGATATTGCTCACATGGGAGTTCATCATTGTATCGGTGAGTGCTGTCCCGTTCTGACTCTGGTTCGCAAATTGGATTCCATCAACGGGCGCATTCTCCACGAAAAGATCGCTTATTTTGGTGAACGACGAGCGAATGACGAGGACGCTGGTTCCGGAGTTACTCTGGCTGTTTCCGTTCAGAGTCATATGCGCGACCGTTATTGGGTCGTCTACAGTGGATGAATTTGTAGTCCAGCCTTGCGAAGCAAGTAGCGCGGTCAGATTGGCGCCATTAGCCTGCTGAATTACTGTTCCATATCGCGAATCTCCCAGATAACTTCGGTCGGGATAGAGGACAATGGTTTGGTTCACCAAGCATGTGCCGTGTATATCTATCTGTGCGCCGACCGCGCTTCCGCTGATCGCAGTGTTGAGGGTGTTCGCATCCGATGTCGTATCGGTACAGGTCACACTCACGACCTGTGCTCTTGCCAATCCGCAAGAGGCTGCTAAAACCATAAGAATCGCCCACAGCTTGATCAGAGTCCATTTGCCATGCAAGTACATGACGTGTTCTCTCCCTCCGGGGCCCTGCAGCGCTGAGTTCTGCCGATGATCGCTAAGCATGACCGGCGCAAGGGTGCTTTGGACGAAATGACTGCGAACTGAGCGGATGTCACAATTCACGGTTACCGTAAACGTGGTTGTAGTTGTCGGGTTGACCGCAGGGTTGCCGGTTCCCGTCACTGTGAAGATGTACGTGCCGGTCGTCGTGCCCGGGTTGGTTGCACCGCCTCCTCCGTAACCAGCCAAGCTGGCCAGTGCCGCCATCACCACAAGAACGCGCAGCTTCGACCACAAACTGCCCTGACGTGCCTGTCACAGTACCGAAAGCAATGAACAACGAAAGCGAAGATCAGCGGTGCGCGGTTCTAGGCAGCAATGAATATGATCGGCTCACTCTGTTGCAAGCGCCCCTTGCCCAGCCTTCACGGTTGCCGTATCCATATCCGCGAAATCGCAGCCATATGTAAACGAAGTTTAGGCATAAGTTCGACAAAGTGTCAATAAAAAGGGGAAAAGAAGTTACGAATTCCTTTGATACTTACCTTTTTGGCTACCAAACGAGCCGCAACTTCAGTCTTTAATTGAGGAATGGGCTCTACTTTGAACTACGCATGATTACCCCACCCGATTAAAACGTACTTCCTGAACAAATTGTCTTAACAGGGAAAGAAAAGCGAATATGATGAGGACAAAGCGGCTACGGTACAAAGATTCACGGATGAAGCGGCTCATAGAATCCACACTTCAGAAAACGACCACGCTGCTCACGGGGCCGCCGGCCGTTGACAAGATGTGCATTTACTTTGCAAGCCCGGCTACCATGTACACGCAATTGTGCCCGCATTGGACGGCTGTTCAACAACGGGCAAACAACGGTCATAAAGGAGAACCACGGTGACTAACAAATTGGATGTCAAAACTTGGTGCTTGAGATTAAAGACGGTGAGTCCGCAGCGGACCTGCAAGCCCGATTGGACAAAGCGGCCGAAGACGGTTTCTTTCTGGTGAATGTGGTCGGCCGGTTAGCATTTTTGCGCACAACGGTAACGCAGAAGAAACCGGAGTCGCAGCCACTAGTTGACAACACGCCAGTAAACAGCGACGCCATAACCGTTATTGGTAGGGCGCTGGCAGGACGCACTCGTGTGTCACTCCGGGAGCTACGCCGCACCGGACACTTTGATAAACTTCCCGAAAAAGAATGGTACCGGGCGCTTCAATCCATGGTGGAATCCGGCTCAATCGTCACACGCGAAGAGACATCAGCGGGCGGCCATATTAAAACCGTAGTTTTGGTGAAGGGTGTGGCACCATCGAGCATTCTTGGCAACGGGCCAACGGTGGTGAAGGGCTGACCATTCCCGGGGATTGTAGGGAATAGACACCCATTCCCGTTTGTCATTTCCCCTAGACATATATTGGGAATGACATACCTCACCCCCCACGTTCCGTGTGGGGTTCTGGTCTGTTTGTTTTGTCTGCGAACAGGAATGGCGGGAATGGAAGGGAATAGAGGGTGTGGTCAATGGCTGACAAGGGCAAATTGACTTGGACGAACTGGCGCGGTGACCTGCCAAGAAATTGCAATAAATGCAGGCTGGTGTAAGCCATCTCCGACACCATCTGGCGACGATTGCCGACCACTTGTCGGCAACGTGGAATCCGGAATGTTCTGGGCCGCTCTCTTTCCGGATGTACAATTTTCCCCAATATCCTCTGAGAGAAGTACTTGCTCAAGCGGGAACAGAGACTCTAATCCAGCTGAAGTTCATTTTTCCGCGCCCATCCCGATTCGACCTTGCTCCAAGAGGCACAATCTCCGAACATCCCGCCCACCACAAAGCTACGCGGCTCAAACGGAAGATCGCCAGGTTTCCGTTTCTCATTTGTCGAATCGTGACTCTCGTCGCAGAAGAATTTGAATACCACGACGATCTCCTCCGTGAGATTTAGCTTGTCTCTCCACGAGAGCATTATCGCCGAGTCGCTCAGAGAGGAGGGGATGACGGTCCCCGAGTCAGTAACGGGAAGTTGGCTAGTCGGAAGCAATCGGATACGAGTCGTTCTCAATTGGTGACAGACCGAGTCAATCATCGCGCCGGGCTGAAGTAATTGCGCTTTCAGGGGCGGGTGGTCGGCGATTCGCATCTAACTGCTCCTTGATCCGACCAGACGGTCTAGAACGCCGTTGTGGGATTTGGAAATTGAGGCGACCCGACTCGTCAGAGCGCCAAAAGCCCGGAAATGGGAACACTTCAGCGCGCTGGCCGCTAACGCCGGGCTGCCGGCAGAAAAGCGGCATCCCCACGCACTCAAGCATTCACTCGCCAGTCATCTGATTCCTGCGAACGTCAATCTTGCCCTTGTGAAACAGCAGCTTGGGCACAAGTCGATTGGTTCAACGATGCGCTATGTAACGACCAGTGACCAGCAAGCCTCGAAGGCAACCGCCAGCGCGCTGATGATGATCTTCTGAGCCTAGATCCCCATCGTGGCGCGCGGCCATTTTCCCCTTTTATGCACGAAACACGGATTCTCACGCGGGTTCCGGAGTTCTTCCCCAAAGACGGATGCTCCGCAGATCGAGCCTTAGTTGTGCAATCAATTGCACACGCATTGACAAACTGATACCCGCCTACGCAGTGACTTCCGGAACAACTTCCCGCTTTTCTCGCATCCCTCCCCTTTGAGAAACGGAAGGGATCGGGCGGTGCTAAAGTGGACAGTACGAATTTGCCGACCGCGGGAGGTGCTGATCCGAAGGTGGACAATGGAGACGAAGAAGCAATTCACAGAATTGACAGGTTCTCTGGGGAAGCGAAGGCTCGGCTATGGGAATTGAAGCTGCGCGGCTCCCGATTGGGCAGAAGGTCACTCTGCCCGGTCATTTCGACCAGGCCGTCACGCTTGAAGGTGTCCGCCCTCTCGGGAAAGGCTTTGAATGCCGTGTCCGCCTGGCCGATGGTTCCCTTGACGAAACCGTCATCTCTGAAGAGGAAGCGCAATTCCTCATAGGCGAAACTGGCGTCACAGAAACGACAACGATCATTCCTGCCGACGCAGACCAAGTCCGCCTCTTGGTTGAGTCAACCCGAATTCGCCTAGCCTATCTGTCTCTCGACTTTGCCACCAAGCCTCCGGCGGAGAAGGAAGCTCTTGCGCGCGAGTTCATGGAAAAGTGTGGGAACAAGCCGCGCCTCTACAAGAATGGCCTGGCGCTGGCAATCCCCGCTGCGGACCAGACAGAAAGTCTGCGTCGCGATGTCCGCTACTTCATCGCCGTTGACCGGGTGAGCAAGGCTGCTAAGAAGCACAACCTTACGAAGGAACAGGCCGACGAACTTCGCGAGCGCAAGTCTACCCATGAGAGTGCTGCCGAGTCTGCCTTCGTGAAGCTCTATCCGGAGGTATGGCTGCCGAAACTAGACCAGGGCAAGATCACTATCGAGAAGATCGCCGCAGGCGGTCGGCCTTTACAGGCGACAGTGAGCGGCAGCCGCAAGGCGATGGTCTTTGAGCGCAGCATGGAACTCCTGACGGCGGTGCAGTCCCGCGTCTTCTCTACCCTGAAGCCTGGAAAGATCGTCGAACTCTTCAGGCTTGGCGAGGATCAGCCACCGCGGATGGGTATACGCTGCAGCGAGGTCGTGAGCGGCTTCTACTCTTTCCTTGGATTCACCCGCCTCGCCAGCAAGGAGGTTGTCCAGAAGGCCGTTGCCGAGGGCATCAAGAATGGCGACTTCGGCTACTTTAGCGGGAGTGCGCCAACGCTTGATAGCGGTGGAAAGTATCAGGTCGCCCGGTCAAAGGTCCGCTTCAACGGGTTTGTCTCGGACGACGAGATTGACCTGGAGTCGGGATTCCTGATGCTGCCCCAATCCATTCCCGTCGAGGCTGCGCCTCAGTCCGCAACCGGAGCCACTACTGGGCCAGTGTCTCCTGCGCCCACGCAGCCACACGACGAAGCCACGCCACATCCTGAACCAGCCGCTGACCCCGGACCACAGCCGGTGACGGAAAAGGTCTTTCAGGTGAGTTTCACGGCCGACCGCGACAAGCTCTATACAGCGTGGAACGCGGTTGCCAACCTCGCCGACATTGCCGGTAAGGTTGAGATCAACCTCAGGGCCGAATCCGAAACGGGATTTGATAAGAGCAAGCTCCAGAACGGCGTCTTGGAACCGTTGAGAGAGGCTGACCTGATCGAGTAGAACCAACCACGGAGGCGAGCAACTCATGGGCTTGGATGAGGAGCGCGATTTTGGCTGGATTGCGAACAGCAACCAGGCGGCTTGGGCTTCCAAGTTGTAACCGCGACGAAAGTTGTATTTGTGCAATCAATTGCACAGATCAGCACTCTTGACAAACTATCATCTTGGCCCACTATGCTTCTTCGTAGGGCGATTATGACCACAAACGCTGAGCAGACGTTAAGACGAAGAAGGCTGAGCACCCAATGGGCTTGGCGAAATCTGAGGGTACAATCCCGCAAATGTGTGGCGAAATGGCGAACATTTGATGGGTTCTTTGCCGATATGGGGCTTCGTCCCAAGGGTTTGGTGCTCGTCGCTCGCAACCCTCGAAAGCCCTGGAGCAAGGCAAACTGTTTTTGGGGACCCAAATACAAGGCTTGTGTCTACCATTCCAGGGCTAGGATTATCACCTGGAACGGTATTTCGACCAGCATTGGTGATTGGGCACGTCGGCTGAAGATCAGGCCCAACACAATCGTTAGCCGGCTGTATCGTCGTTGGGATGTTGAGCGGGCGCTCACCGGCCAGCAGTCTGCCAAGAAGTCTAAATAATGGAGGCCGTAGAGCACGCGCCGACAATTTGCGCCACACTACAGGTGTTTTTGCGGTTCCTCTCAGGCAGTGGCACGTTCGATGCAGGTTTGGCCGCCGGATGAACTGTGTTTTAGCTGCGTACGGCCTCAGCAAGGATACGGCTACTAATCAATGCCCTTGAGCAGTTCAGCCAGATTCAGATCGAATGCCTTCGCAATCGTCTGCAAGGTCCGCAGACAGATTTCCTTCCGCCCCAACTCAAGGTCGGAAACGTAATTTTCGTGGATGCCGGTCTCTTCGGCAAGGTCAATCAGACTTCTATAACTCCGATCTATCAAGACGATTGAAGTATGTAGACGATGATGGCAAGCCTCTGTTTCCGTTTGGATTCGGCCTCAGCTACACCACCATCCGTTACGATCATCTGGTTGCGACGCCTCCCGCTGCCGGAAGCCATGGCGACGTTGCAGTAACTGTCGACGTGACGAACACCGGAAGCCGCGAAGGCGACGAAGTGGCTCAGCTCTATCTGCGGGAAGACGTCACCAGCGTAGAAACGCCGCGCAAATCTCTCGTGGGCTTTTCCCGGATTCACCTCAAGCCGCAAGAGACCAAAACCGTCTCGCTTCGTATCCCCCAGGACCAGCTTGAGATCTGGAATGCTGATGGCAAATGGGTCGTTGAGCCGGGCAACTTTACTGTCTGGGTTGGAGGCTCATCCGAAGCATCGCTGACAACGAAATTTCTTTTACGACCGTAGCCGAAAAGGGAGGAGTCCTTCTACTGCACAAAGAATCGTCTCCGAAACGATTCTTTTGTGGATTAACTTAGAGGGTCTTGAGAGTCGGCACACCAATGGAGCAAGAAACCATTTGCAGCGAACGGCGAACTGTCGACTACACAACTGTCTCAAGAATGGGCGCAGACCAAGCATCCAAGAGCCACAAGGATCAACAGGGCTCGGGGCATAGGCCGTAGGTTGTTCTATACAAAGCACTTATTTTCAATAAAATTCAACAGCTTTCCATAAACGATCTGATCTGTTTTTCGCACAGATGACCCCCGGGGGCTAAAGCCGCTTCTTTATTGGGTCTTCGTTGTTCGGGTCCGTCAAACGTCAAATTCAGCGTAAGCTCTGCGATTTGGCGAGGAACAGCATCATTTGGATTCTACGAAGGACAGATCAAGGTCCTGTCGCAAAAGAGGCCGGGGCGCGCCGCGGAGATCCATGGGATCGTAGTGCTCCACAACATCGAGAGGCATTACATAGGCGAGCGACGACCAGCCCCAGAACGGATTCATACCGTTTCCCTCCCCGGTATCCGAGTCGTAGTACTCACGTGTCACGGGGTTCTCATCCAGCGCCATCTCAAAAGTCTTCAGCGCAAGTTCCCGCGCCTCCGTCTTGAATCCGTAATCTATGAGGCCGTGCAGAATCATGTAATTGGTTGGGATCCACGCCGGCCCGCGCCAATTGCACCCGCCTCTAGTACCCTCGAAGAAATCCGGCTCAGTCATGGCATAGGTGGCCACCGGATACTTGAGCCAGAACTCGCGGGGATTCGTCAGATGCTCGCGCACCAGCCGCCGGGCCTGCTCGCGTGACGCGACTCCCGCCCAAAGCGGCAGAAATCCAGCTACCGATTTCACGCGAATCGGCTGACCGGTCTTCTGATTGCGGTCGTAGTAGAAGCCGTCCTTGTCGTCCCAGAAGACACGATTGATGGCCGCCGCCAGCAGTCGCGCATGCTCCGCGAATGCCTTGGCGTCGTCCGGCCTGCCGAGCTTTTCGGCAATGATTTGCATGGCCTCGAGCTCCCGGTAGAGGTAACAGGCCAGGTCGACGCCCTCGTCCTGGTAGGAATCGGGTTGCCCCGAGCGCGAGATTTGATTATCCATGCCACTGGCATCGGAGCTGTTCCATACCGGCAGGCCGTTTCCATCCGTGTCATATGCAAACCATCGGTCAAGATACTTTTTCAGCCGCTCGTAGTAGCGGGCGCGCAGCCACTCGTAGTTGTCCCCGTTCTGTTTCGATCCCAGCACCGCGAGCTGCGCCAGAAACGGCTTGAACATCTGCCGCGGCCGCGGGTATTTGATCCCGATGGTGCGCGAAACGAAGCCATCCGGCTGCTGCCGGTCAAGAAACACCTTGAAGTTAATGAAGTCGTACGTGCTCACGCCGTAGTAGGAGAGATACACATTCTCGAAGTAGAGATCCCAGTCGTAAAACTCGCCGTATGCGTAGCCGGTCAGCATTTTGCCGTCGGCTTCTGGGAAATCGTGCAGCCCTTTGGTCGCGATGTCGCGGTTCAGCGTCTCCAGCCGGGGGGTGAGTTTCTCAAAGTCCGCCTGGCCGACGAACGATTCCAGCGCATTGGCATCCCCGTTCACGCTCCAGTTCGCATCCGCGGATCGATAGGCGAGGAAACAGGAGATGCCAAGCATGGTTAAAGCGATGGCTACGGCCCTGAACATGGCCAAGCTCCTTCCTCGTGGATTCAATTGTTGCAGCTTTCCATTCCCATGCATTGTAGCCAGCGCGGCAGAATCGGGGGAAAGCCCCGCTCCATCTGTTGCGATGCGACTGCAGGCTCACCATCGACCGCGGTCGCCTGCGGTCATTGGGTTTCGATGCGCACGTTGTTCACGTGCCGTCTCTCCTCCCAGACATACCCGTTCTTTGACGGCATGCGGACCTTCAGGTCGTCGATCTGCTGCCCCGCGGCCAGGCTCACGGTCAATTGGGCGCCGGTTCCGCGCTGTTCAAACTGAATGTTTGCCCGCACCATACGGTGCCCCGTCCAGATGGGCCAGTTCCCCGCTTCCACTCCCTTCCAGTCCGGCGGGATCCTGGGAATGATGCGCACGAAATCCGGCTCGAGATCGTCAACTCCGAGAAGAAGCCGCGCTACCTTCAGAGGCTCCGAAACGTTTACAAGATTCAGCGCCCCGCAACCCTCCTCCAGTTCGATCTTGCCCACCGCGTCGGGCGAATACGTGCGCTCGTAGAAATAGTAGGGTGAGGCCCGGCGAATCTTGTACCCGGGAACCGGTTCGTAGGTTGCGTCGGCCAGCCACGTCAGGGCCTTGCTCGCCATCTCGAGTTTGTCGAAGAGCAGCATGTCCTGCGTCGCGTAACCCTGCCCATACGATGGACTCGTGCCCAATCCTTTGGCCATCAGGTCCGCCTGTGTCCAGATGCCGTAACGGTCGAACTCCTTCTTGCGCAGAGGCGTTTCATAAAGCGCTGCAAAGGTTTTCTCGCTGTGATCGACGCCGCTCCACCGCGAATCGAGCGGCAGGAAGCCGAGCACGTCCGCATACATCGATCCCACGCCATTCAGGCTGCCCGTGCCCAGGTTGACGGGATTGTCGAGCACCGCAGGATCCGGTTTGAGGGTCTTTGTATCGACAGCCCAGATCCATGCGCCATCCTTATCAACTAGATATTTCTCCATGCCCGCGCGTAGCTTCTCGGCCAGACGCCGGTCGTCGTTGGCCGCCGTGGGCATTCCCGACTCATCCGCCATGCGCGCCATGGCCATCACCGCCAGCATGATGAGATTGTTTTGCACCACGTTGTAGCACTGGCCGGAGATTCTCATGCCGCAGCCGAACTCTCCGGTGCCGGCGACGAGAGGCTCCTTCTGCAAGACGAAGCCGAAGTAGTTCACCGGCGACGAATCCGCAAAGAGAAATCTCTGGATGTCCTCGCGGGCCGGGTCCTCTTTTGGCAGCCGCTCCCACAAGGCTTCCATCGCGATAATGATGGCAGCGGTGCCGTCAAACTCGGTGCCTGTGTCGCGCGTTGAGCCTTTGAAGTACCGCGGAAACGTGTAAAAGCCATCCTGGTTTTTCTCCACCAGGTGCATCAGGCACTCCGCGATCAGGGCGGCGTGCTGGTAGTATCCGCGCATCACCAGTTCCCGCAGGAAGGTTCCTGCGTCGCGCGTCCACATGGTTCCACCCCACGGCATGCCGGGAGCTGACGCACTGATGAATCCGGCCGGGAAGCCATCCCTGGCCGTGGCATAAAAGTTCTCCTTGAGGACGCCCTGGAAAGATGCGTCGAGTTCGTGCGTGAAGAGATCGGCATCAGGCGCACCGTAAAACCTGAGCGTCACCGGCTGATCGTCGTCGAGATGGATCGGTGCGACAGGAGCCTGCGCCCCTGCAGGCCGTGGTACCGCTATTGTGACGTAGGCAAGAAGTGATGCCCAAAGCCAACTCAATCCCGCAATCTTTCTCATGCTCTACCTGCTCCTGGGCCTATACATGGTCTGCTTAAAATAGGTTTTCTGTGTACATGCCGCGCCCACAGTCATTCTGGTTTCGCTGGATGGGGCGGCCGCTGCCGCTTTTGTGGGCGCAAAGTGCGGCAGCGGCCTTTGTCTCCAGTAGAGGCAACGCTTTCGCGGGAGTCCCTCCGCCTGCTACCACACCGGAAGACATCAAAATGACAAACTCACGACGATTCATAAAATCCTTTGCGGCACATGCCAACGAACATTCCGAACTACTCTTCTCCCCGATTCACACCGCTCTTGCTCAATATCCGCACCGTCACCAACTGGTGCGGGCGAACCGTGAGTTGGAACGAATGCGGCCCTTTCAGAGGCAATACATGTTGATCGCGTTCCACGGCATCGGTTTCGATAGCCCCGGTCAAGCTGAAAAGCGGCATACGCACGGTTACCTGGCGCGCGTGGCTATTTCCCAAATCGAGGAGTCGCAGGATCGTGCCGTCTCCGTCTTCCGCTGGCTTCCAGGCCTCCACGAGCACACTCGGATCGTCGATGTCGAGGAAGCTGCTTTGCTTGCCATCGAGGACTCGCGGCGTGTCCTGCGCTTTATCCTGCGCAGTGACTTCGTCGAGTTCGAGCGGCGTCGTCTCTTCCCACCCCATGCGGCTCAATGCGGCTTCATCGGTCGCCGCCGCACTCGTCACCACGTAGCGCAGACGTATATGGCCGCCTTGCGCACCGTTGTAGTTAGTGCTCCAGTAGTTGTTCATCGCGAAGGCGAAGATGGTTCCCGGCCGCGTGCCAAAGTTCTCGGGCCATGCGCCGCGGTAGATGTCGCCAAGTGTCACGAGCGACGAATCAAGAGGCAGCACAGTTGCCGACAGGCCATCCTGCTGCACCGACACCCAGTGCTGTACGGAAAACCAGTCGTGCCCTGCACCGGGAACCATGTTTTTCGCCGGATCCACGACGCCGGTCTGGATCTCGTACTGAAATTGAGGTGCGTCCATCGCAAACGGGAAGGCAAAGTAGACCGCTTCGCGCGTCCGCACCGCGGTCTTGTCGATATCCTCGATGAACTCGATCTTCTTCTGGTTCTCGAAAAGCCGGATTTCGCTGTTGATGGAGGGTGTGTTGGCATCGCTCGACGCCAAGCGCGCCATCCAGCCATAGGGCGTGCGAGTCACGGAAATCAAATGCCCGTTGCGCGCCGGATCGATCTGCAGCCTGGGTTCGAGCCGCACCGTGCGATATTGCAGCAGCGTGTTCGGCCGCTGATCGCCGCCTGAAACGTAAAGATATTGCCCAAATGGATACGCGCTTTGCTGGTTGACAAGTTCTTTCCCCAGCTCTTTGTCATAAATACTGCGAACAGAGCCACTCGCGGGATCGAGTGCGACGCGATAGTAGCGGCTTTCGAGCGTAGTCGCTGTGCCAGTCACCTCCTGTGGCGGCAGCACCTTGGAAGGCCGCAGCGAAAATACCTTGTACCCCACCGCCGGAACGCCGGTGGCCATGAACTGCACGCGATTGAGGTGCGCGCTCTCGCTCACAACTTCAACGGGGACCGTGGCGCCTGTAACGGAATCGACAATTTCGCGCCCCTTCTCGAGGTCGAACGAAACCAGGGCGCTACGCTTCCAATTGAGTGTGTTCAGCACAATCAGGCTTCCGCGTCCAGCGGAGATCGCGTCTGCAAGGTCCGCCATGCTGTTGCGCGCAACGAAATCCGCAGTCTGTCGCGCATCAATGGCATACATCTCCTTCACCTTCGATTGCCGCGCGGTTTCCTCGCTTGCCTGGTCGGAGACGCTGTCGTGTGAGTTCCACGTGTGCTCGTCCATCATCACGATGTTGGTCCACATCGTATCCAGTGCGGCTTTGTCCGCGGCCAGCCGCGGATTCACGAGCGCCGACATCGTCGCCAGCTTCTCTACTGAAGTCGCGCGACTCTCGTTCCCGCGTTCCATCGCCGCATAGCGCGCGTTTGAAGCAATGCCGTCTTCCCAGTAAGGACCGCCATCGCCGCTGACTGTCGGGATATGATCGCCAAACTGCTGCGCGATCTGCTGGAGCGCGTCGTAAAAGCCGGAGTAGCGCAGCTTCGGATAAGCAAACTCCCGATTCCACGCGCCCGCCAGAGTCGCTTGCTGCGGAAAGAGATCGGTGTTCTCCTGTTGCGTGCCGAACAGTATCACCGCGCTGGCGCGATACTCCGGATGTTCGTACGTTCTCAGGAACACCGGGATGGTCTGCCGGCCCGCATCCACTTGCGGCGGAACGCCGAAGAGGATTCCTCCTTCCCAGTAGTGCCGTCCGTACCAGAACAGAACCTTGCCGCCGTCGGGCCCTTGCCACCAGAAGGGCGAATTCTCATTGAGGCGGCCCTGGATCAACACCGGCCCGCGCGTGAGATGGCCATTGGGGCCGGCTACGAAATAACGAATTCCCGCGGCCGCGAGAATCGAAGCGTACGACCACGAATACGAAGGCACATCGGTGATGTTGGCGTAGTTGAACGGCGTGCCGTGCAGGCGGCTGAACTGTGCGCTCGCATACAGCGATCGAATCAGTGTTTCGGCGGAAGGGAAACCCGTCAGCAGCTCCGCATACTGCGCGGGAACGAATAGCTGGCCCTTTTTCATTGCTGCAATTGCGCGCTGCTGATCGGCCACGGACCGCGTCTTCATAAATTGATCCAGAGCCCACGATCCATCCACGCTGTAGCAGAAGCCTGGATTGCGTTCGGCCAGGTCGATTCCTTCGTCGATAGCGCGGGCTTGAATGGCCGCAACTTTGGGCTGGTAGTCGGAGTAGCCCACATCAAGATGAATGTGCGGCACAAGGAACAGCGTCCACTTCTTCCCGGGATGGATGATCTGGTCGGACTCATACGTTTTCCCGCCAGCCGTCCACTGGAGATGCGCGCTCGTTGATGCCGTAAACTCCGGAACGGCAAACTCCACTTTCTGCTCGCCGAAATTCTCCTCACTCTCGAATGTCTTTAGGAAATGATTCCCGCCTACCGTCAACTCGATGTGGTCTCCGGCCGCGAAACCGTTTCCGCGCCGGACATAAACATCGACCAGTTCCTTCAGATGTCCGACCAGTCCCTGATAGAAGATCGTGGGTTCGATCGCTGCGTCCGAAACTGCTGAAAGATCCGAAGCCGGTGCTTCGTCAAGCTCAATGGCGTCGTAGGTCAGGCTTGCGCCCGGTACGGCTTCGTTCTTCTCCTCGATCACCTGGAATGAAATTGTGTTTTCGCCCGCGCTTAGGGATTCTCCAGGTAGGGCAAAACTCACGTCCGCCGGCGCGTGCACCGATTCAAACGTATCGTCCGAGTCGCCCATGTGCGCGTCGAGCGGCGACTCGAGGTAGAACATTCCGCACTTCCCGTTGATGCAGATGCGAAGGGCCGGCACGCTGCGGCTTTCAAGCAGAAGAGCCACACGTAACCGATAGGCTGCTGCAGGTGCGTCGGCGATTGCAAACCGAACGATGCGCGGCGCTGCGGGAATCGGCCCGCCCTCCGGCGCGGAGCTGCCCATGTTTGTGGCTGGCTGGCTTCCATACCAATGTGCAGTTGCGTCAGCGCTGTTGGCATCAACTTCGACTGGCCGCTCCGGTGTTCCCTGCGCAAACTCGTTTGACGCCCCGTCAAATACGCCCAATTCGAAGACCTTCGCTTCATCCGTGGCCGCGAGCATCCTGCTCGCGCGAAAGGCAATCGGCGCCAAGGCAAGCAACGCATAGAGCGAAAGGGTCCGCAGCCGAGTGCGCGAAGGCAAGAACATAAGCGAATCCAACCTGGAGAGATTTCGGTCTTGTGGTGCAGGCGGCCGCCATGAACGCCTGCACTTTGCTTGTCGTCCGGTATTCCAATTCCGGTTTCACCAAACGTGGATCGGCATGCACACCGTTCAGAACGAAAGTTTCAGCGAGCCCTCGCCTTCGCGCGCTTCCTTCTCTCCGGAGATGGTGCCGATCGCCGTGCTGCCCACGGTCGTGTTGGGCGCGTTCGGGTTGCTGTGGTTGAAGACGTTGAAGAACTCCGCCCGGAATTGCAGGTGTACGCGCTCCGTGAAGGGGAACGTCTTGTAGAGGGCCATGTTGAAGTCCTCGGTTCCCGGATTCCGGATCGTCCCGTTGCCCACGGTGCCGAAGTAGCCGCTCGGAGGCTTGACGAACGACGTGGCACTGAACCATAAATTGCCAGTATTCTTCCACTGCTTGGGATAAGTGACCGGAGCGGTGAGATCCGGCCGCGTCGCGGGTCCGAGACTCGAGCCGGTTAATCCCGTGCCCGACATTCCCATCGTGCTGGTGCCGCCGGCCTGCAGCGTCGTCATATCGGAGTATTGCCACCCGCCCACCAGCTCGCGCAGCCAGATCTTCGAATGCTCAAACCGAGGCATGTAGTAAATGACGTTGGCTGTGAACACATTCGGAATGTCGTTGCTCGAGTTGCCGTAAGCGGCCGCTGTATTGTAAGCGTTCTGGAAGCCACCGTTGTTGTCTAGCCCGTGGGACCAGGTGTAGGCGGCCGTGAGGTAGAGATTCTTGGTGGTGCGATGTTGCAGACTGGCTTCCAGCGCATTCCAGTTGCTGATGCCGATGTTCTCGAAGTAGGTGATGGTTCCATATCCCTGATACGGCCCATAGTACCCGCTCACATAGCTCGACGAGTTCAGGTTAGGGTTGAAGTCGTAATTCACGCCGCCGACATTCGTCGGCTGGGGCTGGTTGATGTTGATCGAGTTGCTGCCCGCACCTTGCCTGCTTCCCGCTCCAGCGATCATCGCGATCCACCTGGTCCCAAACTGCCGCTGCAAGCTCAGGCTGTAGGTTTGGATGTGGCTGGCGCGATAGTTCGCCAGCTCCACTCCGCTCTCGTTGGAAATGGTTGCGGCTGTTGCGGCGCCGGCAGGATCGTCGAAATTTGATGTCGCAAGATTGGTGGAGCTAACAGTTGGATAGCCGAGGCATCCACCTTCGTCGCAGCCCTGTCCGGCGGTTTCATAGTAAGTAAGACCGTAGCCGCCGCGCAGAGAGGTCTTGCCATTTCCGAATACATCCCAGGCAAAGCCGCCGACCGGCGCCCAATAGCTCTCATGTGCGCTGGTCAGGTTCAGCGGAACGCCGTTCTGACCGTTGAGAATGATGCCGTTGGTCAGGTTGTAGCCGGAGCTGGGCGTGGTGATGGTCCCGCCCGTCGTGATGACCGGCGCTTGCGTTGCATTGAACACGGCTGGATTGAAGTCGTCGATGATGCTGGCCTGCTCGGTGGGCCAGGGCATCCAGGAGTAGCGCAGGCCGCCGGACAGCGTGAGGCGGCGTGTCATCCTCCACGTTTCTTCCACATACGGCGAGGCAATCTTGTAATGCGCATAGGTGCGCTCGCCACTGCTTCCCTGGCTGAACGAGGCGGCGAGTCCGAGGAGATAGTCGGGCATGGTGTTACCCGTGGCATATCCCGTGAAGGAAAAGAACCCCTGGGCGACGCTGGGCGAGGACCAATGGCGTTCGGTGCCGAAGAACATCGTGAATCCGGCCTGCACCTGGTGCTTGCCGTGCACCCAGCTCCAGTCGTCGGTCACGGTATCGTGCAACTCGGTGGCGCGAGGAACGATGTAATTCGACGAGGTGCCGAACTTGGTCCACCCGTTGGAGGTCGAGACGCTGGGCACGTAATTCTGCACGTAGGAACCGCGGTATGGCAGCGTCTGATTGAAGCCCGAAATCTGCGACAGCAGGTGCTCGCCGCTGATGTCGTGCTCGCCGTCGAAGATGCCGATGGATGCGCTGGTCTGGTTGGTCATCGTCGGCGACAGAATCTGCGTCAGCCGCACCTGGAAGGCTTGGTCGTCCGTCGCGAAGGTATCCCAGTTGGTGGACCAGGGTGTACCGAACCGGCTCTGGGCGCCGCCGCTGTAGGTCTGCTCTTCCACCATGTACTCGCCGGTCAGGCGCAACTTCGAGGTCAGGTCGTGATCCACTTTGCCCAGTAGGTCCACTTGGTCAGTTTTATTGGGATTGACGTTCAGATAGTCAGTGGCCGACGCCGTGGCGCTATAGGTGCCGCCCGTGAGGTCGTTAGGTAGCGGAACGATGGCATTCAACAGCAACAGCGCGTTCTGATCCACGCGGTTTGACGGGATGATCCAGTTGCCGTTGACGTCCTGCGCGAAACAGGACGTCGTGCTGCCCGATTTGCAATGTCCGGCGGGCAGGTTGGGGTCCGTGAGATAGGCGATGCCGTATGGCCCACCGATGCCGGGGACGGGCGAGGCGCTGGTTCCGGGGAAGAGAAATGCGCCGTTCGCGGTGCCTTGGCCGCGCATGGTGGCCAGAGGCGCCTCGCCGGTGGCTTGCGTCCCGGCGACCTCCTTGACCCACTGCTGATTGAAGTAGAAATAGGTCTTCGAGCTGTGGCGTGGGTAGAGATGCGGAACAAAGAGTGGGCCGCCCAGGTCGTATCCAAAGATGTCCCAGTTCAACACCGTCGGCGTCTTGCTGAAATACTGCGTCGCGTTCAAGTCGGTGTTGCGCAGAAACTCCCAGGCGTCGCCGTGATAGGTATTTGTGCCGCTTTTAGTTTCAACCACAATGGTGCTCGCGCCCATGAGCGTGTACTGGGCGCTGTAGTTGTTCTGCATCGCCTTCACTTCGGTGATCTCGTCGGGGTTCGGCATGACGATATTCTCGTCGTGCACCACATTCGAGGAGATCCACAGCCCATCGAGGTAATAGATCGCGCCGGTTTCGCCCGATCCGGAGCTGCCAGTCGTTGTTCCCCCGTTCACCAGCAGGCTGTTCGTGGTGCTATAGCCGCCCGTGCCCATTGTCGAAACCGGCGAAGTGTTGACGATGCCAGGCATCAGCGAGCTGATCTGCTCAAAGTTGCGACCGTTCAGCGGCAATTCCTGTGCTTCCTCGCCGGAAACCGTGCTGGAGACCTCGGCGGTGGTGGTTTGCACCTGCGCCTCGGTACCGGTCACGGTTATCGTCTCCGCCACAGCGCTCGGCCTCAGCATGGCGCGCACGTTGTAGGTGGCCATCGGCTCAAGATAGATGTTGGTTTCGCGGTAGGTGGCAAAACCCATCACGGAAACTGTCACTTCGTAGTGGCCTGAATCCAACCCCACCTGCGCAAAGTATCCGCTCGAGTTCGACGCCGTCTGCGTCACGGTCTTGGTATCGGTTTGCGTGATCGTGACCTTGGCGCCCGGAATCACGGCGCCCGACTGGTCAGTGATGGCGCCGCTGATCGTGCCTGCGGTAGTCATTTGCGCGTGACACACCCCGAATGGAATGGTCAGCACGAGCCCGAGGAGCAGCAAGCAGATCAGGGCAAAACCTCTCGAACTGGTACTCGTTGTAGCAAGGCGCATGCAATTTCCTTGATTCATGTACTGCCTCCAGTTGAATTGCGAACTTCCATTTGCGCCGGGCTGCTCTGCGCGGAGTTGGCCTACAAGCGCAAAGGTCCCGATTCTCAACGGACGGCTAAGAATGATCCTGGCAATCGATGACAATCAAGTGAATTCTCCGTGGTTCTACGGTGGGCACCACTGTGGTGCTCTCGGTTTTGCGCCCATATGGGGTCGCCATCGGAGTTTCGCTGCGCCGAAATTCCAGTGCACCTAGAGGGTCGATTCAGGTAGTAATTTTTTGTAACTTGATTTAAATTCAATAGGATAAACACCCTTTCCATGCGTTCTCTCAGCGCCGCTGAGTCGGGCACTTCCGCCTCCTCACATCCTGATCGATGGCGCTTGAGAGTTGCACCCTGCTTGGACTAGAATTGCGCATTCGTAGAGGGATGCATGGCCGAGCAGCGCGTTCTTAGCTGTCGATCCGGAATTCCCAACGGTTAGAAAGCAGGCGTCCTAGGGGAGCCGAGGCACACTCTTCGGTCCAGATCAGGATGCAGGGTTATGGTGCAGGCAGTGGACATGGTGGGACTGGAAGATTCGACCTTGCGATTGAGCAACACGCCCGATAGGGACGCCTGTTGGGCCCTCCTCGAACGGCTTGCTGCCAGCGCTCAGTTAAAACGCTCCGTCCGCTTGCAGGAACTCCTCTTCTACATCGGAAAGCGCTACTTAAAGGACGGCTGTGACCGCGTTCACGAGCAGGAGATTGGCACTCAGGTCTTCAAGAGGCCTGACTCCTACGACACTAGCTTCGATAATATCGTCCGCACCAACGTCAGCGACCTGCGCAAACGCATTGAAACCTACTTCCAATCAGAGGGAGCGCGCGAGCCGCTGATCGTGGATATCCCCCGCGGCGGCTACACGCCCGTCTTCCGCTTCCGTATGGCCGAAGCAAATTCTCAGTTAGAGCTTGCGGCAGAAAATCGCGCCCTCCACCAGGACGCAACCCAACCGGTCGCACGTTCTCTGGCGGCGGCGCCGCGCCGCATCTGGATGTCTGCGGCGCTTGTGGTGACCACCGCGCTCAGCGTCGCCCTTGCCATTGGCTGTTTCGTTTTCTGGAATCAGTGGAACGCCATGCATCAAACGCTGTTTGCGTGGCAGTCCAAGTCGTCCGTAGCGGAGTTGTGGACCGACATATTCAATGCCAATCCCGATACCGACATCGTGATCTCCGATGCCGGCATTGGCCTCGTGGAAGCGCTTACACAGAAGACCTTTCCGCTCGATGAGTATCTCAATCACGGTTATGTAGAGGAGATTCAGTCCGAGAATCTGAGCCCGGACATGCGCGCAGCAGTCAACCGCATCATGGTCTGGAATCTGGCCAGCCCGGACGAGTTTTCGCTCTCGCGCCGCATTCTGGCGCTGGACCCTCTGGGCAAGAAGGTCCATCTCTACAATGCGCGCAATTACATGCCCGACCTCATCAAGCGCGATAACGTGATCCTGATCGGGGCGCGCAAATCCAATCCCTGGGACGAACTCTTCAACGGCCAGCTGAATTTCGTCACGGAATTCGACAGCCCTCGCGTCATCAACTTGGCGCCCGCATCTGGCGAGCAACCCATCTACCCGAACACAGAGTCGGTCAGCTACTGTGTGGTGGCCTACCTTCCCAAACCTGACCGCACCGGCGTGGTTCTGCTCATCGAAGGGACGGACGCGGAAGCCACCGAAGCAGCCGGCGACTTTCTCTTGTCGGAAGACCAGTTATCGAGCTTCAAGCGGCTGCTGCACGCGACCAAACTTCCCTACTTCCAGGTGCTGCTGAAAGTATCTTCTGTGCGTGGCACTCCGCTGGTCGCCACGGTGCAGGCGTACCGTGCGTACCCCAATCTTCACTGATCAGACAGAGCCTGCAGGCTAGGCTGTTTGGACCACAAAGGAAGTTGACTTCTAACTGGTCTCTGCGACTCGTGCTAAAGCCTGTTATTAACTTTGAGGAGCGGCTTGTATTGCCGAAATGCTCAAATTCCGCGTAAAACGCGCTTTCTGCAAGATGTGGCACGGATGGTAAATGCGATTTCCCCCCGAATAGCATTCACTCCGCAAAGTCTGCGCTGATTCCATTTGGCTTACGGGCACAAAGTTAATAACAGGCTCTAGGCCGGGCACACCGTCGATGAGTTTGTTGCGGTCGCCGCCAGCAAGCATTTCTAGCAGGATTGCAAACTGATTCTCCCACGGAAATCTTTCGAGGAGAATTCGTTGAAAACCACTGTTCAGAAAAATTTAGACGTTGGGCAGCGCACGCACCGAGTGTGGTCTGGTGATCATCGTCGAGGTGCGGGTTTGGGCCTCTGATCGGAAAATAATTCCACTTTCTATATCCTTTCTCGCAAAGCGCCGTTTAATGCGAGCGGTCCCTAAATTCTCCGCGTAAAAATCCCCGCTCGCACCTCGATCGTCACCTGCTTTACGCCAAGCCTCGCGTGAGTGGCCTTAACGACGATCCTGCCCGAAGACTCCAGACGAGTCTTGATCCAGATGGCACCCGCGCCTCCGCTCTCAGTGAGCGAAAAGGGATTGTCGCCGACCAGAACGCCAGGGCCGGTGAGCTCGAAGTTGACCTCGCCGCCTGCAAAGAGCCGAGGCGCGCCGAATCGATCGGCGACCCGGAAGACCAGGCGAGTTGCGTCGATTCCATCGCCGGTGATGGCGGCATCGTCAGCTTCAAGCAGGAACTGGTCCTTGCTGGCGTCAGAGCAGAAGGATCGAGAGAGCGCGAGATGGCCTGCAGCGTAGCCGTCGATGCGCAGCACAGGGCGCGCGGTTCCATCCATATCGAGATCGGCAAAGAAAGGCGCGTAATGAAGGTTGGGATAATTCTTGCGGTCCGGCACAAGCGTGGAGTGGTGCTTGTCGTCGACGAAAATCTCGAGGCGCTCGCAGTTGGAAAAGATAGCGGCATTCTTGCCGGGGCCGCGAGGCGTCGCCGGGCCAAAGTCCCAGTAGAAGTTGGGGACGATGACGGGACCGACAGCGGGACTGACCTGGGCCTGGTAAAAGGAGGCGCCCAGCTTGGGAATGCGGAAGACATCGGCGACGCCCGGGTTCTTGACGCCTTTATACGAATTCTGCGGGCTGCCGTACTCAAAGGCGCACCACGCAATGACGCCGCAAAAACGCTCATATGCGCCAGTCCGGTCGTGTGCCTGCGCATGGTAAATGGCCTGTTTGCACTGCACCGCCACATCCCCGGCGCGGCGGTAGAAGTTCCCGAATCCTTTTTCGGTATAAGTGCGCTGGCCCACGGTCTCGGCAAGCATGTAGGGTACGCCCGGCAAAGGCGGATAAATCTGTACGCTCCCGTCCGGCGACTGGTGGTAGTCGTCCATGGCGAACACGTCTTCATGCCACTCCTGCTGCCAATGATTGAAGGTGGTCATGGAGCCGGAGTCGAGCCTTGAGTCATCCAGCTGCTTGGCCAGCGCCGTTGTGCGGCGGTAAAGCGGCTGGTCATTGCCGGACTCGTTGACGCGCACACCCCAAATGACGATTGAGGCGTGGTTGCGGTCGCGCCGGATCATGTCTCCGACGTTCTCGACCACCAGATCTTCAAATGCCGCATCGCCAATGTATTGCCAGCCCGGAGTTTCCTCCCAAACCATCAAGCCCAGCTCATCGCAAGCCTCGAGGAAGGCCTCCGATTGCGGGTAGTGGGAGCAGCGGACGATGTTGCAGTGAAATTCGTTGCGGATGATCTCGGCATCGCGGCGCATCACGCGCGCGGGCATCGCGTAGCCGGTATAAGGGTAGATCTCGTGCCGGTCCAAGCCGAACAGACGCAACCGGCGGTCATTCAGGAAGAAGCCGTCTACGGTGAATCTTGCATCGCGGAAGCCAATCCGGGTGCGGTAGTCGTGTATCGGTTCGCCGTCCACAAAGAGGGTGGTGACCAGGCTGTAAAGGTGCGGCGCATCCACATCCCAAAGCTTCACTCCGCCTAGATTCGACAGGGTCAATGCCACATCGGTCTTTCCGGGCTGAGCGAGAACGGCGCTCTTCCGCACGCTCGAAACCACGCGGCTTCCGTCCACCAGCATCACTTCCAGATGGAACGGCTTCGCCAGCGCAACGGCCGCGTCGATGGAACAAGTGATCTCGATGCGGCGCGTGGATTCAAGCACATCGGCCTGCTTTGCGAAGACATCGCTGATGAAAACCCGGGGCACTGCGTAAAGGCTGGCGCCACGGATCACGCCGCCCGGCACGTAATAGTCCACCGCATGGGTGCCGCGCGGCGAGCCCTCCGGAGGAACATTTTGGAAGCGGGAGTCGACGGTCAAATCCAGAACGTTGCCGCTCTGCTTGAGCAACGAAGTGAGCTCATAGGTGAAGGGCAGATAGCCGCCTTGGTGGGATGGCAGAGTGGCGCCGTTCATGGATGCATGGGCTGTAACCATGACCCCATCGAACCTGAGAAAGACGCGCCGGTTGCCGAACTCCTCTGGCGTGGAAAAGCGGCGGCGATAGAGCCAGACGTTCTCCCATGCCGCCGCATCCCAGTTCTGCCATGACAGGGGAACGACACAGTGCGGCAAGGTGATTCGGGAAAATACGGCGTCGTCAAGCTCCGGTCTCTGTGTGTCCGCATCTACTTTCCCGCCGAACAGCCAGCCGCTGTCCAACGAGAAAACGTGTTGCGCCGGCCCGTTCCTATGCGTGGCTGAATTACTCTCCGCGCCCCAGCTCTCCAGCACCGGCGCCGAAATCAAAACCGCGGCGCTGCACCCTTCAAGAAACCTCCGCCGCGTCATGCTCCCAACCCCAAACGTCTTTTCAGTCAACTTCTTCCCCACCCCTCTGAATTTTTTCGCCGCACAAAAACTGCCCCTGCTGCATCAACCTTCAGATCACGGTCGGACTCACGTCAATGCATCGATTGTTTCAACCCGACCTGCCATTCTAACAGTGGCAATCTGATGCACGTGAGCCATAAATCTGAAAGCACGCAGCACGGCTCGCGGTAATGGAAGCTGAAAACCAGGCCTTGCGGAAAGAACAATGACGCGGGTTGCTTTTCTGTTCATGCTACGGTTCCCCGATATGCCGATGATTCACCGCCTGTGGCGCAGCCCCCAAAGATTTAACGAGCGACGAGTTTCACCATCAGCGAGCGTTTAGGTTAGAGGCGCTCACTCACCACCCACTTGGGTACGAATTCATTGCGCGCCGCCTCCTGCTCAATAATGTGGCGGGCTTCGAGCACGTGCTGGCGGGCAAGTTGCTCCGCTTCGTCTGGCGCATTGCGGTTGATTGCATCCACGATGCGCAAATGCTCGTCGTACACAGCGCTGGAATCGCGCGAGGCACGGATAGCCATGCTCAGTGTCCGGTATCCCTCCGCCAGACGAATGAGAACGCTGTTCCGGCAGAGATGCACGATCTGGAGGTGAAAGGCACGGTCCACGGCGCCCATCTCTTCTACATTGCCTTCTTCAGATAAATTCCAGATGCGATCGGCCATGGCGCGCAGAGCGACCACGTCAGACTGCGAAGCGCGTCCACAGGCGCGGCGCGCGGCCAGGCCCTCGAGATATTCCCGCACTTCGTAGGCTTCGACAAGGCGCAAAGCGTCCAGTTTTCCAACAAAAACCCCGAGTCCGTCAATCGCATCGACGAGTCCGAGCCACTCGAGCTCCAGCAGCGATTCGCGCACGGTTCCCTGGCCGACGCCGAGTTTCTTGGCCAGGCTCTGCTGGGCCAAGCGCTCACCCGGCAGGCTCTCGCCCGATAATATCCGGCGCTGAATCTCGTCCCGCACGTGCCTGCGAAGCGGCGGCGATTGCGAATTCCTGTCCCGCATGGCTTTGGTCCTTGTGCTGCAGATTTGGTTCTCTTTTATGGACAACTTGTCTCTTAATGCCTGCGGCGTATACGGTGGCTCCGGTTCCCTATTCCACCGTGGCATTTGTGGTCGCTCAATTCTCCATCAGCACGAGTGTCGATCGCGGAGGTACCTTCACTGTTGCCGTGCAGGGAACAGCCTCCGGATCTTCGGGGCTCGCGCAGGTAAGCGAATGGCCTGCCGGTGAGTCCAGCTTCACAGCGGCAGAAATCGGCTTGGTCGCATTGTCGTTCGTAATTACAGTTGCATGTCGCCCGTCTTTCCTGATAAACACCGTGTAATCCTTGTAGGGCGCGCCAGCAACTTCCACACTTGCGCCGAGTGTGTCGCGAAACAACGCGTCCCACAGGTAGTCTTTGTAGCGCCTCCTCAGCGCATCAACCTTCTCGCCATAAGTCACAGTCAAAGGAAAATCCTGGATGTTCCCTTTGAAATTGAATGGCTCGTAACTCATGATGCAGCGGTACATGAGCGCGCGATTGATCATTTCCCGGTCATTAAACCCTGTCACGGCAATCATCATGGGCCGAAACGGAAACGCATATCGCTCCTCGGGAGTGTGGCCTGAATTGATGCGAAGATAAGAGAGCGAGTAGGCATCCTCCAAAACGTCTTCTGGCTCTTCTCCGGAAAACAGGAAGTTCCTCTCGCCGACGGAATCGTGGATCATCTTGCGGTACATATTGGCGAGGGCAATGTCGCCAGACCAGATGGTCGCGGGCACATGGTGGCCATGATTCGGATTGAAGCAAACGTTATAGTCGGAGCTGTGGCGATGTTGCGCCTCGTCGAATAACACGCCGCTGGAGCCCAGGTCGATCACCTTTTGAAACTCCTGCGCCAGAATCTTTCGCCATGCGGCATCATTCGGGCACGCAGTTGCGAGGTTCCGCGGATTGATACCCGCAAGCTGCTCCGGAGTTTGATACCTGTAGCCTGCCCACGTGTAGATATCTCCGTAGGGATCGGTCGCCATATGCTTCGACAGCTCTGATTTGTACCATTCGGTTGATGTATCGGCCCAGGCGTACTTGGCGAAGAGAACCACGTGCACGCCCATCTTCTCAATTTGAGCGATTGCATCTTTGAGTTCGGCAGTTGTTCCCAGCCTCGGATCGGTATCGTCGGTCGGATTGTCGCGGTCCTGGCCGCCTTGATTCCAGCCCACGATCTGCAGAATTGTGATGCCGTGCCTAGCGTCGTCGGCGACGCGCCGCGGAAGATCGGCATATCGGGTGCGCAAATCGTCTTCAGATGAATTGATCTGCAATTGCTGCCAGGCATGAATATCCTCGGCCCACGCTGGCATGGGGAGCGGGTGGAACCACGTCGTCAACCAGCGCTTGTAAATGTCTACGCCAGCATGCCAATCGCCGCGATAAGGCGCCAAAACGATCGGGGCGAGCGCACTTGACTCCCCGGGATTCAAAAATGGGAAGTGCACGATCTGCATGGAAAGCCGGGCAGGATGGCCGCTGATGGTTGGGGTCTTTGGATTGACGCTGTTATAGGAATCCTCGAATCCCGGCTTCACTTCAAACATGAACCGCACGTTCTCTTTTGCGTCTGCGTTGTGCGCGCCTGCGTAGAGGCCTTGAGATGGAGTGGAGACGAGAACAAAGCGGCCATCGAGAATTCTGGTTGGATAGTTCGTGCCGAAGTATCCTGAGGCCTGTGATGCAGGATTCCAAAGAGGAAAAATTGAGAGGTTCCCATAGTTCCACGTGGAGAGCTTCATCACCGGCCGTGGCTCCGCGATTGATCCCGCAATCGAACCGATGATCGGCCAGCTCAGACTGGCGACGGTGTGCTGCGAACGATTGGTAATCGTCATCTCGAAACGCACGCTAGCTCCTTCGAGGCGCACGGTCCCACGAAGCGTGATGTCCAGCCGGCCCTGGTATTCGCTTTCGAGATTCGACCAGACCAAAGTCAGAGATTGACCGTCGGCAGATTTCTCGAAGGATGCCAGCCGGTTGCGAACGCCGAGCACGGGATTATAGGAGCGGTCGGCGCTGGGCACAAATAGGTTGAAAGATTCGCCGAGACTGGGAGCAGTTTGCCAGTGCCAGCCGGTCAACCTATTCGTGAAGCTCAATAGTGCGCCGGAGTCATGATCGAAGGAAACGACAAGCTGGTTGTTCTCAAGTACGATCGAACTGCCACTCGCGGCGTACAAACGGTCCGAATCATGGACCGGTGAATCCTGACCCGATTTCCAATCCTGCGGATAGGCATGGTTTCCGCTCGTGATGCAAACGAGGACAGTCGCAACCAGCAATCTAGCGCAAAGGCGGGAATTCAATCGAGATTTCCGGACACATCTCGAGGGGGAGCATGAAACGAGCTTTATCTTTTTGGGCAAAATCTGGAGCTCTCCAATCTATAAGGGCAAACAAGAAATGAACGGCGGATTTATCGTCAAAAAAGAATGCTGCGATGTTGTTCCACCTGCCGGCGTGCTGCTGGCCCGTCATCCGGCATGAGAAGCCAAAGCGTCTTGAATGCATCCTCTCTGAAAACGAATCCGCCGATTCCTGATGATCAAAGAACCACGCGCCCCAAGGAAATCCGCGGGGCGCATGGTCATCATCAGAAGTTAAATTTCATTGAGAGCTCGCCAATGCGCGACTCCTTGGCGGACGTTACTGTGCCGAAGGCTCCAGCTCCAAAGGTTGTGTTTACGGCGTTGGGCTCCGTGTGGTTGAAGACATTGAAGTACTCGGCACGGAACTCGAGTTTCAAAGCTTCCACAATCGGGAACTCCTTGTGCAACGACATGTCGTAGTTCTGGATTCCCGGTCCGTGAACGGTTCCATTGCCGCTGGTTCCGTAATAGCCCGCAGCGGGCTTGGCGAAGGCCGGAGTGGCGCCTGTCTGCGTTCCTGGGTTAAACCAGAAGTCGCTCGACCCATTTTTATAGGCCTTCCAGGTCTTCGGGTAGGTTACCTGGCCGACAATATTCGGCGTGGTAGCAAGCCCGTATCCGGAGCCAGTCACCCCAACCGTTAGCGAAGCACCCGTCTCTGCCGTGGTTATATCGGAGTATTTCCATCCGCCCAGCAGAGTATGCGCCAACCCAGTGGACCCTTGGAATATCGGTATGCTGTAAACCACGCTGACCGTAAAGAGCTGAGGCACGTTCTGGGCCGCGGTATTCGCGCCGCTGGTGAGGGTGGAGTTGCCCCATGCTGTGTGAAGTTTGTTTGGATTCACCCAGCCGCCGATATTGTCGAGGTTATGCGACCAGGTGTAAGCCGCCGTCAGATAAAGATTGTGCCCCACAGGGTGACGCAGACTGGCTTCCAGCGCAGACCAGTTGCCCTTGAGGATCGACGTATAGAGGCCGATGCTCGAATAGCCCTGGTAGGGAGCATAGTATGAGCTTGCGTAGGTTGAGAGATTAAGGTTGGGATTGAAATCATACCCAACCCCTCCAATTGTCGTGGGCTGCGGCTGGTTCAAGGGGAATGCCGTCGCGTTTACGTTGCTGATTGGCATGTGCGCGGTGGCGTCGCCCGCTCCCGTGATCGAAACCAGCCATCCTTTGAACTGCTGTTGCACGCTTAGGTTGTACGACTGAATCTGAGCGGCCCGATAGTTATGCAAATCCAGCGAGCTTGAGGAGTTGGCCGTAGGCGTCGCCGTGGCTGCGGGTTGGGAAAAGGGAACGTTGATCAATGCGGTTTCCTGAACCAGCGGAGGATTCACGCACAATGAGGCGCAATCACCCTCGATTTGCTTGTCGTAAGTAACCGCGTAGCCGCCGCGAAGAGACGTCCGCCCGTTGCCAAAGACATCCCAGGCGAACCCCAAAATAGGTGAGAAATAGTTCTTGTGCTGACTGATCAACAGATTCAACGGGATCCCGTTTTGCCCGTTGATGATCACCCCGTTGGTTGCATTGTAGCTTCCAGACGGGCTGAGGATGACGCCGACGATCGATATAGAGGCCGGAGCCTGCGAGGCAGTGAACTGGCTGGGCTCGAAGACCGCGGTGTCTCCTGCCTGCGTTGAGGCCCAGGGCATATACATCCACCGCACCCCGCCCGTGAACGTGAGGTGCCGAGTCAACTTCCATGTGTCCTCAATATAGGGAGAGGCAATGGGATACTGCATGTATTTGCGGAAGGCCCCGGCACTTTGAGAGAAGGTGGCCGTATCGCCGAGCAGATAATCGGCGATGGAGTTGCCTGTGAATGAGCCGTTGAAGGAGAAGCTGCCATTGCTGAGCGGGCTGCCGCTGTTGCTTGCGCCATTCCACTGGCGGGTATGCCCGCGGAGATAGGTAAAGCCTGCCTCCAGGTAATGTTTCCCGTGCAGCCAACCCCAGTCGTCCGCAAATCCGTCGTACAGGACGTTGGCATTCGGAACGATGCAGCACGAACTGGCTCCGTACTCCGACCATCCCCCGGAGAACGAAACAAAGGGAATATAGCTCTGGAGGAAGTTACCCGAATATGGAAGCTTCTGCGTGAATCCCGATAACTGCGAGAGCTGCGTGATGCCGCCAACAAGGTGAGTCTCCGCCATGCTGCTCATGGAGACATTGGTTTCATTGGTCATGGAGGGCGAAAGAATCTGCGTCAACGCTATCTTCCCTATCTCGTCGGTGGAGATAAACGTATCCCAGTTCGTCGAGAAGGGAGACCCCATGCGGGAAAAATTCGGGTTTTGGGCGTTGTTGTTCTCTATATTCCATTCGCCAGACAGGCGCAGCTTGGGCGAGAACTCGTGGTCGACTTTGGCCAGGATATCCATCTGGCGATTCAAGGCCGGGCCGGTGTTCACATAGTTGTTGAAAGCGGTGGTCTGGTTGTTGGGGAGATTGGCCATTGTGTTCAGGTAGTAGAGGGCGTTGTGATCGATTCTGCCTGCCGGAACGATCCAATTGCCGCTCGCATCCTGCTGAAAGCAGGATGAGTCGTTGGTCACAGAGCTGCAATGGCCGACAGGCAGGGTGGGGTCGGTAAGAAACGCAACACCGTAAGGACCGCCACCCCCTGCAATCGGGGACGCGGAAGTTCCGGGGAACAGCGCGTTGTTACCGGAAGTGCCGATGCCGCGCATGGTCGCTGTCGGCGATGCGCCAGTGACAACCCCCTCCTGCTTCTGACGTATGTACTGGTTGTTGAAGTAGAAGTAGGTCTTCTTGATGCCGCCGACCTTCGGGATGCCGAGTGGGCCGCCCAGGTCATACCCAAAGATGTTCCACTCCTCCGGCGAGATGCCCTGACTCTTGGGAACAAAGTAATTGCGGGAGTCCAGGAAGGTGTTGCGGAGAAATTCCCACCCGTCTCCGTGGTAGGCGTCTCCGCCGCTCTTGGTCTGAATCACCATAACTCCCGTTCCGATCAGATCGTACTTGGTGCTGTAGTCGTTCTGCAGCACCTTGATCTCCGAAATTTCGTCCGGATTGGGCATGATGGTGTTTTGGTTATGTTCGACGGTATCGAAGTTCCAGACTCCATCGAGGATATATAGAGAGCCGATTGTCCCCTGACCGTTGATGTTCAGAGAATTGGTTGTGCCGTAGCCGCCGGAGCCCATGGCAGTCCCAACCCCGGCATTAACGACTCCCGGCATCAGGGCACCGAGCCCCTCATAGTTCCTTCCGTTCAGAGGTAGTGCCTCAGCTTCCATCCCGGAAACGGTGCTGGAAACCTCGGGGGTGATGGTTTCTACCTGCACCTCGGTGGCGGTGACTGTGACCGTGGTGGCAACGGAGCTCGGCTTCAGCACCGCGTTGACGGTGTAGGTTCCAGTGGGTTCAAGATAGATACTGGTTTCGCGGTAGGTTGCAAACCCGGCCATGGAAACCGTGACCACATAATGACCCGAATTCAAACCGACCTGGAAAAAGCTACCGGACGAGTTCGAGACAGAATCGGTGACGGTATTGGTTTCGACCTGCGTCATGGATACCCTGGCCCCGGCTACCGCTGCGCCGGATTGGTCGACTACCGTTCCGTTGATGGTTCCTGTTGTGGATAACTGGGCTTTGCATAATGGGCTGGCCAGCAACAGCCAGAGCATCATCGAGCAGACCGCGATGGAGCTCTTGAAGGCGGTGCTCACTGTTGTTGTGCGCGTTGATTCCCCTTGGTTCATCATTCCCTGATGCCTCCATTCAAAGTAAGCGTTAGATTGCACGTCTGTCCTCTCAGAGAAGGACCGGCGCAAGGACCGCCTGGATCGTTGGTTTCGAAACTGCGAGCCATACAAGCCTCCCTGCGACACAACAAACGGGGACTTCCCCGTTTGCACGAGATACCGGGCGTAATCGAACCTTGCTCATAATTGAGAAACCGGTCTCCCAACATCTCTAGCGTCTCCACGGACTCGCTTCTCTCAGGGATTGAAGTCGCCCGTTTGGAAGTTCCTGCCCGATCAACTGAACAAACTTATTCCAATGCGGCTGCTCCCTGGCCTTTCGTTTGGTCGAGGGAATTGCGTCTCAGTTCCAAAACCTGGGCCAGATTCACGTCATTGGGCCGGTCGATTCGTGAGACAGTCGAGGGTGACTGCTCTATGCAATGAAAATCAAGTCAATTCACCGTAGTGCCTACGTAGGCACCACCCCAGTACCCACCTTCGAGAATGGGAAATCTGGCCGGTCGGGTGTCACTTGCTGGTAAGGACATCTGGCGATGCGCCCCGGTGGTCATCTCCACCGCAGGTCAACCTGGACGAGTTCTATCAATGTCACTCAGACCGCACAATCATAATGGAATCAATCAGTTGCTTGCTTGAAGGATCCAAATAAGGCGGGTTCAAGGGTTTGAACTGAGGGCTCTTCAGTGTTGCAGAATGTACACATTTTGCCCCCAGCTGGTACTCCGTTGGAGCGGAATGAGTCTTCCAGACTGAATCGAGTAAAACGATGACTTCGTCGAAAAATGGCGCACGCCTCATGGATGGGGGAGCGGTTTTTGATTGTCAGTCGCCAAATCCCATACAGTTAAGAAATCGGGAATGGGATGAATATCAGGGCAAATGCCAGTTGGACATTGGGCCGTGGCGCGGTATAAACGTACCATAAGCGGGTATGACGGTTTGGGTGGTCGCTGATGACAGAGCCGGTTATGCAGATCGGAGAATTGCCCGATTCTGAAACATGTTGGGCACTGCTGGAACGTGTCTCTGCGAGCCCAAAGTTGAGGCGCGCGGCCCGATTGCAAGAGCTTCTATTTTATGTTGGCAAGCGGTCTCTGAAAGACGGTTGCGACCGAATCCATGAACAGGAGATTGGTTCCAGCGTGTTTGGACGACCCGATTCCTATGACCCCGGTATCGACAATATTGTTCGCACGAATTTTTACGAACTGCGCAAACGTATCGAGGCCTACTTCGATTCGGAGGGATTGCAAGAGATGCTGATCATGGAAATCCCCCGCGGCAACTATATCCCTGTTTTCCGATATCGTGCGGTTGAACGGGAGATCGGGACGAACAATCCGGCCGAGATCCAGGTTCCCATCATTAAATCATCACCTGAGACGATTCCAGAGGTTCCACAGACTTCCTTTCCTCGCCGTTGGATGCTTGCCGGACTGGTCATACTCGTGCTAGCCACCGGCTGCGCGCTTTTCTTCTGGGGAAAATATCGCGCCTTGAATCGGTCGCTGTATCCGTGGCAGTACAAGCCTTCCGTGGCGGGATTGTGGTCCGAGATTTTGAATGCCAATTCCGATACGGATGTCATCGTCTCTGATTCATCAATTAGTCTGGTCCAGGCTCTCAGCCATAGAACATTCTCGTTAAGCGATTATTTAAGTCGCAGCTACATCGCCCAGCTTCAGACAGAAGATCTGAGCCCAGACACTCGCGCTGACGTGAATCTAATAATGGCCCGGAATCTCGGGAACCCGGACGAATTCAGTCTGGCACGCCGCTTCCTGGAGTTGGACCCGCTCGGCAAGAATATCCATTTATACAACGCCCGCTACTATGTTCCTGATCTCATCAAACGGGACAATGTAATCCTGATTGGCGCGAGAAGGTCGAATCCCTGGGAAGAACTCTTCGAAGACCGTTTGAACTTTGTGGAGAATCATGATGTCAATGGTGTGATTACTAACCACACGCCTGCCGCTGGCGAACAGCAAACCTACACCGCGGCGAACTCGGTCGATTATTGCGTCGTGGCTTACATGCCCAGTCTCGACCACAGTGGAGTTGTTCTGCTCATCGAGGGCACAGGTCCTGAAGCTACAGAAGGCGGCGGGGACTTTCTCTTGTCGGAAGACCAGTTGGCCAACTTTAAGAGAATGCTGCACGTAAACAAATTCCCGTACTTTGAAGTGCTTCTGAAAGTGACATCTGTGAAGGGCACTCCACTCACCGCGACAGTGGAGGCCTACCGTTCCCACACCAATCTGCACTGAAATTCAGTCGAAGGCCCGCTGTACCAGCGGGAATCCCGATGCATCTCCCAGTAGCCCTTTGCTTATGGTTTTTTCTTGTGCCTTACGGTGTCCGCAATCGTTTACCGGCAAGATATAGCACGTTGCTCGGCAGGTGCTGCAACAGGGCCAAGAAAATCGAAGTCGCACCCCTGGTTAGCCTGAGTCACGTGCTCGCGATAGAGCGCCAGATATCCGCGCTGATCCTTCTCGCTCGGCTTTGTCCATTCTGAGCGCCGCAGCGCCAATTCCGCCTCCGGCACAACCAGGTCAAGCTGCCGATTCGGGATGTCGAGCGTGATCTTGTCTCCATTCCTGACTAGCGCCAGCGGGCCGCCAACGTAGCTCTCCGGGGCAACGTGCAGGACACAGGTGCCATACGCCGTGCCGCTCATGCGCGCATCGGAGACACGCACCATGTCACGCACACCTCGCTGCAATAGCTTTTCGGGAATTGGAAGCATTCCCCACTCCGGCATTCCCGGACCACCTTGCGGCCCCGCATTCTGAAGGACGAGAACCGAATTTTCATCCACATCCAGATCTTCGCTATTAATGCGCGCTTCCATATCGTGATAATCGCTGAAGACGACCGCCGGACCCGTATGTTGCCAGAATCGCCGGTCTGAGGCTACTGTCTTGATGACCGCTCCGTCCGGGGCAAGGCTTCCATACAGGATGGCCGTGCCGCCACTCTCCATCAGGGGTCTGGCGCGCTCGCGAATGACCTCAGTGTTCACGACGCGCGCCCCTTCGAGATTCTCTCCGATTGATTTTCCGTTCACAGTGCGGCAATCGAGACGGAGAAGATCGCGGGTCTGAGCCATCAACGCGCGCAATCCACCTGCGTAATAGAAATCCTCCATCAGGAACTCGCCTGACGGCCGGATGTTTGCCAGCACCGGAACCTGGCGCGAGATCTCATCGAAGAGCGGAAGGGGCAGATCTATTCCGCGCCTCCGGGCCAGCGCGACCAGGTGAATGATGGCATTGGTCGAGCCGCCGATGGCCATATCGACGGTGATGGCGTTGCGAAAGGCCGAGGGGGTGAGAATATCCCCGGGCTTCACATCTTCCCAAACCATCTCCACAATGCGCCGACCGCTGTCCATGGCTAGGCGGACGTGATTGGAATCCGCAGCCGGAATCGAGGATGCGCCCGGCAACGTCATGCCCAGCGCTTCGCTCAAGGCGGTCATGGTGGAGGCGGTGCCCATGGTCATGCAAAAGCCCACCGATCGCGCAATTGCGAATTCAGCGTCGTGCCATTCCTCGTTGCTTATCTCGCCGGCGCAGCGCCCGGTCCAGAGCTTCCAAACGTCGGTGCCGCTGCCCAGCGGCTTGCCGTTCCAATTGCCACGCAGCATGGGGCCCGCGGGCAAAAAAATAGCCGGCAGATTCATGCTGATCGCGCCCATCAGCAGCGCGGGAGTGGTTTTGTCGCAGCCGCCCATCAACACTGCACCATCGACAGGCAGGCTGCGCAGCGCCTCCTCCGTATCCATGGCCAGCATGTTGCGGTAGAGCATGGGGCTGGGCTTCATGTAAGTTTCAGTGATGCTGAAGACGGGAATCTCCACCGGGAATCCGCCCGCCTGCCAAACGCCGCGCTTGACGGCTTCGGCGCGTTCGCGCAAATGGGCGTGGCAGGGGTTGATCTCGCTCCAGGTGTTCACGATTGCGATCACTGGCTTGCCGATGAAGTCTTCCCGCTGAAATCCGAGCTGCAACATGCGCGAACGATGGCTGAAACCGTACATCGTCTCCGGACCAAACCAGCGATAACTGCGTAACTCCTCAGGCTTCTTAGCGATCATCATTGCGCACAACCTCTCCCAACCTATATTGATACCTAATCTGTGCGGATTTGCGTAGCCAGCGCGCCAGCCAGCAGCATGCACCCGGCGAGAACCCACAAGCCCGCATTGTAGCTTCCGGTGACGGTCTTCAAGTAGCCGAAGAGCCAAGGCCCCGCGAGCCCTCCTAGATTCCCCAGGCAGATGATCCCGACCGCAGTAGCGGCCGCCGACTTGCCAAGCAATTTGGTGGGCAGCGTCCAAAAGGCAGGCATATAGGCCTGCGCGGTGAATCCAGCCAGACAAAACAGGCCCGTCATCAGCCAGATCTGGTCGCGCGCCATCACCGCCAGGCCCAAAGATGTCCCGGTTGCAAACATTGGCAGCGCCGCATGCCAGCGCAGCTTGCCCGTGCGCTGCGCCCAAATGCCGTTGATCAGAATGCCCGCCGCGCTGCATGCGTAAGGCAGTCCGGGAACCATTGTGCGGATAGCAACAGGCATACCTGTCATCGAGTGAGTGATCGACGGCAGGAAGAAAATCAGCGCCTGGTTACCGGTCACCATTAGAAACAGGATCGCCATCAGCAGGAAGGTCTGCGGGGATCGCAAGGCATCCATCACGCTTACGCGATGCGTGGAGATTTTGCGCGCTTCGTCCGCTTTCAGTTCACCCAGAAGCCACTGTTTCTCGTCATCGGCGAGCCAGCCTGCTCTTTGTGGCCGATCCGTCAGATACCAAAAAGTGACAAAGCCCATCAGAAACGGAGGAAGTCCCTCCAGAATGAAGACCCAGCGCCAACCGGCGAGACCCATCCAGTGGATATTCCCCAGAATCCAACCTGAAGCCGGGACGCCCAATGCGATGGCAATCGGCTGCGCGATCATGAAATAGCCTTTGGCCCTGGCTCTGTCTTCCGGCCGGTACCAATGCGAAAGATACACGATCACGCCTGGGAAAAGGCCCGCCTCCGCTATGCCCAGCAAAAGTCGCAGACTGTAGAACTGCGTGGTATGTTGCGCGCGGCCGAAGATGGGCGCGCCCAGGAACCCCATCAACACCGCGACCGCGCCAAAGGAGATCATGATCTGCGCGATCAGTTTGCGCGCGCTCCAGCGCTCCACCAGCAAGCTCGCAGGAACATTCATCAGCAGGTATCCCAGGAAGAAGATCCCCGCACCGAAGCCGATCACCGCATCGCTAAAGCCAAGATCTGACTGCATCTGAAGCTTTGCAACGCTAAGGTTGGCTCGATCAAGATATGCCAGCAAGTAAATGAACATTAGGAACGGAACCAGGCGGCGCGTGACATGCTTGCGCGTGCGGATCGGTAGATCGTCTTCGTTCTCGATGCCCATCTAGCTTCGTTCCTCGTCAGTTTTCCTTCGGTCGTTTTGGCACGGCGTCTTAGACGCAGCTTGGAGTTGATCCATCACAATCTATCATGATACTTTCATACGATGCGACCGAATGGCGTCATCGCTCCTATCTGCACACCGTTTGAGAAGAATGGCGAAGTGCATTACGATGCGCTTCGCCAGAACATTACCCGGTATATCCAGGCTGGATTAAGAAGTTTTGTCGTATTGGGCTCAACAGGGGAAGCGCCGCTGCTAAGTGTGGATGAAAAGCGGCAACTACTTCAGTTCGCTCGCGAAGCCGCCGATGGTAGCCAACTCATAGCAGGTGCCGGCGCGGAATCCGTCAAGGAAACCGTTGCCCTGATCCATCACGCTGCTGCCCTCAATTATGATGCCGCGCTGGTCCTCACGCCGCATTTTTATCGGAGTCAGATGTCCCGGCCGGAATCGCAGGTTGGATTCTTTCGATCCGTTGCGGACTCTTCTCCAATCCCGGTTTTGATTTACAACTTTCCACAGATGACCGGCATCGATCTTATGCTGGAAACCGTCTTGCAATTATCGGAGCATCCCAACATCATTGGGATCAAAGAAAGCGCCCCCGATCTGGAAAGGATCAGGAAGCTTATATTAGATTTGCCGACCGGATTCGACGTGCTGGTGGGCGCCTCGTCCAAGTTCTACGAGAGTCTCTGTCTCGGCGTCAAGGGCGGGATTGTGGCAATCGCCAATGCGGCGCCGTGCCAAACTTTACAGGTTTTCAAATGCTATCAAACAGGCGACGTGGCCGGGTCGCGTGCAGCCCAGCTGAAGATTGTGGGCGCGGCGGACGTGGCGGCGCGATACGGTATTCAAGGCCTGAAGTATGCGATGGACCTGATGGGATATTTCGGCGGACTATCCCGCTTGCCGCTGTTACCGCTCAGCGCTGAACAGAAATCCGAAATTGAACTGCTCTTCGTAAACGTCAAGGAGGAAGCTCTTTGGGTATGACGGCGAGCTAGTTCTCGCAGATGAGAGCCTGTTCGCCTAATCAGCCAAGCCCGAAGCCTTGGAACAGACCAACCCCATCGCGGCTTAGGCGCGGGGCATTAGTCGGTCGACGCAGTGTCGTTTGCGAAGTTCTGTACTGAAAGGAGCGGCCAGACAGACATCGAGCGCACACTCCGCACGATTGCGCAAGAAAACCTACGACGTGATCTCCGACACGGAGCTGTGCGACGTCCGGACCTGTGCCTCGCCACAATTCCATCTGGGGGCAAATTGTGCGTGAAGGTGATCCCCAACGCTAGGCTTTGCAAGGCGCTGCTGGACCGCATTACTGACCGGGCGCACATCATCGAGACCGGCGCCGACAGCTTCCGCTTCCGGCGAACCGTCGAGAAAGGCAGGGCCAAGACCACGGGCTGATCGATGCCCGCGCTGTGCTCCGGGCTTTCGCTACGCTCCAGCCCGGCGCACAGCGCATCTCCATCCCTTTACCTTGTCCAGCAAGCTGCCACAGATGGGCCAGAGTTAACTGCCACAAGTGGGCCAAGATTAGGTTCTTCGTCACATTTGGTGAAGTACTGCGATGTTTCATGAGGATTTGAGGGGTTGGATTTCAGTCGGCATGCACGACGCGCAGTCGGAGCAGATCAAATTTAGCGCGGCCGTACATTGATCGTT
>Ga0224555_1000486_pt1 | contig 60332 bp, 50 predicted proteins | sample 714S23034metaG_FD_180687 | JGI IMG/M metagenome (GOLD analysis project Ga0224555, IMG submission 180687) | Peat soil microbial communities from Stordalen Mire, Sweden - 717 S2 30-34 | ecosystem: Environmental > Terrestrial > Soil > Wetlands > Peat | place: Sweden: Norrbotten County, Stordalen... | reverse complement strand
TAGGGAGTTAGTGGCACCTCGGAAACGAGTGGGGTCTGAGGGCCTCTCGCGGCGCGGCGACAGCTCTGTAGATGACCACGGCCAGCCTGCACGGTGGTGAGGAGTCGCAAACTCTCTCAGCTGGCTAGACGAAGATCCCGCTGACTGAGGATCTCCCGTCGTTCCGCTAGCTCGGTAAGTTGCTGTTTGGTTTCAAAGATGGCGATCACATGCGCGGCGAGCTGGCGTAAGACGTCGAGTTGACCGACGCTGAGCTGACGCGGCTTCGAGTCGATCACGCACAAGGTGCCGACAGCAGAGCCATCGGGGGCAACTAGAGGAGCACCCGCGTAGAAGCGAATGTTGGGGTCTCCAGTCACGAGTGGATTAGCGGCGAAGCGTTCGTCAGTCGTGGCGTCGTTCACAACTAGCAAGTGAGCCGGGTCCATGATGGCGTGGGCACAGAAGGCAAGGTCCCTCGTCGTTTCCGCCACCTTTAGCCCAACCCGAGCCTTGAACCACTGGCGCTCGGCGTCGACCAGGCTGACCGCCGACATGGGAGTCCCGCACACCTTGGCGGCGACGGCCGCGATCTCGTCGAAGAGGGCCTCGTAGGCGGTATCGAGGATTCGATAGCGCTGCAAGACCGCCAAGCGCTTGGCTTCGTTCGCGGGGATGGGCGCTCTTGTGGACATTCCGGTTTCGCGACCGGCAACGGTGACGGCATGTTGATGTTTGGTCACCCACGCAGTCAGCTCCTCGGCCGGAACCGGTCGGCTCCAGTGGTATCCCTGACCCTGGTCACACCCCATGAGGAGAAGCAGGTTCAAGGCGTCCTGGGACTCGACCCCTTCGGCCACAACGTGTTTACCCAGCCCATGGACGAGCTCGATGATTCCATGGACGATATGGGCGTCGGCATTGTTGTCGACTACATCGAGGACGAAGGACTTGTCGATCTTGACCACCGACACCGGTAGCTTCGCGAGATAGGCCAGAGACGAAAACCCGGTGCCGAAGTCGTCAATGGCCATGACGAAGCCTCGCTCCGCCAGGGCGGTGAGTACGGCGATGGCTGCCTTCGGATCGGCCATGACCGACGTCTCAGTTATCTCCAGATCGAGGCCACGGTGGCTGATTCCGTGCCGATCGCATACGGCGGTGATCTTGTCCGGCAGGGAGGCATCAATCAAGGAACTCGCCGATAGGTTCACCGCCACTGGCAGATCGATGCGATTCGTCTGCCATTGGGCGTACTGGTCGGCTGCCTGGTCGAGGACGAAGTCGGTCAGCTCGGTCATGAGGCCGTTGCGCTCGGCGGCGGGGATGAAGTCGTCGGGGAAGATGAGGCCACGCTCGGGATGCTGCCAACGAACGAGAGCTTCGACGCCGAGCGCCTGCCCGGTGAACAGTCCGACTTTGGGCTGGTAGTAAACAACCATTTGACCTGCGGCAATCCCGTTCCGCAGCTCGGCGGCCTCGATCTCTAGATCCCCTTGCACCTGGGCCTCCCTTCTCGGGCCACACCGCAAGATGCCGGCTCTCCTGCCGACAAAGGTTCGAGGCGCGCCTCTGTCTCCTCTTCTCGTATCGACTCAGGACTGCTGAACCTTAAGTGGTTCTCCGAGTTTCAGCGGGGGCGACAGTGCGATCGTTGGTGGTGAGCTAGCCGGCGCGCATCGGCCCCCACGTTCGACCACCTGGCGCCCGGGCTGGCTTGTGGTGGAACCCCGGCCCAGAGGTGACGCCAAGGGCATACACGGACGAACAGGGCGCGGCCTCTTACGCCGTGGAGGACCGGGGCCGCTGTCAGAACTGCTTTACCGGGTATCGGAAAGCTCCGGGATGACAGGGACCGCCAGTGGCAGCAGTCCTCCGCTCCAGGCCTCGGACGACGAACCCGAGGCGACTCGTGTGTTGCCGTGTTTCGGACAGAGGACGACATCGGGCATGTCCAGCGTATCCCAGCCGAAGGGGCAACCGCAGGCGACGAGGAGCCGAAAGGCGGGGCGCCAGGGAGAATGAGGCAGGAGACCTGCGGAGGGGGATGTGGCAACGCCGAAGCAGCCCCCGTTCGAGGGGCTAACTGATCCCAGGTCCGAGCGAGCGGCCCGGTTGCCGCAGGCAGAACTGTAGGAGCGTGAGCGCCGGTCGCGGTCCGAGCGGCCACCACGGCAGGATGGTTCGCGAGGAATGTCTCGGCTGCGGCGCTGAGCACGTCGAAAAGGTTGGCGGCGTGGCCGCTAACCGATCGGTTCGGCGTGGACTCGTCCATTTACGCCTCGATGCCTGGGCACTTCCATCCTCGGGCACTGCTCAGGGCGTGACTCGGTAGGCCCCGACGCCGCTTTCGCTGGGCTTGTGTATTCGCCGATGTAGGCCCTTCCCCGAGGCAAGAGACCATTCGGAGGCCGTCCGGCACCCATAGGAGCGACGGCGCGCTGCAGACGGGTGATCGGGTGGCTGAGCGAGGTCTTGCGGGGCTGAGCCGGTAGTCGGGAATGGTCGTTGTGGTAATGGCGGTGCTCCCGCTGGTGGGCACCGCCCACACGGGACCTCCGGACCTGGTCCTCACCGCTGCGCGCGCGACTAGACTTCCTGGCCTGGAAGGGGAGGCCATGCTCTGCGTGAAGGACGTAATGCACACAGACTTGTGCCGTGTCGAGCCGGGGGAGACGGTCGCCGACGTGGCTCGAACCCTCATCTTTCACGGTGCGCAGTGCGCGCTCGTTGTCGAGGGGGAAGAGCTGCTCGGAATCGTCAGTGAACGGGACCTGCTCGGAATCGTCACCGAACGGGACCTGCTCAAGGCGGTGCTCCCGACGACGGCCGAGCTCAACGAGGCAGGTAGCTTCCGAGCGTTCAGCGATTTGGTTGCAGTGGCGCGAGATCACTTCGCGGCCCCCGTGGAGTCGGTGATGACAAGACCGGTCCGGACCGTCGACCGTGACGCGGGCTTGATCCGAGCCCTCGGCACCATGCTCTCGGGACGGATCCACCATTTGCCCGTCGTCGGTCCCAAGGGTGAAGTGGTCGGCGTGGTGACGCAACCTGATCTCCTTCGGGCGGTCTTCATGGAGTGGCAGCGCGGCACCGGAGCGTCTCACTGAGACGTTGCTCATCGTCTTCACTCGGGGAGAAGTTCGAGTTCCCGCATGTGGCCCCCCTTGGCTGCGTGCCAGAGTCGCCCGGAGAGAATGGCCCACGCGTCCAAGGTGTTGACGAAGTCGAGTGTCCCCTGAGCCGCATGGCCACCGAGATGGGTTGAGGTAAGAACGCTCAACCATTCGGCTCCGCCGTTGGTGCTCACGTAGAGGGTCTCGTCGGTGGCCGCGAGCCAGGTCGTAGGCGAGCAGGCGAGCAGGCGAGCACCCGCGGCCGACTATTCCTCCGGCGGATCAAGGCTAAGGCTTGCCTTCGGCGGAAGGCTGGCAATGCGGCTGGCAAGGTTCACGGCGTGGTCACCCAAACGCTCGTAGAACCGGGCGAGAAGCGTGACCTGCGCGGCCACCGCGGTCGTCATGACCCCACGAGCCACTTCTCCGGTGAGTCGTTCGTGAAGGATGTCGATCTCCTCGTCGTCTTCGTCCAGGGTGCTCAGCGGTGGAATCTGCGCACCGAACGCGTCCGAAGCCGCCTTCCACATCTCGAGAGCGACCTCCGTCATGCGCTGGACGATGCCACGGCTGAGCGGGCTCATTTCGGCGCCGAGGTTGGCCACCGCACGCTGGGCGATGTGCTCAGCCAGATCGGCGCTGCGTTCCAGCTCCGGCAAGATCTGGAGAATACCGATCAGCCTGCGTAGCTCGTCACCGGTTGGCGACTCGGTGTCGATCTGATCCCAGAGAGTCTGTTCGACATCGGACGTGAGCTCGTCGATCGACCGGTCCCCGTCCATCACCGCCCTACCCAAAGAAATGTCCCCGAGCAGCAGAGCCTGCGTCGCACTAGCGAGCGATTCGGTCACGAGAGCGAAGAGCTGCCCGACGCGGCGATCAACTGGTGATCCTTCGGACGACACCTCCATCAAGGACGAACGATAACCAGGTGGCACCTGGAATTACCAATGTGTTCATCTTGTGTTCACTTAGATGTCGTCTAGAAGTCATTTGGAGTTGCGAAAGTAACGTGAAAGTGAATTTCTGGAAAGCGGAGCCACGACTCCGCCGGATGGAGACCCTCCTTGTTGCTTGGCGAACCTGAGAACGTGAAAGAGGGGCTCGCGCCCGTCACGATCAGCGACCTCTTAAATGAGGCGCCCAGGAGCAAATTTCACCGCCGGGTTGTCCTTATCTCTGGCATGGGCTTCTTCACCGACGCATACGACCTGTTCGTCATCGGCACGGTCGCTGCCATCGTTACGACCCAATGGCACCTCAGCACTACCGAGGCGAGCTGGGTGACCGGCGCGGCTCTCCTGGGTGCCGTCGCCGGAGCCTTCGTATTCGGGAGGATCGCGGACGTCCTCGGTCGCAAGAGCGTCTACGCGTTGGTCGCGGGCATCATGATCGTCGGAGCGCTTGCCTCTGCGTTCTCCCCAAACTTCGTGTGCCTGGTCATGGCACGACTTGTGTTGGGCCTCGGTATCGGTGGCGACTACCCGGTCTCGGCGGTGCTCATGAGCGAGTACTCCAACAGGCGCGACCGCGGCCGTCTTGTAGGCATGGTCTTCTCGATGCAGGCGCTCGGGCTCATAGTTGGTCCGCTCGTGGGCTTGGCCCTGTTGTCCTCAGGGGTTACCCAGGCTCTCAGCTGGAGATTGTTGCTTGGCCTCGGCGCGGTTCCTGCAGCCGCCGTGATCTACCTGCGGGCAAAGATGCCAGAATCCCCGAGATTTCAAGCGCGTGTGCAAGGTGAGGGCCAGCGTGCAGCGCGCGAAGCAGCCGCTTTCTCCAAAGGCGTCTTCGATGCCTCGGCCGTGTCAGCCGAGGGCACGAGGCGCATGGGTTTCCGAGAGTTCCTGACCAATCCCCAGATGCTGCTCCTCTTGGTGGGCACGGCGGGAAGCTGGTTCCTCTTCGATTACGCCTACTACGGGAACACCTTGTCACTGCCGGCGATCCTGAAAGGTGTCGACGCCCACGCAACCCTTGAGGCGAAACTTGCCTGGACCCTCGCAATCTTCGTGGTATTCGCGGTGCCCGGCTACGCCTTGGCCGTCATGCGCATGGACAGAATTGGCCACAAACGGCTGCAACTGATCGGGTTCACGGTCATGGCTGTTGCTTTCATCGCCCTCGGCGCAATTCCCCGGCTCACTGCGACGGTTGTGCCCTTCCTGCTTGTCTTCGGGCTCAGCTACTTCTTCGTCGAGTTCGGGCCGAACACCACGACATTTGTCCTGCCGTCCGAAGTGTTCCCCGTGAGCATGCGTACGACCGGCCATGGCATCGCTGCGGGAGTCGGCAAACTCGGTGCGTTCATCGGGGTGTTCTTGGTGCCGCAACTCCAGCGGCACATCGGCTTGCGAGGCATGCTCCTCGTGGCGGCAGTTGCGTCGATACTTGGCTTCTCGTTGAGTCTCGTGCTGCCCGAGCCCGCCCGCCGAAGCCTCGAGCAGGTTTCGGGCGAGGATGACCAGCCGCCGCTGAGAGTGAGCAGCAGCAGGGCCGTCGCTCCCGCTTTGTCGCATGCTCCGTCCGTCTTTACCGAGCATCCTCTTCGAGGCTGACACCGATCAGTTTCGCTGCCGTCGAGCTCTGCGCCCTCAATGTCATCTCCGGTGCGTTCGGACTGCTGCGATGAACGGTGCGTGCCGGCAGCGAGGGCTGGTCGCCCCAGGCCCCGGTTCGTGAACCTAGGCGTGGTTGATCTCCCGTTTGGCCCGGGATCGGACCGGTGACGCGCCAGAACAGCGCGCGACCGAAGGTTCTGTCATACGGGCACGGTCGCGCGGTCGGAGGGCTAGTTGAGCGAATCCGGGTCCACGCCGGTGCCACCCGATGCACTGCTCGCGTATGCGGCCAGTGCGAAACGCAATATGTTGACGGCTTCGTCAACATTCCACAGCATCGGGCCTTCGCCTGTGTGGAGCCAGCGGAGCCAATGGCGGCCGGAATCCCGAAAACTGCTGGCCCAGTCGTCATCGAGAGCGTGGTAGGAGCGCATCTCCCCGTCGAGGTAGACCTCCAGGCTCGGCTGTTGGATACCGCGGCCGGTGCATCGGTTGACCCGCGCGTAACCGCGGCGGCCCGTGATCTCCCAGCGTTCGTCATTGGTGTAGTAGTCGGAACGCAGGTACATGTCGATCGCCAGGGTGATGTCCCAAACGCCGCGGATCCCATTGTGGTGTTCCCACACCAAGGTGGTGGGTGCGTCGATCTCGATGCCGGGCACGACTTCGGTGGTGCCCACCCATGCCCGCACTTGCTTGATCGGACCGAACAGCCAGATCGCAGTCGCGAGCTTGTGCCAGCCGTCATCGAACACGAGGGTGCCGCGGCCAAGTCGCATCTGCTGGAACTGCCACTCGTAGCTGCTCCCCGGGACGTCCCAGCCACCGCGGCCGCTGGCCACCATCTTCATGTGGTATCCGCTCACTTCGCCGAGTTCGCCTGACCCCACAATCTCCTTGAGCTTCATAAGTGGTTCGTAGAAGATGTAGTTCTCCATGACGCGCAGCAGCCGGTCGTTCGCCACCGCCGCGTTGAGCATCCGTTTCGCGCCGGCGAGGTCGTTGCAAATCGGCTTTTGAAGATTGACGTGCCAGCCGTAACCGAGGAGCTCCGGAACGCCATCGGCATGCAACGGAATCGGCAGCAGAGCCTCGACGGCGTCGACCTCGAGACCACTCGCCGCCAATTCCGCAGCGGAGGCGAATGTTCTGGCGGCTGGCCAGTCTGCCTGGCGCTGGGCGCAGCGCTCCTCGCTCGGATCGACCAGCGCCACGACCTCGACGTCGGGATTGTCAAGGTAAGCGCGCACGTTGAGGTCGTAGATGCGCCCAAGGCCCACGAACGCGGCGCGTACGGGCCTTTCATAGGGTACGAAGGTCGTTCTTGGGCCGGTTGCTGACATGGCGCAATAATAGGTCTGGACAGGACCCGCTCCGTCGTTCGAAGAAGCCGCGAGAGCTGTGTGTTCCTCTCATAGGTGTACGCGGGCGACGGGACCGAGGCCGGTGTCAACTAGTCTCTCGCGGTATCGAAGGACCGACCGCGGCCATGCAAGTCAGTGACGGCTATCGAAGGCTCCGAGTCAGGTGTCGCGCGCATGGAGCCCTGGCCGAGGTCGAACGTTGAGGAGCCCGCGGGCGGCGAGCGACTGGCCTGCGATCATCCAGGGCGGCATGGGTGTCGGCGTCTCGGGGTGGCCCCTGGTACGGGCAGTTGCGCTTACGGGCCAGCTCGGTGTGGTCTCGGGAGTGGCGCTGGACACCCTCCTCGCCCGCCGTCTCCAGCTGGGAGACCCGGGAGGTCACATCCGCCGGGCGCTGGCGAGCTTCCCGCACGCCGACACCTCTGAGCAGATCCTGGGCCGCTACTTCATCGAAGGCGGCATCGATCCCGTAAAGCCGTTCCGCCTGGTGCCGCGCCTGTCGCTGAATCCGAGCCGGCAGGCCACCGATCTCATCGTCGCGGCCAACTTCGTGGAGGTATTCCTCTCCAAGGAGGGCCACGAAGGCCTGGTCGGGGTCAACTACCTGGAGAAGATTCAGATGGCCACCCCGGCGGCGACGTACGGCGCCATGCTCGCGGGAGTCGACTACGTGCTTGTCGGCGCCGGCATCCCCGCCGAGTTCCCCGGTCTCCTTGATTCGCTGGCCGCCGGGCGTGCCGGCGAGATCGCCGTCGACGTGCTCGGCGCAGGGGCCGCTCGGTTCGCGGTCGCAGTGCGCCCAGAATCGATCTCCGGTGCGAAAGTGGAGTTGCGTCGGCCGAAGTTCCTCGCCATCGTCGCTTCCCATGTGCTGGCCTCGTATCTCGCTCGCGATGCCCGCACGTGCCCTGACGGGTTCGTGGTCGAAGGGCCCGTGGCAGGCGGCCACAATGCTCCGCCTCGTGGTCCGCTCAGCTTTGACGAGGAGGGTCAGCCGATCTACGGGCCTCGTGACGTGGTCGATCTGGAGAAGTTGGCAATGTTGGGGCTGCCTTACTGGCTTGCCGGTGCCTACGCGAGCCCCGAGTCGCTCGTACAGGCCCGCGAGGCCGGGGCAACCGGTATCCAGGTCGGCTCCGCGTTCGCCCTCTGCGAGGAGTCGGGCTTCGACGCCTCGTTGAAACGTGCCTTCATCGAGAAGGCCCTCTCCGGCACCCTCCACGTGCGCACCGATTCGCTGGCCTCGCCCACCGGCTTTCCTTTCAAGGTGGCCGACCTGCCAGGGACTGTCGCGGTGCCTGAGGTGTACGCCGAGCGCCGGCGGGTGTGCGAGGCCGGCTATCTACGGGTTCCCTACCGCGGACAAGACGGTGAGATCGGGTACCGTTGCCCCGCCGAGCCGGCTTCGGCCTACCTCCGCAAGGGCGGGAAGATGGACGACACGATCGGGCGACGCTGCGTTTGCAACGGGCTGATCGCGGCGATCGGGCTGGGTCAGCGCCACCGCGACGGAGCCGTAGAGCCGCCCCTCGCGACCATCGGACAGGACCTCTCGTTCCTCCCGAAGCTGGTCGGCGCCAGCCGCGACAGCTACAGGGCAGCGGACGTCGTGGCCTATCTCCTGCAAGGCGGCGGCCGCGACGGCCCATGAAGCGAGCCGACGCCGGCGCCGATGCGAACAGCGACCGCCAGCGCCTCGGGAGCCTGGCTGGCGCGGCCCCGACGAAGCCGCCTATAATACTTACGTGCCACAAGTAACTAGTATGGGCCGCGGAGGCGAGGGGCTGAAGCTCGCCGACGGATCGGTCAACCAGATCCAAGGCGCGTTCGGAATTGTGGCCCGCTCCATGGGCCAGGTCCGTGTCCACGAGCGCCTGCTCCAAGCAGCGGGCGTCCGGCTCGACCGGGCCGGGGCGGCCCTGCTCCACATGCTCCAGGTACGCGGGGACTCGGTGCGGGTGACGGGGCTGGCCGACTTGCTCGGTGTCGACACGCCGACGGTCACGCGCAAGATCCAGCAGCTCGAGCGGGGTGGATTGGTGGCCCGCCACGCCGATGCCGATGACCACCGCGCCACCCGCATCCGGCTGACTCCGGCCGGGCGACGGACGCTCGAGCGGGTGTCCAGGGCCCGGCGGGCTTGGTTCGGACGGCTGCTCGAGGGCTGGGACGACGTGGACCTGGCGGCCTTCGCATCGATGCTCGGACGGTTCGCGGACTCATTGGAGCGTGACTTGGAAGACGCCCGTGGCAGCTGAGCCTGCCGTCGGTCCGGCGGCCGCCCATGCACGATCTCGACGCCACCTTGGGGCTGGTTGCGCGACTTGCCCAGCCGCGCCAAATGGGGGCTAGCCGATGCTGATCAGCCTTGTGCAACGCTATCTCGGTCGGTACACCCGCCAGGCGTGCCTGGTCGTCACGCTGCTGGTCGTGCAGGCAGTCGCAAACCTCTACTTGCCGAATCTGACTGCCGACATCATCAACAACGGCATCGAGAAGGGCGACATCCACTACATCTGGACGACGGGGGCGTGGATGCTCGGCATCACGCTCGTGGTGGGGGCAATGTCGATGGTGGCTGTGTACTTCGCCTCCAGGGTCTCCATGGGCATAGGCCGGGACATCCGCAGTGCCGTCTTCAAGTCAGTGCAGCGCTTCTCTGCACAGGAGATCAACCACTTCGGGACGCCCTCGCTCATTACGCGCAACACCAACGACGTCCAGCAGATCCAGCTGTTCCTGCAGATGGCTCTCACGATCATGGTGCTCGCGCCGATCATGTGCGTCGGCGGCGTGATCATGGCGCTGAAAGAGGACGTGAGACTCTCGGCGCTCCTCGTGGTCGTCGTCCCGGTCATGCTCGTCGTCATCTCGATCCTGATGGCCAAGGCGGTCCCGTTGTTCAGGTCGATGCAGTCCAGGATCGACCGGGTCAATCTCGTTCTTCGCGAACAGATCACCGGCGTGCGGGTCATCCGGGCGTTCATCCGCACCGGCCAGGAACAGCAGCGATTCGCGGACGCGAACGGGGCACTGACCACTACAGGACTCCGGGTGAACCGCATGTTCGCACTGGCGCTGCCGACTGTCATGGGGGTGATGAATCTCACCTGTGTCGCGGTGCTCTGGTTCGGCGGCCACCTGATCGCCAGCGGGACCATGCCGATCGGCAACCTCACGGCTTTCCTCAGCTACATCCTGCAGATCCTCATGTCCGTGATGATCGCCGTGATGATGGTGATCCTCCTACCGCGGGCAGTCGCCAGCGCCGACCGGATCGAGGAGGTGCTGCGCGCTGAACCTTCGGTCCTGGATCCGGCAGACGCCGTCGTCCCCCCGTCCTCGGCGGGACTGGTGGAGCTGCGAGATGTCGTCTTCGGGTATCCGGGGGGTGAGGAGCCGGTGCTGCACGACCTGTCGTTCTCGCTGCTGCCAGGTGAGACCACAGCGATCATCGGTGGCACGGGCTCGGGCAAGACCACGCTGCTCAACCTCATCCCTCGCTTGTTCGACGTCACGAGCGGCGCCGTGCTCGTCGACGGGGTCAACGTGGCGGACCAGGCGCGGGGCGCCCTCTGGGCGAAGATCGGGATGGTGCCGCAGCAGGCGTACCTGTTCAGTGGCACAGTGGCGGAGAACCTGCGTTTCGGCCGGCCCGACGCCACCGACGAAGAGCTGTGGCAGGCACTCGGGGTCGCCCAGGCGAGCGATTTCGTGTCCGCAATGCCGGGCGGCCTTGAAGCAGAGATCACCCAGGGGGGCACGAACGTGTCCGGCGGCCAGCGCCAGCGGTTGTCCATCGCACGGGCGCTCGTGAAGCGGCCGGCCATCTACCTGTTCGACGACTGTTTTTCCGCCCTGGACGCGGCCACCGACGCGAAGCTCCGCGGAGCCCTCAGATCCGAGACCACGGACGCGACCGTGCTGATCGTGGCGCAGCGTGTCAGCACGATCCTGCACGCCGACCGGATCATCGTGCTCGACGACGGGCGGGTCGTGGGGATCGGCCGGCACGAGGAGCTCCTGTCGACCTGTGCCGAGTACCGGGAGATCGTCACCTCCCAGCTCGGTGAGCAAGCCGCATGAGCACACCCGCCGCGCGGCAGCGACCAGGTGCGAGACGAGGCTTCGGTGGACCGGGCCGACCGGGGATGTCCATGCCGGTCGAGCGGCCCAAGGACTTCCGCAACACCGTGCGGCGTCTCGGGCGACGACTGAGGCCTGAGAAGATCCGCATCGCTTTCGTGATCGTGATGACCTCCGGGAGCGTGGCGTTCACTGTGTTCGGTCCGAAGATCCTCGGCAGCGCGACCGATGTCCTGTTCAACGGGGTCATAGGAAAGCGCCTGCCAGCAGGGATGTCCAAACAGCAGGCCATTGCCCTCTTGCGCTCGAGGGGCGAAGGACAGCTCGCCGACATGATCAGGGGAATGTCGATCACTCCCGGATCGGGAGTCGATTTCGGCCATCTCGGCAGGCTGCTCGGCCTCGCCGCGCTCGTGTACATCTTCGGAGCCATGCTCAACTGGGCTCAGGGCTACGTGATGGCAGGGGTCGCGCAGCGAACCGTGTACCGCATGCGCGAGGACGTGGAGTCCAAGCTCGCTCGGCTGCCGTTGCGGTACTTCGACCGGCACTCCCATGGCGACATCCTGAGCCGCGTCACCAACGACATCGACAACGTCACCACGACGCTCCAGCAGGGCTTGAGCCAGCTGCTCAACTCGGGGCTCACGATTCTCGGTGTGATCGCGATGATGTTCTGGATCAGCCCGCTGCTGGCCGGCGTCTCGCTCATAACGATCCCGCTGTCGATCGTCGTGACGTTCTTTGTCGCTCGCCGCTCGCAGGTGCAGTTCGCCGCGCAGTGGGAGCGCACAGGAGCGCTGAACGGCCACGTCGAAGAGATGTACACGGGTCATGCTCTCGTGCAGATATTCGGGCGGAGCGACGCGTCCATAGAGGAGTTCGACCGCCAGAACGAGCCCCTGTACGAGGCGAGCTTTCGCGCCCAGTTCCTTTCCGGTGTGATCCAGCCTGCGATGCAGTTCCTTGCCAACTTGAACTACGTGGTGATAGCGGTCCTCGGCGGGTACCGCGTCGCGTCGGGAGCGCTCTCGCTCGGGGACGTGCAGGCTTTCATCCAGTACTCGCGCCAGTTCACGATGCCGATCACCCAGGTGGCAAGCCAGATGAACCTCTTGCAGTCGGGGGTTGCCTCGGCCGAACGGGTCTTCGCGCTGCTGGATGCCGAGGAGGAGGAGCCGGACTGTCCCCAGCCGGCACAGCTCCTCGACCCGGACGGGCGCGTGGATCTCGAGCACGTGGGCTTCCAGTACGAGCCCGAGCAGGCACTGATCAAAGACTTCAGCCTTTCGGTCTCACCGGGTCAGACCGTCGCGATCGTCGGGCCTACGGGTGCGGGCAAGACGACGATCGTGAACCTTCTCATGCGTTTCTACGAGATCGACTCGGGAGGCGTCCTGCTCGATGGCATAGACGCGCGCAACCTCGTCCGTGACGACGTGAGGCGGACGTTCGGCATGGTTCTTCAGGACACGTGGCTGTTCACAGGGACGATCCGAGACAACATCGCGTACGGGCGCGAGGGCGCCACGAGCGAGGAGGTAATTGCCGCCGCCGAGGCGGCGCACGTCGATCACTTCGTGCGGACCCAGCCGCAGGGGTACGACACCGTGGTGGACGAGGACGCCTCCAACATCTCGGCCGGCCAGAAGCAGCTCATCACGATCGCTCGGGCGTTCGTCGCGAACCCGACGATCCTCATCCTCGATGAGGCAACGAGCAGCGTCGATACGCGCACCGAGGTCCTCATCCAACAGGCGATGGCCCGCTTGCGCCACGGCCGGACGAGCTTCGTCATCGCTCACCGGCTCTCGACCATCCGCAACGCGGACACGATCGTCGTCATGGACGCCGGTCGGATCGTCGAGCAGGGCAGCCATGCCGAGCTCATCGCCCGACAGGGCTTCTACGCCGGGCTGTACGAGAGCCAGTTCACCGAGGCCTTCGTGGAGACGGTCTGACCGGGCGCGCCCGAGGTGGGCCTCGCTCTCGCGGTGTGTCGGGTCAGCTGCTCACCCGCCCGGTGCTGACGTGGAGCTTCGGGATTGCCGGGCTGCTCTTGTACAACTGGTGGGTTCTGGTTCCGCTCAAGCCCGGCCTCCTGGTCTCAGCCAACGAGCTCTTCAGTGACCTCGAGGTGACCGGTCAGCCGTTCGCGACGGCGATGCAGCACGCCGATCTTCTCTCCGGCTTGCTCCTCTTGGGGGCGTTCTTGGGCGCGGGGAGCGCGACGGTCCGGGGTGGCCGGCGGGAATGGTCGGCCATGATGGTCTTTGCCGCCGCAGGAGCCCTCGGCGGAGTGTTTCCAGAGATCTGCGCTGACGGGATCAACGCTGTCTGCCGGGGCAGGGAGTTGAGGCTCCAGCTTCCCCTCGAGCAGTACATGCACGTTGTTGCCGGCATCCTCGAGTTCGGGGGCATCACGGTCGCCCTTTTCTATGCCTACCGGCGGACACGCAGCGAGAGGACCCGCACCGCCAGGGTCTATCGGGTCCTGGGCAGAGCCGCGCTGGCCGCATATCCGATCCTGGGCTTGGCCTACCTGCTGGACAGACTCGGGAGCGCGGTGGAGGCGGTCTTCTTCGTGGGCTTCACGGTGATAGTTCTGGCCCAGCTCTATGAACGAACTGCTGGCCTTGCTTCCCGGCACACCTGACTGCACCAGGTCGCGGCGGCCGAACTCCGGCGAGTTCGGGTATGGCGCAGCTGAATCCTCTAAGCGACTGCGGTCGCTGCTGCGCGGGGTGCGAAATCGAGGAACCCGTAGCGCCTGATGCCGCTGACGTGCAACCGGTACTGGGCGGTGGTCCTCAGTACACCGATGCCGTAGCGGACGCTTCTCCTGAAGTTGATCGAGGACGAGTCCGCCGCATAGCGGGTCGGACAGGAGAGCTCGCCGATGTTCGCCCCGAAGACGACCGCCTGGACGATGATCTGGTTGTCGAAGACGAAGTCGTCGGAGTTCCGCTCGAAGGGCAGGGCCTCCAGCAATCCTCTGCTGTAGGCTCGCAGGCCCGTGTGGTACTCGGACAGCTTTTGGCGTAGCACGAGGTTCTCGCAGAGTGTGAGGACCCTGTTGGCCACGTACTTGTAAGCAGGCATCCCGCGAGCCATCGAATTCTGCGCCAGGATGCGCGACCCGAGGACGAAGTCGTACTCTCCGTAAGCGATCATCGCTGCCAGGGCAGGCACGAGAAGCGGCGAGTACTGGTAGTCGGGATGGAGCATGACGACGATATCGGCGCCGAGATCCAGTGCTGCCTTGTAACAACTCTTCTGATTCGCACCGTAGCCCCGGTTCTTGTCGTGTCGAATCGAGATGAGGCCGAGGTGCTCTGCTTGCCGCATCGTGTCGTCGGTGCTCGCGTCATCCACGAGCAGGACGTTGTCGATCACGGCGCGGTCGAGCTCGTCGACCGTCCGCTTCAGCGTTTCGCCAGCGTTGTAAGCGGGAAGCACTGCGGTGATCTGCTTCCCGTTGAGCACGCTGCGAGTGTAGCCATACGGTGTCGGACCTCGGAATCGCGGGGGCGGTATCGCTTGGTAGGGTCATCCGGTGCTCGCCGCCAGTAGCCCGACTGCCGGGTCGATCTTGGCCGGGCGCGTGCCAGGGCGCCGCCACCATCGCTGGCCACTTGTCTGGGAGGGTGCGGCCGTCGCGCTTTCGCCCCTCTTCGCCTTCTTCGTGTTGAGGATCCGGGCCATGTCGCCACTCGAATTGCCCGACCCCAGCATGCACACCATCTACATCGTCGATCCGCACGAGATGTACATCCGCTATGCGGCTGCCTTCACCCCGACCGCGCGACTGCGTGAGGGCGCCCAGGTGGGATTCCTCGTTCTCGCCCGTCTCGCCTATCTAGCCTTCGGTGCCGTCCCCGGCTTCTTCGCCACGCGCTACCTCTTCGCTCTGATAGCCATAGTGCCCGCCTACCTACTGCTCAGGCGGCTCTATGGCATCCCCGCCGGCGCGCTGGCTATCGTCGCCCTGCTCAGTTCGCCCGTCGTCATCACCGCCTGGGGGACCGACTACCCGGACTCGGCCGTGATCTCCTACATAGCTGGAGCCGTCGCTTGCCTCGCGATGCCTTGCCGGGACCGATGGCGTTCGGCTTGGCTCGGCCTCGCGGGCGTGTTGCTGACGCTGGCGATCTGGTCCCACGGAATGGGTATCGTGCTCGCCGGCACCACCATCGCCGTGTACGCCGCTGTGCGCCTCCTGCGGACCAGGCGACATCTCCTTCGAGACGGCATCCTCCTGGCGGGGCTCGCTGTCTTGGTGACGCTGCTCCTCATGGTCGCTTCGGCCCACATCTTCGGCCAGTTCGACTTCATCCGGCCGACGCTCGCCGCCGCGGCCTACTTGAACCAGCCGGGCCAGGTACGACTGTTTCACTCCGCGAATTGGCGCTGGGCTCCGTACTTGGCGTACCTGTTGGTCCCTCCTGCGGTCATCGTCGCGTTCTGGGTCACCTTCGCACGAAGGTTGCGCGCGGTCCCCACTGCCCAACTGTTCGTCGGTCTCGCATGCACCGCCCAGTTCGCCGTCTTCGCCTACCTGCAGTTCTCCTACCACGTCGAGACACTCGAGATGCACTACTTCTCCTCGACTCTCTGGGGCGTGATCTGCCTGGCCCTGGCCGTGACCCTGGCCGAGATCGGCCGGCCGCTGTCGACTCGCCACTTGGCGCGTTGGCTCCCGGCGATTCTCCTTGTTGCCGTCCCGCTCGCGTACGAGGCCTACCCGCATGTACCGGCATTCGGGTGGGTGCCCGCTGGCGTGGCCTTGGCCGCGGTCCCGGTCGTCCTCGCCGTGATCATGCGGCTCGACACCCGTCGGCGCACAGCGCCCTCGGCTTGCCGAGGCAGGCTCGGCCTGGGCGTGGCGGCGACCGTCATCGCCGTGACGGGGTCCCTGCTCGTTCTTACGGTCGCGCCGAGCCCTCCGCTCCCAGCCTTCCGGGGGCTCGCCATCGCGGAGGACCCGCCTGCCTCATATGCGGGCGCTCTCGGCGGCAGCGCCAACCTCCTGATCGACTGGTACCAGATCAGCGCGGACCTCCCGTCGTTCGTGGGCAACGCCGCCTACAGCGGCGAGCAGCTGTTGATGTGGTTGCCCGGCAACCAGATCGGCGAGCTCATGGGGCCGATCGGCATGTATCACGGCGGGTTCAACTTCTTGCCGACCGGTCTCCCGATCCTCAGTGCGCCAGATGCGGCGACACTCGAGAGCAGGCGGCCAGCAGAGCTGCTCCTGCTCAGCACGACGGGCGCCCAGTTCGAGGCCGCCCTCGTGGCCCTCGGGCCTTATCAGCCCGTCCTCGCTCGCACGACGGTCATGCGCCAGGGGACGACCGTGCTTCATGCGTGGTTGATCGTCCTCAGATACTTCGCCCGGCACGCCGTCTGATCGGGACCCAGACGATCTTCGGAGTGCTTGGCAGGATCAGCCGAATGCAGCATTCACACACGATATTCATAGCCCGGCGATCCAAGCCCTCCGCGTGCGGGTTCAGGATCCACCGTCGCTCGGGGGCTCGGTCCGCATGACCGGCCAATCTGGACGCTCGGGCCAAGTTCAGATGGGCTGAGAAGTTGTGCTACAACAACGGCTAGGTCAACAGCGAGTCGCGTACTCGCCGTGAAGGAGCAGCGTGTGCAGTCGACATCGGGTGGAGTAGTGGAGTTCAGCCCGCCGCCGGACCCGCTTGTCTCGGTGATCATCGTCGCGACAGGTGCTGCGCCGGACCTACTGGGGTGCCTTCGTGCCCTGGCCGCGAACACCAAGGATGTGCCGTTCGAGGTCATCGTGGTCGAGAACGGCCTCGCGCCAGGCGTCTCGAATGACCTCGCGTTCGGGACGCGAGGTGTCACCATCGTCCGCTCCGGAGTCAACCGGGGCTTTGCCGGCGGCTGTAACCTAGGTGCGCGCAAAGCGCTCGGCACCTATTTGGTTCTCTTGAACGATGACGCCGAGCCGCAACCCGGCTGGTTGCCGCCTCTCATAGAGGCAGGCGAAGTCCCTGGAGTGGGTGCAGTCGGCGGCCGCGTCCTGCTCTCGGACGGGACCTTGCAGGAGGCCGGCTCGATCATCTGGCACGACGGCGGGAGCTTTGGCGTAGGTCGTGATCTGCCCGGGGACGCCGTCTCGTTGCGATTTCGCCGGCGTGTCGAATACTGCAGCGCGCTGTCACTCCTGGTCCGTCGCGAGACTTTCAACGAGCTGGGAGGTCTCGACGAGGGCTATTTCCCGGCCTACTACGAGGATGTCGACTTCTGCCTCAAGATCGCCCAGCGCGGGGAAGTGGTGCTTTACGAGCCCCGCTCGGTCGTCCGCCATTTCGAGTCGAGGAGCTCGACCCAACGGTTCAAGGAGTTCCTTTGCCTTACGCATCGCACCAGGCTGATGGAACGATGGCCGGAGGTGTTCGAGGGGCCAACGCATGCGGTTCCGATCGATGACGACTCGGTCGAGGAGGCGATCCATCTTGCCATGGGGTCACCGCCACGGGTGCTCGTGATCGACGACCGCCTGCCCGACTTGCGACTCGGCTCTGGTTACTCGCGGATGTTCGACGTCGTGCGAGACATATCAACAGCGGGCTATCGGGTTTCGGTCTCTCCGACGGCCGCTGACGACGGCGATGTCGACGCGCTCGGAGCCTTGGGTGTCGGGGTTGTGACCGAGCCGCTCGCCGAGCACCTTCGTCGGCGCACGGTGCGCTACGAGGCGGTGATCGTCTCACGCCCCCACAACTTCAAGCGCTACGGGTGGATGGTCCGTGAGCTGCAACCCGATGCACACCTGTGCTACGACGCGGAGGCGTTGTTCTATCGCCGTCTCGAAGCGCAGGCCGAGCTCGCCGGCTCCGAGGCTGCTCGCGAGGCCTTGTGCAGCGCCGCTGACGACTCCCGCACGATCGAAGCCGAGATCGCGCGCGCGGTCGACACGATCGTTTGCGTGTCCAGCGACGAAGCGGCCGCGCTTCGCGCGCTCGGTGCACGCGAGCCGTTTGTCGTGGAGCCCTGGCTCAGCGAGCCGGCGCTCACACCGGCAGGGTTCGCTGCGCGCTCTGACGCGTTCTTGGTGGCGGGTTGGTTGGCCGGGCCGGAGTCGCCGAACGTTGACGGACTTCTCTGGTTCGTGCGGGACGTGCTGCCAATGGTCCTGGCCCGGCTGCCGTGGGTCCGAATCCGCGTCTCCGGCAGCGCGCCACCGCAGGCGGCGCTCGAAGTCGGGGGGCGTGGCATCTCCTTCGAGGGTCACGTAGGCAACATCGCGGACTTCTACGGCCGGACCCGTGCCTGCATCGTGCCGCTCAGGTACGGGGCAGGCGTGAAGATCAAGACCGTCGAGGCGCTCCAGTACGGCGTGCCGACGGTGGCCACGAGCGTCGGTGCCGAGGGCATCGATCTACGCGGTACCGCTGCACTCTCTGTCGCCGACGATGCCAGGGACTTCGCGCTCGCGCTGACCTCGTTGCTCACCGATCGCGTGGCCTGGGAACAACGACGCGCCGAGATCGAGGCGCTGGACGCGCTGCGCCGATCCGAAGCGTCCTGTGTCACGTGGGGCTCTATCCTGGCAGAAGTCTTGGGCGAGCGCGGGGCATTAGAATCGCGAACGGAACGGAGGGCGGCCACATGAGAAAGCTGCCAGATCCCAGACGGCCGGTCACCGGCCGGGAGCTCACGCGTGACGAACGCTCCGAGGACGGGGCCCGGCTCAACCTCCAGCACGCCAGCGAGACCAGCGATTTGGCTCGCGCGCGGTCGCGTGTCTCACGCGAAGGACATGCCAATGACGAGCTCGTGGAGGAGCTGGAGCTACGCCTTCGAGAGTGGGTCGAGCGAGTGGACGCCCTCGAGACGGAGATGGGGTACCTCAAGCGAGATCTGGAGGTCCGTATCGCCTATGCCCTCGAGCTGGAACGCCAGCTGGACTACCACGTGGGCGCTGTGCGCTACGCGCAGAACGAGGTTGAAGCGATTCGTGCCCGAACCGCCTACCGCGTCGTGGACGGCATGGTGCGGCGGGTTGCCACCAAGCCGGCGCTCTACCGTTTCGCACGCAGCTGGGCTCAAAGGATGATGGCCTGGCGTGAGAGCTGACCGACCGGACAACACGCGAACAGAGACCCGCCCGGGAGGCTCCAGTCCCGACCGGATGGTGTCGTATGCAGCGAGTGCAGAGGACGTCGTCCTGCACAGGGCTCTCTGCCGCGGCCGCGTCGGCGTCGGCCGGTACGTGGATGTAGGAGCTTCCTCTCCCTACTTGAGCTCGGTGACGAGACACTTCTACGACGCAGGCTGGAGCGGCATCGATGTCGAGCCTCTCGCGGAGGAGGCGGCGGAACTGCGCCGGGCTCGGCCGCGAGACGTCGTGGTCGAGGCGGCGCTCGGAAGTGCCGCTGGCGAGGTCACCCTCTACGTCGTAGGTGACGAACGCGGCCTCTCGAGCACAGACGCGGAGGTGGGCGCCGGCTACGTCCGAGCCGGTCGCCCGGTGCGAGAGCGCGTGGTCAGACTCCGTACGCTGGCAGATGTCCTCGACGAGCACTGCTCCGGTGAGGTCTCCTTCCTCAAGGTCGACGTGGAGGGCGCGGAGCCCGAAGTGCTGTCGGGCAACGACTGGTCGCGGTGGCGTCCGAGGGTGGTTGTGGTGGAGGCAACCGATCCCTGGTCGTACCAGCAGACGCACTCGCGCTGGGAGCCACAGCTCTTGGCAGCCGGGTATCTCTTCGCTTGCTTCGACGGGATCAACCGGTTCTACGCGCGCTCTGAGGAGCCAGATCTCGTGCCGCTGCTCGCGCCGGCAAGCGTGCTGGACAACTTTGTGTCGGAGAACCTCAACCGTGTCGAGGGGTACGTTCGTCATCTCGAGGCGGAGCTGAAGGCGCGGAGCTCGCATGTGGCAGAGCTCGAGACTTTCGTCGGCCGCCAAGAGGAGCAGATCCGCGTCAGGGACCGCCGCATCGCCGAGCTCGAAGCCCGCATCGCCCAGGCACGCGCCACGGCAAAGGACTCCAAGGGGCGGGCCTGACTCCTTGCGTCAGAGCATCAGGTCAGCGGGCCGTTCAAATCCCCGCGCGAGCCGGGCTCGCGATGTCCCCCGGATCCGGCCCGTGCTGGTCGTCTCCGCCTGAGTTCGGACCGGGCGCTTTGCGCAGCCTCCTCGGAGCGGCGCGCTCGCGGCACGCGACCTCGGCCGCCTCGAACGCCGGGGCGAACGACTCGCCGAGGTCCGCACGCACCAGCTCGGGTCGCGGCCTGCGCCAGGCAAGCGGCCAGATCGCCCACGCGAGCAGTGCGGCGAGGGTGGCTAGAGCAAGCCAGGTTCCGATGACCAGCCGCGCCGGCAGGTACCAGAGGTGGATGACGTGAGGGCCGGCGGGGACCGCTGCCTCTAACATCAGGCCCCTGTAGCGCGACAGCGCCAACGCGCGGCCGTCGATCGAGGCGTGCCACCCGGGCAGGTCGGTCACGCGCATGACGAGCTGGCTTGGTGCCGAGGCGTCGATCCTGAGTGTCCAGCTGCTCGCCACGGGATGTCTTATGGAAGACACCGGCCGCGATGCGCCCGAGCCGCCCCTGGTGATCAAGGAGAAGCGCGTCGCGCCGGGAACTGCGTAGAGGCGCTCGCCCGCGAACGACCCGGCATAACGGGTGCCGGGCGGCGCTGGCAGCGAAGTCCCCGGCTCCTGCAGGATCCACGCGATCCCGTACTCGCGGGCGAGCGCGGCGGAGCCGATGTCGGGCTCGACATAGGACATTCCGCCCCGGCTCGTGAAGTACACCTGCGGAATCACCGGATCGTGGCCCGCATACTCGGCGATCCCATAGCCGAGGTTGGCGTTCGGGTAGAAGCCGACAGGCTCGATCGTCTGCGACTGGGTCGGCGTTCCGGTGTCCAACCCGACCAGACCAGAGCCCACGACCGCCTTCAGCCGCGCAATTGCAGGCGTTACCGGGAAGAAGCTCTTGCTGTAGGTGTTGATACCGACTCCGGAGAACAGAAGGAAGGCCGACTCTGCGCCGAAGAGCACCACTGCTCCCGCGACAACGATCCGCCGGGCGGACGGCCGGCGCGCGAACCTGCGTGCGAACAGGAACAGGCCGCCGGCCAGAACGCATGCCGCCACCAGCCCGATTGGCCACCAAAGGCTGTCGAGCCTGAGTTCGTGACGCGCCGCCGGGAGCTTGCCGCTGAAAGCCCGGTACCACAGGAAGGCGACGAACACGGCGACAATCGCGCTCATGACCCAGTAGGTGATCAACATGCGGCGCTCGCCCCGCGCGCGAAGCAAGGTCTCGAGCCCCAAAGCTGCCAGCACGCCGAGCGGCAAACCGACGATCGCGCGCATCCGGCTGATCGGCAGGCTGTCCAGGCCCGAGTGCTTCAAGAGGGTGTATACGACATGGAACGACCTTGTCTGGTAGGAGATCGCCATGGCGACCACTACCATGGCGGCCAGAGCGACAACCGTCGGGTGCCGCCACCAGCGCAGCACTGCAGCCCCGGCCAGGACGAGCGCGATGACCCCGACGTAGGCGACCGTCTCGTAGTAGTTGTTCCTCGGGTAGAAGAACGCGCTTCCGTTGATCGGCAGCCCGTAGTACCCCGGCGTGACGAGCAGCGCGAGAGCGCGCGCATCGAGGCCCGCGAAACCTGTCAGGGTCCCGCGATGACTGCCCTTGACTGCCTGCAGTCCCGGGAGCCACAACGGTGCCGAGAGAGCGCCCCCCGCGAGGACCCCGATGACGACTCGCACGACGCCCGAGAGCGACAGCCGCCGCCTGCCTACAAGTGCCAGGGCCGTCAGCACGACGAAGAAGACCGCGAGCGCCCCCGCGACGAAGAAGTACGCCTCGGGAAACCCCCCGTACACGCAGAAGGCGACCGACAGCGCCAGCAGGACCACGTAGGAGCGCCTTGCCTTCCAGCGGTAGGCGAGGATCGCGAGCGCCGCGATCCACCCGAGCCAGGCCACCACGTCCGACAGGGGCCAGGTGAGCCATCCGGCGAACGCGCCTGAGAGCATGAATGTGATTCCGCCCAGCGCCGAGGCGAGGGGTCGCAGGCCGAGGACACGGCACAGCACGTAGGCACCGGTCCCGGCGATGAGGAGCTTCATCGCCACGACGACGAGAAACGCGTACCGGAGCGGAGCGAGATAGCTCACAAGATCGGGCAGGCTCAAGACGGCCGACTGGAAGTTGAGGAACTGGTTCAGCCCGAGCAGGCTCAGGTCGTTCCAGAGCGGGAACTGCAAATGGTGGATCGCTGTCCAGTCGAAGGCGTTGAACGGCACCATCAAGGTGACCGAGTCGCCGTTCAGCACGTTGTGAGGCGCGCCAGGGTATGCGCCGGTGCCGAGTGAGCTGAAGGAGATGACGGTGTCGAAGCTGCCGAAGCTCCCGCCGTCCTTGACCGACGGCGACACGTAGGCCAGGACGAAGCCGAGGATGGCCGAGAGGCCGAACACGTCGGTGCCATGGCGTAGCCACCAACGCGCGACACGCCCCCGAGATGGCGCAGACACGCCTGTCACCGTACCGATTCCGGTGCTCGCCTGGCTGGCCTCAGTGCTTGGCCGATTGCGCGCCTTGGGTAGGTGCGCGAGGAGCCGGGGGCTGGGAGATCCACGAGGACAAAGGCTGCCCGGACGTGACTGACAGCGTCTGGACCGGCCTCCATCAGGATGGCAAGTTTGGCACAAGCGGCCGGCCGTTGCGAGCTACGACGGTACAGGTCGTCCCGCGTCGTGGTCCTCGGGCACTGCCGATTATCTGTGACACGGAGTTTCCCTCAGCCGTCGTCGCGCTGGTCAAGCGAAACGTCGCACCGCCATCGTGTACCACCACCAGTGCCTGCACTAGCTCATGGGCACTATCTTGGAGCCCACGTCGCGCGAAGTCTTCACCAGTCCGCGCAACCCTTGAACTTCAGGAGCTCCAGGCATGGGAAACATCTCGGACCACCAGCAAACTCGTCTGCGGGCGCTCCAGCGGCTCGTCATCGACCTCGGGCGGCAGGACTTCGACGAGCGCTACCGCGACCTCGAGCTGACGCCGGTCGTGGGTTTGATCTGCGCCTACGAGGAGGAGGCCAACATCGGCGACGTGCTCAGGCGCGTGCCGAAGGTGGCATGCGGGCTGGACGTCACACCTCTTGTGATCGTCGACGGCGGCGAGGACGAGACCGCTCGAGTCGCCATGGAAGGCGGGGCTGTGACCTTCGTGTTCCCAGTGAACCTGGGTCACGGGGTGGCGCTACGTGTCGGCTATGACCTCTGTGTGGCCCTAGGGGCCCGGTACGTGGTCACACTCGATGCCGACGGCCAGAACGACCCCGCCGAGATGCCCCAGCTGCTCCAGCCGCTAGTGGCTGACGAGGCCGACTTCGTTGTGGCCTCCCGGCGCCTGGGCGTGGACAAGACGGGGGACCGCTACCGTCAATTGGGCGTGGTGTTCTTCGCTGCGCTGATGAACTTTTTGACAGGCGCCCATCTCACCGACACGTCCAACGGCTTCCGGGCCCTGCGGGTGGCGATGCTGGCGGACGTGAAAGGCCGGCTCGAGCAGGACCAGTACCAAACGGCTGAGCTGCTCGTAACGTCGCTCAAGCGGGGATGGAGGGTGACCGAGCGCCCCGCCGTGTGGCACGAGCGGGCCTCGGGGCAGTCGAAGAAGGGCGGGAACATCCTCTACGGCTTCCGCTACGCCGCCGTGCTGCTCGGGACCTGGCGCCGCGAGCACTGAGCCTCGCCGCAGCGGAGCGCCCGCAATCGGTGGCGCCCCGTGGGTGGCAGTCGTCTTCCCGTCGTGGCTGCGGCCCGGCCGTGAGGTCGCGAGGCCAACCCTGCCTCGCAGAGTCCCGCCCGCTATGCTCGCCCGCAAGTTCGAACCAAAGGAGCGGATGGACTCGTGCAGATAGGAATCCTGACTGGTGGGGGAGATGCGCCTGGGCTGAATGCGGCCATCCGAGCGGTGGCTCGCAGCGCCTTCGCGGACGGAGCCGATGTTCTTGGCGTGCGCAACGGGTGGGCCGGCCTGGTCGAGGGCGGCGATGTCAGCCCGCTGCGCCCTGAAGACGTCTCGGGGATCCTCACCCGGGGTGGCACGATCCTGGGCACCTCGCGGGTCAACCCCCTGGCTGAACCCAGCGCGATGGAGGCTGTCGTCGCCAACCTCGGCCGTCTCGGCATAGACGCGCTGGTGGCCATGGGGGGGGATGACACGCTCTCGGTGGCCGCCGCACTGGCGGAGCGGGGAGTGCCCGTCGTCGGCGTCCCCAAGACTGTGGACAACGACCTGCAGGTCACCGAGTACTGCATTGGCTTTGACACTGCTGTCGCCGTCGTCACCGAGGCAGTGGACCGGCTGCACACCACGGCTGCCTCACACCACCGGGTGATGGTGGTCGAGGCGATGGGACGAGACGCCGGGTGGGTGACGCTGATGGGGGGCCTCGCCGGAGGGGCCGACATGATCGTCATTCCGGAGTTCGAGGTCGAACTGAACGAGGTCGTGGACCACCTCCACGCCCGCCATCGGCAGGGCAAGACCTTCAGCATCATCGCCGTCTCCGAGGGGGCCGATGTCGTCGGCCTGCCCGTCCCGTCCGACACCGAGGCGCCTCTCGACGCCTTCGGGCATGTTCAGCTCAGCCGTCGCGGGATCGGAGAGCGTCTTGGCCGCCAGTTGGAGGACGTGACCGGCTTTGAGACCAGGGTGACGGTCCTCGGCCACACCCAAAGGGGCGGCACTCCGACCGCCTACGACCGGATCTGGGCGACACGCGTCGGCGTTGGCGCCTACAAGCTCCTGAGCGAAGGGGACTTTGGCGCGATCCCCATCAAGCGCGGCGATCGCGTGGAGAGCGCCCGGCTGTCCGAGGTGGCCGCCGGAGCCCGCCTGGTGCCCGAAGACCTCTACCGCCTGGCACAGATCTTCTACTGAGCGGGTCCACCGTCCCGACATGACGGGACGGTGGTGTGCTGAGCGGATGGACCGAACTTGAGCGGAAGGTCGCGGCTTCGGCCGTCATCTCACGCTGACTCGAGTGCGCCCACTAGGTGGTGGCCATATGGGCGTTCGCGTGCGACCGTGCATGGCGGTGGCCTTCGGCAGATGGTGGTCCTGCAGGGCGACCCGGTAGACTGATGTCCCGCGGCCATTGCCGTGTTCTTTTCCGGGGTCCTGCCCAAATGCTCTCGCGCGCCAACTTCCGCAACCTCGCGATCGTCGCCCACGTCGACCACGGCAAGACGACGCTCGTCGACGGGATGCTGTGGCAGTCGGGCGTGTTCCGGGCCAATCAAGAGGTCAACGAGCGCGTGATGGACTCCATGGATCTCGAGCGCGAGAAGGGGATCACCATCCTGGCCAAGAACACCTCCGTGCGCCACGGAGGGGTGAAGTTCAACATCGTCGACACTCCGGGGCACGCGGACTTCGGCGGAGAGGTCGAGAGAGCGCTCGCCATGGTCGATGGTGTGCTCCTGTTGGTGGACGCCAGCGAGGGTCCCTTGCCTCAGACTCGCTTCGTGTTGCGCAAGGCGCTCGAGCGGCGCCTGCCTGTGGTGCTCGTGGTCAACAAGATCGACCGCCCCGACGCGCGTCCCAAGGAGGTCGTGGACGAGGTCTATGAGCTCTTCTTGGACCTCGACGCGGACGAGGAGCAGATCGAATTCCCCATCGTGTACTGCAACGCCAGGGCGGGACGTGCCTCGCTCGATCCGACGGTGGAGGGCAGAGACCTCGAGCCGTTGTTCCAGGTCATCTACGAGTACATTCCTGCTCCGACCTTTGAGCCCGGCCATCCGCTGCAGGCACTCGTCACGAACCTCGACGCGTCCGCATATGTCGGCCGTCTCGCGATCTGTCGCGTGCTGCACGGCACGATCCGGCGTGGCCAGCAGGCGGCATGGTGCCGAGCCGACGGAATCGTGGAGCGATTCAAGGTTGCCGAGCTGTACGTGTCCGAGGGGCTGGACCGAGTCGATGTCGCGGAGGCCGGCCCCGGCGAGATCATCGCCGTGGCCGGGTTGTCCGATGTCACCATCGGCGAGACGCTCTCGGACCCCGAGGACCCGAGGCCGCTTCCGGTTCTCATCGTCGACGAGCCGAGTCTGGGCATGACCCTTGGCATCAACACCTCGCCCCTATCGGGCAGCGAAGGGACCAAGGTCACCGTCAGGTTGCTGAAGAGCCGCCTCGATGCCGAGCTTGTCGGCAACGTCTCGATTCGACTGCTGACGACGGAGAGACCCGATACCTGGGAGGTGCAAGGACGCGGCGAGCTGCAGCTCGCCGTTCTCGTTGAGATGCTGCGACGGGAGGGTTTCGAGCTGACCGTGGGCAAGCCGCAGGTCGTGACCCGCATGATCGGCGGCAGGCTGCACGAGCCGGTGGAGGCGGTGTCGATCGACGTGCCCGAGCAGTTCCTCGGCGTAGTCACCCAGTTGCTCTCGCTGCGCAAGGGTCGCCTGGTCCAGATGGTCAATCACGGCACCGGTTGGGCCAGGGTCGACTACTCGGTGCCTTCTCGCGGCTTGATCGGCTTCCGCACGGAGTTCTTGACCGAGACCCGCGGAACCGGAGTGTTGCATCACATATTCGACCGTTTCGAGCCATGGCACGGCGAGCTGCGAACGCGTGCGTCGGGCTCGCTCGTTGCCGACAGGCGGGGCCTGACGACCACCTACGCCCTTATGAACCTCCAGGATCGCGGCGAGCTGTTCGTCGGGCCCGGCGTCGAGGTCTACGAGGGGATGATCATCGGAGAGAACGCCCGTTCGGAGGACATGGATGTCAACCCGACCAAGGAGCGCAAGGTCACCAATGTGCGTTCTTCAACGGCCGAGGAGCTGGTCCGCCTGATCCCACCCAGGCTCCTCTCGCTCGAGCAGGCGCTCGAGTTCATCCGGGAGGACGAGTGCGTCGAGGCCACCCCGGCCAGCGTCCGGCTGCGCAAGGCACTGCTCGAGCAGGATGTGCGGGGGAGGCGGACCGCCCAGTCCAAGCGCGCCCGGTCCCACGGCGAAACTGGCGAAGTCCAGGGTGGTCGCCGGGTCGGGTGATCGATCCGTCCGAGGGAGCGTTCGCCGCGATCTGTGAAGAGACCTGGAGGCCGTCGGTCGTGCCGGCGCCTGAGGGTCCCAGGCACGCCCGCCGGTCAGAACCCCGAGTCTGTCGGGTCGACGACCAGGCGCCCACGACCGGCGCGTTTGGCGAGGTAGAGGGCGTCATCGGCTCGGCGCAACAGCTGTGCAGGATTCTCCTCAGGCCGGAACAGAGCCATTCCCGCGCTGACCGACGACGCCACGCCGGTGACGGTCAGGATCGCTTCGTCCGCGAGCGTCACGAGGTCACGGGCCACAGATTCGACGCCCTCCGGGTCGGCGTCGCCGAGCAGGACAACGAACTCGTCCCCGCCGATTCGCACCAGGACGTCGCTACGACGGAGGCGCTCACGCCATGCTGCGACGAGGTGCCTGAGGACGTCGTCGCCGATGTGGTGGCCGAAGGTGTCGTTCACGTCTTTGAAATGGTCGATGTCGAACAGCACGAGAGCGCCAATCGATGGCCCCGCTGATTCGACAGCGAACCGCCGGGAAAGCTCGACATCGAGGGCCCTGCGGTTGTGGGCACCCGTGAGCGGATCGCGCAGCGCGAGCTCCTCGAGGTAGGCCTCCACGCGGTGGCGGTCGGTCACGTCGAGCACCTGGGTGACGAGATGGAGGGGCCGGCCTTCGTCATCCCTGATGAGGGTGATGCTCATCACGGCGTTCACAACCGAGTGGTCCGGTCGTAGGTATCGCCTCTCGATCATCGCGGTTCGCTTCTCGCCAGCGAGCATCTGCCCGATCAGCGCGTCGTTGGACTCGACGTCGTCAGGGTGGATCAGCTCCGACAACGATCCCTGGTGCAACTCCTCGCGCGAGCGTTTCGTCAACGCGCAGAACGCATCGTTCACGCGCAGCACAGACCCGGCGGGTGCGGTGATGGCCATGCCGATGGGTGAGTTGTCGAAAGCGCTCGAGAAGCTCGCCTCACTCCGGCGCAGCGCTTCGTGAGTCTGCTCGCGGTCGGGAACCTCCAGGCTCACGACGAGAACCTCCTCGATCGCTCCTGAGCTCGGCGTGACGGGAAGGTATCGCGACCAATGTTGCTGGCCACCGGGACCCGTGCTCTCTTCGGTCGAGCTGCGGCCGGCGAAGGACTCCTCGAGGTGGCGCCGCACAGCGGAGAAGCGGTCCGGGCTCACAAGCTGTGCGAGCGGGCGGTCGACACACGCGTCGGGGGTGGCGGCGATCGGGCGCAAGCGGTCTCCCGCCGCGAAACGGCATCGAAGGTCCCGGTCGATGATCCAGGCCGTCATGCCCGGCACGGCATTGGTGATCTGGCGATACCGCTCCAGCTGCGTTTGCAGGCGTCGCTCGGTCTCGAGCCGGTCGGTCACCACTCGCGAGATGGCCAGGAAACCGGTCGCCGATCCGTCGAGACCTCGGACCGCGCCCAGTCTCGTCTCGAGCCACTGGGGCTGACCAGTCCGGGTGCGGGCGCCAAGGGTGAGCTCGACGGTGTCCGCACCCTTGCGCAGACGGTCGAGCGCGGCCGCGAGCTGCGGCACGTCCTCGGTGCGGAGGAATGTCTCCGCCGGCATCCGGCCGATGAGCTCGTCCGGAGCGAGACCGAGGACCGCACGGGAGGACTGGGACGCGAGCCGGATCGTTCCGTCGAGGTCGTGAAGCGTGACCAGGTCGGCGGACGCGGCGAACATGGTCGCGAATTCGTAATGAGCCGCAAACGACCGCATCGTGGTGAAACGCCGGGGCATGCCGCGCCCTCGCTCGCGTCGCACATGGCCTCGCTCATGATCGGACACCGATCGAGTCATCGGCGTGTGCCTCTTGGACCTTGAGCGTGTCCCGGCTTTACACCGACCCGAAGGACCCATCCAAGACTCGTGCGCGCCCGGGCCAGGACGCCCGGCGAGGCGACGGCCCGGTCAGTGCCGGATACTCGGGGCGCCGACGCTGCCGGTTGCTCGTCGCAACGCCGCGTCGAGGTGCGGCGCGTAGATCACACCGACTACGCGGCCGTCCTCGAGCACGGCTGCTGCACGACGTCGGCTGGCGGAAAAACACTCAACGGCAACTGGGTACAAAGGGTCACCGGGCGTGAGCGCGGGAGCAGCGCGATCAGTGGCGTCAGCCACCAGCAGAGCGCCAGGAGGGCCCGGGAGCCGGTCGGCCGCTATCAGGCCGACGTATCGCCCATGGTCGACGACAGGAAGGACCCGGCCTGGCGAGGCCTCCAGGAACGGCGCGACGACCGACAGCGGGAAGCTGACCTCGAGAGTCGTGGGATCGAGCACCATCACATCGGACACCTTCAGCCCTCCGACCGCTGTCCGGACCACGGCGGCCTGTTTCTCGCCGCCGGCTCCCACCAAGACGAACAGGCCGATAACGCAAAGCCAGAGGTCGTAGCGAAGTCCCACCAGCACCATCACGAGCCCCATGAAGCGCCCGATCCGCACCGCGAGGGCGGTTGCCCGCAGATCGCTGCGCTTGCGAGCGAGCAGAGCCCGCAGCACCCTGCCACCGTCCATCGGAATCGCCGGGAGGAGGTTGAAGCCTGCAAGCAGGAGGTTGGCCCACATGAGGCGGCTCGCGATCGCGCCGGCGAACAGTCCCGGCGGCCACATCGCCGCGCCGGTTGAGTAGCCCACCAGAGCCAGGATCAGGGCGAGCGCGACACTGGCGAGGGGGCCGGCGATGGCGATGGCGAGCTCGTCGGCCGGCGCGCCCGGCAAACCGGAGATCTCCGACACTCCTCCGATGGGCAACAGAACGATGTCACGTACCGCAAAGCCCCTGTGACGGGCAACGAAGCTGTGGGACAGCTCGTGGATCACGATGCAGACGAAGAGGGCCGCGATCCATACGAGATCGTCGACGAACAAGCGCGCGGTCGTCTTCCCGCCGGTCGGCAGGATCACCAATACCACCAGCAGTGGGAAGCTCCAGTGGAGGCGGATCGGCACGCCCCTGATGCTCCCGATTCGAAGTGACCGGCCCATCAACCCTGCGCTTTCTGCTTGCTCAGCTCGAGGTTAGGGCGCGCGACGCCTCCCGCGGTCCGCGACGGCGACAGCGACGTCGTGGCTCTCGGTAACTTTGGGGGCCATGGCTCGAGGAAAGCTGCTCGTCGACCTCGGGCCGTTGCGGCAATCGCAGGCCTTCCGGCGGCTCTGGGGAGGCTACCTGGTCACGACGCTCGGATCCCAGCTCACTGTGGTAGCCGTCCCGTATCAGGTGTTCAGGCTGACCCACTCCTCGCTGGATGTGGGCTTGGTTGGGCTGGCGCAGATCGTGCCCGTGCTCGGAGGCTCGTTGTTCGGCGGTTCGATCGCCGACGCGGTCGACCGACGTCGGCTCCTGCTGGTCACGCAGTTCTCCCTCGCGGCTTGCAGTGTCGGGCTGGCGCTGAACTCCTCGAGCGGGCAGGCGGCGCTCTGGCCCCTGTATGCGCTGAGTGCCCTGGCAGCTGGTGTTGCCAGCATCGACAGCCCGACGCGGTCCGCGGTGCTCGCCAACTTGGTGGGCCGGCCGATGTTCGTGAGCGCGAACGCCCTTTGGCAGCTTCTAGTCCAGGTAGGCCAGGTAGCAGGGCCGGCTGTCGCGGGACTGCTTCTCGGCCAGTTCGGCATCGCGTCGGTCTACTGGATCGACGCGGCCACCTTCGCAGTGTCGCTCCTGGCAGTCGCGAGCCTTCCCGCCCTCCAGCCCCCCGGAGGCGGCACCCGTTTCGGGTTGCGCTCGATGGCCGAGGGCCTGCGATACCTGAAGGGCCGAGCCGTCCTGCAAGGAACCTTCGTGATCGACCTGAACGCGATGGTGCTCGGAATGCCGCGGGCGCTGTTCCCGGCTCTCGGCCTGCTCCGGTTCCACGGCGGCGCCGCCACGGTCGGGCTGCTCTACGCGGCGCCGGGAGCAGGCGCTCTGATAGGCGCGCTGTTCACCGGCTGGGTGGCCGCGGTTCGCAAACAGGGGCGGGCGGTCCTCATAGCCGTAACGATCTGGGGGACCGCGATCGCCGCCTTCGGGCTCGTGCCCTGGTTGTTCGCCGGCCTGGCGCTGCTGGCGCTCGCCGGCGCGGCCGATGTCGTCTCAGCGGTCTTCAGAAGCACGATCCTCCAGCTCGAAGCGCCCGAATCGCTGCGTGGGCGGCTCTCTTCAATCCATACGGCGGTCGTGACCGGCGGGCCGCGCCTCGGGGACTTCGAGGCAGGCGCGGTGGCGGCGGTCTCGACGCCGCAGATCTCGGTGGTCTCCGGAGGGCTCGGCTGTCTCGTGGGCGTCGGCCTCGTGACTTGGTTGATGCCGAGATTCTCCCGCTACGACGCCACCGACGCCGAGGGCCTCGGGCCACCATCTGCAGGTGTGAAAGGCTAGGACCATGGACGTAGGAATTCTCGGAGGGACGGGTCCGGCGGGCAAGGCTCTTGCCGCCAGGCTGGCGTCGATCGGTATGTCGGTGTCGATTGGTTCGCGCTCGGCTGAACGCGGAGAGGAGATTGCGGCCCAGCTTCGTGAGAAGTGGGGGGCGCGCGTCCCCGACCTGCACGGGTCCTCGAACCAGGTCGCCTGTGAGGCGGACCTTGTCGTGGTCGCAACGCCCTGGGACGGTGCGCCGCAGACGGTTGCCGGACTGGCCCACCACCTCGACGGCAAGGTCGTCGTCTCGATGGCAAACGCACTGTTCAAGGTGGGCGACGACATGGAGGCGGTCGTGCCCGCCCGTGGCTCGCTGTGCGTGGCAGTCCAAGGCGCCGCCCCGCGAGCTCTCGTCTCGGGCGCGTTCCATCATCTTCCGGCCCGCGGACTCGCGAACCTCGAGCAGTCCCTCGACGCGGACGTCCTGGTCTGCTCGGATCACGCGGCGGCCACCAAGGCCACGATCGACCTCGTGGACCGCATACCAGGGTGTCGCGGGATCGACGCGGGCACGTTGTCGGCTGCAGCTGCGATCGAGGCGTTCACGGCCGTGCTCATCGGCATCAACGTCCGCACGCGCTCGCACGCCAGCATCCGGCTGACGGGCCTGCGCACCGAAGGCCTCTAGGGCCCGCCGCCCGCCCATGACGCGCTGTCGGTGATGCGGCTATACGACACCGCTCGTCGCCAGGTTGTCCCGTTCACACCGGGCGAGGTCGTCACGATCTACACCTGCGGGATAACGCCCTATGACTCGGCACACCTCGGCCATGCTGCGGTCTATGTCACCTATGACGTGCTACAGCGGCGCCTGCGCGATCTCGGCCACCGAACCCTGTGCGTGCGCAACATAACCGACGTCGACGACGACATCCTGCGCAAGGCGCGCGAGCTCGGCGTGCATTACCTGGACCTCGCGGCGGGTGAGATCGCCCGTTTCCAGGCCGATATGGAGGCACTCGGGTTGCTTCGGGCGTACTCCGAGCCGCGGGCGACCTCGGCGATCCCGGACATCCTCGGCTTCATCGGCATGGTCCTCGAGACGGGCCATGCATATCGGGCCGGCGGAGGGGTGTACTTCGACGTCTCGTCGTTCTCCCGGTTCGGCCAGGTGAGCCATCTCGAGCGCGACGAGATGATCCAGCTCGCCGGCGAGCACGGCGGCCGGCCGGAGGACCCCTTCAAGCACGACCCGCTGGACTTCGTGCTCTGGCAGCCCTCCGCCCCGGGGGAGCCTGCCTGGGAGTCGCTCTGGGGCCCGGGCCGACCCGGCTGGCACATCGAGTGCTCGGCGCTGGCCATGCGCGAGCTCGGCACGACGATCGATCTGCACGGCGGCGGGACCGATCTCATCTTCCCGCACCACGAGTGCGAGTCCGCCCAATCCGAGGCGGCGACCGGCTCGCTGTTCGTCCGGCACTGGATGCACGTGGGCATGCTGCGCCTGGGTGACCAGAAGATGTCGAAGTCACTCGGCAATCTCGTCTTCGTCCATGGGCAGCTCGAGCAGGGCCACGACCCGTCCGCGATCCGTTTGGCCTTGCTCTCCCGGAACTACCGGCTGGGCTGGGAGTGGAAGGACTCGATCCTCGAAGAGGCAGAGGACCGTCTCGATCGGTGGCGGGCGGCGGGCTCGGGTGGCGCCGGCCTCCAAGCCGTGCGGGCCAGGCTCGACGACGACTTGGACACCCCAGGCGCGATCGAGGTCATCGATGAGCAGGCGGCAAGCGGACGCGGCGTGGGCGAGGCCGCCGCGCTGCTCGGCGTCATGGTATGAGGCTTCTCGCGGCCGACAGGACGTCCCGGCGCCGCCCGAGTCGACAGCCGGGCCGGTGGCTTCGGCTTGCTTCTCTCGAGACACTGTCCGCGGCCCGGTAGGCTGAGCGCTTCTTAGCAGCGCGACATCTGGTCGCCAGCACGAGGAGTGGTTCAGATGCCCAGCGAGGTCACGGTCTTCCTGCCCGACGGGTCCACACGCAGTGTCCCCGCCGGCACGACGATCGCGGATCTTGCTGCCCAGATCGGGCGCCGGCTTGCGGCCGCCGCGGTCGCCGCGGAACTCGACGGTGTCCTGGTCGACCTCTCCGAGGTTCTCGTCGATGACGCGAGGGTGCGCATCATCACCTCCGACACCGACGAGGGCCGTGACGTGCTTCGCCACTCGACCGCCCACGTCCTGGCTCAAGCGGTGCTCAGGCTCTGGCCGGGGGCGCGCTACGCCATCGGCCCGGCCATCGCCGATGGCTTCTACTACGACTTCGACCTGCCGCACGGTGCCCGCTTCTCCGACGACGACCTGGCCCGGATCGAGTCGGAGATGCACGCGGTCATCGACGAGTCCCAGCCGTTCGTGCGCGAGGAGCACACGATCGCAGAGGGCCTCGAGATATTCGCCGACCAGCCGTACAAGCGCGAGATCATCGAGGGGGTGGCAGAAGCCGCTGTCCGGATCGATGACGAGCTCGCGGCCGAAGCGGGCGGGAATCCCGGCGCGGTCAGCACCTACCGGAACGGCCCGGGGTTCATCGACCTGTGCCGCGGGCCGCATGTGGCTTCGACCGCCCGCCTCGGCCATTTCAAGCTGACTCGGGTGGCCGGGGCGTATTGGCGCGGCGACGAGCGCAGGCCGCAGCTGCAGAGGGTATACGGCACGGCCTGGGAGTCGGACAAGGCGGTCGAGGCTTACCTTCACCGTCTCGCGGAGGCCGAGCGCCGTGACCATCGCCGCCTGGGTGCCGAGCTCGACCTGTTCTCGTTCCCGCCCGAGCTGGGTTCGGGGCTGGCAGTGTTCCACCCCAAGGGCGGCCTCGTCCGCAAGGTGATGGAGGACTACTCGCGGTCCCGCCATGAACAGTCCGGGTACCAATTCGTGAACACGCCCCACATCACCAAGTCGGGGCTGTTCGAGACCTCGGGACACCTGCAGTGGTTCGCAGAGGGGATGTTCCCCCCGATGGAGCTCGACGAGGGGCATCAGTACTACCTGAAGCCGATGAACTGCCCGTTCCACATCCTCATCTACAAGAGCCGGCAGCGCTCCTACCGTGAGCTGCCGCTGCGGCTGTTCGAATTCGGCACGGTCTACCGCTACGAGAAGTCGGGCGTGATACACGGGCTCACCCGGGTGCGCGGGGTGACCATGGACGATGCGCACATCTTCTGCACTCGAGATCAGATGGCGACCGAGCTGCAATCGTTGCTCGGCTTCGTGCTCGATCTGCTTCGCGACTTCGGGCTCGACGACTTCTACCTCGAGTTGTCGACCATGCCCGAGGAGAAGGCGGTCGGTACCGCATCCGAATGGGAGGAGGCGACCGAGGCGCTGCGACAAGCCGCGCTGGCGATGGAGCTCGAGCTCGTGCTCGATCCCGGCGGCGGCGCCTTCTACGGTCCCAAGATCTCCGTCCAGGTGCGCGACGCGATCGGCAGGACCTGGCAGATGTCGACGATCCAGGTCGACTTCCAGATGCCGCAGCGCTTCGAGATGGAGTACGTCGGCCAGGACAACGCCCGGCACCAGCCGATCATGATCCACAGGGCGTTGTTCGGATCGGTGGAGCGATTCTTCGCCGTCCTCCTGGAGCATTACGCGGGGGCCCTGCCGACCTGGCTTGCGGCCGTGCAGGTTCGAATCCTCCCCGTGCGCGACGACCACACCTTCTACGCACAACGGGTTCGTTCACTGCTTGCTGCAGCCGGAGTGCGCGCGGAGGCGGACGACGCGGGGGAGCCCCTCGGTGCGAGGATCCGCCGCGCCAAACTGGAGAAGCTTCCGTACGTCCTCGTTGTCGGAGATTCTGACCTTGCGGCGGGAACAGTCGGGGTCAACGCACGGGGCTCGGATGAGCCCGAGCGCGGTGTCAGCACCGACTTGTTCGTCGAGAAGCTGCGGCTCGAGGCGGCGCCGCCGGTCGGTCGTGGATTCGGAACTGCTGGCACGGGAGCGCCATGAGCCTCGACCACCTCTGGGCAGGTTGGCGGTCGAGCTATGTGAGCTCGTTCGAGGATGGAGCCGCCGCGACCGGCTCGAGCGGCGGCGCAGCGGCCGCAGGCGAGGCAAGGGCGGTGTGCGTGTTCTGCGGGATCGTGCGCTCCGAACAGTCCGACGAGGTGCGACATGTGCTGTGGACGGGCAAGCTCACCATCGCGCTCCTCAACGCCTATCCGTACTCCCCGGGCCATGTGATGGTGCTCCCGGTCCGCCACGTCAGTGACCTGTCCGAGCTCGAGACCGAGGAGAGTGCCGAGCTCTCCCGTGGAGTTCACGACGCCGTGGCGGCGGTGAAGGCCGCCTATCGTCCCGAAGGCATGAACCTCGGGCTGAACCTCGGGCGGGCGGGGGGAGCGGGGATCCCTGCGCATTTGCACGTCCACATAGTTCCGCGATGGATCGGCGACACGAACTTCATGACCTCGGTTGCCGCAGTCCGCGTCCTTCCCGAGGCCCTGGGTGACAGTTGGGCGAAGCTACGGGCCGCCTGGACGTGAGCGGTTCGCCGTCCGGCGAACGCCGGGCGCCCATGATCTGGGGAGAGTGCAACGTAGAAGGGGACCAGGTCGTCGTCCGCTTGAGCGGGTGGCGCAAGCTGCTTGCCACCAAGGCCACGCTGAGGTTCCCGCTCGCCTCGATCGCCCGGGTCGGTCACGACCCGTCGGCACGCGCGCATGTGAAGATCGGCTTTCACCAATGGCGCCGACACGGCCAGGGAGCCTGGCGAGTCGGCATCTACCACGGACTGGACGGCTGGTCCTTCTGGTCGATCGGGCTCGGTCGCAATGCTGTGCTCATCGAGTGCTCGGGAGAGCAGTTTCGCTATGTGGTCATCGAAGTCGCCGACGCCCAGCGCACCGTGCGAGAGATTCGCGCCGCGGCGGCGCGCGTGACCGGGCGCAGCCCTGGTGGCCTGGAGACGAACCCAGCGACACCGCACGTGCTCGCGCAGCGACGAGATCGCCGCGAACAGGGCGGGCCCGCGACCGGCGAAGATTGAAGCAGTGCCCGGTCATCACCTCGACTACGAATCGCACCGTGCGGCCCTCAAGCGCGAGTGCGAGCTCATCGCAGACGCGAGCGGCGAGGCTCTCGCGGTCCCGGTTCCGACGTGCCCGGAATGGTGCCTCTCCGACCTGGTAGTGCATCTGGGTGACGTGTTCAGGTTCTGGCGCACCCAGCTCGAAGTGGCGTCCCCCGATGCTCGGGCCGAGCCCGTGTCACGAGGCGTGCCCCCCGGGGTCGACCTCATGGACTGGTTCGAAAGCGCTTCGGCCGATCTCCATTTCACGCTCGGCGATAGCGATCCGGAAGAACCTTGTTGGAATTGGTCGGGCGCGGATCTCACCGCTGAGTGGGTCTGCAGGCGCATGGCGCTCGAGTCGGCAGTGCACCGTTACGACACCGAGCTCTCGGTCGGCTCGACGACACCGATCGACCGGGATCTCGCCGTCGACGGGATCGACGAGCGGATCTGTGTCCACCTTGCGACCGACGTGCCCGAGGCGCCGGACGCCTCGCTCGGTGGTGTGCTGTGCCTGGCCTGCGCGGACGACGCGGCAGCTTGGACGCTCGAGGTGGCCGGTGGCAGGCTGCGCTGGCGCGAGGGCAGGGGACCGGCCGACGCCGTCCTTGTCGGCCCCGCGTCCGACCTCTACCTGTACTCCTGGAACCGTAGGCCTCTCGATGTGCTCGAGCTGACAGGGAGCCGGCAGGTCGCTGCGGCCTGGAGCTCACTGCCTGTCTGAGAGCTATGTCTCCGCGGCCTGCTTGGCGAGCCTGTCTGCGATCGGCGCCGGCACAACCTCGTGATGGTCGTGGCGCACGACGAAACGACCCCGGCCTCCGGTGAGTGACCGGAGGTCGGTGGCGTAACGCTGGATCTCCGACGCCGGCACCAATGCGATCACGACCTGCTCACCGCGCTCTCCGGCCTCGGTGCCGAGCACCCGGCCCCTCCGCGAGTTCAGATCACCGAGGATGTCGCCCTGATAGGCGGCAGGCACCGTGACCTCGAGCCTGGAGACAGGTTCGAGTATCACCGGGCCGGCAGCGGCCAGAGCCTCCTTGAAGCCGAGCGACGCCGCCATCTTGAAGCTCATCTCGGAGGAGTCGACCGTGTGGTACTTGCCGTCGTAGCAGGTCACGCGGACGTCGACGACGGGGTAGCCGAAGTGGCCCCCCATGGTCATCGCTTCCTGCACGCCCTTTTCCACAGCGGGGATGAACTGTCGGGGTATCGCGCCGCCGACGATCGCGTCCACGAACGCGAAGCCCTCGCCGCGCTCGAGCGGCTCGACGCGCAGGTAGGCAACGCCGAACTGGCCGTGACCCCCGGTCTGTTTCTTGTACTTGCCCTCGGCCTCGGCGGACTTGGTGATCGTCTCCCGGTAGGGAACCCTGACAGGCTCGGTGTCGACAGCCACGCCGAACTTGCGGCTGAGCTTCTCGCACACGATCTGCAGGTGCGTGTCGCCCATGCCCGACAGCACCGTCTGGTGCGTCTGGTCGTCCCGACGCACCAGGAGCGCAGTGTCCTCCTCCTGCAGTCGGTGGATCGCCGTCATGAGCTTGTCATCGTCACCCTTCGCCTTCGGGTGGACCGCGATGGACAGCACGGCAGTGCGGAGCCTGGGTCCTTCTGCAACCACCGGCTGGTTCTTCGGTGCCAAGGTGTCGCCGGTCAGCACGCCGCTCAACTTCGCGACGGCGACGATGTCGCCGGCGGGCGCGGCCGAGGTGGGCTGGGTCTCCTTGCCGCGCATTACTTGGAGAGCGTGCAACTTCTCCTCGGAGTGACTGCGGCTGTCGTAGAGGGTCATGTCGGGCCGCAGCGTTCCGGAGAGCACGTTCATGAGCGAGATCCGTCCGACAAAGGGGTCGGCGATCGTCTTGAAGACCCGGGCCAGGGGCGGCCCGTCGGGATCGCGTGGGAGCTCCATGGTGTTGCCCCCCGCCTGTACCGTGAACGACCGGCGGGCGAGCGGGCTCGGGCCGATCTCGCAGATCAGAGAAGCCAGGCGGTCGACCCCCACGCCGGTGAGGGCCGATCCGCACACGACGGGAAACACGCTCGCGGAGGCGACGCCCTTCGCGAGCGTGGCTTCCAGCTCCTCGGCGGAGGGCACCTCGCCTTCGAGATACCGCTCCATCATCTCGTCGTCACCGACGACGATCCCTTCGATCAGGGCCTCGCGGACACGCTGCTGAAGCTCGGACATGTTCTCGGGGATGGGTCCGGTCGTGGGCTTGGCCGTGCTGTAGGTGATGGCGAAGTCGGTGAGGAGGTCCGCGATCCCGTTGAACTCCGCCTCGCGACCGATGGGCAGCTCCAATGGCGCGATGCCTGAGCCGAAACGCTCGCGGAGCTGGTCCAGTGTCCTCTCGAAGTCGGCGCGCTCGCGGTCGAGCTTGTTGACGAACACGAGCCTGGGGATGCCGAGATCGGTCGCAAGCCGCCAGGTCTCCTCCGACTGAACCTCTACGCCCTCGACGGCACTGACGACGAGCACGGCGAGGTCGGCGACCGACAGGCCCGCCTCTACCTCGGCGATGAAGTCGGCATATCCCGGGGTGTCGATGACATTGATCTTGCAGTCCTCGAAAAGAAACGGGGCCAGTGCCAACGAGACCGATATCCGCCTCTTGACCTCTTCGGGCTCGAAATCGCAGACCGTCGTCCCGTCCTCTGTCCGTCCCGGTCGGGACAGCACGCCGCCGGCTACCAGCAGCGCTTCGGCGAGCGTTGTCTTGCCGGCGCCGCCATGGCCGATGAGCGCGACGTTGCGGATTTTCGCGGACGGCACTGTGTTCACGTGGGTACCTCACTTCCCGCGACCGGCTGCACCGTGGCTGGCTGGTCGACAAGCTCTCCGGACAGGTTGGGAGCCTATCGGTCGCGTGCGCCGGAGGAGGAGCCCGAAGGATCGGCGAGCGGCTCTGGTATCCTCGCCAAGAGAGGGTGGAAGCCACGTGTGCTTGCGTGACGGACATTTTCGACTGCAGCAGTGCCAGACAGGAGCGAGATGATCGACGGCCACCGGGGCCAGTCAACGGCGAGCGGCAACGAGGAGGTTCCCGTTGACGACCAGACCGCGCAGACCCCTGTGCCGACCACGGCAGGCGGGGTAGCCGAGCGGTCACCCGGGCATGGGGTCCGTACGGGTTTCGGGGTGGGTAACCGCCTCGTACGACTCGGCGTCAGCGCGAATCAGGTCACTGTCGTAGGCATTCTCCTCGCGGGCGTCACCGGTGTCGCCATCGGCCTCGGGCACTTGTGGATCAGCGTCGTGCTGCTCACCTTCGGCGGCCTCATGGACACCCTCGATGGCGTTGTCGCGAAGGCTGCGGGCACGGCTTCCAAGAAGGGCGCGTTCTTCGACTCGGTCGCCGACCGGGTGGCCGACACCCTCATCTTTGGCGGCGTGGCCTGGTACCTCGCCTCGGGCAGCGAGCCGAGACTGGCCCTGTTGCCCTTCGCCATCCTCGGCGTCAGTGCGGTCATCTCCTACGAGCGTGCGAAGGCGGAATCCCTCGGTTACGACGCCAAGGGTGGCCTCATGGAACGGGCCGAGCGGCTCATCCTGCTCGGCATCGCATTGCTGCTCCATGTGATCCTGGTCCCCCTGCTCGCTCTGCTGCTAGCGCTGTCGGTGTTCACCGCAGTGCAGCGTTTTGTGAAGGTCTGGCGCCAGGCGAGCCGGCAGATCGCCAGCTCCAAGGCCGTGCGTGGACCGTGGCGTCGCGGGCGCGTCGAATCGCGCTGGCAATCGTGGCGCCAGCCGCGCGCGAACGGCACGAGGCGACGTGCGACCATGCCGAGCCGCGTGCGGGCCCGACGCCGGACCGAGCCGCTCGGCGTGAGGCTGCGCCGTGTCCTTGCCAGTGAGCGCTCTGGTGGACACCGTGTCGGTCCCCGGGCCGAGGGCCGCAGCCTCGTCGTGCGATCGTCGCGGCGCCGGCGCCCCGGGGCCGGTAGCTGACCGCAGCTCAGCAATTCGGTCGGGAATAGGAGTTGGCCAGCCAGTGACGGCGCCGAACCAATGGGCTCGTTACCTCACCTATCGGGGCCTCGCGGCGATGTTGCAGGTCATTCCGCGTCCGCTTGCCGGTGGCCTCGCGAGCGCCGCCGGCTTCACGATCTCGGAGCTATGGCGCGGCAAGCGGCCACTCGTGCGTGCCAACCTGCGGCGAGTGCTCGGGCCCGCGGTCGACGAGGCGACCATGGGCCGGCTCGTCACCAAGGCCTTCTCCTCCTACGCGCACTACTGGGTGGAGTCTGCACGGGTCGTGGCTCTGCGGTCGGACCAGATCGAGTCGACCTTCAGCATCGAGGGTTTCGAGCGGTTCCGTGTGGAAATGGCGAGAGGCCGCGGTGTGGTGATCGCGCTTCCCCATGTCGGCTCTTGGGAGTACGGGGGCTGTTGGCTCGCCCAACAGGGATATCCCATGACCACTGTTGGCGAACTGCTGGAACCTCCCGAGTTGTTCGACTGGTTCACGTCGCAGCGCGCCGCGCTCGGGCTCACCGTGTTGCCACCCGGGCCCGACACGACCGTCCGACTCCTGGACACGCTGCGGGCGGGCCGCGTCGTGGGACTGTTGGCGGACCGGGACCTTGTCGGCAACGGCGTCAAGGTTGAGTTCTTCGGTGAGAAGACGACGCTGCCCGCAGGCCCGGCGCTCCTTGCCCTGCGATCCGGCGCAGCCTTGATGACCTGCGCCATCTATCAGCGGCCGCGTGGCCTGTACCACGCCGTACTGCAGCCGCCGCTCGACTCGACACGCACCGGCAGGCTGCGTCAGGACGTCCAGCGCCTCACCGAGGAGATGGCGCGTGGTCTGGAGGAGCTCATCGGGCTGGCACCCGAACAGTGGCATCTGTTCCAGCCGAACTGGCCGTCAGACCGGGAGCGGTACCGCTGACCTGCAGGTTTACCTGGCAGTCTTGCGGGCGTGACACGAGGATGACGCGCGAGGTCGCGCGGCGGTGTCAGCCAGGATCCGTTGCCGGCCAGGTCTCGTTCGGCCTTGTCTTGAGCTGAGCGGCCTCACACAAGCCAGCTCGTAAGATCGCGCCGGCAGGACTCCCGGATCTTTCGACCGCCTCGGTGAAGCGCTCGAACTCGAAGAGGACGCGTCGACCATTCGCTCAAGCGACCAGCCCCGAGCCGCGATCGTCTGAGCCCGCACCAGCGAGAGATGGGCGACGTACTGGTCCGCGAGCTCGAGGTAGATGTCGAGCCGGCCGTCGGGCAGTCCCGGCCAGTTGGGCACGAGGTGCTCCGGCTTGATGTCCTTGGGGCTCCAGCGCCGCCTCCGTGGGTCGTCTGGGTCCTTGCGCCGCCCGGCCACAAACTCGATCAGTAGGCGCACGTGAATCAGCGTCGCCTCGAGGCACGCGTTCTTGAGCACGGCCGGGCCGGTCTCTTCGAGCCGGCAGGTCCAGGCGAAGAGCTCGGCCATTGCCTTGACCTCGTAGTTGAGGTGGCTCGCCGCCGCCTTGATCTCCTCATCGCTGAAAGTCACGAGAGGGCCCGTCCGGCCTCAACGCGCGCCGCCGAGCCGAGTACTTCGTCGATCGCCGTGCGGGTACGGTCTTTGGAGTCTGGCCACAGATGCGCGTAGGTGCCCAGACACCACCGCCAAGCGTGCAGCGGCGAAGCGTCGGGCCTTCCTACGAGTTGCCGCTCACGCCAGCGGTTCCTACGAGTCCCGACCTCTGAGCCCGACCAGACCCTTGATGGCACGGGACTACCACGAGAGAGCCGGGAACATCGCCATCTTCGGGCAGTAAGTCAGCGCAGATCGCCAAGTCGGGCGCGAGCTACGAAGAGGCCCAGTGAGTCCGTGGGAGGCGCAATAAGCCCATTTATGGAACCCCGAGCTTCAGGGAACTGGCTAGGGGTCATGGAGGCGTACGCGTGCGACGCGGGCGTAGCCGTCAGCGCGAAACCAAGCCGGCTTGCGGGGCTCGACGGGGGCACGGAACCGACCGAGCCGAGCCGGTCCAGCCCGGGTGGCTGGCCGTGGTGACATCATGTTCGAAGGCGCCCACGGTCACCGACGCCTCAAGTCACAGGAGGCAGCCATGCAGGCCCCAACCGACCTACCCAGTTACCCGAGCCAGCCGGCAGGGGGGAGCGCCCCTTCCTCGCGGCCCATGATCGTCACGACGACAGAGAACATCCCCGAGGCCCGGGTAGTGAAGACCCTCGGCCAGGTGTTCGGCCTCACCGTCCGCTCCCGCAGCCTGGGAGGCAACATCGCCGCCGCCCTGAAAAGCCTCGTCGGCGGCGAGATAAGGTCCTACGTCAAGCTCAACGAGGACGCGCGGCGCCAGGCGCTCGACCGCATGGTGCAAAACGCCGCCGCCATGGGGGCCAATGCAGTGACCATGATGCGCTTCGATTCCACCGAGATGTCGAGGAGCATGAGCGAGATCGTCGCCTACGGTACCGCCCGGGTTGTCGAGTGGCTGCCCGCGCCCCCTGACCCAACCGGCGCGCAAAGGTAAGGGGCCCCCATTGGGCGTCGTGCAATGGGTGATCGTAGCGGTCGTGGTCGTCGGGGTCGTGTTTGCGCTCTTCGGCTGGGACCGTTACCGAAGTAGCCGCAAGGTTGCCAGCAAGTCTTCTCAGCCGACGAGCGAAGTCTTCACCGACCCTTCGACGGGCAAGCCGATGCGGGTTTGGTACAACCCAGCAACCGGGGAGCGGGAGTACCGCCCCGAGTAGGTGCCACTGTGGGCACAGCGGGGCGAGGTATCGGGGACGAGCGAGGGTCCCCGGCGGGGCGGTTTGGGGCTCTCGTTGCGGGCCTAGTGAGGGAGCGGGTAAGGCCGCCGTTCCAGCTCGCCGGCGTGCGGGCGCTGGCGTCCACGAGGTACCAGCGCCGGTGGGCTTGCCGTCGGGGTCGTACACCAGCCGATGGCAGCGCCCTCGCTCGGCGGTCCAGGCTTCGGCGTAGTCCTGCACGACTTCCGAGCGTACTGAGGCGCTCCGACCGGCAACCTCGGACCGAGGTGGAGGGGGCAGCTCCCCTTCCCCCACCTTTGTGCCGACGTCGGGTAAGCCGAATCGTGCCGACCACTCACCGTGCTTGTCGCCCAGACCCCCTCCCCGGGAGTCGCCCCTGCCGACTCGGCGTGCACTGGCTTTACGCGTCGTTACGGTATCGCGGCGCGCGATGGAGCGTTCTGTATTCAGTCGACGAGTCTGTTGCTCCGGGGACGAGGGTCAACCTCGCGGCCTGGTGTGGAGCGAGGTCAGTGGGAGCCGCCAAGTTGGAGCCGGTAGAGGTTGTCCAAATATCCGTCCACTAGCGCCTGCTTCCAGAAGCTGAATCCAAGCTTGTGAGCGACGGACTGGGAGGCGTGATTCTCGGGGTCGATCATCGCGAGGAGTTCCCCTCGGTAGGTCTTGGACGCCTCGGCGAGCATCGCTCGCCCAGCCTCTGTGGAATAGCCTCGCCCCCGAGCTTCCGGCGTGAGTCGGTATCCATACTCCAGACGAGACCGGCCCTCGAACTCGAACCGGTCGACACCTGAGTAGCCGAGGATCTGGCCTGTGGACCGGTCGATTACTGGCTGCTTGGCGAAAGGGAACTCCTCCGCCCGGATCAGCATTTGATCGAACCGGCGGTTGGCAGCCTCGCGATCTAGAACGCCCGCCGAGAAGACCATGAACTCCCTGTCACAGAAGAGTTGCACGAACCGTTCACGATCACGCTCGACGGGGAGGCGGAGTTCGAGTCGCTGTGTCAGCACAACGAGCACCACGATCGCGAAAGCAATGGCACAGCTCACATCCTGGCAGAGACGACTCTGCAAGCCACACTTCTCAGGAGGCAGAACCAACCCGCCCCCGAGTCGTCCCCGTAGATCCTTGCGGGCCAACTCATCGAGAGCCGAGCTCGACACCATCACCGAGACAGATTGCCCTATATCGGCGCTCCCTGGCGTACTCGCTGGCCTGGCAGATACCGATGCTGAGACGCTGTACGCGCAGCTCGCCGCCGACAGCATCGTCCCGCCAACCGTCGTCGACGATCTGGCCGACATTTAGGCCCGGCACCGGGGACCACCACACCGTGTGGCTCTTCGATACCTGCTCGATCATCAACCTGTCGTACTGCCAGCCGGTCGCCTGCAGTCGTCGCCCACCAGTCGCCAAAGCCGAGCTTGGAGCACGGGGCAACGACCCGGTTGAGGACCATCAGAGCGATGTAGGTCCCCACGGATGCCGAAGCGTCCGCGCGTCGAGGCCCGACCACCTCATCGACGATCTCGGCGACACGATGGCGTTTGATCACCGACCAGGTAGCTGCGAGGTCACCGAAAGCGAGGTGCCTGGTCCGCTCGGGGACCGCTGTCTAACCTGCCACTGCAGCCTCGATGTCCTCGGCTTTTCCCAAGTAGCGCTCCCAGGCCATCTTCGCCTTGCCGTCCACCCTGGCCATCTGGCGCAGGTAGTAATAGCTCTGCCCGTTGACCTTCTTCGAGATGATGGAAGCCACGCTTTAGGTAATACACCTTCTGGCGACAAATCGCGAGCCTTTGACCAGGACATTCGCGCTGGTCAGGAGCCTTTTTGGAAGAAAGTCTTCAGGAAGGCCGCAACCGGCTCATCGGGATAGCCAGGAAACTGCCGCTAGGAGGGATCGGCAAAAGTCGTCATTGGGGCACTCCGCCTCCTGAGTTCGGAAACTCGACGGTCGTGTCTTTGACGACATGTCCGAAGAATCGCCTGGTAATGAGATCCCCTGTCAATTCCCGTCGATCCCGGGGGTGGAACACGCACGTCAACGCCGTCGATGCGTCGCCATTGCCAATGATCAGTTGCAGTTCCCGCCCGGACAGAGTGGTCTTGCGACCGACGTCCGCGAGCTCGTCAAAGCAGATCGAACGAACCTCGCTGTCTCTTCCCGAGAGAATCAGGTAGATGCCCATGTCAGTGACAACGATGACCGGTGGCCTGGATAGGTTCGGCAGCTCCCTGATCCCGCCAAGGATGTCGCTGGCGAGGATGTTCTCACCGGGGCTCAGAGCGTGTTTGAGAAGCCTCTTCTCGGCACGGAACGCCACGACTCGGATACTTGCACAGTCAACCCGCGGCCGGTCGGACCGACCACGCGAGGAGCGGCCCGTCGTCCGCGAGATGTCCGCAATGGAGTGGCGAAAGGTTGCAAACTGAACGGCCGGGCGAGCCCAAGAGCCCGCCCGCCAAGCCGATCGCGCAATGTGCTCGGTTCGAGCGCGGTCACTGCCGATAGCGTCGCGGCCGATGCGGATCGCGCTCGTGTGCCCCTACAGCTGCACAAAGCCCGGTGGCGTGCAGACCCAAGTGCTTGGCCTCGCGAGGGCGCTCCGGTCGCGAGGTGACGAGGTGGCGGTCGTGGCCCCTGCTGAAGGAGCAGGCATTCCCAGCCAGCTCGATTCCGCTGCTCTCGAGGGCGCGGTCTTCATCAAGGTGGGCGCCGGCACGCCGATCTCGGTGAACGGCTCGCGGGCGCCCATCTCGCCGTGGCCGGCAACGATGTCGCGCACGGTCTCGGCCCTGCGCGCCTTCGTGCCTGAGATAGTCCACGTTCACGAGCCGCTCGTCCCCGGTCCGTCGCTCGCCGCGGTGGTGTCCGGGCCGCGCCCCATCGTGGGCACCTTCCATCGCTCCGGGTCTGACCTGCTCTATCGGGCCTACGGGCACATCGTCGGAGCATGGTCTGGTCGGATCGATGCAGCCTTCGCCGTGTCCGAAGAGGCCAGCTCTACTGCTCAGGCGTGTGTCGGGCACCTGTCGAACCGGGTCGGGATCATCCCCAACGGCGTGGAGGTGCGGAGGTTCGCTTCGGTCGACCCGTGGCCGACAAGCGCTCCGACGGTCGTCTTCCTCGGCCGCCACGAACCTCGCAAGGGGCTCTCCGTGCTGCTCGACGCCTTCGGGCTCCTGCCGTCCTCCACGCACCTCTGGGTGCTGGGAGACGGCCCTGAGACCGAGCGACTGCGGCGCCGGTTCGGTTCGGACGCACGCATCGAGTGGCTCGGGCCTGTCGACGACGAAGAGAGAGCTGCACGCCTGGCGGGCGCGCAAGTGCTCGTCGCGCCGTCGCTCGGAAGTGAGTCCTTCGGCGTGGTGCTGCTCGAGGCGATGGCGGCAGGGACCGCGGTCGTCGCGTCGAACCTGCCCGGTTATCAACTTGCGGCAGCGGGAGCAGCTCGCCTCGTGCCTGTAGGTGATCAAATCGCGCTCGCCGAAGCCGTCCGTACCGTCCTTTTCGACGATGCCGAACGGCAGGCTCTCCGCGACAGGGGACGCCAGCGCGCGGCCCAGTGCGACATGGGGGCCATCGCCGACTCGTACCGAGACGCCTACGCGCGGCTAGGGCGTGCCGCCGGCTCCGGGTAGCCTCGGGCAATGACTCCAGCGGCCAGGGATCGAGCGCGATGGCAGCGCCGTAGCTCCAACGGCGACGGGAGGGCACGCCGAGCCGCCGAGGCACATCAGGCCGCCTACGAGGCCTCGAGGGCCGTGCTCGCCGCAGCCGCCCGTCGCCGGGATGCGGCCTGGCGCCACGCGGCTCGTGCGAGCCGGCGGCGGGCCGCGGTCGCCCTCATGGCGCCGCTGTTTATCGCGATCGTGCTTGTCCTGCTCGGAATTGTCTCGGTCGCCTTCTTGATCGCCGGGGCCGCGACCGCCTGCGCGATCGCACTTGTGTCGTCGTTGATGTGGGTGCGCTCGGCCGGTGTCCTGGCCCGGCAGCTCGGTGGCACTGTGGTCACCGCCGAGCGGCGGCCGAACATCCTCAGCGCGACCGAGGCCGCCCGTCTCGTCGACGTCGCCGAGGGATTGTTCGCCGTGTTCGGCCTGCCGGGCGCAGAGATCCGAGTGCTCGACGACCCGGCGGCCAACGCCATCTCGGTGGGCCGCTCGCCCGACCGCGGGGTCGTGTTCATCACCAGTGGGCTCGTCCTGCTCTTGGACAGGATCGAGCTCGAGGCCGTGCTCGCACATGAGCTCGCGCACATAAAGCGTGGCGACACCGTCTCGGGTGCCATCGCCGTGCTTGCTTTCGACCCGCTCAGACGCTATGTCCCGACCTTTGCCAGAATTGCCGACAAGGTTGCCGGCAACGACCGTGAGCCCTTCGCCGATCTTGCGGCCGTAGCAGTCACGCGTTATCCGCCAGGCCTGATCTCCGCCCTCGAGAAGATCGACGGCGCCCCGATCCGCAGGCCGTCATGCCTCTCGCGCTCCGTGGCGGAGTCGACTTCGCGACTCTGGCTGGCGCCCTTCGACCGGCGCTCAGATGAGCCGGAAGGGCCTGGGGCCCTTGATCTCGCGGAACGTGTCGCGGTCTTGCGGGAACTGTGAACGGTCGGCCAGTGAGCGTGGTCTCGAAGCTGGGACTGGCACACTCGGCCCAACCGTGGTCGAATCGTCGGGTGCACCAGGGACGCGTCGAGCGGTGAGTTCCACCTGGTCCGGGCCGGTGGTCCCAGGAGGCGACTGCGTCACTGCGGCGGCATCCCACCCTGAGCTCGTGGGGGACCTCCGGTTGCACGAGTGCTTTTCGCGAGACATCGAGGGAGGCTGAGGCGATGTCGGGCCATTCCAAGTGGGCAACCACCAAGCATCGCAAGGGCGCCGTCGACAAGGCCCGGGGGAAGCTGTTCGCCAAGTTGATCCGCCAGGTCGAGGTCGCTGCCCGCGAGGGCGGCGGTGACATGACGGCGAACTCGACCCTCCGTACGATGTTCACCAAGGCTCGGGACGCGTCCGTCCCTCTCGACACGATCGAGCGCGCCATCAAACGTGGCACCGGCGAGCTCGAAGGCGTCCGCTATGAAGCGGTCACCTACGAGGGTTACGCCCCCTTCGGCGTCGCGCTCATCGTCGAATGCCTCACCGACAACCGCAATCGGGCCGGGTCAGAGGTTCGGTCCCTGTTCTCGCGCAGCGGCGGCTCGATGGCCGAGCCGGGCGCGGTCTCCTGGCAGTTCGAGCGCAAGGGTGTCGTGATGGTCCCGAAGTCCGTCGGGGAGGACGAGCTCATGGTTGCCGCGCTCGACGCGGGTGGGGAGGACCTGCGTGACGAGGGCGACGAGTGGATGGTCACGAGCGCGCCCGCGGACCTTGCCGGGCTGCGCAGCGCTCTGGACGGGGCCTCGATCGCCGTCGACTCGGCGGATCTGGAGATGGTGCCGACCACGCGGGTCGGGGTCGCCGACGAATCGGCCGCGAAGCGGGTGCTCAAGCTCATCGAGCTGCTCGAGGAACACGACGACGTGCAGAGCGTGTGGGCGAACTTCGACATCCCCGACGAGATCCTGGAGCGCGTCGAGCTCTGAGCCGCCGGCGTACGGTCCCCCGCGTCACCTGTCGCGGAGGTTACGATCGAACGAGTGTTTGTTCTCGGCATCGATCCCGGACTGTCCAGGTGCGGCTACGGCTGCGTGAGGTCCGACGGGGGACACACCCACGCCGTCGCCGCCGGCGTGATCACGACCGACCTCGGTGAGTCGGTGCCCTGCCGGCTCGCGACCCTTCGTGCGGAGCTGCACGAGCTTGTCGGGGAGCTTCACCCTGACGTCGTCGTCGTCGAGCGCGTCTTCTTCCAGACCAACGCCCGAACTGCGATGTCGGTCGGACAGGCGAGCGGCGTCGCGTTGTTGACCGCGGTGGAGCTGGGCTGCGAGGTGGTGGAGTACACCTCGAACGAGGTCAAGCTCGCGGTGACCGGCTTCGGCGCGGCGACCAAGGATCAAGTGCAACGAATGGTCGCACGCCTGCTCGGTCTCGACGAGGTTCCCAAGCCGGCCGATGCTGCCGACGCGCTTGCTCTCGCCCTCTGCCACCTCAGCACGGCGCCCTGGGCGCGTCTTGCCCGTCCGGCACCGGCCGGCCGGGCGACGCAGGCGGCACGACCGTGATCGCGTCGTTGCGCGGGCTTGTGACCGAGCGTCGCCCGATGGGGGAGACGGCCATCGACCTTGTCGTGGACGTCAGCGGTGTGGGCTACCGCCTGCTCGTCGCCCCGAGGACAGCGGCTTCAGTGCAGCTCGGGCAGGAGGCCACCTTTGCCGTGCACACTCACGTCCGAGAGAGCGCCATCACGCTGTACGGGTTCGCCTCGGCCGAGGAGCGGACGGCCTTCGAGCTGCTCTTGGGGGCGCACGGCGTCGGTCCTGGCCTCGCCCTCGCGATCCTGAGCATCCACGACCCGGCGGAGCTCGCCCAGGTGATCGCCAGCGGGAACCTCGAGGCTTTGAAGCTCGTCCCCGGCGTCGGGCAGAAGACCGCGGCGCGCCTGCTTCTCGAGCTGCAGGCGCGCTTCGACTATCTCAGCGCCGACGGTGTGCTCGGGACCGGCTCATACCAGCCCAACCGACCGCCTTCGGTGGCCGCCGAGGTCGGCGAGGCACTTGCCCAGCTTGGCTACTCGCCCGACGAGGTGAGAACGGTGATCCGCGCGCTGCCTGAAGCGGGAACTCTCGAGGAGCTGTTGCGCCTGGCGCTGCGGAACCTGGCGCCGCGGAGGTGACCTGCCGATGAGCCCCCGCCGGGAGATACTCGCGAGCGCCGATCCTCCCGTCGCCGAGGACGCGACACAGTTCGGGCCCGACGCCAGCTCGCTCGACACCGACAGCGCTTTCGAGGTCGGGATACGGCCGAAGCGGCTCGCCGAGTTCGTCGGCCAGCAGCTGTTGCGCGAGAAGCTCGAGATCATTCTCGAGGCTGCTCGACGGCGGGGCCAACCGGTCGACCATGTGCTGTTCGCCGGGCCGCCGGGCCTTGGCAAGACCACGCTGGCGGGCATCATGGCTTGCGAGATGGGGGCGGGACTGCGCATCACCTCGGGGCCGGCACTCGTGCGAAGCGGCGACGTCGCCGCCATCCTGACCGATCTTCAGCCCGGCGACGTGCTGTTCATAGACGAGATCCACCGCATGGCCCGGGCGGTCGAGGAGCTGCTCTACCCGGCGATGGAGGACTTCAAGCTCGATATCGTCCTCGGGCGCGGTCCCACTGCCCGTTCGATCCGGCTCGACCTGCCGAAGTTCACTCTCGTGGGCGCGACAACCCGCACAGGCCTGATCACCGGGCCGCTGCGGGACCGGTTCGGCATCGTGGCGCGTCTCGAGCTCTACAGCGAGGCCGAGCTCGAGATCATCGTGTGCCGCACCGGCGTGCTGTTCGGGGTCGAGCTGACGCCCTCCGGCGCCGCCGAGATCGCGCGTCGATCGCGCGGCACGCCGCGCCTGGCGATCCGCCTTCTCCGCCGGGTGCGGGACTTCGTGGAAGTCCGCGGAGAGGGTGTGATCACCGAGGAGACGGCGCGCAAAGGTCTGACGCTGTTCGGCGTGGACGAGCTCGGGCTGGACAGCCTCGACCGGAAGATCCTCGAGACCCTCTGCATCCGCTTTCCCACTCGGCCGGTCGGCCTCTCGACGCTCGCCGTGAGCGTTGGCGAGGAACCAGAGACGGTCGAGGACGTCTACGAGCCGTTCCTCCTGCAAGCCGGGCTCATCATGCGCACGCCCCGCGGGCGGGTTGCCGCACCTGGTGCCTACGACCATCTTGGCCTCGAGATCCCCACACAATTGTTGAGCGCGCTGTCGCTTGGTGACCCCGATTACTCGCAGGCGACCTCGCCGCGTGGAAGCGCCAGGAGCGGCGCGATCCAAGATGCGCTGTTCGCCCCGGAACGCGATGAGGACGCTTGCACGGAGGAGCCCGGATTGGAGGACTAAGGTGGCGGGTCGCATCACTCCTTGAGCGATAGGCCCCGCATGCTCGCTGTCCACGTCCTCGCCTCTTCCAGCATCCACACTGTGGCACCGCTCGCGGGCCCACTCCTGGCTGCAGCGAAGAAGTCCACCGGTGGCACCACCACGCTGATCTTCTTCGTCCTGCTGTTCGGCGTCGGCTACATGTTCCTGATCCGGCCCCAGCGCCAGCGCCGGCAGCGCCAACTGCAGGCCGGAAAGCAGATCTCGGTCGGGGACAAGGTGATGCTCTCCTCGGGCATCATCGGCCGCGTCGAAGGGTTCGTGGGCGATCACGCGAGGATCGAGATCGCCCCCGGGACCGTCATCGAGGTCATCCGCGCCGCGGTGAGCCAGCGCGTCGACGAAGCAGCAGGCGACGATCACGACCACTCAGGTAACTCCTCGTTCGACGAGCGCCATCATGAGGACCTGGTTGACGACGCCGGCCACGACCCGTACTCGGTGGCGCCTCTCGAGACGGGCGAGACGACCGATCCGGGTGACGACGCCGACGGGCGCCATCCCGGCGGCAACTCGAGCGGAGGCAGCGGCCGTTGAGAAGGGATCTGCTCTTAAGCGTCGTACTCGTCTGCCTCATCTGCTTCGGGGCACTTGGCGGCGTGATCGTCGCGGGCTGGTCCCCCAAGCTCGGGCTCGACCTCGAGGGCGGCCTCTCGGTCGTCTTCACGCCTGCCCAGAAGGCAACGCCGGCACAGCTTCAGACTGTCGTCGCCATCATGCAGCTACGTGCGAGCGGGATCGGGGTCTCGAGCCCCAACATCGGGACGCAGGGCAACAACATCGTCGTCCAGCTCCCGGGCGTGAAGAACTTCTCCAAGGTCATAGGCGAGATCGGCAACACGGCCCAGCTGTCCTTCCGCCCGGTCCTCTGCGCGGCGAACGCGTACACGCCCGCCCCCTCGAAGACCAAGACGACAACCACCACGACGGTGCCCAAGAAGGCCACGACCACGACCACCACGGTGCCCAAGACCAAGAAGAAGACCAAGGCCGCGGCCTACACAAAGCCGCCTGCCTGCGGCGCTTACCTCTTCACGACAGCAACCTATGTCGCCGCCACGGGCAGCGCCGGGGCGTACAACCCGGGCCCAGGGCCCGACCCCGCCCTGACCTCGGTGCCCTCGACACCCCCGCGCCAGGACAAGGCTTCGCGGACCGTCCTTCTCCCGACCAACGTGTCGGCCACCGGCGTACCGCGATACGAGCTCGGCCCTACGGCTTATGACGGGAAGGTTCCGGCGACCGGCGAGATCCTCGCCTCGGCCGGCGCGGAGTACTCCACGACCCAGGGCTGGGTCGTGAATTTCGGGATCAAGTCGCAGTACTCGGCCTTCTTCGACACGATCGCGCACGCCAATTACCACCTGCCGCTCGCGATCGACCTCGGCGGTCTGGTGGAGTCCGCACCGCTGATCGAAGCGCAGTCCTTCGGCGGCTCAGGTCAGATCTCCGGCAACTTCACCCAGGCCCAGGCACAGGGGCTCGCGCTCATCCTCAAGTACGGCCAGATCCCGATCGCGCTCAACACCTCGACCTACACCACCGTCTCGCCGACGCTCGGGAAGAGGTCGCTGCAGGCCGGCCTGCTCGCCGGCCTGCTCGGACTGCTGCTCGTGATGGGCTACACGATCTTCTACTACCGGGCCCTCGGCGTGGTGGTGGTGCTCGGCCTTGTGAGCACCGGCGCGCTCATCTACGCGATCATCTGCCTGCTCGGAGCGACGTCGGCCGGCCTCACGCTGGATCTGTCGGGCATGACGGGCCTGATCGTCTCGGTCGGGATCACTGTCGACTCCTATGTCGTCTATTTCGAGCGATTAAAGGACGAAGTGCGTGCGGGCCGGTCGATCCGGTCCTCGGTGGACCGGGGCTTCAAGAGCGCCTACCGCACAATCGTCTCCGCCGACGCGGTGTCCTTCCTCGGGGCACTGGTGCTCTGGATCCTGTCCATCGGCGCAGTCCGGGGCTTCGCGTTCATGCTCGGGTTGTCCACCCTCATCGATGTCCTCACCGCCTACACCTTCACGCGTCCGCTGGTGATCCTCCTCGGCCGCAACCGGATCTTCACCGATGCCCGGATCTTCGGGGTTGCCAGAGGCCTGGCCGCGCCCTCGGAGGCCGGGCTGTGACCACCGCCTCGATCGAGCTGGGCGGTGCGGCACAACGCAGGCCCGGGGCACTCCTGCGGCTGTACCACGGACAGACCCGTTTCGACTTCGTGCGCAGGCGCAGATGGTGGTTCGCGGCCTCCTCGGTCGTGATCGCCGCGGGCCTCATCTCGCTCGGCGTGAAGGGCCTCAACTACAGCATCGAGTTCGTGGGCGGCACCTCATGGGAGGTCCCGGCACCGGGTGTCACGGTGACGCAGGCACAGAACGCGCTGGCGCCGCTCGGCCTCGGTGGCGCGACGATCACCCAGCTCGGGAGCGGGAGCAAGGAAAGCCTGAACGTCGAGGCGAAGCTCGCCGGCGGCTCGAGCGGTGTTAGCGCACAGAAGGCCACCGAGGTGGCCGGAGTCCTAGCCGCGCTGGCGCACAAGCCCGCATCGTCGGTGTCGGTCGAGAACGTCGGGCCGACCTGGGGCAGCAACATCACGCACAAGGCGGTCGAAGCGCTGATCGTGTTCCTCATCGTGATCTCGGCATACATCTCTCTCTTCTTCGAGTGGAAGATGGCGATCGCCGCGATAGTCGCGGTCGCTCACGACATCGTGATCACCGTCGGGATCTACTCCTTGGCGTCGTTCCTGGTCACGCCGGACACCGTCGTGGCGTTCCTGACCGTCCTCGGCTATTCGCTGTATGACACCATCGTCGTCTTCGACCGTGTGCGCGACAACTCTCGCGGCCTTGGCGCGACCGGGAAGCTGTCGTACACCGACGTGGTGAATCTCTCGATGAACCAGACGCTCGCCCGGTCCATCAATACCTCGCTGGTCGCGATCCTTCCCATCCTTGCGGTGCTGGTCCTCGGCGCGGAGATCCTCGGCGCCGTAACGCTCGAGTACTTCGGCCTTGCCCTGTTGATCGGCCTCACAAGTGGGGCCTACTCGTCGATCTTCATCGCGTCGCCGCTGCTCGCGATGGAGAAGGAGCACGAAGAGCGCTACCGGAGGATCCGCGAACGCCTCGAAGCGCGCGGCTCCGCAATGCTGCTGATCTCCCCGGCGGCCGTTGCGGCAGGCGCGTTGAGCACTTCGGAGCCGGCGGCCGGCGGCAAGCGCCGCAGGTCGGCCGGTGCGGCTCCGGCGCGGGCGGCGACGCTGCGGCCCGGCGGGGCGCGGGGCAGCGCCGCCGGGGCTGGACGGGCCGGGTCGTTCGACAAGGGCGCCTCGCCCGCGGGCTCCCAGGCCGAGGGTCCACAAGGCGCTGACAACGGGGAACCCAAGGTCACCTCGCCGCGAGGAACCGGTGCGCCGAGGCCCCCGGCGGGAGCGCCCCGCGCAGGCACGCCGGCGCGCCGCCCACCGCCACGGCCCCGCAAGAAGGGCAGGCGTCGCTAGCTCCGGTGCACGGCCAGAGTGTCATCAACGGCCGGATTTCGTTCCGAGCGCAGCACAACTCCTAGGCTGGCGGCGATGATCGACATCCGGCTGGCTCGGGAGCACCCAGATGAGTTCCGGCGGGCCCTCGCGCGAAAGGGGGCCGCGGCGGACTTCGAGAGCTTGCTGGCGGTCGACACGCTCTGGCGGGAGCTGAGCGGCAAGGTCGACGAGCTCCGCAGCAGGACCCGACCGAGGGGCAAGCCGACCGAAGAGGAGCGGGGAGCCCTTGTGCTGGTGGGCCAGGAGCTGCGGCAGGCAGAGACCGAGCTCGAGGAGCTCGATCGTCGCCGCGCGGAGCTGCTTGGCGGCCTGCCGAACCCGCCCGACGACTCGGCCCCCGACGGCTACACCGACGAGGACGCCCTGGAGCTGCGCAGGGTCGGCGCGCCGCCGCAGTTCTCGTTCAAGGCGCGCGACCACGTCGAGCTGAGCTGCGCGTCAGGTTCCCCCGGCAGTGACGGCCCCGGGCGGCCCGGCTTCGACCTGGAGCGCGGGGCGAGGGTCGCAGGTGCCCGTTTCGCGTACCGCCGGGGCGCCGTCGCCCTCGTGGAACTGGCCTTGTACCGCTATGCGCTCGACAGGCTCGTCGGCCGCGGCTTCGAGCCTGTCCTGCCGCCGGTGCTGGTGCGGGAGTCGGCGATGTACGGAACCGGCTTCCTGCCGACCGACGAGGTCAATCTCTACCAGGTCGCCAGTGACGGGCTGTATCTAACAGGGACCTCCGAGGTCGCCCTGGCTGCGCTTCACGAGCACGAGATCCTGTCCGCTGACGAGCTGCCCTTGCGCTACGCGGGTTACTCCACGTGCTTCAGGCGCGAGGCGGGCGCAGCCGGACGCGACACTCACGGCATCTTCAGGGTGCACCAGTTCGACAAGGTGGAGATGTTCTTCTTCGCTCATCCGCAGCGCTCCAGCGAACACCATGAGGAGATCCTGGCCATCGAGGAGGACCTCGTGGGAGGCCTCGGGATCGCATACCGGGTCGTGGTCACCGCGGCCGGCGACCTCGGGCCGTCCGCGGCCAAGAAGTACGACCTCGAGGCTTGGATCCCGAGCCAGGAGCGGTACCGGGAGATCACGTCCTGCTCGAACACGACCGACTATCAGGCGCGACGGCTGAACGTCCGCTTCCGGGACGGGGACGGGTCGCTCCGGTTCGTGCACACCTTGAACGGGACCGCCATGACGGCGCGGTTCTTGATCGCGCTCCTCGAGGCCAATCAGGACAAGGACGGCCACGTGGCCGTGCCCGAGGTGCTGCACCCCTACGGCGCGCCCGAGCAGCTCTGAGCCGACTCGAGCCCGCCTGGGGGGCTCTGGACGGCTCTGAGGGGCTCCGCGGACAGGACCCCGCTCAGTCGGTCCGGGCCTGTTGCCCAGCTGCTCCGAGCTGATCCAAAGGCCCGTGGCCGGCACCGAGTCGCCACTGCGAGCCCCCGCGGATCGCGCGGGTGACGAACTGCTTGGCCTCGAGCGCGGCCTCGAGCGGCTCGAGCCCGAAGGCGAGGTTCGCGGCGATCGCTGCAGAGAGCGTGCACCCGCTGCCATGGACGTTCGCCGTGTCGATCCACGGCGCCCGCAGGAGTGTGACGCAACGCCCGTCGAACGCGACGTCGACGGCCTCGATGCCGCGGCGGCGCCCGCCCTTGACGATCACGAGTTGTGGACCGAGAGCCTGCAGCTCGCGGGCGGCGGCCTCGATGGCCTCCAGGTCGGCGAGCGCACGGCCGGTCAGCAGGGCGGCCTCCGGCAGGTTCGGCGTCACCACGGTGGCACAGGCGAACAGGTCGCGGTAAGCGCCGGCGACATCGTCACCGGAGAACATCGGTCTGCCGCTCGATGTGACGAGCACGGGGTCGACCACGAGCGGTGGGAGCTGGCCGGCGGCGCCTCGGCTCGCCAGCAGCCTCACAGTGCCGGGCGTGGCCAACATCCCGGTCTTGGCGGCGCGGACAGGCATGTCGGACAGGACGGCGTCGAGTTGCGCCGCCACCATCTCGGGGGCGATCGCAAGAAAGTCACGCACGCCGAGGGTGTTCTGGGCGGTGACAGCGGTCACCACAAGCGTCCCGAACACGCCCAACGCAGAGAATGTACGCAGGTCGGCGGCGACGCCTGCTCCGCCGCCGGAGTCGGTTCCGGCAATGGTGAGGGCCACCTTCGGGGGAGGGCTCACCATTGTGGCGACAGCTGAGGCGTGACGGGTCACGGCGGCGATCCTACGGCCGGCTCAGCCGCGCGAACCTGCCGGTGACTTCACCCGGGGGCTGTCGGGGCGCGAGCGGGCCGAGACCGGCACCGGGGCTCGCACCGTGCGGCACAGCTCCGCCGCAGCGGTGCAGCAGGCGGTTACGCTCGGCATGTGCACGCTGAGCGGCTCGCCGGCTTGACCGTCACCTACAGCAACTCCACCCTGATCGAGGGTCTCGTGCTCGGTGCGGCCTTCGGGCTTCTGGGTTATTTCCTCTCGGAGCGTTACAGGAGGGTCCGCGGCGTGACGCCATGGAGGATGCCGTCTGGGGTGTGGGCGGCACTGATGTTCCTGTTCTCGCTCATCGGCGTGGTCGTGTATCTGATCGCGTGCCTGACGACGCGGACAAGGACCGGGCCCACGGGCTGGGCGGGCGGTGCCCAGCACTGGGAACCGGGCCCGCGCGAGTTCCGGGGCCCTCCCCCGGAGGGTTGGAACGCACCTGTTCCGGGCCAGTGGGACCACGGCGCGCCTCAAGGATGGGACGCGCCGGCGCCGGGCTACCGCGGGGCGCCACCGCCCGGGGGTTGGGAGGCTCCTCCTCCGCCGGGGACCGCGTTCCCGGGACTCATGGCACCGACAGTGTCAGGCGCTGCCCCGGATCCGGCACTGCCCGTGCCCCCACCGCCGCCTCCGCGGTCTTGGCTCCCGGATCCCGCCGGGCGTCATGAGTTGCGTTACTGGGACGGGACCAGGTTCACAGAGCACGTGGCCGACGCCGGGAAGATCAGCGTCGACCCGCTCTGATGCGGGCCATTGCGAGCGCGCCCGTAGCCTTTGGCACGCCGAGCGCCGGTGGGAGCGTCCCGATTTCGCGTGTATTGTCTGCCGTCACCTGCTGGGCCAAGGGCGTCCCGGCCGTCAGCCGAAGGCGAGGCTGCCGAATGGCTGAGCCGGACATCAGTCCGACCAGGGGGCCACGATGGTCTCCAGTCGGCTGCGAGCGCTACGAGGACGCCAATGACCAGGAAGCAAAGCGCGGCGGGTTGCTACGACTCCGCGTACGAGCACGACGCATGTGGGATCGCGTTCGTGGTGGATCTGGAACGCCCGGCCAGCCACCGCGTCGTCACCCTTGGCCTCACGGCGCTCGAGAACCTCGCTCACCGGGGCGCGTTCGGGGCTGACCCCGGCACCGGTGACGGCGCCGGGGCGCTGATCCAACTGCCTCACCGGCTCTATTCCCAAGTTGCAGGCTTCGATCTCCCCGAGCCCGGGAGCTACGCCACGGGGATGGCGTTTCTCCCGTGCGAGCCGCGAAGCGCTCAGCGGGCCGTCGATCTCGTAGAGGAGATCGCGTCCGAGGAGGGGCTCGTGATCCTCGGATGGCGCGAGATGCCGGTCGAGCTCTCCGCGGCCGGCGAAGGGGCCAGAGCCGCCGCGCCGAGGTTTTCGCAGGTCTTCCTCGGGTCCGCGACCGGGTCCGGGCCGGCGCTGGTCGGCGATGCGCTGGAGCGTCGGTGCTTTGTCGTTCGCAAGCGCGTGGAGCACGCAGGCCTCGGCGTCTACTTCCCGTCGTTGTCGACGCGGACCTTCGTGTACAAGGGGATGCTGGCGCCCCACCAGCTGCGGGCGTTCTTCCCTGACCTCACCGACGAGCGGCTCGAGAGCCGGATCGTGCTCGTGCACTCGAGGTTCTCGACCAACACGTTTCCCTCCTGGCCCCTCGCGCACCCGTACCGGCTCGTCGCACACAACGGCGAGATCAACACCCTCGCGGGCAACCGGAATTGGATGCGCGCCAGAGAGGCGTTCCTGGCGAGTGACCGTTTCGAGGGCGACATCGGACGGATCTTCCCCGTCGTGACGCCGGGCGGAAGCGATTCGGCCACCTTCGACGAAGTCTTGGAGCTGCTCCACCTCGCCGGGCGATCGCTTCCTCACGCGGTGCTCATGATGATCCCCGAGGCCTGGCAGAACCACACCGAGATGGACCCGGCCCGGAGGGCGTTCTACAGCTTCCACGCGTCGCTGATGGAGCCCTGGGACGGGCCGGCGGCCATCGCCTTCACCGACGGGACTGTGGTAGGAGCGGTGCTCGACCGCAACGGCCTGCGCCCCGCTCGCTACTGGGTGACCGACGACGGGCTTGTCGTGCTCGCGTCGGAGGTCGGCGTTCTCGACCTCGACCCGGCCTCGGTCATAATCAAGGGCCGGCTGCAGCCCGGACGGATGTTCCTCGTTGACACCGCAGCCGGGCGCATCGTCGAAGATGGGGAGATCAAGGCCTCCCTGGCTGCGGAGCACCCCTACGCGGACTGGCTGGCGAAGGGCCTCGTCCATCTGAAGGACCTCCCTCCGAGGATGATGCTGACGCCCCAGCACGCCTCGGTCGTGCGCCACCAGCGGCTGTTCGGCGTGACCAATGAGGAGTTGCGCCTCATCATCGAGCCGATGGCCCGGACGGGGAGCGAGCCGGTCGGCTCGATGGGGTCGGACACGCCGCTTGCCGTGCTCTCCGAGCGGCCGCGCCTTCTCTACGACTACTTCACCCAGCTGTTCGCGCAGGTGACGAACCCGCCGCTCGACGCGATCCGTGAGGAGCTCGTGACATCGCTCGAGGCCACGCTCGGACCGGAGCGGAACCTCCTCGAGCCCGAACCGGCCTCGTGCCGGCAGATCTCCTTGCCGTACCCGGTCATCGACAACGACGACCTGGCAAAGCTGCTCTATGTCAACGAGCACGGTGAGACACCCGGTTTCCGCGGCTTTGCCGTCGACGGGCTGTTCCCGGTGAGCGGAGGCGGGCCGGGACTCGAAGCCGCCATCGACAAGGTCTGCCGGCAGGTGTCGGAGGCGATCGCGCTCGGCGCGAACATCATCGTGCTGTCGGACCGCAACGCGAGCTCCACCAGCGCCCCGATCCCGTCGCTGCTGCTCACCGCCGCAGTGCACAACCATCTCGTCCGGGACAAGGAGCGTGCCAAGGTCGGGCTCGTCATCGAGAGCGGTGACGCCTTGGAGGTGCACCACTTCGCCTTGCTGATCGGCTACGGCGCGGCGGCCGTGAACCCTTACCTCGCGCTCGAGTCGGTCGCCGAGATGGTGCGCGACGGCCTGCTGGGCGAGCTGTCGGAGCGGGAGGCCTTCCGAAGGTATCTCAAGGCCGCGAGCAAGGGCGTCTTGAAGGTGATGTCGAAGATGGG
>Ga0224555_1000485_pt1 | contig 60441 bp, 55 predicted proteins | sample 714S23034metaG_FD_180687 | JGI IMG/M metagenome (GOLD analysis project Ga0224555, IMG submission 180687) | Peat soil microbial communities from Stordalen Mire, Sweden - 717 S2 30-34 | ecosystem: Environmental > Terrestrial > Soil > Wetlands > Peat | place: Sweden: Norrbotten County, Stordalen... | reverse complement strand
GAACTACCGTATGCCCGCAGAGTGGGCTCCGCACGCAGCGACATGGATTGCGTGGCCGCACAACCCTGCGGATTGGCCGAATAAATTTCAGCCGATTCCGTGGGTGTACTGCGAGATCGTGCGGCATCTGTCGCAGGTTGAGGATCTGCACATCCTGGTGAACGACGAGGACGACGAGAGGCGCGCGCTCAACATGTTGCGGCGGCAGGGCGCCAACGTTGCACGGTTGCATTTTCATTGCTGGCGGACGGATCGGGTGTGGCTAAGGGACTCGGGACCGATCTTTGTGAAGAAGTACGCTGAGGGCTCCGTAAAGAATGCTGCTAGCGAGGTTGCGCTGACGAATTGGAAGTTCAATGCGTGGGCGAAGTACGACAACTGGCGCAATGATGACCTGATTCCGAAGCAGGTTGCGACGCTGTATGGCATGACCAGCTTCGAGCCGAGCGTGACGCTGGCCGATGGCAAGACGAAGCGGCTGGTGCTGGAGGGCGGGTCGATCGATACGAATGGCGAGGGCGTTCTGTTGACGACCGAAGAGTGTCTGCTGAGCGAGGTGCAGCAACGCAATCCGGGCGTGAGCCGCGAGCAGCTGGAGGAGGCGTTCCGTGAGTATCTGGGGATTGAGAAGGTAATCTGGCTGAACCGCGGATGCGCAGGCGACGATACGCATGGGCATGTCGATGACATCTCGCGCTTCGTCGGGACGAATAAGATTCTGACGGCCGTGGAACCGAATACAGCGGATGAGAATCACCTGCCGCTGGCGGAGAACCTGGAGCGGCTGCACGCGGCACGCAACCTGAAGGGGCGGTCGTTCACAATCAAGACGTTGCCGATGCCCGCGCCGGTCGTGTTTGAGGGCCAGCGCCTGCCGGCGAGCTATGCGAACTTCTACATTGCGAATGGGCTGGTGCTGGTGCCAACGTTCAACGATCCTAACGACCGCATTGCGCTGAATACGCTGGCGGAGTGCTTCCCTGACCGCACGGTGACGGGGATCCATTGCACGGACTTTATCTGGGGGCTGGGCGCGCTGCACTGCATGACACAGCAGGAGCCCGCGTGATGCATTCATCGACGGCAAAGCCGCGGCGGTTCTTCGAACCTGAGGCAACGCCACAAGTTCGGTAGTCTGAAGACATGATGAACGACGAAGAGAGGATGCAACTCGCGATCGCCGAGGCCCGCGCCGCTGAGGCCGCGGGGGAGGTTCCGGTGGGCGCGGTCATCGTGTCGGCGGAGGGCGAGGTGATTGCGCGGGGGGGCAATCGGGTGCTGCGGAGCTCTGATCCGACTGCGCATGCGGAGATCGTCGCGCTGCGGGCTGCGGGAGTTGCACTGGAGAATTATCGACTGGTGGGCTGCACGCTGTATTGCACTCTGGAGCCTTGCTCGATGTGTGCGGGGGCGATTCTGCACGCGCGCATTGCGCGGCTGGTCTATGCGGCGTCTGACCCAAAGGCCGGGGCGTGTGGGTCGGTGCTCTCGGTGATGAATCATCCGGCGCTGAATCATCGGGTCGAGTTGGTCGAAGGCGTGCTCAGCGCAGAGTGTGGAGCGATGCTCACGAATTTTTTTCGCGCTCGCCGATCTTTTGCCCACTCCGCAAACGTCCTTCGCGGGATGAGCATCAGAGATGTGGACGGAGGCGAATTCTCGATGGCAACGACAAAATCAAGCGCGAAGAAATCCACCACTCCACCTTCGCGCCGCTGGTCGGCGAAGGTGGACACCGACTCCACGCACCCCGACCAGGGACTCTTTCTGAAGGGCCCGCGCACCATCGCCAACGCGCTCGCCACGAAGAAGGTGTCGCCCAAGGGGCCGGCTTCGGGTATGCGGATGCTGAACTTTTATATCAACCGCGCGGGTAAGAATTTGACGAAGGAGCGCATCGCCGAACTCGAGAAGGCGAAGAAGATCCTCTCCGGTGTCATCGCCAAACAGAAGGACATGCAGGCAGCGAAGAAGTCGTCGGCAAAGAAGTCATCCGCAAAAAAATCCGCGGTGAAGAAGTCCGCAAAGAAGAAGTCCGCGTAAGGGAAAGTAGCATCATGGCGGAAGAAGTTGCGGGCATCGCTGCGTTCCTTGCGTCGGACGATGGAGCATTTGTGACGGGGAGTACGTACTTCATCGACGGCGGGTCGATCCGGAATTACCCCGATAAATAAATGTTACGGAACGACGGGAAGGCTGATGAAGCTCTCTTCTCCGGGCGTATGCCAGATGCGCTGCGTCGCCTTCTGATAGTCCGCTGGTTTGGCGTCGAAGATGTTCGGAACGAAGGTCTGCGGGTTGCGGTCATAGAGCGGAAACAGGGTGGACTGTATCTGCACCATCACGCGATGGCCCGGCAGAAAGACGTGATTCACCGTGGGCAGACCGAAGCGGTAGGTCAGCGGCTTGTCGGGAGTGATCGCCTCGGGGTGCTCGAAGCTGGTGCGATAGCGGCCGCGGAATATGTCGAGCGAGATGGGTAGCTCATAGCCGCCCATTTCGGGTTCGGAAGGAACGGTGCCGGGGTAGACATCGATGAGCTTCACGACCCAGTCGCTGTCGCTGCCAGTGGTGGAAGCGACGAGATTGGCGATGGGCGCGCCACTGACGCGCAGAGGCGCGGTGAGGGGCGCGGTCTCGTAGGTGAGGACGTCGGTGCGGCCATCGACGAAGCGCTGATCGGTGACCAGCCAGGTCTGCCATGCAACGCCGTCGACGGGATTGACGGGACGCGGGAGGTAGGGGACGGGCTTCGAGGGATCGGAGACGTACTCGTCGTAATTCGGAGCCGCGGCGCCTTTGGGACCGGAAGCGTCGGGGGCGATGAAGGAGAGGCTCTTATCTGCTGTGAGGTAGAGCGGCTTGGACTCGTTGGCGCAGCCCTTGTCGCAGCTGAGCGGCCAGTCCTTGAAGCGGTCCCAATGATTCTCGCCGGTGTTGTAGATGAAGACCGGCGGCGTGTCGGCCTTGGGCGCGCCGTCGAGCAGATACTGATTGAAGAACGGCAGAAGGACGTCGCGGCGGAACTGCAGGTCGGTGTCGCCGTTCCAGCGCAGCGGGCCGAGTGAGTAGGCCTGGTAGTTGACCTGACTGTGACGCCAGGGGCCCATCACGAGAAAGTTCTTGTCATTGGTGGTGTCCTTGGGCTCCACGGCCTCATAGCTGTGGATGGCGCCCCACATATCCTCCTGATCCCAGAGGCCCTGCAGCCACATAGTTGGAACCTTCAGCGGAAGCCTCGCTACAACCTTGTCGAGGGCCTGGCCCTGCCAGAAAGTGTCATAAGCGGGATGCTCCTCGACCTTCTTCCAGAATGGGAGTTGCTCGAGGCCGCCGTAGCGCGCGAAGTCTCCGGCTGAACCCTTCTGGAGATAGTTCGTGTAGTCGTCGTAGCCTTCGCGGGGAATTGCAGCGCCGTCTCCGCGCACCTCGGTCTGCTCGGCAAAGTAGTCGAGGTTGATCTCGCGGAAGGCGCCGTAGTGGAACCAGTCGTCGCCCATCCAGCCATCGACCATCGGGCTTTCAGGGCATGCAACCTTCAGGGCCGGATGCGGATCGACGAGTGCCATGACGACGGTGAAGCCCTCATAGGAGGAGCCCAGCATTCCAACCTTGCCGTTGGACTGGGGTATGTTTTTCACGAGCCAGTCGATGGTGTCGTAGGCGTCGGTGGTGTCGTTGATGCCGCTGGTGTTGAGCGGGCCGAGAGGCGGGGGCGTCATCAGATACGTGCCCTCCGAGCCATACTTGCCGCGGACGTCCTGGAAGACACGGATGTAGCCGGCGCCGACGAAGACGTCGTCGCCCTGCGGGAGTTCGTCGAGCATGTGTGGCGATTCGGTGCGGGCGGCGCGTTTGGCGGCGTCGTAGGGCGTGCGCGTGAGAAGAATTGGTGCGTGGGTTGCATCCTTGGGGATCACGATGACGGTGTAGAGCTTTACGCCGTCGCGCATCGGCACCAGTTCCACACGCTTGACGTAGTCGTAGCCGTTGTTGGGCGCGACAAACTTTGCTGGAGTGTCAGGCGTCGAGATAGGCGTTTGTGCGTAGAACGGAACGGTCGCCGAGAGCAGCAGAATGGCGGTGAGCAGGCGATGGTGGGAGGTCGTGGCTTTCCTTGTCTCTTCGCAAAACATCTCCGCAGTATATCGTCTGAGAGATTTTAATTTGGGATCGCGCGAACCCTTAGCGCAGCTGTAGTGCGACCACCTGGTGCGAGCGGAGTGAAGGAACCTGGTCGAGAATTTGTGCTGCGATGTCGTCCTTGGAGGATTCGGGGATGTGCACCACACTGTCCTCGGTGAGGAAGACGGCTGCGTTGCGATTGGAGTCGAAGCCCAGCCCCTCGCGGCTGATGTCGTTGAGGACGATGGCGTCGGCGCCCTTGCGCTGCAGTTTCTCGCGGGCGCGGGCGATGTCGAGCCCCATCTCGGCGGCGAAGGCGATGACCAGCGTGCCGGGCCGGCGATGTTCGACCACGCTGCGGACGATGTCTTCGGTGGGCTCGAGTTCAAGGGTCAGCGGGCCGTCGCGATGCAGCTTGGTGGGCGCGATGTGGCACACGCGGAAGTCGGCAACGGCGGCGGCTTTGATGACGATGGTTGCTTCGGGCAAACGGGAGAGCACGGCGGCGTGCATTTCGTGCGCGGTGTCGACACGGATGACCTCGCACCGTGGCGGCGGGGTGAGCGTTGCAGCGGCGGAAACCACGATCACGCGTGCACCGCGGCGCTCGGCTGCAGCGGCCAGAGCGTATCCCATCCTGCCGCTGGAACGGTTGCCGAGGAAGCGGACGGGGTCGATGGGCTCGCGTGTTCCTCCGGCTGTAATCAGGACTGTCTCGCCGGCCAGGTCGCGAGGTGGATTCAGGAGATCGAGCACGGCGCGAACGATGGTTTCCGTATCGGCAAGCCTGCCGTCACCAGTCGTGCCGCAGGCGAGATAGCCGCTCTCCGGCGCGACGATGCGATGGCCGCGCTGCTCGAGAGCCAACACATTCGCACGCGTCGCGGGATGGTTCCACATATTGCCGTTCATTGCGGGAGCGAGGACGACGGGCGCTTCGGTGGCGAGGTAGGCCGCGGAGAGAAAGTCGTCGGCTAGGCCGTGAGTGAGCTTGGCGAGGGTGTGCGCGGTTGCCGGAGCGATGAGCAGCACGTCGGCCCACTGCGCCTGCGCGATGTGCTCGATCACAGCTGCGGCGTCGGTGGTGGCGGATGAATCCCAGAGGTCGGTAAAGACCTTGTGTCCGGTGAGCGAGGCGAAGGTAAGAGGCTGGATAAACTCCTGCGCTGCGCGCGTCATCACGACGCGGACCTGCGCGCCATGACGCTGCAGCTCGCGCGTCAGCTCCGCGGATTTGTACGCGGCGATGCCACCGCAGACGCCGAGCAAGACGTTGCTGGATTTAGACATGCGGAGCCTCCAGGAGAAGGTTGTCTATGAGAAGACTGTCGATTGGAAGATTCTCTGTCAGAAGGTTATCAATCAGGCGCGTCGATCCGACCCATGCGGCGACAGCGATCAATGCGCCATGCGCTGTGTCGGAGACCGGCAGCAGGGTTGCTGGATCGACGATGGCGGCATAGTCCAGCCGCACGTGTGGATCGTTCGCGAAGGCCGTCAGGATGGCGCTGCTCAGCGCTTCGGCGTTGGTCTCGCCGGTCTGAAGCAGCTTGCATGCGGCACGGAGTGCATGGTGCAGGATCAGCGCTCGGCGGCGATCGTCGGCGGAGAGGTTGCGATTGCGTGAACTCATCGCCAGGCCGCCGGGCTCGCGGACGATGGGGCACGCGATGAGCTGCACGGGGAAGTTGAGGTCGCGGATCATGGCGCGCAGCACGGCAATCTGCGCCGCATCCTTCTGCCCAAAGTAGGCGCGGTCCGGACCAACGATGTTGAAGAGTTTGGCTATGACCGTGGCGACACCGCGAAAGTGACCGGGCCGTGATGCCCCGTCGAGACGATCGCCGATGCTGGCGACCTCGACGAAGGTCGTCGCTCCAGGGGGATACATCTCCGTCGCCGAGGGTGCGAAGAGCAGGGAGACACCCGCAGCTTCGAGCTTCGCGCAGTCGGCGTCGAAGGTGCGAGGATAGACGTCGTAATCTTCGCCGGCGGCAAACTGCGTGGGGTTGACGAAGATGGAGGCAGCGACGGCAGCGCACTCGGATAAGGCGCGGTGGACAAGGGAGAGATGGCCGTCGTGCAGTGCGCCCATGGTGGGCACGAAGCCCAGCGTGCGATTGTTCTTCAGTGCGCGACAGGCATATTGCATTTCGCTGGCGGTGGTGATGACTTGCATGTTCAGGCCTTACCTATGGGTTCGAGTTCGACTAGACGCTGCTGGGCTTCGCAATATTGCACGGCTTCGCGATGCTCCAGGGTTTCGCGATCCTGCAAGGCTTCGCGCTGCTCGCGGACTTCGCGAGGGAGATGGTAGCTTTCGGCATCGTTGGGGAAGGTGCGTGCGGTTACGTCGTCGCGATAGCGTTCGAGGGCGTTGGCGAAGAAGGCCGCGCCGTCCGCGTAGCGGCGTGTGAACTTTGTCGGCGGCGAGAAGGTGAGGTTGAAGAGGTCATGGAAGACAAGGATCTGACCGTCACAGCCGGGGCCTGCCCCGATGCCGATGGTGGGCACGCCGGAGCGCGCGGTGATCTCGGCTGCAACTTCGCGGGGAATGCCCTCGAGAACGATGGCGACCGCGCCTGCTGCTTCGAGCGCGAGCGCGTCCGCGTAGAGGCGGTCGATGGCCTCGTTGGAGCGGCCCTGCACGCGATAGCCGCCCATGCGATGCACGGACTGTGGGGTGAGGCCAATGTGCGCGACGACGGAGATCTCGGCGTCGGTCATGCGCCGCACGAGCGCTGCCCTGCGCTGGCCGCCTTCGATCTTGACCGCGTGCGCCCCCGCTTCCTTGAGCAGCCGCGTGGCGTTGCGGATGCCGTCGGCGATGGTCACATGGTACGAGCCGTAGGGCATATCCGCGACGAGGAAGGCACGCTGCACACCGCGAGCGACGGCGCGGGTGTGATGCAGCATCTCGTCCATGGTGACGGGGAGAGTGTTGTCATAGCCAAGCACGGCCATGCCAACGGAGTCGCCGACGAGAATGACGTCGATGCCAGCCTGATCGACCAGGCGCGCTGTGGGGTAGTCGTACGCTGTCAGGGCCGTAATCGCCTGACCGGAGCGTTTCATTTCAAGGAGGGTTTGCGCAGTCACAGGTTGAATGCGCTGACTTGCTCCGCTGTCGCGGAGTTGAGTAAGGCTCATTTTTTCTCTCCAGTGCCGCTCCGCTTTGCTGCCGCGGATGAGGCCCGAACAACCTCAGTATATATCCACTGATGCACGGTTGTCTGGATGGAGGCGGGAGGCAGCCCGGCTGCGCAGAAGACGCCACTGCAGCACACCGGCCACAGGCGGAGAAGCGACCCGACAGAAACCGGGGCCGCAGCGGCCTTTCCACCAAACCCGTGCATCGGCGACAATCGACGTATGGAGCTTCTTGTTTATTCAGCCGACTGGTGCCGCGACTGCCGTGAGGCCAAGCGCTTTCTCAACCAGCACTCGATTCCCTACACCGAGATCAACATCGAAACGACGCCGGGCGCGGCAGAGGAGGTCATCGCCAAGACCGGCAAGCGCGGTATCCCGCAGTTCGTCCTCGACGGCAAGTGGATCCAGCCATACAAGCCGGGACAGGGCTTTCTGCATGACGAGATGGCCGAACTCTTCGGCATCACCCAGCCGTAATAGCCAAGCCCTAAGCGGTCGTGCCGGACTCGTCCGGCGGCGGAACATCGTTGGCGGCAGGGGCGGGCGTTGTCGCACCCGTTGCGGGGGTATCGGGGTTGGCGCCAAACGGCCACCGCAGGCGGAGAACGCGCTCGCGATCGCCTTCGCGATGGGCTTCCTCGCTGCGTCCCTTCAGCAGATCGCTGATCGTCATCACGCCGAGCAGCTTGCCGTCTGCGCTGACCACCGGGTAGGAGGTCAGCTTCGACTCCGCCATGGACATTGCGCAGGCGCGCAGCGGGGTGACCGGAGATACGGTCGTCGGATCCCGATTCGCATCCTCGGCGAGGGGCCTGGTTAGATCATCCTTGCGCGCGGCTGCGACCAGCTGCGAACGAGTCAGGGTGCCGGTCAGGCGGCCCTCGCTATCGACCAGGGGAAAGATTCGCTGCCAGTGAGACCACGCCTCACTGCCGCGTTCCTCCATTTTGCGCAGCCAATCAGCCGCTTCTTTGCGGGTTGCATTCTCATGCAGCGCGAAGACGCTGGTGTGCATCGCCTGGGAGACGAGTATGGTTTCGAGGGGGTCGACGCCGAACTCGCGGCTGAGGTGCAGACCGCGGCGGCTGAGGCCTTCGGTGAGCATGGAGCGTGGCATCACGAGCACGCTGACCGCATAGGCTGCCACGCAGGAGAGCAGCACCGGCAGCATCAGGCCGCCATTGTGCGTAAGTTCCAGCGCCAGCATCGCCGTCGTCAGCGGCGCTCCGATGGCCGCGGAGAGCACGGAGGTCATACCGACCAGCACCCAGGCGCCACGGCTCATGACCGGCATCAGGTGTCCCAGTGCCGCGCCAAGGGCTCCGCCGATCATCAGCAACGGCGCCAGAATACCGCCGGCAGTATTCGAGCCCAAAGAGAACGTCCAGATAAGGCTCTTCACGATCAGGATCCCGGCCAGGAACTTCCATGTGGCGTCACCAGAGATCATCTGCTGGATCACGCTGTAGCCCACGCCCAGCCCCTTCGGGAAGACCAGACCGCCCAAGCCCACGCCTAGGCCGCCAATGGCAGGCCACCACATCCAGTGGATGGGCAGACGCTCAAACATCCGCTCAAAGAAGTGCACGGCCTTGCTGAGGCCGGCGGCCACAAAGGCTGCGATGATCCCCAGCACCAGCGCGCCCAGCATCGCCGAGTGATACACCGGTGCGCCGGTTGGAACCATCTGCAGGAGGCTCTGCGGCCCCAGCAGAAGGCGGCGCACTGCGCCCGCCGTAACACAGGCGATCGCAACCGGGACAAGAGAGCGCGGCTTCCACTCGAAGAGCAGGATCTCGACCGCCAGCAGCGTCGCGGACATTGGGCAGTTGAAGGTTGCGGCCATGCCGGCCGATGCGCCAGCGACCATCAGCACGGTGCGCTCGGAGCCGGTTATTGGCAACAGCTGGCCGAGTACGCTGCCCACGGCTCCGCCGGTGATGATCACAGGACCCTCAGCGCCGAACGGGCCGCCGGAACCGATCGAGATTGCGGTCGCGAGCGGCTTGAGGAGGGCCACGCGGGGTTGTACTCTGCCGCCGTTGAAGACGATGGTTTCCACGGCTTCGGGCATACCATGACCGCGGACCTTGGGAGAGAGATACCGGGCGATGACACCCACGATCAGACCACCGAGAACCGGCATCAGAACCAGCCACCAGTGCCTGCCTGCCTGCCAGGGATCTCTGTCTACGAAGCTCAATTTCTGGAAGTAGAAGAGGTTGGTACAGAGCGCAATCATCTCCAGAAGGGTCCAGGCCGCGACCGCGCTCGCCGCGCCAAGCCCCGCTGCCAATGCACTCGTATACAAGATCCGGCTGTCTGCGGAGTAATCGCGTAACGCGTCGGCCGGTTCCGATATCTTCAATGGACTACGCTCCTCAGTGGGTCGGTTGCTCTACTGCACCCTGCAGTTCGCGCAACGCGTGGATGAGGGGCTCGCAGAGTGGCGCAAGTTCCTTGAGATGCTCCGCCACCAATCGCTGCAAACTTTTCTGCCCTTCCGGCGTCAGTTGAACGATTGACCGCCGCAGGTCTTTTGGGTCGTTCTCTCTTCGGACCAGGCCAGCACGCTCCGCGCGATCCACCAACTCTACGGTGCTGTTGTGACGCAGAATCATCCGCTCGGCAAGATAGGTGATCGACGCCTGCTGATCCTCCGGCATTGCGGCGATTACCTGCATCAGCTGATACTGCTGCGCCGGAATACCATACCGCTCTGACGCTATCTCGCTGAAGCTCAGAAACTTTCGCATCTGGAATCGAAACTCGGCGAGGCTCTTCAGCCGTGATTGCGCTTTGCTCACATCCATTTGATCTACCATCGGCATTGACATTTTCTCTATTCTATCGCAAAGCGACAGTTCCCAACCGGCCCAGCTCCCGAAACAAACTGGTTACACTAACGCTAGCGACCAGAAGTTTTTTGCTTCGTTGACGATTCACCTCTCGACGAACTACCGCACCACCCTACTGCACCACCGGAGTCCCCATGATTGCCCGCTATACCCGGCCTGCGATGGCCGCCATCTGGTCCGAACAACGCAAGTACGAGAACTGGCTGCGCGTTGAGATTGCGGCGACAACCGCCCTTGCCCGCGCGGGGATTGTTCCCCCCTCCGCCGTCGACGCGTTGCAGCAACGAGCCTCCTTCACCATCGAACGCATCCACGAGATCGAAGCGGAGACGCGCCACGATGTGCTCGCGTTTACGACGGCGGTAGCCGAGGCGGTTGGACCCGACGCCCGCTGGTTGCACTACGGTCTGACCTCCACCGATGTCGTCGACACGGCGCAGGGATTGGCCTTCGTGCAGGCATCTGCATTGATTCGTGATGGAATCGTCCGGCTTCGCGACGTTCTGCGCAAGCGGGCTGTGGAATTCCAGCACACACCGACGATCGGCCGCACCCATGGCGTCCACGCCGAGCCCACCACCTTCGGGATGAAGCTGCTGCTGTGGTACTCCGAGATGGGTCGCAACCTGAAGCGCTTCAACGCGGCGGCTGAAGACTTGCGCGTCGGAAAGGTTTCGGGTGCTGTCGGCGCCTTTGGGAAGCTCAAACCGGCACACGAGGCAGCGATCCTGGCGGAACTGGGCCTGCAGCCCGCGCTGATCTCAACACAGGTGCTGCAGCGCGACCGCCATGCTGCGTACATCACCACGCTGGCCGTGATGTGTTCGACGCTGGATAAGATTGCGCTCGAGATTCGGCACCTGCAGCGCACCGAGGTTCGCGAGGCAGAGGAGTTCTTCTCCGCCGGGCAAAAGGGCTCGAGCGCGATGCCGCACAAGCGGAATCCCATTACGTGCGAGAACATCTGCGGGCTGGCTCGGGTGGTGCGCGGTAACGCCCAGGTTGCGCTGGAGGACGTTGCGCTGTGGCATGAGCGCGATATCTCACACTCCTCGGCCGAGCGCGTCATTCTGCCGGACACGACGATTCTTGCGGATTACCTGCTCGACAAGACCGCCACTCTGATCGAGCGGTTGCTGGTGTACCCGGCGCGCATGCTGAAAAACCTGGAGTCGACCAACGGGCTGGTCTTCAGTGGTCAGTTGCTGATCGATCTCGCCGCAGCCGGCATGAGCCGCGAAGACGCCTACCGGCTGGTGCAGGGGCACGCGATGAATGCGTGGACCGACGACCTGAACTATCGCACGCTGATCGAAGCCGACCCCGAGATCAATGCGCGGCTTTCGCCGGAGAAGATCGCCGAGGCCTTCGATGTGCGGAGGCAGCTCGCGAATATCGATGAGGTGTTTGAGAGGGTGCTGGCGGAGGGCTGATGCAGTCAGCGCGGCGACATACTCGCAATGCTCGCCGCAGGAAGTGCTGGCCGGCTTCTTCCTTCGAGTAGTCGATATGAGTTGCGTGCAAGCTGCAAGCTCCACGGCGTTCGCTATGGCTGAACTGTTCCCTATTCTCGACGCCGCACTCGCCTCGACGACGGAGCGTTCAGGCGGCTGGCTGGCCTGCAGGCCGGGGTGTCACCAGTGCTGCGTGGGCGTGTTTGCCATCTCGCAACTCGACGCGGAGATGCTGCGCGAGGCGCTGGCTATGGCGGAGGCCGATGTCCCCGACCGAATCAGAGGGCGGGCTGCGGCCTCGCGTGCCCGACTCAGCGCGGAGTTTCCCGGCGATCCGAGCAGCGGCCTGCTCTTCACCGCGCCGCAGCACGAAGAGGCGTTCGAGGAGTTTGCCAACGATGAGCCGTGCCCGGTGCTCGATCCAGCGACCGGAACCTGCGATCTGTATGCGGCTCGGCCCGTGCAGTGCCGGACCTTTGGGCCGCCGGTGCGCGACGAGGACGACCACCTGACCGTCTGCGAGCTTTGTTTTGTGGATGCACCAGCAGAAGAGGTTGCGCGCTGCGAGATGGACCAGAGCTGGCGTCCGCTGGAGGACGAGCTGATCGCCGCCGCGGAGCAGCGGTCCGGCCTGCACGGGCCGACTCTCATCGCCTTCGCGTTATCTCCAAACCGCCGGCGCTGACACCAGCACCGAACGAGTAGGGCTGAGGCGAGGGTCTACGGGACCATTCCGGCATGAACCAGAGATACCCGCGCAGCGGCGCTTTTGGCCGCGGGCATCGTGACACCACCTTCAGATGCTGTCATCAGGGTGCGGACCGGCGGAGGTAACGACGGGAGCATCGGTGGGAATGGCCGGTTAATCGATTCGGACGGATCGCTCGAGGAAAGCTCGTCCAGGTCGAGCAACAACGGGGGATGTTTGGGCATCGAGAACCGCCCTTGGCCCACGTACGCGGCGAATACCACGGCGGTCGATATGGGCGACACCACGACCAGCGGCACACTGTAGCGCTTGAGTATGTACTCGGCTAGATCCTTGTTGGAGTGAGAACGAGGCAGATCGCCATTGACCTGCGGAATCACGAAGACCTCGAAGCCGACCCCAGGATGCTTGGAGGCATAGTGACTCAGGCTTCGGGCCACCGACTTAGGCGACGTCATGCCGAGATCGGCGATGTAGTTTCTGCGCACCGCATGGGGATAGAACTGGTTGATGGTCACCCTGGCAAAGTCCGCGCAGTTGTGGAGTGCGCCGTTGTAGTCCTCGACGTTCCTGCGGTCGTTGAAGGTGGCGATGAACTTCGCGTCCTGCTCGGCGGTGGTGTTCAAGCGGAAGCCATAGATCGTGCGGTCGAAGGCCGAGCCGACGAGTTCATACCAGTTGCCGCCGGGCGCACTACCGTCGGGGCGATCCGGTGCAACGGACTGCAGATACTGCCGACGGTACGTATCGCGAAGCTGAGACTCGCTGGCTCGATCGACGCTCTGAGGAATCTCCGCAGCCGAACTGACCGAGTAAAGGTAGGGAATGAGTGGCATCGCCACCCAGTCGTGGTTGCTGATGTCGTCGTATCGGCTGATGACGACGCCAAGTTCGCCGGGGCGGCATGGCCGCAGCTTGAGGGGCGTCTCCGCACACACGTGGTCGAGATAGATTGCGGAGTGTCCGGATGGCAAGAAAAGGTTCAGTTTGCCGTAGGGCTGCTCGAGCAGGAGGGAGACCGCGGCATGGGCAGATGGAGCTGCCATGAGCAGGAGCACGAGGTACGCGACAAGGCCCAGAGGGGGGGTAGTCCGGCCTGAAAGTGCGGGCTGGAGGGTACGCGCATGGGAGCGGTACTGCCTCGCGACTCTCATCGATTTACCTTTACCTTTGCTGCGGGACACTCCCGTAGGATGCGTCGATCGCTCAGAAAAAACCCTGCCAATTCTATCTAACAAGTTTCTTTGGCAAATGTCTCGCGGAAAACTCCAAATTTTTGCGAGATAATCGGAGTTCATGTCGTTTGCAACTCATTCCCGCAGCACTTCGGAGTTCGCCGGCAGCTCGGCGAACCCAGCGCGCACGACCCTGATCCTCGCCATCACCGGCGCGAGCGGTTCCATCTTTGCGCTCGAGATGCTGCGTGCGCTGGAGTTGGACGAACGCGTTGAACGCGTACACCTGGTCGTCTCTCCGAGCGCGCTTCGCGTCATTGCGGAGGAGACCGGCGTCAGTGGCCGCAACTCGCTGGTAGAGAAGTTGTTAGGCTGCGCGTCGGATAAGATCATGCTGCTCGCACATGAGGATATTGGAGCGCCGATCGCCTCGGGTTCGTATCCGATTGACGCGATGGTGGTGCTGCCCTGCTCGATGGGAACGCTGGCGGGCATCGCACATGGCCTGGCGGGCAACCTGATCGAACGCGCGGCGGATGTCTGTCTGAAGGAGCGCCGCCGCCTGGTGCTGTGCGTCCGCGAAACGCCGCTGAACCTGATCCAGATCCGCAATATGGCGGCGGTTACCGAGGCCGGAGCGACTGTCTTCCCGGTCATTCCTACGTTCTACAACCACCCGCAATCCGTCGAGGACATCACCCGCAATTACGTGCATCGCGTGCTGCAGCACATTGGCTTGCCGCAGCCCGGGGCGTATGCGTGGGGCAGCGAAGAAACCGCAGAAGATTAGGGCTACCGCGTCCTGATGAGAGTGTAAATGCCGCCCGTGGGCGCTGGGTCTGTCTTGAGGAAGACTGCGGTCACTGCGGCGACCCGGGCAGGACATGTCTTTGGCGCCAGATGTCCGCAACCCTGCACGATATCCAGCTCGGAGTGTGGGTCGAGCACATGCAGTTGTTGACCGACGGAGAGCGGCAGCAGCTCGTCGTCGCTTCCCCACACGATCAGCAGCGGTTCCGGCAGCCCGCTGAGACGGTTGTCGAGGAGATCTTTTCTGCTCTCCATGGAGGCCATGCTGCGGTCGACGACCCACTGGCCCTGGCCGAGCTTGCGCAACGCGTCGCGGAGAACAAAGCCCGGGAGGGGCTTTGCATGCGGCTCCAGCAAATCAGCCAGATGCTGCAGCGCAGGTCCATCCGTCGGGTGAAAGATCTGGGGTCCGCCCGTCACCTGGTGGTCAAGGCCGGCGCTGTCGTAGACCACCACGCGATCCACGATGTCGGGATGGTCGAGCGCGAGCTTCAGGACGATCCAGCCGCCCATAGACCAGCCACCGACGTCGGTCTTTTGCAGACCGAGCGACTGGATGAAATCGGCGACGAACTGCTCCTGCGTGGAGATGGAGTAGTCGCTGCCGGACGGCTTGGGAGAGCGGCCGTAGCCGAGGAGATCAGGGGCGTAGACGTGGAAGCCAGCCTTCATCAGGCGCTCAAGCATGGGAGCCCAGCTCTCACCGCGATCGGCAAGGCCATGCACGAGCACCAGCGGAACACCGCCGCCAGGAATCCGCGGCTCTGCCTCGTAGTAATGCACGCGGCCTTCGGGCGTCATGACGTAGTTGCTCTGGACGCGATGAAGGAAGAGGCCGAAGTGGATTCCCTGCTGCTGCACCCACAGCGGCCTTTCGTAGAAGACCCCACCGAAGGCCAACCCAAGTACAACGACCAACAGCAGCAACCGCCCCAGCGTCTTCATTACAAGCCCTCGTCCATAACCAATGCCCTGCGTATCACTGTACAGGCGCGCGGCGTCAATGCGAAGTCCCCACGCTCGAGGACGTGCTGCACGTCCGCCCAGACGGCCTCGCTTGCGTCGGTACCAGGGCGCAGCTCGCCAGCGGTGATGCGGCAGAGTATGTCGACAATCAGGTAGTGGTACTGCACGCGGCCGGCGTCGTCGCGCAGGATGATGTCGAAGGTCTCAACTTCGGCGATGGTCTGGACAGTGAGCCCGGTCTCTTCGAGCATCTCGCGAACGCAGGCCTCGCGGGCTGTCTCACCGAGCTCGATGACTCCTCCGGGAAGCGACCAACTGCCTGCCATGGGCTCAGTGCCACGACGTACGAGCAGCACCTCGGCACGGCCTTCGACCTGGCGCAGCACGACTGCTCCAACGCCCGGAATTGGTCTCTCTGGATACTCGCGGAGGGTGCTCATTTGCGCCTATTTCAGCGGCTTCCCATACTCCTCGCCGAAGACGGCATGCGAGGGATCGAAGCGGCCGCCGTCGAACTTGTCGGATCCTTTGAGGTGGCCGATGGCGAGCAGCGAGACCACCCAGTAGCTCATCGGCAGACGCAGCGTCTCACAGACCCCCTTCTGTTCGAAGCCCTCCAGCATTGCAGTGTCGTAGCCCAGCACCTCGGCCATCCACATCATGGTGGTCACGGCGATGGTCACCTGCTTGTTGAGCCAGCCCGTCATCTCTGCGTCAGAAAAGGCCGACAGATAGCCAGGGACATTTGCTGCTGCCTGCGCTGCGTAGCTTTCAGGCATGCCGCCCGCGCGCCCCATCCGCAGCATCTCTTCGAGGTCTCTGCGCCAGCCATCGCGATCGCCGCAGGCGACAATAATCGCCGGAGCCTCTTCGACCTTGGCCTGGTTGTAGCTGGCAGCGCGGAGCCGCCGGCGTTGCTCCGGATGCTGCACGACGATGAAGCGCCAGGGCTGCATGTTGTAGCCGCTCGGCGCGTGCAATCCGGCATCGAGGATCTGCCACAGATCGCTCGGCGGAATCGGCTCTCCGTCGAAGCTCGGCGTCGAGCGCCGCTCGTGGACCGCCTGTTCCAGGGACTTCTGTGCGCTTGCCATGAACTCGTTCTCCGAATGTCTCTATTCCAATAGGATGCTTTGCTCGTTCGAGCCGGTACAGCGCGGAAATCTATGCCATCACGCCGCCGAAACCCTAGAACTTAGTTTTTCACCAGGCGAAATCGATCGCCTCCGCCGGATCCACGACACCAACCATACTAGGGGATATCCGAGATCGTCTGTTCTGTTACGAGCGGTTCGTGTCCTGCGGAATCCGCAAAGACCCATACGCTGTGCAAGCCCTGCCGCAACTCTTTGTGTGCATCGAGCAGAGCCTTGGCGGCAGCATTGCTGCGCGCTTTGGCTGCAGCAGAATCGTTGAGGTTGTCCGCGCGCACATGCAGGATCAGGTTGAGCTGCTTGCTGTCCCCCGAGCCTGCGGCTGCAATGCTGGTGAAGCGATACTCTGCGCCCGCGGCCGCGCCATTGCTGTCGCCTGCTTTGACCACCAGCGGGTTATCGGGCCCGATGCCACCGATCAACTCCGGCGGCGCGGCGGCATGCTGCTCCGAGCGCAGGCGGTCGAGGTTCGTGCTGGTGGCGAAGTTCGCGGGACGCAGGAGTTCGTCGGCTTCGCCGTAGAAGACCCAGGCAAGCCAAAGCTCCTTGGCCTTGGCATGAGCGCGGGCCGAGGTCCAGTACCAGAGGCCATCGTGCCCAGCGGCGGTGCGCGTCCGCGGATAGAAGCCGGCGAGCTTCCAGTTGTCATCATCCTGACGCAGCAGGAACGAGAGCAGCCAGGGCCGGTCGCCGGTTGCTTCCACCATGGCGAATCCGTACAGACCGGGCGGGAGGCCGGAGATGGAGAAGTCGGTCTCCGAGGTGGTGCCGGTCAGGGCGCAACTGAAGTCGGCGTCGGAGGTGTCTCCGCTCCTGCGCGCTCGCGCGTCGAGCTCATAGACCTGCGTCACGCGCAATGTATCGCTGGCCACCATGGCCGAGGTTGACTGCACCAGGGCTGCTGTCGGTGCAAAGGCCGATGCACTGGAGAACTCGGCGATGGTCGCAGCCTGCACTTTGACTGCATCGCCGTCCTGGATGGACTGCGCGAGATTCAGTGCGGCGTCGCTGAGGCCGGTCCGGATGGCGACGCTCATCTTCGCCTGGGTCGTGCAGGTCTGGGAATGCATTACGGGCGAAGCAATGGTCAGCAGCAGGGCGAGCAGAGCCCCTGTTCGTGCAACTGCGCGACTCACTCTATTCCATTCGGGACTCAATGCCGTACTCCTAAATCCATCCAACTTCTCCTGCCCAGCATACGGAGACCGACGTTCCCAGTCCAGCGGAGGTCGCCCAGTTGATCCATGCGTCGACGCTTGCGGCAACCACGAATTGAGTTTGACGCTATTCTGGAGCGGTGAAGCTACCCTCCTGCCGCCGCGCACGTCCCAACCAGAAGATGCAGCGAACACACCACTTTCGCGTGGGGATGGGCGCCGCCGCAGGAGCGCTCGCGGCGGTGGTTGCCGCGACCAGCATGCACGCCCAGGCGAGCACATCTACCTTGCCGCCGACGCAGCCGACGATTGCGGGCACGACCGTCACTGGAGAGCAGCCCGCCAACAAGCCCCATCATGCGGCGGTCACATACATCAACGGTCAGATCGATGTCCGCGCGAACGACTCCAGCCTGAACCAGATTCTGCGCTCGATCTCGCGCAGGACCGGACTGAAGATTACGGGCGGCGTTGAGGACCAGCGCGTCTTCGGGAACTATGGTCCGGCGCCCATCTCGTCGGTACTTGCGACGCTGCTGGATGGGACAGGGACGAATATTCTGCTGCTCGAGGGCGATGCGGAGAACCCGCCAAAACTGATGCTGACACCGCGCAGCGGTGGGCCAACTCCACCCAGTCCTGATTCTTCTGCCTACTCCGCCTATAACGACAGCGCCGATGAGGATGCTACCGTTGCCCAGCCCGTGCAGGGCAACACAAACCAGCCGGCTCGGCCCCAAACGCCTGTAACCTCGGGACCGCAGAGCATTGCTCAGCCGCTGAACGATGTGAATGGCAGCCCGTCGAACACTTCGCCGACGGCTTCAACCTTCCCGACGACAAATTCGGTTCCCCTCGATTCGGTTCCGACGCCCTCGACGACACCAGCCACCTCGGGCATTGTCGATGCGCCCAACCCGCCGCCGGCCGGCAGCACTACGGGAACCGCTCCCAACGGAACGCTGACGCCCGAGCAGGTAATGCAGGAATTGCTCAAGATGCAGCAGAAGCAACAACAACAGCCGACGAACTCCACCCCCGCCAGCACACCACCGCAGCCGTAACGACTCGCTGTCCGCGTCAGCTTCCGGCGCTGACGCTCACGCTGGCTGCCCGTCCGCGCCTGGCCGCCGACAGGGCATGTACCCGAAAGATACCAAACATGAACTGACAGATCCCATAGGCCAACAGCACTCCAAGCGCCAACGATGCAAATACCGCGCCCACCAACAACATCAACGAGTTCATGTAAAACTTCTCCTTCGGCTCCTGCAACCCATCTCCGGTGGCGGCAAGCGGGATCAAGGCAGATTCACAGGTCAAGCTTATTCTCGACGATTCTGCCTCTTCTTCCATCATAAATCGCTGGATCCCTAGTGCCTAGCATGATTCCCTGTGCCCTGTTTTGCTACCGGGGCCCGCCATTTCAAGCGATTCCACAAAGACCGCGAGCGGCCAGCCATAACCACACAACGCAAACCTAGTAAACTAGCTGCTTGGCCTCGTCGACCCAAACTCCGCGCAGGAACCTCACGCACATCAACGTTCGCGGAGCACGCCAGCACAATCTGCGCAATATCTCGGTCTCGATTCCGCGCAATACGCTGACGGTGGTGACGGGGCTCTCCGGATCGGGCAAGAGCTCGCTGGCCTTCGACACGATCTACGCTGAAGGGCAACGGCGCTATGTCGAGACGCTTTCGGCGTATGCGCGCCAGTTCCTGGACCAGATGGAGCGGCCGGATGTCGACTCCATCGACGGCCTGTCGCCGGCGATCTCCATCGAGCAGAAGACGACCTCGCGCTCGCCGCGGTCGACAGTAGGAACGATCACCGAGATCTACGACTATCTGCGCCTGCTGTACGCGTCGGTCGGGCAGCCGCACTGCCCTAACTGCCATCGGCCGATCTCGCGGCAGTCGGCGGAGCAGATCGTCGCGCAGGTTGTTGAGCGCAACCGGTCGGACTCCCCCGGTGAGCGCATCACGGTGATGGCTCCGGTGGTGCGTGGGCGCAAGGGCGAGTTCCGCGAGGAGATCGAGGCGCTCGACAAGAAGGGCTACCGCGTTCGCATTGACGGCGAGATCACCGAGATCGAAGAGGGGATGCGGCTGGAGAAGCGCAAGAACCACACGCTCGAGGCCGTCGTGGATCGCATCATCCTGAAGCCTCTGCCCGCCGAGACCGACGCCGACAGCAAGCCGGTGAGCGCCGACAGCCCACAGGAAGGCGCCAGCGGCCAGCAGCGGCAATACGACACGCGCAGGCTCTTCGCCGCCGTGACCACGGCGCTGCAACTGGCGAATGGCCTGGTGCTCATCGGCCTGCAGTCGGCCAGTGGCAGGTCGAGCGAGACGCTGTTCAGTTCCTCGATGGCCTGCCCGGACTGCGGGATCAACGTCCCGAAGCTGGAGCCGCGCAGCTTCAGCTTCAACTCGACGTACGGAGCCTGCCACGAGTGCCACGGCCTCGGCTCGATCTACGACTTCGACCCGGCGAAGACCATCACCGACTGGTCGAAGCCGCTGCTGGACGGAGCGATGGGGCCAGGGGCGTCGTCGCAGTATCTGCTGCGCCTGATCAAGCTTGCGGCGGAGAAGTACAAGATCAATCTGAAGCAGCCGTTTTCGGACCTCACCAAGCAGGAGCAGGAGTTGCTGCTGTATGGACCGCCCCGCAACGAGATCGGCCGCACGGGCTTTCACGGCATTCTCAACTGGCTGCGCGACACGCTCGAAGACACCAAGTCCGAGGGCTATCGCGACTACATGATGCAGTACATGTCCGCGACCGAGTGCCCGCGATGCCATGGCCGTCGGCTGCGTCCGGAGTCGCTCGCCGTGACCATCCCGCTCGCCGATGCCGCTGCGCATCCGCCCTCGACGAAGGATGAGACTGAGCCGATCGAGGCGCCCAACGCCAGGCGCGATACATCGATCGCAGACTTCACCGCTCTTTCGCTGGAGCGTGCTTTGCTGGGCGCGCGCTCTATGCAGTTCACCGGACGCGAACGGCTGATTGCAGACCGGCTGCAGCGCGAGATCATCGAGCGCCTCGAGTTCCTGAACGCTGTTGGCCTGGGCTATCTGTCGCTGGATCGCAGCGCTGCGACGCTCTCCGGCGGCGAGGGCCAGCGCATCCGGCTGGCGACGCAGATCGGATCGCGGCTGCGGGGCGTGCTGTATGTGCTCGATGAGCCGTCGATCGGCCTGCATCAGCGCGACAACCAGCGGCTGATTGCGGCGCTCGAGAACCTGCGCGACCTTGGCAATACCGTGCTGGTGGTGGAGCACGATGAGGACACCATTCGCAAGGCCGATTATGTGCTCGACATCGGCCCCGGCGCGGGCAAGAACGGCGGCCAGGTCATGGCCGCGGGAACGCCTGCCGAGATCATGGCGAATCCGGCTTCCCTGACTGGCCAGTATCTGGCCGGACTTATCGACATCGTCACGCGGCCAACGCCGGACAAGGCTCCGCGACCGCTCACCGGGCGGTGGCTCTCGGTGCAGGACGCGACGTCGCACAATCTGCAGAACGTCACCGCGCACTTCCCGCTCGGCGTGATGACGGTGGTCTCGGGGGTCAGCGGCTCGGGCAAGAGCACGCTGGTCAATGACATCCTGTATCGCTCCCTGGCGAAGGAGTTGTACGGCTCGCGCGAAGAACCCGGCGAGCACAAGGCCATCCACGGGGCCGACCAGATCGACAAGGTCATCCAGATTGACCAGTCGCCGATTGGACGGACGCCCCGCTCGAATCCTGCGACGTACACCGGCGTGTTTACGGCGATACGCGACCTGTTCGCGATGCTTCCGGATTCTCGCGAGCGCGGCTATAAGCCCGGCCGCTTCAGCTTCAACGTGAAGGGCGGACGCTGCGAGGCGTGCCAGGGCGAGGGTCAGCGGCGCATCGAGATGAACTTCCTGCCCGACGTCTATGTGCTCTGCGAGATCTGCAACGGTCGGCGATATAACCAGGAGACGCTCGCCGTAAAGTTCAACAGCTATTCGATCGCCGACATTCTCGACCTGCCGATTGAGGATGCCGTGCCCATCCTGAAGGACATTCCGGCGGTCAACCAGAAGCTGCAGACGCTGGTCGATGTTGGGCTTGGGTACATCCATCTGGGGCAGTCGGCGACGACGCTTTCAGGGGGCGAGGCGCAGCGCATGAAGCTGGCGCGCGAACTCTCCAAGCGCCAGACCGGACGCACGCTGTACCTGCTCGACGAACCGACAACCGGCCTGCACTTTGATGACGTGCGGCGCCTGCTGGAGGTGCTGCACCGGCTTACGGATCTGGGCAACACGGTTATCATCATCGAGCACAACCTCGACATTATCCGCAACGCCGACTACCTGATCGACATGGGTCCAGAGGGCGGCGAAGGTGGCGGACGGATCATCGCGCAAGGACCGCCGGAGATGGTCGCCCACGTGGCTGCGTCGCACACCGGACACTTTCTCGCACGCTACTACGAGAGTGCTGGTACCTTGGCTGCTAGCGATCACCTGCCACCTGTTGAGCTGCCAGACCTGGAGAAGAAGGCACCCAAGCCGAAGTTCATCGCACCAGAGAAGAAGACCGGTGTTCCTACGCCCTCCAAGGTAAAACCAGAATCAGCACCTAAGAAATCCGCCGCAAAGAAAGCACCAAAGAAATCTGTGAAGCAAACCAAGTAATCTGTTTTCTGTCTTATGAGCAATCTTCCCGAAGTAACCGAATCCAAGGTGCTCGACATCCAGCACGACACCGACCCGGCGCAGGACCACGGCCCAGCGAAGCGCATCCCTCACCTCGGTCACGCGGTACTGTTTTTTTCGCTGGCGTTCTTCCTCGTGGACATCTGCGTGTTGGCGATCTTTAGCGCCCTCCACATTCGTTTGGAGTCCATGGTGCAGCATCCAGGGATCGCCCTGGCTGCGCAGGCGCTGGCCTACGCGCTGACGCTGGCCGCTTCGGCGTGGCTCTTTCCGCGCCTGTGGGAACGCTCGTTTCTGCACGGCATCCAGTGGAATGTCCTGGCGGTGCATCGCCGCTGGTACTGGATTGTACCGGGGGGAATTCTGCTCAGCGCGACGGCGCAGACGGCGCTGCATTTCCTCCCAACACCCCAAGCCTCGCCGTTCGACAATCTGCTCAAGACACCGCACGAGGCATGGCTGCTTGCAGCGTTTGCTGTGCTCCTCGCACCGCTCACCGAGGAGATCGCCTTTCGCGGCTTCCTGTTGCCGGCGCTCGCGACGGCGTATGACTGGCTTGCACTGGAGCGCACGCCCGCGGGCCTCGAACGCTGGAAAAACAGCTCCATGCACTCGACTTCGGCAGTCGTGTTCTCTGCAATTTTTTCGAGCATCCCCTTCGCTTTATTACATTCCGATCAACTTTCCCATGCGTGGGGAGCAGTGGGCGTACTCTATGGAGTAAGTCTTGTATTAAGCTTTGTGCGCATTCGGACGCACTCCGTTGCCTGCTCCACGTTGATGCATGCAACCTACAACTTTTCAATTTTTGCGGTCATCTTTTTCTCCTCAGGTGGGTTTCGGCATCTCGAAAGACTAAGCCATTGAGGCTTTCTGCCGCTGCAAAACGATGTTCTGACGGGAGAAAGGTAGAACCCATGGCTCGCCCCACAACTTGCCCTCGATGCGGCGGCGCCGAGATGTTTCGCTCCCACCGCAAGCCCCTGGAATACTTGTTGTTCTGTTTCAGAGCTTTCTGCTGCGTTGATTGCAAGAGCCGGTTCCGGACCTTTAATCTGCGCAAGCTGCTCCAGTGGTCGTCTACCTCTTAGCTTCGTTCGCAGCCGCTTTCACGCATCTGCGTGTCTCTTTGTGGGGTCAACAGGCGTGTTGTGCTTGTCCCCGAGTCCCGAAGTTCCTCTAAACTAAGACAGACATGATTCCCACCCTCGAATGGACGCCCGCAGGCGTCAACTTCCTCGATCAGACCAAGCTCCCCCTTGAAGAGACCTATGTTCTCGCCACCGACTACAAGCAGGTAGCTACCGTCATCCGCGACATGGTCGTGCGTGGCGCACCGGCCATCGGCGTCTCCGGCGCCATGGGCGTAGCCATTGGCATCGAGCGCAGCACAGCAACCACCCTGCCCGAGCTCACCGCCGAGGTCGCCATCATCTGCGCCACGCTGGCAGCGACTCGGCCCACAGCCGTCAACCTCTTCTGGGGTATTGGCCGGGTGCGTGACCTCTACAACGAGCTCGCGGCCAGGAACACGCCCATCCCCGAGATCAAAGCCGCCGTCGTCGCGCTGGCAAAGCGGCTCTATGACGAAGACATCGCGGCATGCAAGCAGATGGGAGCCTTCGGCGCAGAGCTTCTGCCCAAGCAAGGCACCGTCCTCACCCACTGCAACGCCGGCGCTCTCGCGACCTGCGGCTACGGTACCGCGCTGGGCGTGGTGCGCGCCGCCGTCGAGCGCGGCCACAAGATCGACGTGCTGGCCGACGAGACCCGTCCGTTCCTGCAGGGCGCGCGCCTGACCGCCTGGGAGCTGATGAAGGACAACATCCCGACCACCGTCCTGTGCGACAACATGAGCGCAGCGCTGATGGCCCAGGGGCGCATCCAGGCGGTCATCGTCGGGGCCGATCGCATCGCCGCGAACGGCGACACCGCCAACAAGATCGGCACCTATGGCGTCTCGATCCTCGCGAAAGAGCACGGCATCCCGTTCTATGTCGCAGCGCCGTTCAACACCATCGACCTGGCCACGGCCACCGGGGCGGGTATTCCGATCGAGCAGCGCGACCCGCGCGAGGTGACGCACTCCAACGGCAAGCAGATGACGCCCGACGGTGTCGGCATCGAAAACCCGGCCTTCGACGTGACCCCCGCGAAGTACATCACCGCGATCATTACCGAGCGTGGGGTGCTGCGCGCGCCGTTCTCGGAGTCCATTCGAGCCATGGCGGCTGAATCCGAACTCGCAGCGGTTTAGGCCATCTGCGGGAACCTGCCCGGCGCTGACGGTCTACCCGGCAGCACGCCGTCGGGGGCTGGACGATTCACTCCTCCGCGGAGCTAAACTGGAGCGGCGCGCATCGTCGGCGCTCCGGCAGCCCTTTGACACCGCCCATCTTCAATCCGCGGGTTCGCTCCCTGGCCCGAGGCAACATTATCGTCCTTACGAGCCTCGCCATCGCGACGCTGATCTCGAAGTTCCCTCACCTGCGCGCGACGCCCTGGCTGGTGATTCCAGCCTTCGGCTGTCTCGTCGGGATGGCGGACACGATTCGCTGCGTGCAGCAGCGCTGGAGCCTCTACCACGGCGGCGTGCTGCTTTGCCTCTACATGGACCTGCTGGCGATAACGCTGGTGCTCTTCTTCCTGCTCTACCCGTACCTCGTGTGGTTCGGCGAGACGCACTGAGCCTGTAAACTGACAGTTGGCAATGTCAGATAAGAAGTTCTACCTCACCACTCCGATTTATTACGTCAACGCGCGCCCCCACATCGGCCACGCGTACACGACGATCGTCGCCGATGTTCTGGCGCGGCGTCACCGCCTGCTGGGCGACGACACCTTCTTCCTCACCGGCACCGACGAGCACGGCCAGAAGATCGAGCGCAGCGCCGCTGCCGCAGGCATCGCGCCGCAGCAGTTCGCCGACGGCGTGTCGAAGTCGTTCGAAGACCTCTGGCAGCGGATGGGCATGACGAACAACGCCTACATCCGCACCACCAGCGAGAAACATAAGCGTGGCGTGCAGAAGCTCTTCGCCGAACTCTACGAGCGCGGCTTCATCTATCTCGCCAGCTACACCGGCCAGTACTGCGTCTCCGACGAGGCCTTCGTCGACGTAGCCCCCGGCGAGCCCTGCCCCGATTGCGGCCGCATCACCGAAACCCTCACCGAAGAAAACTTCTTCTTCAAGCTCTCCGAGTTCGGCGAACGCATCGCTGCACTCATCGAGTCAAACGAGCTTTCCATCACCCCAGACTCGCGCCGCAACGAGGTCCTTAGCTTCGTCAAGGGCGGACTCAAAGACCTGTCCATCTCGCGCAGTTCCTTCACTTGGGGCATCCCGGTACCCGAGCCAGCCGCCAGCGCCGCCGCGCAGAAGCACGTTATCTACGTCTGGCTCGATGCGCTGGCCAACTACATGACCGCCATCGGCTACGGCAGCGACGACCCCGCCGAGCAGGCGAAGTTTGAGAAGTATTGGCCCGCCGATCTGCACCTCGTCGGCAAAGAGATCATCCGCTTCCACTGCGTCTACTGGCCAGCGTTCCTGCTGGCTGCTGGCCTGCCGCTGCCCAAGGCCGTTACCGCACACGGCTGGCTGCTCTTTGAAGAGTCGAAGATGTCGAAGTCGAAGGGCAACATCGTCCGCACCGAAACGATCCTCGACGCCTTCGGCGACGAAGTCTACGGCAAGCAGTTCCCCGACAGCACCAAAGGCGAGCGCGACCTCTTCGCCTCCGACGTGCTGCGCTATTTTCTGCTGCGTGAGATCCCCTTCGGCCAGGACGGCAGCTTCAGCTTCGACGCCCTCATCACCCGCTACAACGCCGACCTAGCCAACGGCTACGGCAACCTCGTCAGCAGAACGCTGTCGATGATCCAAAAGTACCTACATGGTGAGGTCTGTCGAACCGGCCCAGTCGTAACAAAATTTGTTTTCCCAATCGGCGCAAATCTACTAGCCGATCCAAGCGTTCAGTTAGAAACAACAAATCTTGGCAAAGTCGCCGCGACAGTCATGAGTTATGTCGCCGCCCTAGATGGACATATTAGCTCGAAAGCACCGTGGAAACTCGCCGCTCAGGATGGCTCGGAGAGCCGCCAGGACTTGGAAGAGATTCTTTACCAAGCAGCAGAATCGATCCGCATCATTACCGCGCTTCTCTATCCCATCCTTCCCTTCGCTACCGCCAAAGTCTGGAAACAACTCGGCTTCGAGAAATCAATTGAACAAGCAGCAGTGGACTGCGAGCTGAACAATCTCGAATGGGGCGGACTCAAGCCCGGAACAAAACTCGGACCGCTGGGCCCCATCTTCCCCCGCGCCGACAAAGGACTCGCACAGATCATGACCGACATGGAAAACCCCGCACCCGAGCAGACCTCCACCACCCACCCGGCCGCGCCGCCGCGCACCACCTCGATCGATGCGCCCAGCAGCACCCTGACCGTAGGCGGCAGCACCGCGCACACCACCGGCCCGGACAACACGCCCTCGCACAAGGAAGCCACGCCCAGCGCGCCCTTCGACACCACCGCGTCGCAGGCGCCCATTACCGCCGGGCCTACGGACGCGAGCCCGCAGATCACCATCGACGACTTCGCCAGGGTCGAGCTTCGCGTCGCTCAGGTCCTCGTCGCCGAGCGCATCCCCAAGGCCGACAAGCTGCTGCGTCTCGAGGTCGATCTCGGCCACGAGAAGCGCCAGATCCTCTCCGGCATCGCCGAGTGGTACACGCCCGAGGAGCTCATCGGCCGCCGCATCGTCGTCATCACCAACCTCGCGCCGCGCAAGATGCGCGGGCTCGAATCGCACGGCATGCTGCTCGCCGCATCCAATGGCGAGGGCGGCAAGCCGGTACTCGCCACGTTTGGCGAAGACATCGCCCTCGGCTCGCGGCTTAAATAACCCATGCTGATCGACTCGCACTGCCATCTCGACGACTACGAAGATCTTCCTGCGATCCTCGCCAACGCGCGCGCTGCGGGCGTCGGCACGCTGCTAGCCATCGGCATTGGCGATGGCCCGGATACGATGCACCGCGCTCTCGACCTTGCGCACGCTCATTCGGAGATCTTTGCCACCGCCGGAATACACCCGCAGGAGGCGCATCAGGCCACGCCTGAGAACCTCGCAAAGCTGGAGGCCCTCGCACAAGACCCGCGCTGCATCGCAATCGGGGAGATCGGCCTCGACTACTATCACCTCAACAACCCCGACATCCCCACGCAGCACGCGGCGTTTGTCGCGCAGATGAAGATCGCCGCCGCCGTGGGCAAGCCGATCACGATCCACTGCCGCACCTCGGAGCTTGCCCTACCGGCGGCCAAGGCGAAGTACGAGCCAGCCGACGCATGGGAGGACCTCCTGCGCCTGATTGCCGAGCACTGGACGCCCACCGGCCTGCCCGGCATCATGCACTGCTTCTCCGGCAACGAGGACCAGGCCGCGCGCTCGCTCGCCGCGGGCTTCTACCTGTCCTTTGCCGGCAACGTGACCTACCCGAAGTCAACGACGATCCAGGCCGTCGCAGCCACCGCGCCCGTCGACCGTATCCTGGTCGAGACCGACGCGCCGTTTCTCGCGCCCATTCCTCTGCGTGGCAAGACCAACGAGCCTGCCTACGTGGCGTATACCGCGCGCTTCGTGGCCGAGCTGCGGGGCATTTCTCCGGAAAAACTCGCCGATCTAACCACAGCTAACTTTGGCGTGCTGTTCCCAGCATCACTGTCAGCGTAGCCGCACATCTGACACAATAGACAGCGACCGCACAAACGCGCACATCTTATTCGCAAGAGGACGACAACATGGCAGCCGATAACAGCTTCGACATCGTCAGCAAGGTAGATATCCAGGAGGTGAAGAACGCGATCGACCAGGCGACCAAAGAGGTCAACGCGCGCTTCGACCTCAAGAACTCAAAGTCCACCATCGTCCTGGAGGGCCAGGACGTTGTCCAGCTTGCCTCGCAGGACGACTACACGCTGAAGGCCGTGATCGAGATTCTGGCGCAGAAGTTCGTCAAGCGCGGCGTCTCGCTGAAGAACCTGGAGTACGAGAAGATCGAGCCTGCCTCGAACTCCTCCGTGCGCCAGAAGATCACGCTGAAGCAGGGCATCGCGTCAGACCCCGCGAAAAGAATCGTGGCAATCATCAAGGATTCGAAGCTGAAGGCACAAGCCAGCATCCAAGGTGATACCGTACGTGTAACCAGTAAAGATCGCGACACGCTGCAGCAGATTATTGCGCTTTTGCGCGGCAAGGATCTGGGGATCGACCTCCAGTTCACGAACTTCCGCTCCAATTAGCATTGACCTCGCATACGTCCAGGCCCCTAACGCGCTGAATGCGCCCTTCGCGTAACCTCTATCACCTGCTACTCTTAGACAAGCGTGAGTGCTATCTCCATCGCGACGGCTGCCGAGGTCTTTGACCTTCTGAAGGACGATCTCGCTGCGATTGAGATCGAGTTCGCGCATCAGGCCGAGTCTCCCGTCGGCGTCGTTACCGACATTGCCAACTACCTGATCGCAGGCGGCGGCAAGCGCATTCGCCCGCTGCTGCTGCTGCTCTCCGCCAAGGCGCTCAACTCCGAAAGCGACGCACGCATTCGGCTGGGCGCGGTCGTTGAGATGCTGCACACGGCCACTCTCGTACACGACGACATCATCGACGAAGCCAACACGCGGCGTGGGCAGCCATCCTCCAACACCAACTGGGGCAACGCCAAGTGCGTCCTGGCCGGCGACTGGCTCTATATGCAGGCCTTCCAGACGGCGCTGGCAGAGCGCAACTTCCGCATCCTGGATCTATTGATTTCGCTCACCCAGCAGATGGTCGAGGGCGAACTGCTGCAGATGGAGAAGCTCGGCCACCTGATTAACGAGGAAGAATACTTCGACCTGATCTATCGCAAGACCGCATGCCTCTTCAAGGTATCGATGCAGCTCGGTGCAGTGATTGCGAACCCTGCGATACGCGATGGGGAGCGCCCCTTTGAAACCACGTTGGGCGAGTACGGCCGCAACCTGGGGCTCGCATTCCAGATCGTCGACGACGTGCTCGACCTCACCGCAAACGATGATGTGCTGGGCAAGCCCGCGGCCTCCGATCTGCGTGAGGGCAAGGCAACGCTGGCCGTCATTCACGCCCTCGAGCGTGGCACCGGCGCGGATCGCGAAGCCATTCGCACGGTTCTGGCCGACCGCAGCTTTGCGCGCGTCGCGCACGCCGACATCCTGGAGATTTTGCAACGCCACGGCTCACTGGCCTATGCGATGGACACCGCCTGCGCCTACGCCGAGGCAGCGCGCCAGTCGCTCTCAGACCTGCCTGAGAGCGAATTCAAGCGCGCCCTGCTATGGGTTCCCAGCTTCGTCACAACGCGCGACCGTTAGAGCATTTCCCTGAGGCTGTATGTCGAAGCCACAGGCCTCAACGGCGGTTTTCCCCAACAAAAAAGCACGCTCAGACCTCATTCCGGTTCATGGTAACGGGAAAAATGTCTCGCTAAAGCTTGCTGTCGTCGAGGTCTTCATCGGCCTCGTCGAACTCTTCTTCGTCACCCTCTTCATCTGCCACCGCGACGGCCAGATCCTCAACGCGCACAGGGCCGCCCTCTTCCGGCTCCAGCAGCACTTGTATGCGGCTCTCCGCGCTGGAGAGCTGCGCCTTGCATGCATTGGACAGATGCACACCGCGCTCGAAGAGACTGACATTTTCCTCCAGCGTCAGATCACCGCGCTCCAGGCGCTCGACGACCTTCTCCAACTCCGCCAGTTGATCCTCAAAGCTCGCCATCACGCCGTCTCCTCGTTCAGACCGAGAACCTCGGTCGTCACAGTGTACTTGCCGAAGGGCGCGCTCACCTGAACACCCTGCACCGCGCCGCGAACTCTCGCCAGCATATCCCGCGCAATCGCCACGCCCTCGGCCAGCGCGGCCTCTTTGTCCGCCGCTGCAGCCATGCGCGCGAGGATCTCATCGGGCATCGAGACGCGCAGGTCGTTCTTCATGAACTCCGCATTGCGCAGGCTGGTCAGCGGCCAGATCCCCGCAATAACCGGAATCCGGAAAGCCTCGATGCGGCGCAGAAAATCCTCCAGCAGCTTCAGGTCGAAGACCGGCTGCGTGATGCAGAACTCCGCGCCCGCCTCCACCTTATACGCGAACCTTCGCACCTCGTGCTCGATGTCGGGCACCCCTGGATTCGCAGCGACGGAGATCGTGAAACCAGTCGATCCACCGATGGAATTCCGCCCAATGTCGAGGCCCTGGTTGAGCCCGTGCACGATGTTCACCAACCCAATTGCATCCACGTCGAAGACCGCGGTCGCGTCGGGATAATTGCCCATCTTCGGCGGATCGCCCGTCAGGCAAAGAATATTCTTCAGCCCGATCGAGGCCGCACCCAATAGATCGCTCTGGATGCTGAGCACATTGCGGTCGCGGCAGGTGTAGTGCAGGATCGTCTCGATGCCGACCTTCTGCTGAATCTGCACGCACAGGCTCTGCGCGCTCATCCGCGCACTGGCCCGCGGCGAGTCCGGCACGTTGATGGCGTCCACTCCGTGCTGGGCGAGCAGCGCTGCTCCGGCCAGTTCCTTCGAGCAGTCGAAACCCTTGGGCGGAACGATCTCCACCATCGTGACAAATCTGCCGTTGGCGATGCGCTCGCCGATGCGCGATCTCTCGCTTAGCGGCGGAGGTTCAACGGTCAGCTCGCGAGCGCTGGTGGCAACACTCGCGGGCACCGCAGCGTGAATGCGGGCGATCGCCGTCTCGCCTGCGTCCTGCGCCTCCATTGCGCGCAGAGCGCTGCGCATCGCGCGAATGTGCGCCGGCGTCGTTCCGCAGCAACCGCCGACCCAGTTCGCACCCGCGCGCACAAACTTCCGCGCAAAGCTGCCCATATACTCCGGCGAGGTGAGATAGATATTGCGGCCCTCGACGTTGCGGGGCATGCCGGCATTGGGCATGGCGACAATCGGCAGGGTCGTCGCCGCGCGCATACGCTCCACGACGGTGAGCACGGTTGCCGGCCCCATACTGCAGTTGCATCCGACGGCATCGGCGCCAATCGCCGTGATCCGCTGCGCCGCGACCTCGGGGCTCGTGCCATCCAGGCAATTGGCCTCCTCATCCACGGTGAACAGCACGACCACCTTCAACTGCGGAGCGACCTCGCGGGCCGCCAGTACCGCCTGCTCCGCCTCATCGACAGACATCATGGTCTCGAGAATCAGCAGGTCGACGCCTCCCTCGGCGAGCGCCGCAATCTGCTCGGCAAACGATGCCCGAGCCTCATCGAGGCCGATCTTTCCCAGCGGCTCCAGCCTGAGTCCCAGCGAACCAACGGCCCCCGCAACGAACGCCTGGGTTCCCTGCTTCTCGCGGATTGCGTCCACGCACTGCCGCGCGATGGTGGCTCCGGCGAGGTTGAACTCGCCCACCTTGTCGCTCAGGCCAAAGCGCTCCAGGCGGAAGCTGTTCGCGCCAAAGGTGTTGGTCTCGATGATTTCAGCTCCGGCCTGAAGGTACTGCTCATGCACCGAGCGCACCATCTCCGGCTGCGTCACGTTCAGTTCGTCGTAACAACGGTTGATGAAGACACCGCAGCTGTACAGCATGGTGCCCATGGCGCCATCGCACAGCACCGTTCCGCCCGCGAAAAGCCTGTCGACTGCAGCCGCCATCCGTCTCCTGTCCCACCAAGTCTTTGACTTGCCTAAACTTCAATCGTATAACGTTGCCGGGCCCTTCGCAGGCCGCCCACCGCCCGAAACCTATGCCGGAATGCGGGGTTTGCCCTGTTATACTTGGGGCAGAAATTGCAGCTACCGCGCAGCAGCGCCTGATTGTCTGGAGTAGTCCACGTTGAAGATTAGAAATTTCTCTGCCTTGGTTGCCTCGGGCCTCTTTCTGGCCACGGCCACGCTGGCACTTGTTGGCTGCGGCGTTACGGTGCTCTACAAAGTTCCCGAATACAACTACGCGGGCCGCCCGATTCCACCCAGCCAACTCCTCCAGCGTGTCCTCGCGGCCTATACCGCGAACGGAACCGCGGGCGGTCTTGAGATTCTGGACGGCTTGCGTGACCTGCGCGGCAACGTCCAGAACACCACCAAGAGCTGGAACATCTCGGGCTACTCCGAGGCCGAGCCCGTCAGCATCATCAACTTCCCGGAGGAGACCACGGGCTACGCGCTCTCCTACACGGATGGCAATCTGACGGCCATCAACTACAGCAAGGAAACCGCCGGTGGAACCGTATCCAACTTTGGAGCGGAGCCTGCGTCGGCAGCCGCCGCACCCCTCGGCATCACCTTCGCAGGCGCGGCCGAGCAGGCGGGCCTGCTCGTGCTCACCACCGGTGGCGTTACCTACGACCTGAATCTTCCGAACGTCGACATGGTCGCCATCGATCCAGGCAATAGCGTTGTGCTTGCGATGGTGCGGAACTCGAACTCCCTCTATCGCGTCGTCCAGCTGCCCGCAACGCCTAATCCGGTTCTTCCTCCGGGCTACGTCGACTGTGAGCCACTGCTGCTGCCTGTCTACTGTGTCGTCCCTGTCGGCGGCACCTATGATCACCCGACAAATGTCTCCTTCTCGCTCGATGGCAGCACGGCCTACATTCTCAACTCCGGCCCGGAGAATGGCGGTACCACCGCCAGTGTGACCTTCCTGCAGATGGCGGCGCTCAACATCAACCTCGTACCCACCTCCACTGCTTCATCGCCTCTGTCCTCGCTGCCCACCGGAATTCCCAATCCGATTCCCATTCCCGGTGGAGTTACGGCTGCCATCTCAGATGGCAGCTATCTCTATCTCTCCGGGCAGCAGCTTCAAACCAGCGGTGCATACAAAGGGCTCTTCGCTGGCAACCTGACGCTGCTCAATCTCAGCACGTATGCGGTCGGTGCGCCCATCTCCATCTCGGACGGCACCCACACGAAGATGCTGTTTGCCGACAACAATACGCTTTGGATCGGCTCCTCGTCGTGCGCCAACGGCGTGCGTTTCGCAACCGCCGCAGCGGAGCTCGCAGCCCAGAAGTATACCGACCCGGCTGGCAACTACAACTGCCTGACCATGGTGACCACAGGCACGGCGACACCTCCGGCCACAATCGTCCCTGCCGTCGTCCAATCCAATGTTTCCACTGTAGCCGCGGTCCCCGTCTCCTACCCCAACACCAATCAGAACCAGTACTACTACGGCAGCCTGACGGGCCTCTGCTGGGTGCAGAACTATTACAAGGTCTACACCGCATACGGCGGACAGATCCACGCCTTCTATACCGGAGCATCTCCGAGTCCGATTGCAGAATCCCAAAGCGAGGACTCGAATGGAGGGTCTCCAGGGTCTGAGATCGACAACATCAACGTCACCGTCCAGGGCACAGTCTACGACGTTGCCTACATGGATGCTTTGACCGACAGCGCAGACTAAACTCATGGCCACGCCGCAGGCCTCCCCCTCACCGCATGCAGGTCTACTCGATGTGCTTGCTATCGCGGCTCATCGCGATGATGTCGAACAGACCTGCGGCGGGACATTACTGGTACAGCGGGCGTTCGGCTGGCGCACGGGAATCCTCGATCTCACCCGCGGAGAGTCCGGCACGCGCGGCACTGCGTCCGAGCGCGCAGCCGAAGCGGACGCCGCAGCCAGGATCCTGCGTGTCACCCATCGCGAGGCGCTCGATCTCCCGGACGGCAGCGTCCAGAACACGCTGGAGAACCGCCTCAAGATCGCCGCCGTGCTGCGCCGTCTTCGCCCGCGCGTGGTGATCCTCCCCTACTGGCAGGGCCGTCACCCCGACCACTACACGACATCGACCCTCGGCTATGAAGCCTGCTTCGCCGCTGGTCTCGCGCGGCTCGATCTTCCGGCTGAATTCGGCGCGCCGCATCGCCCCTACAAGATTCTGTACGCCTCACTCTATGCCGATGTGCGTCCCACCTTCGTCGTCGACATCAGCGCACATATCGAGACCCGGCTGCAGTCTTTATTGACGTACCGCTCCCAGTATGGAAAGCAGTCTGCAGGCGCAGGCCTCTTCGTGCCTGAAGAAGACATACGCGAGCGCACCTTTGCGACTGCACGTCACTATGGTCTGCTCGCCGGCGTGCGTTACGCCGAGCCCTTCGTGCAGCGTGAGGTTGCATGCGTTGACGATTTGATGTCGCTGCCGGTCCAGAGCATTTAGCGGCTTTCGCAATCCCCAATCCAACCCACGGGGATCGGCTTCGCAGCAGCGAGTCGCTCCGCCACAAACGCCACCAGTTCGTCACTGCAATACTTGGGCGCGCGGAAACCAAAACTTCGCTTGCTCTCGATCATCCGCCGCGACACACCAGCCCAACCCTCTGCAAACGTAGCACCCTCCGGCACGACCAACGCGTCGGCGCGATCCAGATAACGTATCGCCGACGGCTTGAAGTCGCTGATCGAAGGGTCGAGCACACTCAGCGACAGATCAGGCTGCAGGAATCGCAGCACGCTGTTGGACTCAATGATGACGTTCTCTGACTCCCCCAGCAGCTTTCGCACGCGGGGCATTGCCTCGCTCAGCTGACCCAGCCGCGTCCTCACCCAGAAGGAGCGCGCCGCTCCCGCAGCCAAATACCGCGACGAATCCGTGCCACTCGTCGCATCGTGCTCCTCGCTGATCGCCATAGTGTGGTCGGCCGTCTCGCAGTCGCAGGGCTCGCCGTTGGCTGAGCACACCCCATGCCCGAACTGCGTGATCTTAACTGCCGTCCAATGCATCTCCGGCAGCGCCGCGATCAGTCCAGCGACGACGCTGGTCTTGCCGATGTTCCGCGTATGTCCACCAACGACGACGATCGCCACAATCACCTCGCCTGCCTCTTGCCGAGGGCTCTTTACTTCAGACGCCGAACCCGCGCTATCGTCTTCAGATAATCCTTCAGCGGCTCCGCGGGCACGCCCATGAACATCTCTCCCGGCCCCTCCAGCCGCTTGCCTGGAAAGACGCCTGCGGCCCCGCCGAGGATCACCCCCGGTCCGATGTGCACATGGTCCCCAAGCCCCACCTGCCCCGCCAGCACCGCGCCATCCTCCACCACGCACGACCCCGAGATCCCCACCTGCGCCACGATCACCACGTTCCGCCCAATCCGGCAGTTGTGTCCGATGTGCACGAGGTTATCGATCTTCGTCCCCCGCCCAATGCGCGTCTCGCCCAGCGCTCCGCGGTCGATCGTCGTATTGGCGCCGATCTCCACATCGTCCTCAATCACCAGCCGCCCCTGCTGCGGAAACAGCAGATGCTCTCCGGTCTTCGCATCACGCACATAGCCAAAGCCGGTCGCACCCAGGACCGCGCCGGCCTGCACCACCACACGGTTGCCAATCTCAACTCCGCGCAGAACGATCGCGCCGCTCGCAATCTCGACATCATCGCCCAGCGTCACGCCCGCCTCGACGACCGCACGCGCTCCAATCCTTACGCGCTCGCCAACCTTCGCCGTCGGATCAATCACTGCCGATGGATGCACCTCGCTGCTCGTTCTCGCCTCCACCAGGGCCTTCGCGCAGACCGCAAACGCGTAGCGGGGGTCCTTGACGACCACCACGCGAGCGTCCTGCAACGAGTCTCTACCGCGAGCCAGAATCAGCCCGGCGTTGGTTGCAATTGCCGCCGCGAGCGTCTTCTCGTCCTCGGCAAAGACTATGGAATCTGGGCTGGCACCCTCCAGCCCGGAGACGCGCGTAACCGTTGCTGTCGATGTCGTCGAAACACCAAGCAGCGCCGCAATTTCGTTCGCAGCAAGAATCTTCGCGCTCATTAGTACAGCCGCTCCTCGCCCTCAGGCCGCGTCTTCCAGCGACGATGCACCCATAGCCACTGCTCTGGATAGCGTCGCACATACGCCTCGATCGTCGCCGTAAACAGCGCCGTATTTGCAACGATATCGCGCGCTGTATCGCCCGTGCGAATCAACGCCAGTTCCTCGCCGAAGTGCAGCACATATCTCTGCTCTGCCGCCTCCCATACCAGGAACCCGGGCAGCACCGCCGCTCCTGAGTGCAACGCAACCCGCGCCATCCCCGATGCGGTGCACGCCTCCATGCCGAAGTATGGAACAAAAACTCCCTGCGGCGGCGTCATGTTGGTGTCCATCAGGATTCCCACAGTTTCGCCGCGATGCATGGAGGTCAGCAAGCCGCGCGCGAAGTCGTCCTTGTGGATCACCCGGTTCCCATGCAGGCAGCGAATCCGGTTCACGAACGTATCCACCAGCGGATTATCCAGCCGCCGAATCACCAGCGACATCGGATAGCCCATCAGCGAGTGATAGAAGCTGGAAAGCTCCCACGCTCCCATGTGTCCGGTCAGCACCAGCACACCGCGGCCCTTTTCCCTGGCTGCAAGATAGTGCTCCAGACCGTCGTAGCGAATAAACTTCGATGCCTGCTCTGCCGTATACCCGCTCATCTTGCAGAACTCGCCGATCTGCCATCCCAGCGACCGGTAGACACCGCGCAGGATCGCCGTGCGCTCTGCCTCGGATTTCTCTGGAAATGCCAGCTCCAGGTTGCGCAGTCCGACCCCTCGCAGCCTGCCCAGCAGCGTCCACGCAACCGCACCGATGCCCGCGCCCACGGCTCTCGCCGCATTCCGCGGCAATACACCCACGGTGCCGGCCATCAGCCGCAGCGCCAGGTTCTCCAGCCGCTCGCGCAGGATAATTTGCCTCACAGGCTCATTCTGAATCGCGTTCTCCACCAACAGTCAGTGTACGCAACTTCACCACGAAATACGCGTGACCGGAAGCATCCAAAAAGGAAAGGGACGGCCAAAGCCGTCCCTTCTCCTCACATGCCGCTCTTTCGAGTAGCTAAGTCTTATTCGTTCACTTTCGAGACCACGAAGTACCGCGCAACAGTGTGAACAAAGCGACGCGCGTTCTCCGGGGTGGAAATATCGCCATGCAGGACCTGTTCGAACGGGACATCATGGCCGTACTCCTGGCGAGTGAAATCGACGTTCTGCGAGAGAACCGTGCCGGTAAGATCAATTCCCGCAAACAGTCCCTTGGAGCGAGAATAGGTCAGGAACTCGGCCTTGAGCGTCCAATCCGTATCCGCCGCGGCATTGCGTCCAACCGGACCAGCCGATGCCGATGCATCGCCGCCAAGCTTGAACTTGTTCTTCAGCATTGCTTCCAGGCCATCATGATTCATGGCGACTAGCACCAGATCCGTGGACTGACCGCCAATTTGCCAACCAAAGCTGCCGCCTTCCAATTGCACAAAGACCGGAGCGCTCCAACCGCGAGGCGTACGGCAGGTTGCAACGCCCTGACCATACTGGACGCCGATTCCAAAAGCAGCCTTCTTGTAGGACGGAACCACGACTACGCAGTGCGCGCCCGCTAGAATCGACTGCGGAATCGCCCGATCTGGAACCGACATCACCTCGTCGATCACAGCCGATGCCGACGCAAGCCGCTCATTCAGCTTGTTATCACCCTGAGCCTGCACCGACACAGCGCCCACGGACATCGCCAAGGCACACATAACTCCAATAAACTTTTTCATTTCACGCCTCTCGTTCGAAACCAAATTGCGGTAAATGTTCTACACACACAGTCTCTGATGGGCACTGGCGACCTGAGGTTGTACTTCGCAAAAAAAAGTGGGCTGCGAAGGTGTCGCTGTCTCCAGCCACCCTTCGCAACCCTATTTCTCCCAGGTTTGTACTGCTACTAAATATGCATCCTTAGCACTGGTGGTTACAAGAGTACCTAATACTGTAGACCTTTGGGCGTTACCCTCCACGAAAGTTGTACCAATCCTCAAAGTTGGGAAATCTTCGGATGGATAGGAACTTACTCCGTGTCGTCTGGACGCTCTTCCATCGCACGCAGCGTCAACTCCACCCGGTTATGCGCGCGGGTCTTGCGCAGCATTCTGCCAAGGTGGGCCTTCACTGTTGCCTGCTCGATCCCCATCGCTGCGCCAATCTCGCGATTCGACCGCCCGCTCATCAGGAGATGCAGTACATCGCGCTCGCGTTCCGTAAGCATCTCCTCGATTGGCTGGTTCGTACCCGCCTGCGGCCCCATGATGTTGCCCCCCGCCGTTCCAGCCTCGACGAGCCTTGCGAGCACCTTGCGTGGAGCCCAGATGGATCCATCCAGCACAATCTCGACCGCCAGGCTGATCTCACTGATACCGGCGGTCTGCAATAGAAAGCCCTTTGCGCCTGCACCGATCACGGCCTGGATCTGCTCCGGGGAGAGTGGTTCGCCCATCACAATCGGCTTCACCGCAGGCCGCTCCCTCCGCAGTCGTGTAATCGTCTGGATGACTGTCTCCACCGGTTCGTTCATATCCAGGAGCAGCAAATTGAATCCCTCTGCGCCGAACACCTCTCCCAACTCCAGCGGAGACGCCGCCACCCCGACAATCTCCTCGAGGATCGCGATCAACCCCAATGAGCGCAGTGAGTTCCCTGCAACGACTCCGATGCGTGCCTTGGTTTGATTCGTCACGAACTGCGACTCTCATTACGCCGGCTGGCGGTCTTTCTATGACCGCCTGGCGGTCTTTCTATAACTTCGGTAATACGATTCCCTGCTGCTTCTGGTATTTACCCTTCCGGTCGCCATAGCTTACCTCGCAGACCTCATCGCTCTGGAAGAAGAGGATCTGGCAAAGCCCTTCATTCGCATAGATGCGCGCCGGCAGCGGCGTCGTATTCGAGATCTCCAGCGTCACAAACCCTTCCCATTCCGGCTCAAAGGGCGTCACGTTCACGATGATGCCGCAGCGCGCGTAGGTGCTCTTGCCCACGCAGATCGTCAGCACATCGCGCGGAATGCGGAAGTATTCCACCGACCTGGCGAGCGCGAAGCTGTTGGGCGGAACGATGATGCTGTCTGCTTCCATCGACACGAACGACCGCTCATCGAAGTTCTTCGGATCGATGATCGCGCTGTTCACGTTGGTGAAGATCTTGAACTCGTTGGAGACGCGCAGATCGTATCCGTACGATGAGAGCCCGTAGGAGATGACGCCGTCGCTGACCTGCTTTTCGCTGAACGGCTCGATCATCTTGTTCTCAACAGCCTGCTTCCGAATCCACTTATCGCTCTTGATCGACATCTCGTTTCCAACGTCACGGCTAACCCACCGCGCACATCCCTTTCGCTTTGAATAGCCTTAAGCCTATCGCAAACTACCGTGGGGCCTGCAAATGTCGTTCAGATTTCGAACGCAGCCCCTGAGAAAAATTGACAACAAAAAATTGGCTTTCTACCATCCAGTGTAGGCTTGAAACAGTCGTACACACGCCCACCCCCGTGGGCCGAAGCACAGGAAGGCGACCTCCATTGATCAAGCAGGACTTAATCCAGAGGGTAGTCGAGCGCACCGGCCTTCCACGGACCAAGGCAGAATCCGCCGTGGACGCGATATTTGAGGCGATGAAGAAGGCCCTGGGCGACAGCGACCGCATCGAACTGCGCGGCTTCGGCGTCTTCACCGTCAAGCCCCGCAAGACCGGCGTCGGCCGCAATCCGCGCACCGGCACCGAGGTCACCATCATGCCCGGCAAGGCGGTTCGCTTCAAGCCGGGCAAGGATCTCCAGGCCCTCGACTAAGCTACATCAGGTGCATCGGATCAACGTCCACGATGACCGACCGCCGAGGAATCCCCTCGCGATCGACCACCGCCAGCATCTCCCGCAGTGCTGCCCCCAGCACATCGCGCCGGTCTGCCTTGAGCACCAGGTGATACCGGTAGATGCGCTTCAGCCGTGAGTTCGGCGCTGCTGCCGGCCCCAGCACCCGCACCCCCTCCAGCTTCCGCTGCTGAAACCACCGTCCCAGCCGCGTCGACCAGTCCAGCACCTCTTCCAGCCGCTCGCTCTGGATAATCACGTTCACCAGCACGCTGAACGGTGGATACCGCATCGCCCGCCGGAAATAGAGCTCCCGCACCGCGAAGCCCGTGTAATCGTGCTCGCGCGCAAACTGGTTCACATAATGGTCCGGCTGGTAGGTCTGGACGAGCACCTTTCCCGGCAGCTCACCGCGTCCTGCCCGCCCACTCACCTGGGTCAGCAACTGAAACACCCGCTCTGCTGCGCGAAAGTCCGGCAGTCCCAGCGCAAAGTCCGCCCCCACCACCCCGACCAGCGTCACGCCGTGAACGTCGTGCCCCTTGGCGATCATCTGCGTGCCCACCAGCAGATTGATCTCGCCCGAATGCAGCCGTCCCAGCAGCCGTTCCATATCGCCGCGCGTGCGCACCGTGTCGCGGTCCATGCGCCCGATGCGCGCTCCGGGGAACAGCTCCTGCAGCCGCTCCTCGCCCTGCTGCGAACCTGCGCCGAGGTAGTACAAGTGCTCACTGCCGCACTTCTCGCACGCCTTCGGAACACCGCGCCGAAAGCCGCAGTAGTGGCATTCCAGGCGCTGCCCTACGCGCGCCGCGCCGCTCAGGTCATGCTCGTTTCCCGGCTTGTGATACGTCAGCGAGATCGCGCAGTTCTCGCACTCCAGCTTCTCGCCACAACTCCTGCACATCACGACGAAGCTGTACCCGCGTCGATTGATCAGGATGATGACCTGCTCGCCGCGATCGATCGTGGCCTGCGTCTCCTCGATCAGCCGCCGCGAAAATAGCTGCTCTTTCCCGGTCTCGCGAAACTCCTCGCGCATGTCGATCATCTCGACCTTCGGCAGCGGCCGCGACTCCACCCGCTCCAGGATCTCCACTCGCGCGTAGCGCCCGCGCTCGACATTCTGCCAGCTCTCCAGCGACGGCGTCGCCGACCCCAGAACCACCGTACAGCCCAGCAGCTTGGCCCGCATCACCGCCACATCGCGTCCGTGGTAGCGCGGCGTCTCCTCCTGCTTATAGCTGCTGTCGTGCTCCTCATCGACGAGGATCAGCCCCAACTCCGGCATCGGCGCAAACACCGCCGACCGCGTCCCGATCACCACCCGCGCCTCACCCCGCCGAATCCTGTGCCACTGCTCTGCACGCTCATCCGGCGTCAATTGAGAGTGCAACAGCGCCACATCCCCGCCGAACGCCGCGACCATCTGCGCCGCCGTTCCCGGCGTCAACCCAATCTCCGGAACCAGCAGCAACGCGCTCTTCCCCGCCGCCAGCGCCCGCTGCATCGCCGCCACGTACACCGCCGTCTTGCCCGACCCGGTCACGCCATACAGCAGATGCGGCCGGAAGCCACCCTTCTCCATCGCCGCAACGATCGTCCCGAGCGCCTCCGTCTGCGCCTCGTTGAGGACATGCTCATGCGCAAACTTTTTGCCATGATTCTCCAGCCCCGTCACATGAAACGCCTGCGCCGTCTCCTCTATCCGCACCAGCCCCCGCTTCACCAGCGTCCCCAGCGTCGAATCCGGAACGCCACTCGCCCCCAGCCGCGAACGCAACTCCCTCACCAACTCCCGTCCGCCACAGCCAGACAGCTCCGCCATCACCGCCAGCTGATTCTCATTCAGCTTTGGCAGCCGCTTTGTCATCTCATCAGCATTTGCACTTCCTGCTTCCTCTTTCCTGCTTCCTGCTCCCTGTTCTTCGAGCACCGCGACCTTCTCCAACCGCCGCGCATCCCGAACCTCCGCCAGAGGCTCCCGCACCAGCCAGCGCTTCTTCGCCATCGCATCGAGCAGCGCCTTATTCGCTCCCGTCGCGCTGCGAATCGCCGCCATCTTGGCTGCATCGCCGCTCTCCAGGTAATTCAGCACCGCATACTCGCGATTCTGGTCCTCGACGCTCAGCTTAGACCGTCGCGACGACCCCTTCGCAGCGCCCTCGTAGATCACCTTGCGCCCCTGCTCAGCAATCCGATACACCCACTGCCGCCGCACCTCGGCCGTCAGCGGCATCATGCCGCGCAGCACCTCACCCAGCGGAGCGCAGTAGTACGCCGCAACCCACTTGCCCAGCTCCATCAGCTCATCCGGAAGCAGCGCCGCCTCATCGAGCACGCGCTCCACGCGCTTCACCTCAACATCGTCCACCGGCGCAACATCGTGCAGCCCGACCACCACGCCCACCAGCCGTTGCCCGCCAAACGGCACCATCACACGCGCGCCCACCTCCGCCTCAAGCTCTCCGAGCTCGTACGTAAAGGCCCGGTCCAACGGCACCGGCAACGCAACATCGCAGTACTCGCTCACCTCACCAGCTTAGCCGCCCAGCGCCTGTGACAATTGCGCCACCAGCGCCTCCACCTGCTCTCCGCGACAAACTCCCTGCGCAATCTCCGCAGAACCGCCGCCGCGCGCACCAGCGGCGCTCAGGACCTCACGCAACGCCTTCCCTGCATCCAGGGCAGACCCGGGCCTGCGCGCGGCTGCAACCGCGCCATCGGCGCCGCTCGTCACCCCGACCACCGCAGCCCGCCCCAATCCCGCGACCTTCGCCACCACGCGCTTGGCAAACTCCACATCCTTGCCCGCAAACACCGCGGTCACCACCGCTCTCTCGGCTTCCGCACCGACCAGCGCCACAGCCTCGGCCTGCGCCAGTTCCTCGACCAGCGCCTTGCGCTCCTTCGCTGCAGCCTTGCCCTCTTCAATCAGCGCCGCAACCCGCGCCGGCACATCCACCGCACCCACGCTGAGCACTCCAGCAGCCTGCCCCAGAGTCGCAAAATCCTGCCCCGCCGCACGCACCGCACGCAACCCACAGCAGAACTCCACCCGCCAGCCCTGCTTCACCTTCTCCACGCGCCGCACCAGCAGACCGCCAATCGCGCCCGTCGATCGCACATGCGTCCCACCGCACGCATTGAACTCCACACCGGCCATCTCGACCACACGCATCCGCCCACTACGTTCGGGCAGCTTATACAGCTCGCCCCGCGCCAGCATCGCCTCAGCCTCTTCGCGCGAGAACCACCCCGGACGCACCGCGCGGTCCTCATAGATCAGGCGATTCGCCGCCGTCTCCACGCGCCGCAGTTCGACTTCGCTCAACCGCTCCGCGCCCTCGCGCAGCGCCAGATCGATCGTCGCCGAATCCGCACCGAGGTGAAACGAAACCGTCTTTGCTCCCAGCTCGCTTAAAAACACCGCCGACAACAGATGCTGCCCGGTGTGCTGCTGCGCGTGGTCCATGCGCCGATCCGCGTCGACGCGCCCGGCCACCTCGGCGCCCTGCGGCAGCGGCTTGCGCACGAAGTGCCAGACCTCGCCGGCCTCATCCTCCTCAACGCGCTCCACCGCAACCTCGAGCACCGCGCCACTCCGAGCCGTCGCCACCAGCACGCCCGTGTCCCACGGCTGACCGCCACCCTCCGGATAAAACGCCGTCCGGTCCAGCGCAACCTGCCAGAGCTGCTCCTTTTCTCCCGCCTCATTCTTCGTGTGCGAGTCCAGCCGGACGTCTGTCACCAGCGCACGAAACTCGAGTCCGCCCGCATCTCCCGCGCAAGCGTCGTAATACAGCCTCTCTGCGACCGAACCAACCGCCACTACTTCGCCTCCCCTGCGTCCTTCAACGCGGCCTTTTGCACGGCCTTTTGCAAGGCCTCAACCTCGCGCCTGCTCCCAATAACCAGGGGCGTCCGCTGATGAATCCGCTCAGCCTGCACCTCCAGAATCCGTGTCGCTCCATTCACAGCCGCACCGTCCGCCTGCTCCGCGATCATGGCCAGCGGATTCGCCTCATACAGCAACCGCAGCTTGCCTTGCGGCGCCTTGTCCGTATGCGGATACAGAAACACCCCACCCTTCAGCAGCGTGCGATGAAAGTCCGCCACCAGGCTTCCGATATACCGCGCGCTGTACGCGTTCCCACCCAGCTCACCACGCAGCAATCCCAGCAGATACTCGCGATACGCAGCCGGCCAGCTCGCCGCATTCGCCTCGTTCGCCGAGTAGTACGGCCCCTGCTCGGGCATCTTCATCGCCTCAGCGGTCAGCAGAAACTTGCCGTCCTCATCGAGCGTAAATGCGGCGACACCGCTGCCTGTCGTGATTACCAAAACCGCCGCTGGCCCGTACAGCACATACCCGGCGGCGACCTGCTCCGTTCCCGGCTTCAATACCGAAGCCACCACATCTCCGTGCAGCCGAACCACGCTGAAGATCGTCCCCACATTCACATTCACATCGATATTGGACGAACCATCCAGCGGGTCGAAGATCACCACAAACTTGGCATCCCCATCTGTCCCGCCTTTGCGGTCAAAGACGACCGGACCCTCGTCCTCTTCGCTCACAATCGCGGCCACCTGCGGCAGCGCGCCCAGCGTCTGGGTCAGAAGATCGTTCGCAAAGACATCGAGCTTCTGCTGCTGCTCACCCTGCACATTCACTGCACCAAACGCACCATAGACATCGCTCAGCCCGGCCAGACGAATCTTCCATTCGATCTCCCGTGCTGCTCCTGCGATCGCGCCAAACACCTCGGCCAGCTGCACTCCAGCGCTCGCTGCCACATACTCTTCGACTGTCACCGTCTTTGCCATTGTTCTCCCTGCTTCAAACTCTCTCGTATCAGCCTACAATCCAACCTGCTATCGCGCCGCCGATTCCTGGTTCCCGCCGCCGCCTTCGCTCCGAACCGGGGAGCCTTCACCCGCAGAATCCCAGCCTGCAAAAGCCATTCTAATGGCGTAACCCTTCCCCAAAGCCTGGTTACGCACACGACAAAGACCGCAATCCTCCGCGGCCATTGTCGTTGTCCGTCTTCGCCGTCATCCTGGCCCTCGACCCCGGGCACCGCGCAGGGGTGTTGCTATTGCCTCTACTTCGGCAGCACCAGCAACTCAATCCCGCTAGCCGCCCCAGCCTGATGAAACACCGTCTCGGTAGCCTTCTTGAAATCCTCCGGCCTGGCCTTGTCAATGTCGAGAAACACCTGCGGATTGCGGTCAGTCAGCGGGAACCACGAACTCTGCACCTGCACCATGATCCGATGTCCCTTCAGGAACGTGTGGTTCACGTCCTGCATCGTGAAATCCACGTCCGTAATCTTACCCGGGACCAGCGGCTCCGGCTTCTCCCAGCTGTTGCGGAACTTCGCCCGGAACGGCTCGCCGCGCACCATCATCTCGTACCCTTGCAGAAACACCGGCGGCGCTGCTGACCGCTTTGCCGACTTTGCCTCATCCGGCTCTGGATAGTCCTCTGGAAACACATCGATCAGCTTCACGTCAAAGTCCGAGTCCGTGCCTGTCGACGCGATCTTCAGCATCGGCTTGATCGGCCCGACCACGGTCACATCTTCGGTCAGCGGCTCAGTTTCGTACACCAGCACATCCGGCCGCGTCGTCGCAAAACGCTGATCGTCGTCCATATAGCGCTGCGGCACATCGGGTCCGGTCACGTACGGCGTAAACGGAACCGGATGCGCCGGGTCGCTCACGTACTTGTCGCTGCTCTCCTTCGCCGTCGGAGCGGTCCACGCCAGCCCACCCTGCGGTTGCAGATAGATCGTCTTCTCCACCGCCTGCTTCGGAGGCCACGCGTCATACTGCTTCCACACGTTGCTTCCGGTCTCGAACGTGTAGGCCTTCGGCAGCGGCGTCCACGCCGCGGCCTTCAGATAGTGCGCAAAGAACGGAGCCTCAATGTTCTTGCGATAGAACTCCGAAGTCTCATCGCCAAAGCTGATATCGCCCAGCGAAGCGCCCGTTCCGCGCGCCCATCCACCATGCACCCATGGCCCTTCGACCAGCGTATCGGCGGCCGCCTGCGGACTCTGCTGCGCAATCGCGTGGAAGATCTTCACCGGCCCCGACAGGTCCTCCGCGTCAAACCATCCGCCCACATTCATCACCGCGGCCGTCACTCCGTGCATGTGCGTCGAGATGTTCCTCTCCTGCCAGTACGGGCCATACGTCGTATGAATCACCTGGTCGTGGAAGTACGGATTCGTCCCACCCGCCGGCGAATCCAGCTTCGCCAGCGTCCCCATCTTCAGGTAGTACGAGTACATATCCTTGGTGCCGAAGTCGAAATCACTCTTCGGCTCCACCTTCAGCGGGTTCTTCTGCGGCGCGAAGAACTGCGCATAGAACGAGTGGTTCGCACTCAGCATGAACGTTCCGCCGTGGTACGTATCGTCGCCCATCCACAGGTCGGTGACCGGAGCCTGCGGGCTCGCCGCCTTGATCGCCGGATGCCCGTCGATGATGCTCGCCGCCGTATAGAACCCCGGATAGCTGATGCCCAGAATCCCCACCTTGCCATTATTCCCCGCGACATTCTTCAGCAGCCAATCCACGGTGTCGTACATATCCGCGGACTCATCGATGCCCTTGCCGTCCCCCTTCGTATCCCGGCTCGGCGTCATCTCGAACCACGTTCCCTGGCTCTCCCACCGTCCGCGCACATCCTGGCAGACGAGAATGTACCCACTCTTCAACATCACCTCATTGCCGGTCACACGGGGCAGCACGACATCATCGCCATAGCTGCCGCAGCTATACGGCGTGCGCGACATCAGGAACGGATACGGCCCCGCATCGGCAAACTGGCCCGCAATCGGCGTATACACCTGCGTATAGAGCTTCACGCCATCGCGCATCGCAATGCGGTACTCATGCTTTGCGTAGTGCGTCTTGAAGAACCCAATCTTCTGCTGCATCTGCTGCTGCGGCGACGGTGGCGGCGCTGCAGTGGCAGCCGTCGTCTGCGCGGCCGATTGCAGGCCGATCATAAGTCCGGCCACGGTGGCGGCGACCCAAAGCTTGCGATTGTTCATGATCCTCCATTTATATCTGCGCCATAGATTTATATCTGAGACATAGATCAAAAATTCGGAGCTCCATCAGCGCCACGGTGAGCTCGCTCGCCAGCGCGGTCAAAATGCGTCTACGCAACCGGCTCATCGCACGCTCTAGACAGCCGCGTGTTCCAGCTCCGACGCGTGAGCCTTCCCAGCCAGCCGCATCACCAGCCGCTCCAGCACCAGCTTCTTGTCTGCCGGGCTTGACCTTAGTTCCAGATCCGCCTTCGCAATCATCCGCAACCCGCGCGTCAACTCGCCGCGGTCCTTGTACCGCCGCGCCTGCGCAATCAGCGCATCGGCCGCAAACGGAGCTACGCGAAACCCTGGCCACAGCACCTGCCACATCGCGCGCTGGTCCTTCACCTGCTTTTCGTTCAGCACCAGCATCTGACGAAACGTCTTCGCCAGCGTAAACACGTGCCCGATCGCCGCATCCTCGCCACCCTCCGACGCGTTCAGCAATCCCGCCAGCAGCCCCAGCGCTCTCGGCGCGTCCTTCAGGCTGATCGCATCCGTCAGCTCATACAAGCTCCGCTGCTTGGCCGCCGACACCATCGTCTCCACATCCCCAACCTCCACCGACGTCCTGCTCATCGCGCCCGCATACAGCAGCAGCTTCTCCAGCTCGCTCGCCACCATCAACATCTCCGCACTCAGCGAATCGACAAGTTCCGTGGCCGCGTCTTCGCCAAAGCTGACGCCCTTCGCCTGCGCCTCACGCATCACCCACCGAACCGCATCCTCCTCGCTCACCCGCTGCAGCTCGACCACCCCGCACACATCGCCCAGGGTCTCACGAATCTTCTCGGCTCTTTCCTTATCGGTCATCTCCATCCTGCGCAGGTCCTGCGGCAGCACAAGGTGGTCCGCCACAAAAATCACCAACGCCTGCGGGTTCGGCCGCCGGAAGTATCCGTCGATCGCTTTGAACTCTTCCTTCTTCTGCCCGCGTCCATACAGCGTCTTCACATTGCGCAGAAACAGCACCTGGAACGGCGCCATCAGCGACGGCGTCTGCGCCAGATCCAGCGCCTCGAAGATCGACGTCTGGCCCAGATCGAGATCATGCAGACAAAAGTCCTTCATCTCTCCGGGCACCAGCGCCTGCAGCACGCCCTTGCGGCAGATCTCAGACAGGAACGCTTCATCACCCAGCAGCACATAGCCGGCTCGCCGCGCGTCTCCACCCACCTCGGCGAGAAAACGCTCCACTCCCGCAAAGCTCTTCAGGCCGCTGCGCGAAGCGCTTGCTTGCAAAACATCGCGCCCGCTCATCGGAACGACTCCAGCATGTCGCCGACCAGCGCCTCCGCAAAATCCCGCCCCATGCGCCGCACCGCCGCTCCGTCTTCCTGCACGAAGCCGGTCAAATCCTGCGTCGACTGATACTGCTCCCTCCACGCAAACTCGTCGTTTTTATAGAGCACCGTGCCATCGTGTGCAACCAGCTGCACGTTCGCCGTCACACTCACCAGGTAGCTCGACGTCTGCCCGCTCGACGAGTCGTACGTCAACGGCGACACCGTCTCCTTCACGATCGTTCCCTTCAGCACCGCATCCGCGCCGCTGCCATCGCCGCTGGTCAGCACACGGTAGCTCGTGCGCGTATTCAACTCCCGCACCACGGCCTGCGTAAACGCGGTCTCCGTGTTGTACCCCTGCACCTTCGACACAAAGATGGGCACCTCCAGCGTCCGCACATTCGCCGGAATATGCGCCGCCGCGCCCACCTGATGATAGCCGCAGCCCATCGTCGTCAATGCCAGCGCCAGTGCCGCTGCTCCCACCTGCAATACCCGCCTCATGGTCTCTCCTCAACTGTCTTCTCGCCGATGTAGTAAAGGTCGGTCGGCACATACAGCGTGTCCGGGTCCTTCGTCCACGGCATCGTCTTCCACTCCATTGTCACCGGAGTCTCCACCGTCAGGTGCGCTGGGTCACCCATCTTGATCGACATCGCAAACGCCGGCTCGTCGGCGCTCCAACGATACGAGACCGTTCCCTTCACCCTGTTGAACCGCAGCTCCAGCACCGGAATCGCCGCATGCCGCAGATACTCATGGAAGAACGGCGTCAGGTTCATTCCCGTGCGCTCATTCCACCACGCCACCACATCCTCGGTCATGATCGTCTGATACTTGAACTCCTGATAGAAGTCGTGAATGTCGGCGAACCACTTGCTGTCGTCATCAATCACGCTGCGCAGCGTATTCAACATCAGCGCGCCCTTGAAGTACTGATCTGCGGTCGGCTCTGCATTGATGCCGCGCTCCGGAATAATCGCCTGCCGATTCTGCACCTTCGGCTTCAACCCATTCACATACCGGATCGCATCGGCCTTGCCCCACCGGTACTCCACATACAGCGTCTCCATATAGGTCGTCCATCCCTCATGGATCCACATGTCCGAGCGGTCCTGCGCCGTGATCGAATTGCCAAACCACTCATGCCCACTCTCATGGATGATGATGAAGTCGAACTTCGGACTGATCCCCACACCCGTCCAGTCGCGCCCGTAGTACCCATTCTCGAAGTGGTTGCCGTACGCCACCGCCGTCTGGTGCTCCATGCCCGCATACGGCACCTCGATCAGCTTGTATCCATCCTCGTCGAACGGATACTCGCCAAAATAATGCTCATACGCATCGAGCATCTCCGGCACCTGCGCAAACTGCGTCTTCGCCTTCGCGAGATCCTCCGGCAGCGCGTAGTAGTCGAGCGTCGTCTTCTCGCCCGTGTCCTTATTCACGTGCTCGCCAGACCAATGCTGATACTCCCCGATATTCAGCGCGACGTCGTAGTTGTTGATCGGGTAATGCACCCGCCACTGCCACTCCGTGTATCCATCGCCTAAATCCCTGCTGCCGGCAAACCGGCCATTCGACACATCCATCAGCCCATTCGGCACGGCAACATCGATCTCCATCCCATCCTGCGGCTCATCGCGCCACTGGTCTTTGTTGGGCCACCAGACGCTCGCACCCTCGCCCTCGCACGCCGTCGTAATCCACGGCTTGCCCTCCTTGTCCTTATCGAACGAGAAGCATCCAAACCGCCCCTGCGTCATCGGCCTGCCCGAGTACGCAACCGCAACCTCATCCACCTCGCCCTTGCGCAGCACACGCGGAAACTCCACAAAGAGTGTCCGCTCCTCGCGCGTGTACGTCAGCGCCTTACCCTCGAACTTGATGCTCTCCAGCGTCAACTCCGGCGTCAGCTCCAACTGGATCTTCCGCCCATCCTGCAACATGCGAAACCGCACCACATTCGTGCTGGCAATCGTCTTCTTCTCCGGATCAACGCGCAGCGACAGGTGATAGAACAACAGATCATTATTTGCGCGATACGGCCCATACCCACCGCGCAAGAGATCGTCTTTGCTCGGCGTCTTCCCCGCGTTTGGAGGCTGCGCACCCTGCCCCACCTTCACCCCAGGCGTCGTCGTCGCACTTTGAGCCGACGCCTGAGGGCCCTGCGCCGGCTGCACCTGCACTTGGCCGTCAGTCTGGGCCGCGCGCTGAGCGCAAGCTGCACCCAGCGAACACACCATCACAAGCGTCGCGCAAAACCTGTTCCTAAAAGCCATAGCCACAGCTTACCGCGTGCACACCGAAAACAGAGAGGGCGGCTCAATGAGCCGCCCTCTCTCTCAACGCAAACCATCTACGCTGGCGTCGTATGACCTTCGCCGAACCCAGGCTTGCGGCCGGTCTCCGGCTTCAGCACCTTCTGCGTGTCGCCAGCGTCATCGCCATCCGCAAACGCCAAAGACGACTTCACCGGCCCAAGCTGCTTGCCCTGGATGATCAGCTCGATCTCCGCCGCATCCAGCGTCTCGCGCTCGAGCAGGGCCGCAGCCATCGCGTGCATGATGTCATGATGCTCGTCGAGGATCTGGTGCGCCGAGTTGTAGGCCTCATCGACCAGCCGCCGCACAGCCTTATCGATCTGCTGTGCCGTGTCCTCCGAATAGTCCCTTGACTGCCCGATGTCACGTCCCAGAAAGATTTCCTGCTCCTTCTTGCCATAGGTCAGCGGGCCGAGTTCGCTCATGCCGTACTCGCACACCATCTTGCGAGCCAGTTCCGTCGCGCGCACGATGTCGTTGCCGGCGCCGGTCGTCATGCGGTTCATGAAGATCTCCTCCGCGCAGCGTCCACCCATCAGGATGGCCAACTGCGTGTTGAGATAATCACTCGTCACCGTATGCTTGTCCTCTTCCGGCAGGTGCATCGTCACACCCAGCGCCATACCGCGCGGGATGATCGTCACCTTGTGCAACGGATCCGAGTGTTTGCGCTTCGCAGCCACGAGCACGTGTCCAGCCTCGTGATACGCCGTATCGCGCTTGTCGTCCTCGCTCAGCAGCATGGACTTCCGCTCGGCGCCCATCAGCACCTTGTCCTTCGCTACCTCGAAGTCGAACATGTGAACGGCCTTGCGGTTGAATCGTGCAGCCGTCAGCGCCGCCTCGTTCACCATGTTCGCGAGATCGGCTCCGGTGAAGCCCGGTGTTCCCCGCGCCAGTATCGACAGGTTCACATCTTCCGCCAGCGGCACCTTCTTCGAGTGCACGCGCAAGACCTCTTCACGCCCGCGGATATCCGGACGGTCCACGATCACCCGGCGATCGAAGCGACCCGGACGCAGCAGCGCTGGATCGAGCACATCGGGCCGGTTCGTCGCTGCGATCAGGATCACGCCTTCATTCGACTCGAAGCCGTCCATCTCGACCAGCAGCTGATTCAGCGTCTGCTCGCGCTCATCATGTCCGCCGCCGAGGCCTGCACCACGGTGCCGTCCCACAGCGTCGATCTCATCGATGAAGATGATGCACGGAGCGTTCTTCTTGCCCTGCTCAAACAGATCGCGAACGCGGCTTGCGCCCACGCCGACGAACATCTCCACAAAGTCCGAGCCCGAGATCGAGAAGAATGGAACGTTTGCCTCGCCGGCCACAGCCCGCGCCAGCAAGGTCTTGCCCGTTCCCGGAGGCCCGACCATCAGCACACCCTTGGGAATGCGTCCGCCCAGCCGCTGGAACTTCTGCGCCTCGCGCAGGAACTCGATGATCTCCCGCAACTCTTCCTTCGCCTCGTCCACGCCCGCGACGTCCTTGAAGGTGATCTTCTTCTGGTTCATGCTCAGCAAACGCGCGCGGTTTTTGCCAAAGCTCATCGCCTTGTTTCCGCCCGACTGCATCTGCCGCATCATGAACATGAACAGCGCCACCAGCACCAGGATCGGCGCAAAGCTCAACAGCGCGTTCCAGTACATGTTGCCCTGCTGGCTCTTGATCGTCAGGTTCACGCCGTGATCGCGCAGATCCTTATACAGGTCCGGATAATTTGCGGGAATCGTCGTATGGAAGGACTCTTTCCCGTCCTTGTACTTACCCGTGACGTCGGACCCATCCACCAAGACCTCCGAAACCTTACCGGCTTCGACGTCGTTCAGCATCTCTGTGACGCTCGTCGCCTTGTCGTGGCCCGCAGCCATGTTGGTCGCAACGAAGCGCCAGCCCACCAGCAGGCAGCCCAGCGTCAGCACCCAGATCAACAACTGTTTGACTGTTGAATTCAATCCGATTCCTCGTTTCATCTACTACTACTCTCCGTCAACCGTATCTCGACGGTTACCACCGCGAAAGCTCGCTCGTCCTTCGGAGTTTTGTTGCCCCCGAAAACCTTGGCTGCATATTTAGACGCCGTCCGTAGAAATACGGTGCAGTCTTTTGCCGCCGGTTTCGCTCACGTGATCGGGTTTCCTTCAAATTCTACTCTGGCCATGCCGCCCGCGACGGAAAATCGTCCTTCTTTCATCGAAGATCGTTCTTCGATCTACCTGCAAGCCTTTGATTCCAGCACCCCCTGCAGCTATGCCTGCCGCCAGAATCGAAGCTCTCTCGCCGAGCGCTCCACGCGCAGTCCGCCATGCAGTTCCAGCCTGCTCCCGATCCTGCCCGTGACGGCCCCGCCCATCACCCCGCCGTACCCGCCGAAGCCCGCCAGCGCCAACACCTTCGCCGTCTCCTCCGAGCTCAATCCCGACGGCTTTTCACACTCTGCATACAAGGCCCGCACCACTGCCCGCACCACGCGCCGCCGCAGCGCCGCCGGCAGCGGGCCCAGCCTGGCAATCTCCACTCCATACGACACCTCACCCACTGCCGTGCTCACCGCTCGTCCGCCCCCGCGCACCGGCTTGCCCGGCAGCAGCACCTGGGGCAGAACCCGCGCCACCTCCGCCTGCCAGAACGCCTCTTCTTCGCGCGCAATCTCCGCCGTCCGCGCCAGCAGCGCATCCACGCAAGGATTGAACCCGCGCAGCACCGGCATCAACTCATGTCGCACCCGGTTCCGCGTCAGGGTCACATCGCGATTGCTCTCATCCTCTCTCCAGCTTTGTTCGCGGCTACGTAAAAACACCTCCACCTCCGCCCGCCGAACCCCCAGCAGCGGCCGCACAACCCTTCCATTCCCCGCCTCCAGCGTCGGCGAAATCCCCCCCAACCCCTCCGTCCACGCACCCCGCAGCATCTTCATCACCACCGTCTCGGCCTGGTCGTCGAGCGTATGTGCAGTCGCCACCACATCCACCGCGCCGCTCGTCATCAATCCCCGCAGCGCCTCATAGCGCAGCTCCCGCGCCGCCTCCTCGAGCCCTTCACCCTCCGCCGCCTGCCGCGCCACCGTATCCACGCGAAACACCCGCAGCGGAACCCCCAGCCGCCCGCACAGCTCCTGCACAAACGCCTCATCGCCATCGGCCTCCGCGCCGCGCAGCCCGTGATGCACATGCGCCGCGCTCAACACGATCCCCAGCGGATCTTTATTCCCGGCGCCAACCGCATTCGCCTCCACCAGTCCCAGCAGCAGCGCCGTCGAATCCGCCCCACCACTCATCGCCACGCACACGCGCTCCCCCGCACGCAGCAGCGTCCTGTCCATCGCGAGGGTCGTCTTTACCGCCATTGCTCCCATCCTAAGCCGATCGGCAGCCTTCGGTTGCCCGTTCTCCGTCGTGATTTCTCCGCCTCTGCAGAGCGCACCTCCCCAACTGACCACCGTGAACTGACGACCAGCAACCGCCCGCCGCCAAACTAAGCCACCTCACACGCGTTATACTCAGCTTCCCATGTCTGTCTTCGTCATCATCCCCGCCGCCGGAATCGGTACCCGCATGCCCGCCACCACTGGCGGCGCGCCCAAGCAGTTTCTCTCGCTCAAGGGCCAGCCCATCCTCCTTCACTCACTGAGGGCCTTCCTCGCGGTGCCGCGTGTCACCGCCATCTACGTCGCGGTGCGCGAGTCCGAGCAGCACCGCGTCACCGCCATGCTCGCCGACTACGACCTCAGCGCCAAGGTCCACGTCGTCACCGGCGGCAACGTCCGCCAGGACTCCGTCGCCAACGCCCTCGCCGCGCTTCCGTCCACCAGTGAGGACGACATCGTCCTGGTCCACGACGCCGTCCGCCCGCTCATCGATCCCGCCACCATCAACCACGCCATCGACGCCATCGAGCGCCACGGCGCCGCCATCGTCGGCACCCCCGCCATCGACACCATCAAGCAGGTCGAGCGCACCGCCGACGGCGCCCTCATCACCGCCACCATCCCCCGCGAGCTCATCGTCCACGCCCAGACCCCCCAGGGCGCTCGCGTCCCCATCCTCCGCCGCGCCTTCGCCGAGGCCGCAGCCGACGAGTTCATCGGCACCGACGAATCCAGTCTCCTCGAGCGCGCGGGCATCCCCGTCTTCGTCGTCCAGGGCACCGCCCGCAACTTCAAGGTCACCCAACCCGGCGACCTCGAAATCGCCGAATTCTATTTGGCTGGCTAGCTCCCTCGTATTTCGCCGTTGCCTTTGCCCTTCTTTCTGTCATTCCCGAAGGGAATCTGCTTCTAAGCCCACGCACGATTTATCATCCCAACAATGAGCATGCGCATCGGCCTCGGCTTCGACTCCCACGCCTTCAAGAAGGGCGTCCCCCTCGTCATCGGTGGTTTGCATATCGACCACCCCGAGGGTCTCGCCGGCCACTCCGACGGCGATCTCCTGCTCCACGCCATCACCGACGCCCTGCTCGGAGCCGTCTCCGCTGGCGACATCGGAACCTTCTTCCCGCCCACCGATCCCAAGTGGAAGGGCGCCGATTCCACCGTATTCCTCAACACCGCGCTCGAGGAGATCGCCCTCGCCGGCTACAAGATCGTCAATCTCGACTGCGTGCTCATCATGCACCGCCCCAAGATCGTCCCCATCGCCGGCGAGATGCGCGAGCGCGTCGCCGACCTCCTGAATCTGGACATCAAGTGCGTGAGCATCAAGGGCAAGACGCCCGAAGGCCTCACCCAGGATGGAACCGCTGTCGCCCATGTCGTGGTTCTGCTGGAGTCGATCAATCTGCCCAACGAGCACAGGAAGCTCGTCCTCGAAGCCGATGTTCCCAACGAAGACGAGATCGATGCCGCCCTCGCCGCCGTCTCCAAGCCCCGCGACATTACCGCCCTCGGCCGCAAGCTCCCCACCTTCGACACCGGCGACATCACCTAGATATCCATCATCCAGATATCCGATCCCAAAATAATTCTTTGGGCCCGGCCCGCTTCTCGGCTAAAGTTGCTGCAACTTCCACGGAGACAATCTATGGCTATCGATCCCAACCAGGCAAACCACATGACCGGAGCAATCGCCGGCATGATGGGCGTTCTTGTGGTCTTCGGCTTGGCGATTTACGCCTTCACCATCTTTCTTTTCTGGCGCATCCTGGCCAAGGCAGGCTTGCCGGGACCCCTCTCCCTTCTGGTGCTGGTTCCCGGGATTGGCTGGATGATCGTCCTCTGCATCGTCGCTTTCTCCGACTGGAGGGTCATTCCAGCGCCCTTACTCTACAGCGGCCTACGGCCCTATCCTCCGCCGCCAGCCAACTTCCCACCGCCCCCGCCAACCCAGCTCTAGTTCCCAGGCGCACGGAAGCGGTGGAACGCCTCTGTTAACATGGGTCTCGAAGCCTTATGACATCCGAGACCACCTCCGCACCTGACTCCCGCCCCATCCGCGTCCGTATCGCCCCCTCGCCCACCGGCGACCCCCATGTCGGCACGGCCTACATCGGCCTGTTGAACTACATCTTCGCCAAACAGCGCGGCGGCCAGTTCGTCCTGCGCATCGAAGACACCGACCGCACCCGCTTCGTCGCCAGCTCCGAGCAGATGATCTTCGACGCCCTCAAGTGGGTCGGCCTCACCTGGGACGAAGGCCCCGACGTCGGCGGTCCCTACGGCCCCTACCGCCAGTCCGAGCGCACCGGCATCTACCGCGAGCACGCCGACATCCTGCTCGCCAACAACACCGCTTACCGCTGTTTCTGCACTGCGGAGGAGCTCGAATCCGCCCGCGAGCGCCAGAAGGCCGCCAGGCAGCCCCCGCGCTACGACGGGCACTGCCGCCGCCTCACCCCCGAGCAAGTCGCCGCTAACCTGGCCGCCAACAAGCCCCACGTCGTCCGCCTCTCCGTCCCGCTCGAAGGCTCCACCACCTTTCGCGACGAACTCCGCGGCGACATCACCTTCGACCACACCAACGTCGACGACCAGGTCCTGCTCAAGTCCGACGGCTACCCCACCTATCACCTCGCCAACGTCGTCGACGACCACCTCATGCGCATCACCGACGTCATCCGCGCCGAAGAGTGGATCAGCTCCACCCCCAAGCACGTCCTGCTCTACAACGCCTTCGGCTGGGAGCTCCCCAAGTTCTGGCACATGCCGCTCCTCCGCAACGTCGACAAATCCAAGATCTCCAAGCGCAAGAACCCCGTCTCGCTGGTCTACTACCGCGAGTCCGGCTACCTGCCCGAGGCCATGCTGAACTTCCTGGGCCTCATGGGCGGCGGCATGGCCCAGCCCACCGAAGAAGAGATAGTAAGTAAGCACTTGAACACGAAGGAAGGCGACATCTTCTCCCTCGCCGAGATGCTCGAAAAGTACGACTTCAAGCGCATCTCGCTTGGAGGTCCTGTCTTCGACTTGGTGAAACTAAAGTGGCTCAACGGCGAGTACATCCGCAAGCTCTCGCCCGACGCCTTCTTCGCCGCGCTGCGCCACACCATCCTCTCCGACGACTACATCCAGGCCATCGCGCCGCTCATCCAGGCCCGCATTGATACCCTCGGCCAATTCGGCGACATGACCGGTTTCTTCTTCTCCGACAACGTCCTTCCCCCCGAAACCGTCTGGCTCCCCAAAAAGCGCACCTTCGAAGACACCGTCGCCTTCGCCGCCGAACAGCTCGCAACGCTCGAAGCCGCCGCCTGGGACGCCGCCTCCATCGAGACCACCCTCAAAGAACTCGGCGAAGCGAAGCAGTGGTCGGTGAAAGAAAACTTCATGCTCCTCCGCGCCATCCTCACCGGGAGCACGACATCCCCACCGCTGATGGAAAGCCTGATCGTCTTCGGCAAGTCCCGCTCCCTCGACCGCCTCCGCCGCTTCCTCGAAACCCAGAAGAAGCTAGCCAACCAGCGCAAGTGACCCCTCCCCAATCCGCAGGCAGGCGCGAGCACCTGAGGGCCAACGGCCCGACATATACCAGCCTAGGCCGAAGGCCTAGGTAAACATGCACCACGAACCCAAGGGCTGAAGGCCCGACATATACTCTCTGGGGGCATCGCCCCCAGAGCCCCAGAACTCCCGCGAACCGATATATCCTCTTCCCATGCCGCAATCGCTCTCGTTCGTGCTGGTCCACCTCGTCTTCAGCACCAAAGACAGAGCCCCATTCCTCAAAGCGAACATCGCCACCGAACTCTACCCCTACCTCGCCTCGGTCGCTCGAGACAAGGACTGCGAATGCTACCGAATCGGCGGCGTCGAAGACCATGTTCATCTCGCCGTCCGTCTCTCCCGCACCACGACCGTCGCAAACCTCGTCGAACAACTAAAAACCTGTTCCTCGAAATGGCTCAAATCGAAATCTCCAATACTCAGCAGCTTCGCCTGGCAACGCGGCTACGGCGCATTTTCCGCCACCCATCTGACATGAAATCGCTGCTCCACTACATCGACACGCAAGAAGAACATCACCGCAAATACAATTTCCAGGACGAACTCCGCGCACTCCTCAAAAAGTATGGGATCGAACACGACGAACGTTACATGTGGGACTAGGAAGTCCCGCCGTACGCCGCCTCACGACTGTCCCAAAACCTTGTCAAGCCCCTCCAACCTAAAAAATCCATGCAACTCCAACAAACGCAAAGAGATAAAACCTTCCAAACCGTGGCATAGTTCCCTGTCACGCTAGCTATAATTGAGTTATAGCCCTATTTCAAAACAGTTCTCACCACGCAGCCTAAGTGAAATTTAGCCACTTAAGCCTCCTGTTTTGAATACTTTGTCTATAAAGTATCTGAATGGAATACTTTACGAGCCACCATTTTCGTAAACACTGATTCCAGAGACTTTGCAAAATCAGGGGGGGGAGGGGGGGTACCCCCCTACTCCGCAGTCACCGCGACACTCACCGGAAGCGTCTTGGGCGGAAAACAAGCAGCGTTATCGCAGGCCTGATAGCGCAGCAATCCAGTCAGCGTCGACGCACCCTTGGGCGCAACCACCCGCACACTCACGCGGAACTCGTCCCGGTAGACATCGAGCGTCTCACCCGAGCCTGCAGCTGAACCCACGCTCAGCCGGAACGCCGAGCCCTTCTGATACTCCTCGCCGGCGACCTTCACGCCGCTCGCCGAGTCCAGCTTCAGCACCGTAGGAATCAGCAGCTCATCCTTCGGCGCATGCGAGTTGATATGGAATCCTGGCTCGACCCGAAAGCGCAGCTCGACAACCTGCGGCTTACCGCCCTCGACCTCAACCGCGTCGGAGAGCAGAACAACATGCGCCTTACTCGCTGCTGCCCGCGCATCGCCGAGCTGAATCTCCTGTGCCCGCGCAGCAGAACACATCAGCGCCACAAAGAGCACGAAGCAGCAGTGAAATCCTACTTCCTGTTTCCTATTTCCTGCTTCCTGCTTCTTCACTGTCCACCCGATCCGATGGCCTTCTGGATATCGGCCTCGAGCTCATCCTTCGAGTGAGCACCAATGGTCTGGTCCACAACCTTGCCGCTCTTGTCGATGTAGTAGGTCTCGGGCAGATAGTCGCTGAGCTGATAGTCCTTCGCAATCTTGTTATCGGGCAGCAGAATCGGATACCTGACGCCAATCTCCTTCGACGCCGCAGCGATCTGCGGTGTCGCCATGCCATCGTCCTGATCGATGCCGAGCATCACCACCCCCTGCGGCTGATACTTGGCGACCAGGTCCTGAAACCACGGCATCTCCATCTTGCATGGACCACAAAAGGTCGCCCAGAAGTTCAGCACGACCGGATGTCCCTTGAAGTCGGCCAGCGAGACCTTCTTGCCCTTCAGATCGACCAGCGTAAACGCCGGCGCGACCTTGCCCAGCATCGTTGGCGCCATCGGATCCGCCGCGCTGTTCGCGGACGAATCTGCCGGTGAGAGATTGACCTGATTCTGCTGCGACTTCTGTATCGCCATCTGCCGCTCACGCAGATTATGCGTCCCGGCCATGACGATCAACGTCACACCGACAACCAACAAGACCAAAACAGCCAAGCGACGGACCACGCAAACATCCTTCGGCGCAGGTCGGGCTTGCTCCTGCGCTCTCTCTTTAGTCTATCGCCGTTGGGCGCGTCTGCTAGCATTCTCTCTGTCCAATAAGCGATGACCAAAGACCTTCAAAACCACGACGTCCACAGCCCCGCGGAACTCGTCCGCATCGAAGCCGCAGCGCTCGAGCAGCTCGCCCAACGCCTCGAAGGCCCGCAGCATGAGGTATTTGAGCGCGTCGCTGCACTGCTCGCCGCAGCCGTGCAGAACGGTCATCGCGTTGTGCTCACAGGCATCGGCAAGAGCGGCCTCATCGCCCGCAAGATCGCCGCGACGCTGCTCTCCACCGGAACGCCGTCACAATTCCTGCATCCCACCGAAGCGCTGCACGGCGATCTCGGCCTGCTCCGCCGCGGAGACGTTCTGCTCGCGCTCTCCTACTCCGGCCAGACCGAGGAGTTGCTGCGACTGCTGCCTGTTCTGCCGCATCTTGGCGTCACGCTGGTGAGCCTCACCGGCCGCGCGACCTCAACACTGGCCAAATCCAGCGCGCATGTACTCGACGTCAGCGTTGACCGCGAGGCCTGCAACCACCAGCTCGCACCCACAGCGTCGACGACCGCAATGCTTGCGCTCGGTGACGCTCTGGCCATCGACGTCAGTCGCCGCCTCGACTTCCAGCCGCGGGACTTTGCCGAACTCCATCCAGGAGGACAGCTCGGCCGCCGCCTGGCAACCGTGCAGCAGCTGATGCACACCGGCGACGATTTGCCA
>Ga0224555_1000484_pt1 | contig 60476 bp, 49 predicted proteins | sample 714S23034metaG_FD_180687 | JGI IMG/M metagenome (GOLD analysis project Ga0224555, IMG submission 180687) | Peat soil microbial communities from Stordalen Mire, Sweden - 717 S2 30-34 | ecosystem: Environmental > Terrestrial > Soil > Wetlands > Peat | place: Sweden: Norrbotten County, Stordalen... | reverse complement strand
TTCTTTCTCATGGCTGGTCTCCTTTGCACTTCGAGTGCGTTCCTCAACGGGAGCATATCGCATCCCGCCGGGAGACCGGCCTTCTCATTCCATCTAAAGCCTTTGGCTACCGATGCGTTGCGGCACGTCTGAAGCCGTGCCCTGATACAAAGCCAGCCGTGGAGTTGGAGGCACCCAATGACTTTCTGGCACCATGGACCCGGCCGCCGTCTGGTCTGGGCTTCCGTGTCGCACACCCGGCACCGGCCGGCTGACGCGGCTGAGGCAGGTCGGGGACGTCGGGGACCTGCCCCACAAGCGCATTGCGCTACATTGAAATCGATGGCGCGTTTGCTCACCTTGTTGCTGCTGGTCTGGGCCGCGATGGCGGCGGACCGCGAGACCATCATTTTCGACACCGATTCCGGCCTGTTCGGCGACGATGGCGCGTCGCTGGTGATGCTGATGCGCAGCCCGCAGCGCGTCAATATCGCGGGCATCACGGTGGTCCCGGGCAACGTCTGGCCGGAGCAGGGAAGCGAGTATATGTTCCACATCCTCGACCTGCTGAAGCGCCCGCAACCGCCGCTCTATGCCGGGGCCCAGACGCCGCTGATCCACAGCGCCGCCATGGCGCACGAGTACGGGCGCCGCTGGGGCGCGCTCGAATTCGCCGGAGCCTTCGATGACGATCCGTCGGTGGTGAAGCCAGCGCCGGGAGCCAGACTCACCGGCCGCAAGCCGCTACATGAAAACGCGGTCGATTTCATCATCTCCACCATCGAGCGACAGCCGGGTGAGGTGACTTTCCTCGAGCTCGGTCCGATGACCAACCTGGCGCTGGCGTTGCGCATGCGGCCGGACATCGAAACCAAAATCAAACGGCTGGTCTTCATGGGCGGCAATGTGCACGTGCCCGGCAACGCGTCGTCCATGGCGGAATTCAATTTCTGGTTCGATCCCGAAGCCGCGCAGATCGTGCTGCGCTCGCGCATTCCGCAAAAGGTGATGTTCGGGCTGGATATCTGCAACACGGCGCCCATCAAGAAGACCCAGTTCGACCGCATCGCCAACACACACACGCCCATCACCGACCTGTACCGGGAAGATCTCGGCAACCGCTATCCGGGCTTTTTTCAACACCCCTCGGCTACGGCCTACATGTGGGATTCGCTGGCTGCGGCTTGGCTGCTCGATCCCGGCTTCGTCACCAAATCGGAGGTCGGCTACCTGGACGTGGTCACTTCGTGGAGCAAGTTCTACGGCTCGACGGTTGCGCTGGACCGGCGCGTGGCGCCGAATGCGACGCCGGTGAACGAGATGCTGGCGCTCGATTTCGATCGCGTATTCGCGCTGTACCAGGATCTGCTGACGCGCAAAGAGTAACGCGGGAACTGACTCCATGACAAGCGCTCCGCCGCGGCGCACGCACTCATGCGTGCCGCGTCGGCACTCGTGCCGACGCCCGGCTTTTGGTGCCAGCAGGTGTCGAGAAGAGTCTCGACAGGGCATGCAGGAGTGCGCGCGCCAGGTCGTTCGCCGGAGTCGGGCGTGGTGATTTTGTGACAGGCCCTCAGCGGGCAAAATCTGCGATCAGTTTCGCCAGCACATCCGGTGACGCGCTGAGCGTCGCGGTAACATCGCTGCCGGACCGTTGGATCTGAGCGGCGCCGAGCAACCGGGCCAAGTCGGGCCGATGGACTTCGGCTTCGCCCGCCAGCGAGAGGAAGCCGCGCAGGCGCTCTTCCAACCGCTCGGCCGATTGCGCGGTCCGCCCGCGCGCGGCGAATCGCAACGTGGCCGCGCCGCCCAGGTCCAGCGCCGCACCGGCAAAATCGGCGTCTTCGAGAAGCACGTTCAGATTCGCCAGATTGCCGCTGAGGGGCAGCGCCGTTCCGCCGCGAACCGCAAGCCAGATGGCGCTATGGGCGCCGATTTCGGAACCATAGGCGATCAAACCGGGAGCGCCGGTCGATCCCGTGCGATGTTGCGCCATTGCAGACGAAATGCGGCCTGGCGAGCCGGTCACGGCCAGACCCGGCTCGATCGCGGTCACGCCCGGCGGCGGCGTCTTAAAGAGTCCACGCTCGACGATCAGCAGCTCACGCGAGTTCCAGGCGACCAATAGCTTCGAAGCGTTACTGTACTGGGCCAGCAGATCATGTGCGGAGTCACCCATGCCGGCGACGAAAGGTGAAGCGCGCAAGCGATCGAGGTCGGCGCCGGCGAGCGCCACCGTGTCGCCGGTGACGCAGGACGCCATGCCGGAATCGACCACCGGGGGCGTGCTCTGCTTGCAAGCAACGCCGGCGGCGAAGGCGAGCAGTGCGAGCGATAGCAGCAGACGTGGCGCACGCACTCGTGCGTGCAGCGTCGGCATTCGTGCCGACGCCTCTTGCCTTAGGTCGAAGAAAAGCCGAGATGACTCTCGGCTCAGCAGGCTCGACAGCCCCGGATGGTGCACGGGCGAGCTGCGCCACGGCGCTCTTGCGGGACGCGCCACGCTAGCCCGCGCCGGCGAGCTTGTTGAGGCCGTCCACGTAGGCTTTGGCGCTGGCCTCGATCACGTCGGTCGAAGCGCCGCGGCCCACGGTCCGCTTTCCCGCCATCTCCAGTTGCACGGTGACTTCGCCGATGGCTTCGGTGCCGCTGGTCACCGCGCGGATGTCGTAGCGCAGCAGCTTCACTTTCGTATTCGTGACGGCGGTGATCGATTTGTAGACCGCGTCCACCGGGCCATCGCCGATGGCAGCGCCTTCCCGCGTTTCCTCGCCGATTCGCAGCCGCACGGTGGCGGTGGGGATGGCCGACGTGCCGCTGTAAACGTGCATGTACTCGAGCTGATAAGTCTCCGCGACCGGATGCAGTTCGTCGTGCAGGATGGCGATCAGGTCCTCATCGAAAACTTCCTGCTTCTTGTCGGCCACCGCCAGAAAGCGCTGGTAGGTCTGGTCCAGCTCTTCCTTCGAAAGCTCGTATCCCAGTTTGGCCAGCCGGTCGCTCAGACCGTGCCGGCCGGTGCGCGCGGTCAGCACCACGCGGCTTTCGTCGAAGCCCACGTCCTCGGGCCGCATGATTTCGTAAGTCTCGCGGTCCTTGAGGAAGCCATCCACATGAATTCCGGAGCTGTGCGAAAACGCGTTGGCGCCGATCACGGCCTTGTTGGCGGGGACGGCCATTCCGAGCGAATCGGCCACCAGGCGGCTGGTGCGGTGGAACTCGCGGGCATCAATGTTGGTGCGTACGCCGAAGTAATCGGCGCGGGTGCGCAGGGCCATCACCACTTCCTCGATGGCGGCGTTGCCGGCGCGTTCGCCGACACCGTTGATGGTGCCTTCCACCTGGCGCGCGCCGTTGCGGATGCCCGCCAGCGCGTTCGCCACCGCGAGGCCGAGGTCGTCATGGCAGTGCACGCTGATAACGGCTTTGGCGATGTTGGGCACGTTCTCGCGGATGCCCCGAATCAGATTTCCGAATTGCTCGGGCACCGCGTAGCCGGTGGTATCCGGTATGTTGACCACCGTGGCGCCGGCATCGATCACAGCCTCGAGCATGACGAAGAGGTAGGCTGTATCGGCGCGGCCCGCGTCTTCGGCGTAAAACTGGACGTCGTTCGTGTAGCGCTTGGCCAGCTTGACCGCGTCCACGCCCAGTTGCAGAATGCGCGCCCGCTTTTCCTCCAGCGTGCGTCCGTAGCGTTCGTCGCGGAACTTACCCATGATGTGGATGTCGGAGGCGCCGATTCCGGTATGGATACGCGGACGCGCGGCTTTGTCCAGCGCCGCACCGCAGGCCTCGATATCGCTCGGGACGGCGCGCGACAGGGCGCAGACGATGGGACCCTGAATCTCCCGCGAGATCTGCCGCACGGCTTCAAAATCGTCCGGCGACGAAGCGGGGTAGCCGGCCTCGATCACGTCGACATTCAGGCGGGCAAGTTGTCGGGCCACCGTCAGCTTGTCGCGGCTGCCCAGCCGCGTGCCAGCGGCCTGTTCGCCATCCCGCAACGTGGTATCGAATACCGCCACCAGATCGGACATCGGAAACTCCTCGACCATCAAAAGAGATTAGTACCTCCGATGTTAGCAAAAGGGGCTGTTATACACGCCTGCAAGGTAGGACAGGCCATCGCCTTATGTGGCCTGTCGCAGGTGCGCGGATGACAGACGACTAAAACCGATCGTCCGTCCTACCGCCGCGGCATTCTTCCCGGCCCACTTATCCCCGCATAAGCATTTCAAATGAGCGGCGCCCGGCGCGCTTGGTTACACTTGAGTTCGCGAGTTTACCAGTGGTGCGCCTCAGTTATGCGTGCGGGGCGGTTGTGCCCCTGCTTGAAAAAACGATTTCGCAGGCGCTGCACGATGCCGCCGCGAAGTTCCCCGATCGCGACGCGCTGGTTGTGTTGCACCAGAACATACGGCTGAAGTGGCGCGAACTGGATGCGGAGGCCACCCGCGTGGCACGCGGTCTCGCTGGGCTCGGCTTGCGGCCGGGCGATCGCGCCGGTATCTGGGCCAGCAACTGCGCCGAATGGGTGCTGTTGCAGCACGCCGCCGCGCGCTCCGGCGTGGTGCTGGTCAACGTCAACCCGGCGTATCGTTCTTACGAGCTGCGCTACGTGCTGCGCAAGTCCAGAATCCGCGCCCTGTTCCTGCACGAGAAGGATGCCCGCGCCAGCTACCGCGACATCCTGGAAGAATCGCGGACGGGCGAAACCCTGGAGCTCGAACACGTCGTCTGGCTGGGCACGGATTCGTGGGAAGCCATGCTCGCCGGGGGCGCCGACTTCTCCGAGCGCACCGCCCAACCGCACGACGTGGCCAACATTCAGTACACTTCCGGCACCACCGGCTCGCCCAAGGGCGTCATGTTGACGCACCACAACCTGCTCAACAACGGGATGGGAATGGCGATGGGTCTCAATGCCACCGAGCAGGACCGCATCTGCGCGCCGGTGCCGCTCTACCATTGTTTCGGATCGGTGATCGGGTCGATGGTCTCGCTTTCGAGTGGCGCGACACTGATTCTTCCTTCGCCGCAGTTCGACGCCCGCGCCACGCTGGAGGCCGTCCACAATGAGCGCGCCACCGCGCTCTACGGCGTCCCCACCATGTTCATCGCGCAATTGACGCACCCCGAGTTCGACCGCTTCGATCTCACCAGCCTGCGCACCGGCGTGATGGCCGGCGCGCCGTGCCCCATCGAAACCATGCGCCGCGTGGTGGAGCGCATGCACGTGCCGGAGCTGACCATCGTCTACGGGCAGACCGAAACCTCGCCGGGCCTGACCATGTCGGCCGCGGACGATCCGCTGGAGCTGCGCGTCACCACGGTGGGCAAGCCGCTGCCCAACACGGAGATTCAGATTGTCGATCCGCGCTCTGGCACGCACCTTCCGATTGGCGAATCGGGCGAGCTTTGCGCGCGCGGCTACATGGTCATGAAGGGCTACGACCAGGACCAGGCGGCGACCGAAGCGGTGATCGATTCCGAAGGCTGGCTGCACACCGGCGATTTGGCCGCCATGCGCCCCGACCATTACTTCAGCTTCAAGGGGCGGGCCAAGGACACCATCATTCGCGGCGGCGAAAACATTTACCCGCGCGAAGTGGAGGAATTCCTGCACACGCACCCCGCCATCGCCGACGTCTACGTGGTGGGCCTGCCCGATGCCAAGCTGGGCGAGACGGTTCTGGCGTGGATTCAGCTCGAACCGGCCGCCACGGCTACCGAAGAAGAGATCCGCAATTTCTGCCGCGGCAAAATCGCGTATTTCAAAATCCCCCAGTTCATCCGCTTCGTCGACAGCTTCCCCATGACGGTGACCAAGAAAGTGCAGAAGTTCCTCATGCGCGAGCAGGAGATCCGCGAGCGCGGTCTGGAAGATGTAGCCCGCGAAGCCACCGCTTAGGTAGGGCACGCTTTAGCTTGCCCAAAAAACGCCAAAACACACAGGCCACAGATAAACACAGATAAACACGAATTGAAAGGGATTGTCTTATCCGCGTTCATCTGTGTTTATCAGTGGCTCCAAAATGCTTCCTCGGACTTTTTCAGCGACCTGTTTAGCTTGCCCGCAAGAATCCTTGCTAACATACCAATCGGTGGAGCGCTGGGCAGCGCCGTACCGGCCTGGCACTCTCCAAGGAGAGCCTCAATGAGCGCTGATACTTCCCGCCGCCGATTCCTCAAAGGCGCAACCGCAGCCGGCAGTCTGCTGGCGGCCAAAACCGTTTTACTCGAATCCGAGACCGCGTTCGCCGCGCCGGGGCCCACGGCGGCCGGTGACCGCGTCCGCTTCGGCATGATCGGCATCGGCATGCAAGGTTCCAACTTGCTGCGCGATTCCATCTCGCTTCCCGGCGTCGAGTGTGTCGGCGCCGCCGATCTCTGGGACGGCCGCCACACGCTCGCCCGCGAGATCACCGACAACCCCGCTCTCCCCGTTACCCGGCGCTATCAGGAGCTGCTGGCGCGCGCGGACATCGATTGCATCGTCGCCGCTGTGCCCGACCATTGGCACAAGCGCGTGGTGGTGGATGCCTGCAATGCCGGCAAGGACATCTACTGCGAGAAGCCCATGACGCACACGGCCAGCGAGGGTTTCGAGATGGTGGAAGCGGCGCACAAGAACAATCGCATCGTCCAGATAGGCTCGCAGCGCGTCAGCTCCTTGCTGTGCGCCAAGGCGCGCGAGCTGTATCGGAACGGCGCCATCGGCGAGGTGGAGATGGTGGAGCTGACCTATGGGCGCAACAGTCCCAACGGCGCGTGGCAGTATCCGCCGCCGTCGGATTTCACGCCGCAGACGATGGATTGGGACACCTGGCTGAACGACGCGCCGAAAATACCGATCGACGCAACCCGCTTCGCGCGCTGGCGCTGCTGGCGCGAATACGGCACCGGCGTGGGCGGCGATTTGATGGTCCACCTGCTCAGCGGAATGCTGTTCACGCTGGGCTGGAACGAGCCGCCGCGGGCGGCCTCGGCGCTGGGCGGCATCTTCCGCTGGAAGGATGGCCGCAACATGCCGGACTTGCACACGGTGCTGTTCGATTACCATGGTACCCCGGTATATGTCCGCCTGGGTCTGGGCACGGATACGCCGGAGCAGGCCCGGTTCCTGGGGCCGAAAGGCGTCCTGCAGGCGACCGGCGGCGAGCTGCGCTTCGCGCCGCAGAGCGGTGTCGATAATTCGCCCAGCTATTACTCCGGCGGGTTCCCGGCTAAAATGCGCGCCGATTACGTGAAACAGTGGCATGCCGAGCACGATTCGCAATTGGGGAAGGAGTTGCCGTCGGAGACCACTTATCAAGGCCGCGACTGGGATGACATCAAGCCGCACCTGTGGAATTTCTTCCAGGCCGTGAAGTCGCGCCAACCTGTCACTGAGGATGCTGTCTTCGGCAACAATGCCGCTATCGCCTGCCACATGGCCAACGAAAGCTTTTTCCGCCAGAAGCCGGTGTCCTGGGACGTCGCGACGCACAGCATCAAGAGCTAGGGGCAACAACTCCTGGTGCGGGTTATTAAGCCTGATGGGCCGAGAGCGGTCTCGGCTTTTCTTGCCGCTATTTGAAGGAAAGGCAACGCGAGCACCGGCGCGAAGCCCCGGTTCTTGCGTCTATCTCATGATCAAGTTGCCCAGAGCCTCCGCAAGATCGGTCAGGACCCTCGGCGCGCCTCCAAAGAGAATTAGGAAGATCAACCCGCAAGAGTAACCTCCAAACCCCACAAACAGGGCAACGAGCTTGATAGTCCAGTGGAGCGGAACTGGCGAGAGAACACCGGATTTCAGGACCAGCAGCGCGGCGCCCAGTTCAGCGGCCAAGAAAAGCCCCGAAGCGACGTTGGCGGCGCGGTTTAGATCATCCGATCGTTGCTGTGCCTCCGGACCTTCATACGCTATGTCGCCGCGCTCGAAGCCAAAACTAAGAGCGGCGATGAGGAACCCAGAGGCTATTACGAACAGGGCAAGCGCGAGGGCCAGAAACAGCGCCCCTCGGCTGAGCTTCCCGGAAATCACGCCTTGTTCGCTCCTTCACAAGGTGTGACGGGCGCAGGCACGGAGTATTGCAAGAGCAGCGAATTCGCGCAAATCCACCGGTTGCAGCTCGATCAACCGTTGGCAGGCGAAAGCGCCTGCCCCACTCGCCTGCGACTCCTTCGACGGCGGAGTGGGGCAGGCGCTTTCGCCTGCCAACCCTCAGGCCGGCTCGATTGTTTCACAGCTTCCAGTCCCCGCTTTGCAGCGGTCCGCCGTACTCGACAATTGCCCTGCATCACGGCGTTTTCAAAATGCGCTGAGCCTGGAGACCTTTAGCGTTTCAACTGCGTCATTATTCTTATCGGAAGCTGTTGCCTGTTTCTAACGGCAGCCGACTGACGGAAGGGGTTTGAGCTGAAAAGGATTCTGTTCGCGACCATCGGGTCTCTGGGCGATCTGCATCCGTGCCTTGCCTTGGCGCTGGAGCTCCAGCGGCGCGGTCATCGGGTGACGGTCGCCTCCACCGGGTTTTACCGGTCGAAAGTGGAAGAGTTGGGGATCGGATTCCTCCCGCTGCGTCCCGATTGGGACCCGAACGACCGGGAACTGATCCGCCAATGCGAGGACCTGAAGAGTGGGCCGGAGGTGCTCTTCCGGAAGCTGGTCCTGCCGCATCTGAGAGACACCTACGACGATCTTCTCTCTGCCGCTGCCGGCGCGGACTTGATGATTGCCGGGGAGCTGGTTTTTGCCGCGCCACTGGTTGCGGAGAAGCTCGGGTTGCGACGGGGATCGGCGATTCTTTCGCCCGCTTCATTCCTTTCGGCGCATGATCCCACGGTGCTGGTGAATGTGCCGTGGCTCATCCACGTGCGCAAAGCGGGTTGGCCAGTCTACCGGGCCGCGCTGAACATTGGCCGAATGGGAATCAGGCATTGGTGGGATCCGGTGCGGCGCTTGCGCAGGGAGCAGGGACTGCGCGTGGATTGTGACCCGCTATTTCGAGACAAGTTCTCGCCGGATTTGGTATTGGCGCTCTTTTCGTCCTGCCTGGCCCAGCCGCAACCAGATTGGCCTTCCCATACCGTGCAGCCTGGTTTTGTTTATTTCGACCGGCAGGGTCCGCAGGCGGATTCTTCTTCTCCGGAGTTGACTGCTTTTCTCGCCTCTGGACCTGCGCCGATCGTTTTCAGCCTGGGTTCCACGGCAGTGCACAATCCGGGCGATTTTTATGAAGCGAGCGTAGAGGCAACCAAACGCCTGGGTGCCCGCGCGGTGCTGCTGCTGGGATCGAATGCGGCGCCGCAGGTAGGCTCGCCGGAGATTCTGGCGTTGCCGTATGCTCCGTTCTCCCAAGTCTTTCCTCATGCAGCCGTGATCGTGCATCAGGGCGGGTCGGGAACCATCGGCCAGGCGCTGCTGGCAGGGCGACCCATGCTCATCGTCCCTTACGGTTGGGACCAGCCTGACAACGCGGCCCGCGTGGAGCGGCTAGGTGTGGGGCTGCATGTGCCGCGGAGCAAATATTCGGCCGGGACCGCAGCAGCGGCGCTGGAGCGGCTGCTGGGAGATTCGCGTTTTGCTGCGCGGGCGGCGCAGGCTAGTGCGCAAATGCAAGCGGAAGATGGACTGACCGCGGCTTGCGATGCGATTGATGCGGTTCTCGCGCACCCGTAGGGGACGGGCACCGCCCGGCCCGCGCCCGCTTCACCCTTCAGTCACACGCTACTTTCCCCACTAACTCAGTCACTTACCCACCGAAACCCTTGACACGCCCTCCATACTTGAATTGGGACTGTGGCGCTAAGCTCCGCTGCTAGTTCTTACTTCGTGGCCACGAAGCGTTGCACTCAAGTGATACTGAACTTCCGGCGCCCCTGAAAGGCATGCGGGGTCCCCTACGGGCAGGACTCCCGACGGAAGACTTTGAAATTCTGGAATTTCATAACTGCCGGCGGAATACGGATAGCTATCATTGCCGCCCGCTCGGATAACAGAGAGTAAGGAACGAATCGACCCGACATTGTCCGCCATCCAGCGGGCTCACATCGACGAAGTTTCTGCTCAATTCATGGGGTGGCCGATACGCACGGCGCTAAGTCCGCGAAGCCCGGCCACCCGCAACGCACTTATTTCTTCCCTACCCGTTCTCCAAGCCCGTGGTGTACCCTGAGGGTCCTGGCATGGCCGCGCCTCACTCGTCTATTCGACGATCGCCTGCATCACGGCGTTTTCGAAATCGCGCTGCACTTGCGCCACCTGCGTCTGGATCATGATCACAGTGACCATTTTTTCCTTCGGGTTGACCCACACCTGCGTGCCGAATGCGCCGTCCCAACCGAAGCTGCCGTTGGAAACGCGAAGGCCCGCGGCCACGTTATCCTCCACCACTTGCACGATCAAGCCGAAGCCCATCCCATGAGCGGGCCGGCCCAGCTTGCCGTTGAACATATCGCCGACGTGATTGGAAGCCATCAGCTCCACCGTGCGCGGGCCAAGCAGGCGCTTGCCGTTTAGCTCGCCGCCGTTCAAGAGCATTTGCGCGAATTGCAGGTAGTCCGCGGCGGTTGACATCAGGCCGCCGCCGCCGCCGAAGTACGTCTTGTTCGAAAAACCATCCTGGTTCGCGTCTTTCTCCAAACCGTTGGGGCTCTTCCGGTACAGGGTGACGAGGCGCGGCCGGCGGTCGTCGGGCGGATAGAAGAAGGTGTCCTTCATGCCGAGCGGCTCGAAGATGCGGGTTCGCAGGAATTCGTCATAGGTCTGGCCGGAGACGATTTCCACGATGCGGGAAAGCACTTCAGGGCCGGCCGCGCCACTGTACGCCCACTGCGTTCCGGGCTGGAAATCGAGCGGGATAGTGGCCAGCTTCGGCACGTAGCTCGCCAAGGTGTCGCCAGGCCCGTGCGGCGCCATCGTCGCCGCCAGTTTTGCGCCAAAGCCGCCGCTCACCGTACTCACCAGGCCCGATGTGTGCGTGAGCAGGTCCTGGACGGTGATCTCGCGGTTCGCCGGAACCGTGTAGAAATCGAGTGCAGCCGCCGCGCCAGGCGCCGGCGCCGCGCCTGCGGCCCGCTCGCGCGGCATCGCCACTTTCATGTCGCGGAACTCCGGAAGAAACTTTGAAACCGGATCGTTCAAGCGAATCTTGCCCTCTTCCACCAGCATCAGCACGGCCACACCGGTGATCGGCTTGGTCATCGAAGCCAGCCGGAAGATGGTGTCCTTTTCCATCGGCTTCTTCGATTCGATGTCCATCAGTCCGTGCGCCTCGAAGTGGACCACCACCCCGCGGCGCGCCACCACGGTGACGGCCCCGCAGATTTCTCCCGCGTCGACGTGGCGCTGGATCGATTCGTGGATGCGCTTCAAGCGTTCGGTCGACATGCCGGCATCCTCCGGCTTCGCGGCCGGCTGCGCCGCCGCTACCAGCGGCCATGACGAGATGACGAGAGCAAGACTTCGGAGTGAGAACATATAGTGCACCTCGGTCCATATTATCCGCATGCGGGAGTGAATGGGAGCGCGACCTTCTCGGCTGCGGAAAACGCGCCCGTAAGCGGGAGTTGGCAAGCTGAAGCATGCCCTACCCGCTAGTTGTTAACATATCGGCTTCGTGATCCCATGAACACTGTGACCGCCCTATCGACCGGCGCAGCTCCGTTTCAGCCGGAAAGCGCGCCGGACTATCTGCCAGCCGCGATCCTGCGGGAGTTGCAGCTCGGCCGGCTGCGCAGCATCGTCGAGCGGGCTTGGTCGGCCGTGCCGCTGCACCGTTCGCGCATGAAGGAGCGCGGCATCGAGCCCGGCGATTTGCAGAGTCTCGAAGACATCGCCGCCTTGCCGTTTACCACCAAGGCCGATCTGCGCGACACGTATCCCTTCGGCCTGTTTGCCAGTCCGATGCAGGATATCGTGCGCCTGCATGCGTCGAGCGGCACCACCGGCAAGCCGATCGTGGTGGCGTACACGCGCGAGGATGTGGATGTCTGGACCTCGGTGATGGTGCGCAGTTTCGCCACCTGCGGGCTGCACGCCGGCGACATCGTGCAGAATGCGTATGGCTATGGCCTTTTCACCGGCGGCCTGGGCGCGCATTATGGAGCGGAAGGTCTGGGCGCCACGGTGATCCCCATTTCGGGCGGAAACACCGATCGCCAGATCATGGTGATGCGCGATTTCGGCGTCACCGCTATCTGCTCGACGCCCAGTTACTTTCTGCACTTGGTCGAGCGCGCCGGCCAGCTTGGAGTGGATATTCGCGCACTGCCCCTGCGCGCGGGCGTCTTCGGCGCCGAACCGTGGACTGCATCCATGCGCAAGCGCATCGAGAGCGCATCCGGCATCCAGGCGTTCGACATTTACGGGCTGTCGGAAATCATCGGGCCGGGCGTGGCAGTCGAGTGTCCGCACCAGGACGGGCTGCACATCTTCGAGGATCACTTCTACCCGGAAATCGTGGACCCGGAAACCGGCCGCGCGCTGCCGGAGGGCGAAGAGGGCGAGCTGGTGCTGACCACGCTCTCGAAGCTCGCCATGCCGATGATCCGCTATCGGACGCGCGACATCACCGCGCTGATGCCGGGCGTCTGTCCCTGCGGGCGATCGCTGCGGCGGATGCGGCGGATCGGGCGCCGCAGCGACGACATGCTGATTGTGCGCGGCGTCAACGTATTCCCGTCCCAGGTGGAAGCGGCGCTGCTCGAAGTGGAAGGCACGCTGCCGCATTACCAGATCATCCTCACCTGCGAGCAAGGCCTGGATCAGATCGAGGTCCAAGTCGAGGTGACGCCGGAGATGTTCAGCGACCAGATCGGGGTGCTGGAACGGCTGAACCAGCGGATTTCGGACTCGCTCGAACACGTGCTGGGAATCCGCGCGCAGGTGACGCTGGTCGAACCTCTCACCATTCAGCGCAGCGAAGGAAAGGCCCGGCGGGTGATCGACCGGCGTACGGTGCAGCCATGAAACTTCACCAGCTTTCCGTTTTTTCCGAGAACAAGCCAGGCCACGTCGTCGCGCCGTGCCGCCTGCTGGCCCAGGAAGGTATCGATATCCGCGCGCTGTCGCTGGCCGATACCGAGCGCTTCGGCATCCTGCGCATGATCGTCTCGGACTGGCGGCGGGCCAAGGATCTGCTCGAACAATCCGGCTCGGTGGTGAAGATTACCGAGGTGCTGGCCGTCGAAGTGCCGGACCATCCCGGCGGCCTGGCCGACGTTCTCGAAGCCTTTATTGGCACCCCGATCAATATCGAGTACATGTACGCGTTTCCCTTCGTGCGCGGCGAAAAAGCGGTGCTGATTTTCCGCTTCGATCAACCCGATGCCGCGATCGAGCGCCTGCAAGAGCGCGGTTTCCAGGTGCTCTCGATCGGTGCGCTGGAAGAGAGATAGCGCGTGGCGCGGCGGGCGCTTTTGCCGGCCGGCCGATTTCGGGTGTGCGACGTGGAAGTGGGAGCTCGGCGCCTGGCTTTGTATCAGGGCACCGGCTTCAGCCGTGCCATAGCACATCGGTAGCCAAAGGCTTTAGCCGCTGGGTTTTCCTGCGGGCGCAGGGGCTGAAGCCCAGGTTTCTTGCGATCCTTCGGCACGGCTGAAGCCGTGCCCTGATACGAAGCCTCCTGAAAGAGAAGCCTTGCATACCGCTACGCTCGGATTCGAGCGAATTCATTAGTAATGGATGGTTTCACCATTCCTCGGTCGCGCGCCTGCCGATTTCTTCCTCCCTGTGCCTCGTTCGCGATATCCTAAAACTGGGATGAACGGTGGAAGAATTGTGCGGAGTTCGGGGAATGTATTCGCCGACCTCGGCTTTGCGGACGCCGGTGAACGGCAGACGAAGGTCCGCCTGGCCATGGCGATCAACGAAGTCCTGCACCGCCGCGGGTTATCGCAGGGAAAGGCAGCGGAGTTGTTGGGCATCAACCAGCCGAAAGTCTCGGCTCTTTCGAAATATCGTTTGGAAGGCTTCTCCGTGGAGCGCTTGATGCGATTGCTCACGTCCCTCAACCAGGACGTTGAGATCGTCATCCGCAACAGACCACGGGCCCGGCGGCCGGGCAGGGTTTCTGTGACCGCGGCGTGACGGGCCCGTGCCGCGCGCCTGCAGGAGCGCGGTTTCCAGGTGCTCTCGAGCGGCGCGCTGGAAGAGAGATAGCGCTGGTTTGGCAGGCGAAAGCGCCTGCCCCACCTTCGGCGGCAAAGTGGGACAGGCGCTTCCGCCTGTCAACTTTCGGCACCTTGATCTTGGTCTTCCGATTCCAGGTCGTCTTCTAGTACCCTGCTGCATACCGCCAGGCACCCTTCGCAAATGAGCGCCTCTGGCGGATTGCCGGGAGCGGGGACCAACTTCTCCACGTCTGGCCCTCTATGGCAGAATGAGCATCCCGGTGCGTTGACGGGACGGTGCCCGGAGGGCGCCGGCAGTCCAGCCAAGGCGGTTGTGCATCGCGCGACACACTGATAACAGATGTAGGCCCTGGAGTAGTCTGCGGGCGAGGATATCAGCGTCTGAAGGGACCCCTCCTCCCCGCAGAACGAACATCGCAGCTCTTTCGAAGCGCGCCGGCCACCCACAACTGAATTCTACAGCGGATGGCGCGTCCGGCGAATGGACTTCAGCGCCGCGTACACCGCCCCGCCCATGATGACGATCACCAAGCCGGGCCACGTGGTCGCCGGCCGGTATGCGAAGAGGATCAGCAGCACCACCGATCCGCCTAGAATGTACGCCGCCGGCAGCACCGGATAGCCCCACACGCGGTAAGGGCGTTCCGCATTGGGCCGCGTCCGCCGCAAACGGAACACTGCTGCGATGGTCAGGATGTAGAACAGCAGCGCCGCTGAAATCACCCAGTCGAGTAAGTTGCTGTATAGGTTCCCGTAATGCTGCGTAACTGGGTTGTAAGTGCGCGGCAGCACCAGCACGGCGGCCCAGATGCCCTGCGCCGTGAGACCCCAGGCCGGCACGTGCGCGCGGTTCAGCACGCCGGCCGGCGCGAAGAACAAGCCGTCCTTGGCCATCGCGTAATATCCGCGCGCGCCCGCCAGCACCAGGCTGTTGACGCAACCGAAGGTGGCGACCATGATGGCGGCCGCCATCAGCACCGGGCCGTAACCGGGGAAGAGTTTTTCGAGCATGGCGGTGGCGACGCGGTCGGATGGAGCGTGCTGAATTTCGGGAAAAGAGAGCACAGCCATGTACGCCAGGTTGACCAGCAGATACAGCCCGACCACTGCCGAGCACCCCAGCGCCAGCGCCAGCGGAAGATTGCGCTTGGGATTGCGCACTTCGCCCGCCACCATGGTGATGTCGTGCCAGGCATCGGCCGCGAACAGCGATCCCGATTGCGCCACCGAAATCGCCACCACCAGGCCGAAGATGCTAGCCGCCGGCACGCCCAGCGCCGGATCGAAGGCGCCGAGGCGGAACGCGTGCGTGAAATTCGTATGCACCGCGGCGGCGTTCCATCCCAGTGCCAGGCCCACCACGACCAGCGCGCCCAGCGCTAGCGTCTTGGCCGAGGTGAAAATGGTCTGGACAATTTTGCCGTATTCGAGGCCGCGCGTGTTGGTCCAGGTGAGCAGTGCGATGACGCCGATGGCCACTGCCTGCGCCGTGGAAAGCGAAAACGCGTAACCCGTCGAGATGTGGATCGGCCGGACCAGGTAGTGGTCCTCCGCCACCACCGGAAGCACGATGGAAGAAAAACGTGCGAACGCCACTGCTACCGCCGCGATGGTCCCGGTCTGGATCACGGTGAAAAAGGTCCAGCCGTAAAGAAAACCCCACAGCGGCGAAAAGGCCTCGCGCAAGTAAATGTACATGCCGCCCGCCTGCGGCATCATGGCGGCCAACTCGCCATAGGAAAGCGCCGCCGCGACCGTCAGAGCGCCGGTGAGCACCCATGCCATCAGCATCCAACCGGGGCTGCCGATGAGGCGCGACATGTCGGCCGAAACGATGAAGATCCCCGAGCCGATCATCACCGAGATCACCACGAGCGTGGAATCGAACAGGCCCAGGCCTTGCACAAATTGCTGTTCCGGCTGCTTCGCGGCGATGGGTTGGCTCATTTTTTGATCTCTTGCCGGCGCGCGCTCATTGCGTATGCCCGAGCACGACGACATCCGCGCTGGGAGAAAACGAATTCGGCGGGAACTGGAAAATCCGCGCGCGGTAAAGGCCCCACCGCGCCGCAGCCAACTGAAGCGATGTGCCCAAAACGCCCAGCCCATACACCGCGCTGCGCCGGAAGTTGATGGAGGAGGCCTCGGCGAAATAGCGCGTGGGGCAGGAGATTTCGCCGATGCGCGCTCCGATCAGCACCGCCTGCGCCAGCATCTGGTTGTCGAAAACGAAATCGTCCGAATTGCCTTCGAGCGGCAGCGCCGCCAGCAACTGGCGGCTGAAAGCGCGGAACCCGGTGTGATACTCGGAGAGCTTGGCCCCTGTCAGCAGGTTCTGCGCCGCCGTGAGAAACCGGTTAGCCACGTACTTGTAGCGCGGCATCCCCCCGCGCAGCGCGCCGCCGCCCAGGATGCGCGACCCGAGCGCCAGATCGTATACGCCATAAGCGATCATGGTGGCGATGGGCGTCACCAGCAGCGGGTTGTACTGATAATCGGGGTGCAGCATCACCACCACGTCGGCGCCGCGGTCGAGCGCGATGCGGTAGCACGTCTTCTGATTGCCGCCATAACCGCGGTTCATGGGATGGACTTCGACTGTGAGGCCCAGGCGCCGCGCCACCTCGGCGGTGGAATCGCGTGAATGATCGTCCACCAGGATACGGTCGTCCACGATCTCCGGCAGTTCCCGCACGGTGGCTTCCAACGTCATCTCGGCGTTGTAGGCCGGCAATACGACGGCGATGCGTTTTCCGTTGATCAAGATCGCGCTCCCTAGCAGTGTACCCGGTTTCGCGCGTGCGGCGCTGAAAACACCAGAACATGACCGGCCACAGATAAACACAGATAAACACGGATTGAAGGAGGCTTAGCTTATCTGTGTTTATCTGTGTTTATCTGTGTTCATCTGTGTTTATCTGTGTTTATCTGTGGCCCAAATTTCTTTTTCGGAGTTTTTCGGAGTTGTGTTGAAGCATGCCCTGCCAAGGCGCAGCCGCTACGATCCCACCACGGCGCGCGCCCGCTGAATGGCCGGGTCGCGCTCGGCTTCCACTTCATCGCCTTTTTCCACGCCGAAGGCTTGGTTGAAGATTTCCGTCTTCAGGCGGTTGGTCACGAAATCGCGTTCTTGCGACCAGTCCGTCACGCCGGGCTCGATGTTGCGCGCGGCCAGAAACACCTGGAACTGGTCCATCAATGCCGGTGTGACGGCAAAGTCCTGGCTTACTTTGTGGTCGCGCAGATACTCGGTAGCGAAAGTGGTGAACGATCCCGTGGCTTCGAGCACCGCCCGCAACCGGTTCATCGCCGGAGGCGCTACAGCGATGTCCGGCCGGATGCCGCCGCCGCCGGTCACCACGCGGCCGCCATCGGTACGGAATTCTTTCGCCTGGTTGGGCTTCGCGGTGGTGGCGGCCAGCTCGAACTGGGCCGCATCGAGCGGCTTCTGGATCGACCGCCCGCTGGGCGTGTAATAGAGCGCCGTGGTCAGCGCGAGACCAGTGCCCTGGGTCAACGGATAGACGGTTTGCACCAGACCCTTGCCGAAGCTGGGCTCGCCCAGCACGGTAGCGCGGTCGTGGTCCTGCATGGCTCCGGTGACAATCTCCGATGCGCTGGCGGTTTTGCCGTTGATCAGAATCGCCAGCTTGAAACCGTATGGCTTGGCGCTGGCGGGCACGGCTTCCGCCTTTTCCGGCATGTGCCGGCCGCGCACCGTGAGGATGGTCTGGCCGGGCCGGAGGAACAGCGACGCGGTCTCGAGCGCCGCGGTCACCAGCCCGCCGGGATTGTTGCGAAAGTCCAGCACCAGGCCGGCCAGGCGATCGCCGCCGAGCTTCTCGATGGCTTCCTTGAGCCCCTGCACGGTGTGCTCGTCAAAGCTGGAGACGCGTATATATCCTACCCCCGCGCCCAGCAAGAAAGCGCGCTCCACACTCGGGGATTCCATGTCTGCCGGGATCAGCGTGAGGTCGAGGATGTGCTTCGATCCCGGCTTGCGAACTGCCAGCCGCGCCGGCCGCTGGCGCGATTCCGACAGGAGCTCTGCCAATTGGTCCAGATCGAGCCTGGCGATCACGTAGCCGTTCACCGCCAGAATCTCATCTCCCGGCGACAGCCCAGCCTTGGCCGACGGCGTGCCCGCCAGCGTCTGCAGCACAATCACCCGTCCGGGCAGTATCGACACCACGCTGCCGAACCCCTTTTGCGTGGATGCCTCCATCTTCTTGAGCTGGTCGAACTGGCCGGGATCGAAGAACACCGAATGTGGATCGAGCACGCGCAGCAGGCCGGGAATGGCGCCCTGGTAAAAAGCCTGTTCCGAAGCTACCGGGTCGGCGGCGTTGCTCTCCAGCGATGCATACACGGAAATGAGGGACTTGATTTGCGAGTCCAGGTCGTCGGCGGCGCTGAGCGTCAAGACGGCCGCGAAGAAAGCTGCGGTGAGACGAACCATCAAGCGGGCCAGGCTGGGGTGATGTCGACCGGAACGCTTGGGACGCGATCCGGCTGCAACAGGCCCTCGGCGAATGTCTCGGCGGTTTCCAGACGCAGCCATTCCTCGCGCATCGGTATCCGGCTTGTGGGAAGGCCTGCCATCGAACTCGCCCCTATTGGTATTCTATCGCGTGAAGCGCGTGGCCTTTCGCTGCCGCTGCCGGTCGAGCGCCAGATCGATCAGCCGGTCGAGCAGCGCCGGAAACGGCAAGCCGCTGTGCTCCCACATCTTGGGGTACATACTGATGGAAGTGAAGCCGGGAATCGTGTTGATCTCGTTGATGTACAGCTTGCCGGTGGAAGCCTCCAGCAGGAAATCCACTCGCGCCATCCCTTCGCACTCCACCGCGCGGTAGCATTCCACCGCCAGCCGCCGCAGTTCGGCCGTAGTCTGCGGCGGCAAATTGGCCGGCACCTGGGCCTCGGCCAGGTCCAGGGTGTATTTGTCGTCGTAATCGTAGAATTCGCGCGAGGGCAGGATCTCGCAGGGCAGGGAAGCGGCCGGCGCCTCATTACCGAGCACGGCGCATTCCAGCTCGCGGCCCACGATGCCGCGCTCGACGATCACCTTGCGGTCGTACTCCGCCGCCAGCGCGAACGCCGCCTCCAGTTCGCGCGCGTTGTGCGCCTTGGAAATCCCCACCGACGAACCCAGGTTGGCCGGTTTCACGAAAACCGGGAAGGGCAGGGCGGCGCAGGCTTCCACCACGTTGGCGGTCCCGCGCGGCAGCGCCACAAAATCGACAACTGGCAACATCCGTTCCATACAGACACGTTTGGTCATCTCCTTGTCCATCGAAACGGCGGAGCCCAGCACCCCTGCGCCCACGTATGCGAGTCCGGCCAGCTCCAGCAGTCCCTGCATGGTGCCATCCTCGCCGAAGGTTCCGTGCAGTACCGGGAACACTACGTCGATCTCCGGCTGCGCATCCGGCTCGGGTAGCATGGGACGCGGCGACCACTTGCCTTGCTTGTCGATAAAGTATTCCAAAACCTCGTACTTGTCCCGGTCGAGACCGTCTATGATGGCGCGCGCCGAGCGCACCGACACCTCATGTTCCCCGCTACGGCCGCCGTATACGACCGCTACTCGCAGCTTCATAGGATGCGTTTTCCCATTCCCGACATGATCAGCTCCACCGCCAGATCGGCCGTGCGGTTCGATTCGTCGATCACCGGATTCACTTCCACCACTTCCATCGAGACCATCTTCCCCGAATCACAGATCATTTCCATTGCCAAATGCGCTTCCCGGTAGGTGGCGCCGCCGCGCACCGGCGTGCCGACGCCCGGCGCGTCTTTGGGGTCGACGAAATCCATATCGAGCGAAAGGTGGAAACCGTCGGTGCCGTCGGAAGCCGCACGAATCGCTTCTTCCATCACGGTGCGCAGGCCGCGTTCGTCGATGTCGCGCATGGTGAAGGCCCGCACGCCGGAATCGCGCACGTTCGAGCGCTCCTGTTGATCCACGTCGCGCAGGCCGACGATCGCCGCGTGGGCGGGGCTGACCTTGGGATGAAAGCCGAACAGGTCCACCAGCTCCGCCGGGCCGCGGCCCAGAATCGCCGCCAACGGCATTCCGTGCACATTGCCGCTGGGGCTGGAGCCGGGGGTGTTCATGTCGGCGTGCGCGTCCAGCCAGATCAGCCCGATGCTGCGCCCCTGGCGGCGAAAGTGCTGCGCCACGCCGCTCATCGTGCCCACCGCTACCGAATGGTCGCCGCCCAGCACCAGCGGCAGCCGGCCGCGCTCCAGAGCTTCGATTACCTGCGTGCCCAGCCGCTCGCACGCGGCGGCGATCTGCGCCAGGTACTTGGCATGTGCGTCGCCTTCGGCGCAGCTTTCCGCCTGCTCCACCGGGATGTTGCCCAGGTCTTCGACCTCGTATCCGAGCCCCGTCACGCGCGAGTTCAGATTGGCCACCCGCAGCGCCGAAGGGCCCATATCCACGCCGCGCCGGCCTTGTCCTAAATCGAGCGGCGCACCGATCACCGCTATGTGCGAATGTCGCATAGGAAGAATGTGTCGCCGCGAAGCTCAGAGCCTGACAGGAAATAACCATGCCGGTTCGACGTGGCGCACGCACTCATGCGTGCCGCGTCGGCACTCGTGCCGACGCTTGGCTTCCCATGGGCGAGCAGGTGTCGAGAAGAGTCTCGACACGGCACGCACGAGTGCGTGCGCCACACCGCTCGCCAGGAATTGGCATGGTAATTTCGTGACAAAGCCCTACGCTTCCTCCAGCCGCTCGAAGACTCGCATGACGGTATCCATCGGGTGGGGGACCTCCGGCTTCTCTTTCAGTTCCAGCACCAGGGGAAACTGCCCGTCCGGTTCGCGGAGCAACTCCATCGTCTCCTTCCAGTCCACGGTTCCCCCTTCGCTTTCGAACGGGAACAGGTGCTGGTCCGTCTTGCCGTCATTGTCGTGAATATGCGTGGAGCGTATGCGCGGCTTCATCAACCGGAACGCCGTCGCCACGCCTTCGTTCATGTTGGCATGGCCGGTATCGAAAACGTAGTTCAGTCCGATGTGCGTCAATTCCTGGAAGAGCAGAAGACGCTCCGCGCTCGAAAGCTCGTTGGGAATGTTCTCGAGTAATATGTCCACGCCGCGCTGGCGCGCAAACATGTTCAACTCCTCCAGCGCCGCGAAGGCCGCATCGAACTTGCGCAGGTCGAACTCTTCGCCGCCCACGCCGATGTGCTGGATCAGATAGCGGAACGGGATCACCTCGGCAATCTCCAGCGCGCGCTTGATTTCATCCACCATGTCCAGCCGCTTGCCCTTTACCGGTTCGGTAATCGTGATCACCGCGTGCGGGCCCGACCGTCCCCAGATCTCGTCGGCGTACATGGGCGAATGCAGCGAGTGCAGTTTCAACGTAGAGTCGCGAAACCAGTGGCCGAGCTCGGCGATCTGCGCCTTGTCGCGGTAGTCCAGGTGCTGCCGTGCGCAAAATATCTCCACCGCCGGGACCCCGGCCTGCTCGATGCGCTGGAGCGTTGCGCCGGTCAACCGATGATTGACAAACAAGTGCGTCGAAAGTACATGGTCCATGGTAATCGTTCAGTCCTTTCGAGCCTGATATCCTCGCGCCGCGGCTTCGCCTGCGCCGCATCAAGTAAGATTCTAGCTCGTGGCGCGGCCTGTCAAGGCTGCTGAACCGAGAGTCATCGCGGCTTTTCTTGCTTGGTTGACCACGCACAGTCTTCAGACTCGCCACCAGAAAAGGAAAGCCGAGACGACTCTCGGCTCAGCAGGCCTGACGGCCCGCGCCACGCCGCTTCCATTCGAACAGCACAATGCCGGCTGCCACCGACACGTTGAGCGACGAAATCTTCCCCGCCAGCGGAATCCGCACCAGCGCGTCGCAGTGCTTCTTCACCTGCTCGTGCAGGCCCTTGCCTTCGCCGCCCAGGACGATGACGGTAGGCAGCGAATACGCAACCTGGTCGTACGATTCCGCGCCGCGCTCGTCGAGCCCGTAGATCCAGTAGCCGCGCTCTTTCAGATCCTCGAGGGTGCGATTGATGTTGGTGACGCGCGTCACCGGCAGGTGCTCGATGGCGCCCGCCGCGGCTTTTGCCGCCACGTCGGTCAGGCTGGCCGCGCGACGTTCGGGGATGATGATGCCGCCCGCGCCCGCCGCATGCGCGGTGCGGATCACCGCGCCGAGGTTGTGCGGATCCTCCACGCCATCGAGCACCACCAGCAATTCGGCCTGCGCCACTTGTTCGAGCTCGGCATACTGACGCGCCGCGCCCATCGCGATCACGCCCTGGTGCGCCGAACTACCCGCCAGGCGGTCGAGCGCCGGCCGCGGCTCGAAGCGCACCGGCACGCCCGCGCGCCGCGCCAAGTCGATCAGTTCCTGCAAACGCGGGCCGCCCGCGCCCTGCGCCACCAGCAGCCGCTCCAGCGGATGTTTGGCGCGCAGCGCTTCGGCCACCGGATGGATTCCGCTTAAGATCGGCATCACGCTCCCGGAAGCATCTGGAGGCCGTTGTTGAACCGGTTGGTGAAGTTGGCCATCGCCGCCACCAGCGTGATCTCGACAATCTGCTCCTGCGTGAAATGCGCGAACAGTTCTTCGCGCGAGTCCGGGGCCGTCGCCGTGCGCGTCAAATCGCGTGCATAAGCAATTGCGGCGCGCTCGGCCGCGTCGAACGGCTGCTCGTCGCCGGCCTGGAGCGCCCGCAATTCATCGTCGGTGATGCCGGCCTTGCGCGAGCTCGCTGCGTGCGCGGAAGTGCAGAAGGCGCAGTGGTTGGCGTAGGAGCAGGTCAGGTACACGAACTCTTTCACGCGCTGGCTTACCGGGCCCGGGCCCATAATCGCGCCGTACAGCGGTACAAAAGTCTTCAGCACCTCCGGCCGGTTCGCCATGGCTCGGAAGAACGCGTTGGGCTTCTTCGACTTGGCCTCGAGGCTGGCCAGAAATTCATTTTGCGCGGGGTCCACGCCTTGAATTGGAATTGGCATAGCAACCAGTATAGAAGAGATAGGACAGACGATCGGTTTTTGTCGTCTGTCAAGGCGCCGCGCTGTCATCAAGGCATGACAGACCACGAAGGACGATGGTCTGTCCTACCTGCTCAGCGCGTGTGCGGCCAGCACGATCAGGATTCCCGTGAACGCGCCTACCATCTTCATCGCGGTCCAGGAGCGGAGGGTCTGCGGCACCGTCATTCCGAAGTATTGATTCACCAACCAGAAACCGGAGTCGTTGACGTGCGATGGACCCGAGCCGCCGCAGCACAGCGCCAGCACGATGATCTCCGGGCTGTAGCCGGGAATGCCCTTGACGATGGGCGCCACGATGCCGGCCGCGCTGATAATGCCGACCGTGGCCGAGCCCATCGCCACCCGCAGCACCATCGCGATCGCGAACACCACCAGCAGCGGCGACACCGACGATGTCACCAGCAGCCTTCCCGCCACCGCGCCCACGCCCGAATCCACAATCACCTGCTTGAACGCACCGCCGCCGCCCATGATGCAGAGCAGCGCGCCCATCGGCGCTAGCGATTCGGCCGCCATCTTCATCGCCCGCTCGCGCGAAACGCCGCGCCGCAGGCCGAACAGGTACAGCGACGCCAGCGCGGCAATTGTCAGCGCGGTGAACGGATGCCCCAGAAAAACCGCCACGCCGCGCATCGGCACGTTCACCATGGTGGCCAGCGCGGCGCCGAAGATCAGCCCCAGCGGCAGCAGCAGCAGCAGGATCACCATCCACACCGGCGGCGCGTTTCCCTTCTCGGTCTGGGGCGCGGCCGAGGCGATCTCCGGCACGCCCACGTTGATGCGCTTCGCGATCCATTGGCCATAGAAGATGCCCGAGACTATGGCTACCGGGATCGAGATGGCAATGCCGTAGAGAATCGTCCGGCCTATATCGGCTCCCAGCAGTTGCGCCGCGGCCGCCGGCGCCGGATGCGGTGGCACCATCGAGTGCGTGATGGTGAGCGCCGCGGCCATGGGCAGGCCATAGAAAAGCACCGACCGCTTGGTCTCGCGCGCCAGGTTCCACACCAGCGGCACCAGAATGATGAACCCGACTTCGAAGAAGATCGGCAGCCCGACCAGAAACGCGGCGACCAGCATGGCCCAGGCCGCGCGCTCGCGTCCAAATCGTTCGAGAAGCCAGTCGGCTAGCGCCACGCCGCCGCCCGAAGCCTCAAGAAAGCGGCCGATCATCGCGCCCAGCCCCACCACTACCGCGATGAACCCCAGCGAATCGCCGAAGCCCGTCTGGATGGATTTGAGCACTCTTTCCGGCGGCATACCCGTTGCGAGGCCAAGCGCCATGCTCGAAATCAGCAGCGCCAGAAACGCGTGCAGCTTGGCGCCCAGAATCAGGAACAGCAGCAGCGCGATGGAAGCCGCCGTGATCAGGACGAGGTAAGTGCCATTCGCCGGCATTGGCGCCCATTCTATCGCGAGCGGCGAGGGCCGCGCTCATACTAGAGCGCTCACGTACTTGCCGGCTCTTGAGCGCTCACGTATAATGCGAATATGGCAGTAACCGTTAAGAGAAAGAACCCCGCTGCTGTTGCGCTAGGACGGATCGGCGGCAAAAAGGGCGGTCCCGCCAGAGCCGCCAGACTCACTCCGGAACAGCGCAGCGAAAGTGCCCGGAAAGCGGTTCAGGCACGATGGTTGAGAGCCAAAGGAGGTCCTGCAGCAGCCACGTCCGGACTCGACACTTCCAAGAAGGCCCTTCACCTCTGCTTGCGGCGCATCAAGGAAGCCAAGAACGAATCCGAACTCCGTCGCTTGACCCAGGAGCTTCAGAGGATCGTGTTCCACCGACAGTACCGGAATGCCGAAAATTAGGAAGCCGCCGCCCTACTTCCTGAAACACCTCGTGGATCGCTTTCGGGAAGGCCGGATTTCGGTTGACGATTTCGATGCATTGCAGGATTGGTTGAACTCCGATCCCGAGGTACCACCTGAAAATGGTACAAGCGATTTCCAAAATTCACGCTAGTGGGTGAAGGCACAGTGCCCAAGACATTTCTCACTGCGGGCATGGTTCCCCATGGAACGGAAGTTCACTGACGAGAAATCATCGCAAACAGGGTCTGTTGCCGTCGACAACTGTTTTCGTCAGGACCTTGGCATGATGTCGTCGGTTTGGCAACCCCATCCAGGTTAGAATAGCGTCCTGTGACAGTGGTTCCCGCTCCGGTGCGCACGGCGTTGTCCCGCAAGGAATGGCGCATCCTCGCGCTGCTCGTCATTTCCGGCTTCCTGAATTACTTCGACCGCGCCAACCTTTCCGCCGGCGCCACCAACATTCAGCGCGACCTCGGCTTCACCAACTACCAGCTTGGCCTGCTGTTGTCGGCCTTTTTCTGGACTTACGCCGCGTGCCAGTTGCTGGGCCTTTCCGGCTGGCTGGTGGACCGGTTTAACGTCGGCTGGATTCTCGCCGGTGGCTTCCTTCTCTGGTCCGGAGCCACCGCCATCACCGGCGCCGCCCGCGCCTTCGCCGTCGTGTTCGCTCTGCGCCTGGTGCTCGGCGCCGGTGAATCCATCGCCTATCCATCTTACTCGCGCATTTTGGCCAACCATTATCCCGAGCATCATCGCGGCCTGGCGAACGCGTTGATCGATGCCGGCACCAAGTGCGGTCCCGCACTCGGCACTCTGCTCGGTGGCCTGCTGATCGCGCAGTACGGCTGGCGTGCGTTCTTTCTCGCTCTGGGTGGGGCCAGCCTGGTATGGTTGGCGCCCTGGTTGATTTGGATGCCGCGCGGCCGCGGCACCGCGGTTCCCGAAGAAATGCACGCTACGCGCGTGCCCACCGTCTTTTCCGTGATCCGCCGCCGGGCGGCGCTGTTCACCGCGCTCGGCCTCTTCTGCGCCAACTACTTCTGGTATTTCCTGCTCACCTGGCTGCCGCCGTATCTGGAAAAAGAGCGGCACTTTTCGAAAACCAAGATGGCGTATGTCGGCTCGCTGGCTTATCTGCTGATCGCCGTTTCCGCGGTCGTTTGCGGCCGTCTATCGGATGTCTGGATCGCGCGCGGCCACACGCCGAACCGCGTGCGCAAGACTTTCGCCGGCCTGGGCCTCACGCTTTCCACGCTGATTCTGCCAGTGGCCCTCATACACAATGAAACCGCCGCCATGGCGCTGCTCATGTTCACCTGCACGTGCTATGGCCTGTTCAGCTCCAATATCTACGCCATCACACAGACGCTGGCCGGCCCGCGCGCGGCGGGCAAGTGGACCAGCTTCCAAAACGGATTCGGCAATCTGTCCGGCGTCGCCGCGCCCTGGTTTACCGGCTGGATCGTCCAGCGAACCGGTGAGTTCTACCTGGCTTTTCTGGCAGCCTCGGCGATCGCCTTGTGCGGGGCCGCCTGCTACGTCTTCGGTGTCGGCCCCATTCGCCCGGTTGACTGGGACGCCGGCGGCAAGCGATGACTCGTTAGCTGCCGACCGCTCCCTTTGGTCGCGGCTCCGTTGCGCACTCGTGCGTGCCGCGTCGAGACTCTTCTCGACACCCGATCAAGTGTGAGACGCCCTGCGTCGGCAAGAATGCCGACGCGGCACGCACGAGTGCGTGCGCCACGTCATTTCGCGATTGCATCTTCCACCGACACCTGGTTCACTTCCAGCGTGCGGCCCAGTTCCTGGTCGAGCGCGATGCGGCCGTGCACGTAGGCGGCCGCGGCGGCCAGTTCGGCCGATTGCGCGTTGGCAAGGTCGCGGCGCGCCGACACCACCGTGGAGATGGCGGAAGTGCCGGCCACCCACTTCTTCTCCTCGCCTTGCAACAACCGCTCCAGCAGACCGCGGCTCTCCATCGCCGCTTTGTAGCGAGCGCGCGCCTGCTGGAGCGCCAGCACCTGGCTCGAGATGTTGACGGCCAGGTCGTGACGGGTGCGCTCCGCTGTCAGTTCGGCCTGCCGCTGGCTCAGCACGTCGATCGCGTGATCGGCCTGCGCCTGCGTGTTCCCAAGAGGCGCGGAGTAGGAGATTCCCGCGCTCTCATTGGGGAAATTGCGGCGAAAGGTCTGCGCCAGCGCGTTCCCCACTCCTCCCACGAAGTAGGGCGACGGAGTGGCGCCCGGGACGGCCTGCCCGGCCTGGCCGTAGTTGCTCGTGGAAGCGGAAACCCCCAGGCTCGGCAGAACGCCGTTGGCGGTGCCTTCGGCGGTGATTCCCGCCAGTTCCACCGAGAGATTCGCCAGCGCCACTTCCGGGCGCCGCCGTTCTGCGCTCGCGATCAGTTCGTGAAGACCGGGTAGGTCGTCGGTTTCCGGCACGTTCAACGGATCGATGGCGACGATTTGCGCGCCGGCAAGTTGATCGTCCGCCACCGCGCGGAAGCTCAGATAATCCTTCAGCGCATTCTGCCGCACTGCTACGCTGTTGCGGGCCACCACCAGCGCCTGTTCGGCTGCCGCGGCGGCGCTTTCGGCGTTAATCCGGTCCACCGCCGGCGCCGCGCCCACTGCGATCTGCCGCGCGGTGTCGGCCAGAAACTGCGCCGCCACGTCGCGGTTGCGCTGCTTGTACTGCAAATCGTTGGCGGCCAGCGACAGGTCCCAATAAGCGTTCAGGACGCCGCTCACCACCCCAATCAAACGCGCGCGGAAGGCTTCGTTCGCGCCGCCCACCCGCCGCCGGCTGACGCGGATGAAGCGCCCGTTCACCCGCTCGCCGAACCCGCGCAGCAGGTTTTGCGAAAGGGAAATTCCCAGGCTGGTAAACGAGGTCGGGTTGAGAACGTCGGTCGGCACCGCTTCGTTCAGATACGAGTCGCTATAACTCAAGCGCGCCGTTCCCCCCGTCAACAGGCCCTCCGACATTTGCCAGTTGTAAGAACGCGCGTTGTCCACCAGCGAATAGACTCCACTTTGGACCACCACGTATTGGGGCGAGGTCTGGTGCGAAAACGCGTCTGTGGTCGAAAGCACCGGGTCGAGCTGCGGCGTCACCGGGCCGATCTGTTGGATCAGTGCGGCGCCCGCCACTGTGGCCGACCCGGACGAGCCCGGCGATCCGCCGCCGCTCTGGCTGCCGGCCACGCCCTGCCCGCTTCCCAGAGTCACCGATTCCGAGTTGGCTCCGGTGACGCCGCGCAACGCGCCGCCCGATTCCGCGCGTTCCACCGCCCAATCCGCCATCACCAGGTTGTAGCGCGCGATCTCCAGGTCGAGGCTGCTCTCCAGCGCCAGCGCAATTGCGTCGCGCGCGGTCAGGTGAAGGTTGCCCGCTTGAATCATGTTGCGCAGCCGGCCGGTGCCCGTCAGCCGCAGTGCCGGCACGGTTACCGGCTTGTATGAGCGGACGAACGGCAGTCCCTGCGGCTTCGTTGGAGCAATCGGCAGCGGCGCCTGGGCGGCCAGCGCGCCCGCCAGAGCGAGCCATGCAACAGCCGCTCCAACCGCTCGCCAATTGTGGGGCGGACCCCCCGATCCGCGCGGGTCCCCCTGGACCCGCCTTTCGCTCAAATAATCAAGCCGTAGCGTTGCCGCGAAAGGCCGGCCTGGGGGCCGGCCGCGGACGGGGGCGTCCGCCCCGCTATTGTCGAGGCTCTGAACGCGCATCGGAGCCGGGCCCGGAAGGCACCCCGTCAGCGAGCGGTTGGCGGCGATTGAACAGGTCATGGACCTTCGTGAGATCGTTCGCATGGCGGCCCTATTTCTTCCCCGGCAGCGTGGCCGGCAAGATGGAACGCCGCTCCACCTGCCCGCTGGCCGCTTCCGCCATGCTGATATCGCTGCGCTCCAGCGTCATCCCGACCGCCTGGTCCAGCGCGATGCGCGCGTGCGTGTAATTCGCCATCGATTGCACTTGCTCGCTTTCCGCCGCCACCACGTCGCGTTGCGCCTGGATCACCAGCGCGTTAGTGGACTTGCCGAACTCGTATTTCTTTTTCTCGGCCTCCAGCGTTTCCCGCGCCAGCTTCAGCGTTTCCAGAGCGGTTTCATACCGCGAGTGCGCCTGCTCCACGCCGATCAGCGCGTTTCTCACGTCCACGCTCACCTGGGCCACGCTTTTTTCGAGCTGCAGCTCCTGCTGCCGCATCTGCAACTGGTCGGTCGCGAAATCGGCTTGCGCAGCGCGGTTGCGAAGCGGAACGGTCAGCGAAAAGCCGGCCGTGTAATTCGGGAAGTTGCGGCGGAAAATCTGCGCCAGTAAACTGCCATAGGCGCCGTAGTAGTAGGGGTCGGGCAGGTTGTCCGGGTTGCCCACATTGAGCGGGTTGGGCGCGCCCACCAGGGCGGCGTTGGTGAAGGAAGCGAACGCTTGCAGTGATGGCTTCAGCGCGCTTCGGTCTCCGCTCAGCACCAGGAGCTGGCTTTGGATGTTGATGCGATTCTGCTCCAGGTCCGGCCGCTCGTCGAGCGCCTGCTTCACCAGGTCTTTGAGCGGCGCCAGGCCTTCCTGCTCCGGCACCTGGATTGGATCGAGCGTCACGATGTGCGCATCCTCCAGCGCCGGATCTTCCATCCCGCGCCGGCTGAGCGCGTTCTTCAGCACGATTTCCTGCTGCAGCAGGTTGGTCTCGGCGATCAGCACGTCCTCCGAGCGCGCCGGAATCTCCGCCTGCGCGCGCGTCACTTCGATCGCCGCTATCGCGCCCGCCGCCAGTTCCTTCTTGTTGTCTTCGTAAAGCTGCCGCGCCGCATCGAGCGCCAGCCGCTTCAGGCGCGCGTCCTCGTTGAACGCCACCAGGTCCCAGTACAGGTTCAACACCGCCGAAACCGTGGTCGTCACCTGCTGCTTCAGTTGCAACTCGGAATAGCGCGAGTTGTTGCGCGCAATCCGTATGTAGCGGTTGTTCACCGACGCGCCGAACCCCTGCAGCAGGTTCTGCGAAATATTCAGGTTCAGGCTGCCCTGCGTCAAAGGATTCAGCAGAATTGTGGGAGTGTTGGCGGTGGCCCGCGTGCTGCCGTAGTTGAGGCTGAATGCGCCTCCACCCATGAATTGCTGGCTGTATCCGGCGTTGAAGCTTTGATAGTCCTCCACTACTGAATTGGATTGATACAGCACCAGGTTACTCTGCGGCGACGTGAGATGCCCGAAATTAGCCGAAACATTGACAATCGGGTCCGTCTGCGGGATCTGCGCGCCGATCTGTCCCGTGATGCCGCCGCCGGAGCCCACTCCTGCGCCGCTCGCCAGGCTGGTGCCGCTCACGTTGATGCCCGCCAGGCTCACCGATTGCGGTCCCGGCGCGATCGCCGTCGAAGGCGCCCGCAGCGCGCCGCCCACCCGCGCTCGCTCGATATCCTGGCGCGCCATCAGCGGGCCGTAACGCTGGATTTCAATATCGATGTTGTTCTCGAGCGCCAGCGCCACCACGTCGCGCGCGCTCAGGTACAGGCTGCCGGATCGAATCAGCCCGCTGAGGCGTCCCGAGTTGGTGAGATTCACCGCCGGCACCGCGCGCTGCTGGTATGGTCGCGTCAAGAAGCCCAACGGCCGCGGATGCGGCGGCAGAATCGCGATGTTGGACGGCTGTGCCGAAGCTGGCCACGCCCACCACGCCAGCAGCCAAGCCAGATAGCGGACGCGGAACGGACTGCGCGGAAAGAGAGTCATTCCTCATCCGTGGTGCAATCCTCGGGCCGATGGCGGAACGCGAGCACGCCAGGACTGGCGAGGGCGGTCACGCCGAGTTCTGGGTACGCCCTGGAAGTGGGGCAGGCGCTTCCGCCTGCCAACTGTTGCCGTAGCGCACTGCCGTTGGCAGGCGAAAGCGCCTGCCCCACTGTCCCGTTTCGCGACAAGGTGTTCGGTAGCGAACAGTGGATGCTGCACCGAGTGAAGCGCGGCTCGCGGTATCGTCTGGAGGACTTCCCGCCTATACTGAATGCATGTGCGGCTCAGAATGCCTCAGCCTGCCATCGATCTCAGCATTGATTGCTTTCATATCATCCGTATCGCCGCTCTTCGCGCAATCCGTGCCGCCTGTGTCGCCGTTGCCGAAGAATGCCTTCGTCGTCGAGCGCGCGGAGATACCGAACGCCGTTCACCCAGGTCGCGAGCTCGTGCTATGGATGATCTCGCCTTCGAAGCACGACCGCGGTCCGCTCTCCGAGGCTCGCCCGTATACGTGTCCGGAGATCACGCTAGGGAGTTACTATAGCGGGCCCACCAGATTGTCACTACTGGACACTGGTACGGGAAGCCGAATCAACACCGTAGAGCTGGCGAGTTCGATAGAAGGGAATGACTTTGACGTCCCTTACCGCATATTGAGCGGGGAGTTTTACCTAGTGCCCGGCCATCCGAAAGGCACCGAGGGCAAACCGGCATTGCTCGCGCTACGTGATCTGAACGGCGACGGCCTCGCGCTGGAGACGGCGTTTTCTGAGGCCCTGTCGTGTATGGGTCGGCCGACGACAATGGTCGGCTACAGCCCCAAACAGGACAAGGTCATCCAATATCGGGCCGAGCTTGAGGTAACGATGTTCGAGCCGAAAGAAGTCAGATTTACTTTCGAGCAAGCTGATCGCGTGGGCCGGCCGGAGGTTGAGACCTTCACCTGGGTCGACTATCTCCTCGTCGAGAATCCGATCGAACCTGGCCACTGGAAGTACCAGATTGACTATAGCGGACGCGGCGGCTGTCTCGACTCTTACGATATCCGGTACGATTCGCGTCAAGAGAAGTTTGTCGGTACACTATCGCACCTGTGCCAGCCCGCGAACCTGGGCCCGCCGGGCACTCTCACAGTACACGGATTTCGACAGCCGTGATTACTGCCTGTGGAACTGGTCGCCCGGCCGCCAGTCGGGCAGCTTGTCCTGGTTGGCGATATCGCTGCCGAGGATGAATCCGAACTCGGCCGCCTGGGCGTCCGAGGTGAAATCCCAGTTTTCGTGATATTCGTCGGAGGGGTGGTGATAGTGCAGCCGGTTGTACTCCTCCCACATTCGCATGCCGTAACCGGCAGGTTTGCCCTCAAACTCGGTTCCCAGGTCGATCGAAAAGGCGGGAATGCCGGCGCGCGCGAACGAGAAATGATCGGAGCGGAAGTAATGGCCTTGCCCGGGCTCCGCATCCGGCTGGATTCCGAGCTGCAGCCGCTTAGCGACGTTCTCGGCCAGCGGCAGCACGTCGGTGCGTTCCGCGCCGCCGATCGAGATCTGTTTGGCGCGGCCCCACGGCGGGACGGCGTCGAAGTTGAGATCGATGGCCGTCTTCGCGGCCGGAATTAGCGGGTGTTGCGCATAGTATTCCGAGCCTTTCAGGCCGCCTTCTTCCGCCGTCACGAAAAGAAATAGCGCCGAGCGCCGTGGCTTGGCTGGCAACGCCGCCCACGCCCGCGCCAGCTCCAGCACGATGCCGCAGCCGGTGGCGTTGTCGATGGCGCCGTTGTAAATCGAGTCGCCATTTACCGGCGTGCCGATCCCCAGGTGGTCCCAGTGCGCGCTGTAAATCACCGCTTCGTCCTTCAGCTTCGGATCGCTGCCGGCGACCAGCCCCACCACGTTGCGCGTGTTCAACTCGCGCAAGTGGGAAACCATCTTGCCGTGGATCTGTATTCCCAGGTCGATCGGCCGGAAGCTGGCCTTTTCGGATGCGGCCAACAGCTCGTCCACCGTCTTGCCCGCCAGGCCCAGCAGCCGTTCGCCGGCCTCGCGCGACAGCCAGCCGGCGCAGGAAAGCGCGCGCTCGCCGGCGGCCAGTTTCACGTAGGGCAGCTCGCGCGCCCAGGAACCGCGCACCACCTCCCAGCCGTAACCGGCGGTCGGCGTGGTGTGAATGATGAGGACGGCCCGCGCGCCGCGCCGCAGCCCTTCCTCGTATTTGTAGACCCAGCGGCCATAGTAAGTGAGCGCGGGGCCATCGAAGAATTTCGGATCGTCGGAAGTGGGTTCGTTGGTGAACAGCACCAGCACCTTGCCGGTCACGTCCACGCCTTTGAAATCGTCCCAGTTCCATTCCGGCGCCGTGATGCCGTGGCCCACGAAGACCGCGCCGGCGTCAAAGGCCGTGCTGTCGCGCTGGCTCATGTCGATGCCCACCAGGTCGTCGAGCAGCTTGAAATCGATCTTCTTGCCGCCGGCCGTCGCGGAGATCTCCGTCTCGGGTTGCGTGGCGACGCCCACCAGCGGCACCTTCTGGAAGTAGGTGCCGTCTTCGCCCGCCGGTTTGGCGCCGGCCGCCGCCAGTTGCCGCGCGATGTATTCCGTGGCCAGGTCGCCGCCCCTGGTTCCCACGCCGCGGCCTTCCAGCAAGTCGCTCGAAAGATACTTCACGTCTTCGCGAATATGTTGCGGGTTGATGGGCCCCGGCTGCGCCGCGAGCGCGCCGCCGAACCAAAACGGCAAGCTAAAGCATGCCCCACCAATCGCCAGGCCGATCGATTTCTTCATAGCTGTTATGCTATCGCACAAGCCCAAATGCCGAGGTAGGACACACGATCGGTTTTTGTCGTCTGTTGGGATGTTGCGCCTGGTGAGGCATGACAGGCCACCAAAGGCGATGGCCTGTCCTACCTGAGCGACATTTTTTCGAAACCAACCGCACTCCGCAAGGATATGTATAGTAGAGGGGTTTTCCAACCAAACCTATGCGAAGTACGTTGTTGTTCTTCTTGAGTGCGGCCCTGGCGTCGGCCGCAAGCCTGCCGGTCGCTTTTGAGCCAAACCGCGGCCAGGAGCCCGGACCGGCGGAATTCATCGTGCACACCTCCGGCGCCGCGTTGACGTTGCGCGCGGGCCGCGCCGAATGGATCTCGCGCCAGGCGCGTGTAGCCGTGGTTTTCGCTTCTGCCCGCCGCGACGTGCAGGGCCAGGGCGAAGAAGCGCTGCCCGGCGTGGTCAACTATCTCATAGGCAATCAACCCTTGGCTTGGCGCAAGAACATTCCCACTTACTCGCGCGTGCGCTACCGGCAACTGTATCCGGGCGTCGACGTGGTTTACTACGTGAACGATGGGCGTCTGGAGTATGACCTGGTGCTGGCTCGCGGCGCCGATCCAAGCCGCATCCGCCTGCGCGTGGAAGGCGCTCAGGGTTTGCGCGTGGATGATGCGGGCGACCTGGTGATCGCGACCGCGGGCGGCGAGCTCCGCCAGCACCGTCCCATCGTCTATCAGGAATCGAACGGCGAGCGCCGCCAGGTCGCCGGCCGGTACCAGTTGCGCGGAAACGAGGTGCGCTTCGCGCTGGGGCGCTATGACCGCTCCCAGCCGCTGGTCATCGACCCGGCGCTCACCTGGGCCACCTATCTGCTGCCCAGCAGTTCCGTCAATGCGCAAGCTTCGGCTGTCGGGCTCGATTCAGCCGGCAACATTTACATGGCGGGGACAGTCCTTGCCACCAGCGGTTATAACGATGGCTTCGTCGCCAAGCTGAACTCTTCCGGCACCGCGGCAGCGTACGTTACCTTGATCGGCGGTGTGGGCGGCGACAGCATCGGTTCCACCATCGCCGTTGACTCGGCGGGCAACATCTACATGGCCGGCGCCACCGATTCGGCCTCCTTCTATGCCGATACTACTTACCTGAGCTATTCCGCCGGTTACAGCGTAGACGGTTTTGTCATGAAGTTCGACAACCTCGCCCAGAACGTGTCTTTTTCCCACTATTTCGGTGGGTCGGGCTACGATGTGTTCAACGGGTTGGCGCTTGACGCGGAGGACAACGTTTACCTGGTGGGCAGCACCAATTCGCCCGATCTCCTGGTAGGTCCGGCGCTGACTACCCTTCGCGGCCCGTCCAACGCCTTCGTGGTGGGATTCACCTCGGCTGGCGTGGCGTTCTACTCAACTTACTTGGGCGGTTCCGGCAGCGATTTCGGCAACGCCATCGCGGTGGATTCCACGGGCGACGCATTCGTCACCGGGTCCACCACCTCCTCCAACTTTCCGGTGACCAGCGGGGCTTTCCAATCCACCCTCAAAGGCGGCGCGGACGCATTCGTCGCCAAGATCGGGGCGCCCGGGGGTGCGCTGATCTACTCCACCTATCTGGGAGGCAGTGGGAACGACGAGGGTAACGGAATCGCGGTTGACAAGAGCGGCGCCGTCTACATTACCGGCGACACGGCCTCCATCGATTTTCCGCTGCTCGGCGCGTATCAATCCACCTACGGCGGGGGCGCCACCGACGCCTTCGTCACCAGGCTGGCCGGCAGCGGGCAGACGCTGCTCTACTCCACCTACCTGGGAGGCAGCGGCGCCGATATCGGTAGCGCCATCGCCATCGATCCGACGGGCAACGCCTACATCACCGGCAACACCACTTCCACCAATTACCCCACTAGCGATGCATTCCAAAGCTCCAACCAGGGCACCACCAACGCCATCGTGACCGGCCTGAATGCGTCGGGCTCCGGGCTACTGTTTTCGAGCTACCTGGGCGGCAATGGAACCGCGACCCTACCCGCCGGGAGCACCAATTATGGGGATTATGGCACCGCCGTGGCGCTGAACTGCGCAGCCGGGCTGGTGGTGGCCGGAGTCACGACTTCGACCAACTTCCCAACCACCAGCGGGGCCGTCACGCCGTCTTACCCCGGCGATGCGCCGGACGCGTTCGTGGCCCAGATCGCGGCGGGCGGCGGAGTTCCCGACATCACGCCCGGCGGCATCGCGAACAACGGAGAGGCTGGACCGGTGGTGCCGGGAGCGGTGGTTAGCGTCTACGGAACAGGCCTCGCGCCTTTCACCCAAGTGTCCAGCGGGTTCCCGCTGACCACTTCGCTGGCAGGGGTGACGGTGAGCGTGAACGGCATTAATGCGCCCTTGTACTTCGCCAGCTCAGGCCAGATCAACATCCAATTGCCGTTTGAGATCGCGCCCGGCCCGGCGGCGATGACGGTTAACGATGCTTGCGGCTCCAGCGGGCAAGTGAGCTTCCAGGTGGCGCAGGCCGCGCCCTACGTTGTGCAGAGCATCACGGGACAGGCCGCCGTGCTGAACTATATTGCCGCCACCGGCGGGTATACCCTGAATGGACCCGACAACCCGGCCAAAGTAGGCAGCATTGTCAGCGTTTACTTGACCGGCGTCGGCCCCGTCACCAATCCGCCGGCCGATGGTGCGGCGGCTTCTCTGACCCAGCTATCGTACTCGACGCTGCTATCGACTGCGACCGCGACCATCAGCGGATGGTCGGCGAACGTCGGTTTCCTCGGCCTGGCTCCCGGCTGGGTGGGGCTGGACCAAGCCAACATCACGGTACCTGGCCTGAGCACCGGCTCATACGCCGTGGTACTCACAGTCGGCGGCGTGCAAAGCAACGGTCCAACCATGTACGTCACGCAATAGCCTCGTGGCGCGGGCCGTCCGGCCTGCAGAGCCGAGAGTCGTCTCGGCTTTTCTTGGTAACGGAGAGTGGCGCTCGCATCAAAAACAAAAACAAATGTCGAGATGACTCTCGACACACCAGGCAGGACTGCCCCGGATGGTGCACGGGCAAGCCGCGCCACGGTTCAAAACCGGTATCGGACTTCGAAACGCATAAACCGCGGCGGCTCGATCGCGATGGGTAATCGCGAGTTGAAGGTTGGCCCGGTCAGATCGGCCTGTTGAATCGCCAGGTCCGCGTTGGTCACATTGAGCAGATCGGCGGCAGCCGCAATTCGCCCAAACGCCAGCGGCCACTCGCGGCTGAGGCGCAGGTTCCAGTTCTGCACATGCTCCGCCCGATTGCCGCCGCCGGGACTGCCGCGCGGGGTGGTGGCCACCAGGAACGGCCCTTGCGGCAATCCGGTGACGAGCAACATGCGGGCGAACGCCAGGCCGTCGGTGTAATCGGCCACGGTCGAAATCTGCACGCCGCCCCAGCGCGTGGGCAGTCGATAGAGCGCCTCGATTTTGCCGGTAAAGGCGCGGTCGGTGAAGGCGCGGCCGGTCGAGTTGATTTGGGCGTTGGGATCGGAGAAGAGCGCGCCCACCACGCCGGGATCGTTCTCGAAGATCGCGTTGCCGGGGTTGGTGGGGCCGTACGATTTCTCCGCCACGAAGGAAGCCGACACCGTGATGCCGCGCCAGGCCGTGCGCAGTTGCGCGTTCACGCCGGAGTTGAGGGTGCGCAAGCCGGGCGGGTTGGTGAGCAGGTAGTGATCGTGGCCGAGGGTCGCTGGGTTCTGCGCATAGACGGTGAGCTGTTGGTCGTCGAAGGTGCCGGGGATGCCATCGGGACCGGGATCGAGAATGGTTACCGGCGTAAAATCTTGTGGCGTCACACCGGTGTCGATAGCGGCGATGCGGTCTTTCTCATCGCGCCGGAAAAGGTGGATGGAGGCCAGCGTGGAAAGTGGCAGCGGCATCTCCGCGCCCAGGTTCCATTCGTCCGCGTAGGGGCGGCGCAACGATGGCGAAATGGACGAGTACGGGCCGCCGAAACGCGCCAGCAGCGCGCCCTGCTCGCCCGGCTCAAACCAGCCGTCGCCATTCAGATCGTTCCATTGATACACATTCCCGCCGAGACTGTTGGGGTTGCCGTAGTCGAGATAGCGGCCAGCCAGCGGCGCATAGAGACGGAAAAACGCCCCGCGCATGACCAGGCCATGGGCGTGCGGGACCTGCCAGGCGAGGCCTGCGCGCGGTGACACGCTGTTCCACGCGATGAGATTGGATTGGGCCGCGACCTGCCGCGCGGGTGTGTAGATGCCGAAGGGGCTGGACTGCGCGGGAACGCCACCGCGGGAGAAATCGGCCATCAGCCCCAAGTCGAGCGTGAGCCGGCGCACGGGATTCATATGGTCGGTTGCCCAGACGGATGCGGACGTGATGCGCTCGCGCGAATCGAGCGGCGTGTCGAACTCGACCACCTCGGCGGGCAGGCCATCGGCCCTGATCAGGTTCAGATCGGACGGCGTGCGATAGCGGTTCTGCGGTGAGGATGTCCGCCAGCCGCCGCCAGCCATGAACTGATGATTCGCGCCCGCCCGCCTCACACTCCCAGGTTCCCACGCAGCCGCGATTTGCTGGCGCGCGCGCACCGCTAGATTGGTCAACGGCGGCTCGCCCGTCACCGCACCGCCAGCCATCTCGATGCTGCTCTGGTTGATGGGCGTCACCACGGCCGGGGCGGTATCGAGATGCGCGAACGAGTCTCCGTAGCGGATTTGTAGCGTACCGGCCGCACTGGCGGCCCAAACGTGCGTCCATCCGGCCTGGACGAAATCCAGGTGATCGGTCTCATTCAGGCCGGCCACGCCATCCGGCAACAGGAATTCGGGCGAAAGCCGCCGCGCGGCGAGAGCTTCCATCCCGGCTGGCTCGCCCCATCCGGCGAGATCGATGCGCGACCCGCTGTAGAGCGCGTCGAAACGGTCGTGAGCGCCGGCGCGAATGTGGCCGAGCGCGTTGCCGAACAGCAGGCGGCTGTTCTGGTTCGTGCCAGGCGCGGCCAGCGGCGCGGCCTGCGCGGCCCAAAGGCCAGAGCCGGAAACGAAGACGTCGGCCCAGCGGGAAAGCGGACCGCCCAGCTCGGCGTGATCGCGCGTGAACCAATCGTATTGTTCCGACTGCGTGATGGCGCCACGGCCAGCGGCCGGCGGCAGATTGTTCGAAGCCAGCGCGCCCGCGGTTCCAGCACTCGAGATGGCGGCGTGCCAGGAGTCGCCGGCCTGCGCCGGGAACAGGCCGATCTCAGCGCCGAACGCAGTCGAAGGCGTCAACCCAAACGCGCTGCGCACCACGGTCGCTGCGACTGCATCGCCATCGGGAAGAATTTGCGGGCTGCCCGGCTGGTAATCGTCACCGGCATCGAGGCCGTTGAATTGAATCGCGGTATCGGTCCAGGAAAATCCGCGTTGGGAGATGACGCCGAGGCGGTTGTCGGCGAGGCCTGTGAAATCGAGCGGCTCGGTAACAGTGCCAGGCTCGCGCGCAAACAACGCCGATCCGAGCGAAAAGCCCTCCGGATAAACGCGCGCACCAAAATCGCCGGTCCACACGCCAGGCTCGGCGGCGGTGGCGATCTCGATCCGAACTGGCGCGCCCGGCGTGACCACCACCGTGACGCGAACGGTTCCCAAGGGGGCGATATCGACCGGCGCTCCGGATTTCCGATCTCCCTCAAGCGAGATGCGGTATTGGCCGTAGGGCAACGCGAGCGCAAACCGGCCATTGCCGTCCGTGTGCTTCAGCAACCGCAGGCCCCCGCCTTCGATCACCACGCCGGCAGCAGGCACAGCGCTGCCGGCGGACGTGCGCACTGCGCCCTCGACGCGGCCGAGGGTTAGTTGCGCGCGCAGCCCTCCGCAGCCCAGCCACGCGGCCAGCAGCAGGAGGCTACTGTTGACGCAACACCACGAACCGGCTGATCGAGTACCCAAGCGCGCCACCCATGAACACGTCGGAGAGGAAATGTGCCGAAAGCGACATTCGCGAAAATCCCACCACCGCCGTCAGGCCATAAGCGACGTACGGAACCCAGCGATGCTCGTGCCCGTAACGGCGCGCTATCACGGTGGCGATGGCAGCCGCGGCGATGGTGTGGCCGGAAGGGAAACTGCCTTGGCCGCGCAGGAAGCTGCCGCCGCTTTCGAACCAAGTGTCGGAATAATTGCCGTGCGGGGCAATGGCGGCAGGCCGCATGCGCCGGTCAATGTCCTTCATCGCAGTGGTAAGGATTTCGGCGTCGACCACCGCTTCAGCCGCCAGCAGCGCCGTTTTCTTCGATTTTTCGTCCTTGCGGATCAGCCCCACCGCGTAGAACGAGAGCGGGGCCACCACCATCCCGATGGATGTGTTATTGCCCGAAACCACGCGATTGAAGCCATTGAAGGCGGTGGTGTTACGAAAGTACGCGCCTTCCTTCGGATCGAGCGCCACCAGCGCGGCTGTCGCGCCCACCACGGCAAGCGCCCCGATCAGCGCGGACCGATGCCGCAGGTGCGCCGGAAACAGCCAGATGTTTTTCTGATCGCTGAGGATGTTGCCAGGCAACTCTTTCCACGACACGTCGCGCTCGGGAGCGGCCGCTGGAGCGGTCTGGGCCGTGGAATCGCCCGCCGGCGCATCCTGCGCGCGGAGCTGCCAGGGAAGCGCCGCAGCGGCAAGCACGAGAAATACGACAGCAGCTCGGCTCATCAGAAGCCCTCCCCCCGCAACAGTGTAGCAGTTGAGGGACCGCGGAACCTGCCGGTCATAACCGCCATAGACGCAGATCCGGCGGTGCGGCGTTTCGTGAAAATGGAGACTCAGTGTGCGCGCCCATGACGCTTTTGGCGCGTTCGCCCGCGTGCGAAAATGAAGGTGTATGGGTTCCCGTTTGCTCGCAGCCTTCTTCGTGGTGTGTCTGGCGGCGTCGGCGCAGACCATGTCGGTCGAGAAGTTGCGGCAATTTCTCGAATCGAACGTCGCCATGATCCAGAAGGGCACTTCGTCCGACCGGGAGCTGGCGGCGTTTTTGGACAAAGTGAAGCTCACCGAAAAGCTGGACGAGCGCCAAATCGAGGACTTCCAGGGCCAGATGCGAATTGGCCCGAAGACGCTTTTTGCGCTGCGCAAGCTGGCGGCGGAAAGCGCGTCGCTGGCCGCCGCCGCCGCGGTTGCGCCGCCGCCCAAGCCGAAGCCCATCCCGCCGCCCACCTCCGAAGAGCAGGCCGCCATCATCGACGACGTGCGCGAGTACGCCTTGAACTACAGCAACACCCTGCCCGACTTCATCTGTACCCAGGTGACACGCCGCCTCGCCGCCCCCATGCCGGGCACCAAGTACGGCGGCCCGGCCGACGGCAGCCCACGGTGGCAGGCGATCGATACGCTGCAAATCCGCCTCAGCTACTTCGAAAAGAAGGAGCATTACGTTGTGGTGCTGATGAACAACGCCATCGTGAACCGGGATTACGAGAAAGTCGGCGGATCGAAAGAGTTCGGCGCATTCGGCAGCTTGATGCGCCAGATCTTCGAGCCCTCCACCGAAGCCCGCTTCGCGTGGGACCACTGGGGCATGCTGCGCGGCAAGCTCGTGATGGCGTTCCAGTATCACATACGGCTGGATCATTCCCAGTACCAGCTTGCGGTGGAGGATGGCAAGCTGCGCATCACCACCGCCTATCATGGGCTCTTCGAGGTGGAACCGGACACGCACGCGGTGGTGCGCATCACAGCGGACGCCGAGAACATTCCGCCGGATTTCCCGCTGAAAGAGGCCACCGACGTTCTCGATTACGACTATCAGGAACTGTCCGGCCACACCTTCCTGCTGCCGCTGAAATCGCAGGTGATTATGAAGTCGATGGAAGGCATATCCCGGCTGGAGGAGGAATTCCGCCTGTACCGCAAGTACTCGGCCGATTCCGAAATCAAGTTCGACGCCGACCCCATCCCTCCGCTGCCCGACGACAAAACCAAAGAAACCAAGAACCCCGTCGCCCCGCCCAAGCAGTGAGGTAGGGCACGCTTTAGCTTGCCCGTGATTAGGGAAAACGTCTGAAAACATGACTGGCCACGGATCAACACAGATAAACACAGATATAAGAAAACAAGATTGTCCTATCCGTGTTCATCTGTGTTCATCGGTGGCTCAAACTTGAGGCACAATCAAGCCATGAGCGGAATCCAGTTCGTCACCGATGAGAAGGGCCGCAAGGTGGCCGTGCAGATCAATCTCAAAATACATCGGGAACTGTGGGACGACATTGAGGACGTGCTGGTCTCCCGGTCGCGGCGTCACGAGAAGCGGATTCCGCTGGAAAAAGTAAAAGCGAGCCTGATCAAAGCCGGCAAGCTGTCACGCCCTGACCTAACACTGCCTTGCTGAGCCCGGAGGGCGGCAGAAAATAGCCCAAGGCGTGAGCCTTGGGAAAGGGACGAACGGTCGGAAAGCCCCGGAACGGGGCGTTAGAACATTTCACCAGCAGCATTCTTACGCCCCGTTTCCGGGGCTATGTCGAGCGACGGGCGGACCCACGGCTAATACGCCGTGGGCTACTATCTTTCGCCCTTCCGGGCTTAGCAAGAACGCCAACGGCGAAACGCTTCTGGCTCTAAACCAGCTCAAGCCGAAGTTCGCGGCCCACCGCCGCGGCTGCTTTGCGCAGTGTGCCTAACGTGACCGCATCGTACGTTGGATCGAGCAACCTATCGAGCGCCGCGCGGCTGGTGTGCATCCTCCGCGCCATCTCCGCCTTGGAGAACTGTTTTTCCTTCATGGCAGCTTCCACCTGCCGGGCGAGGACCCGCTTGATCGCAGTCGCAGTGACTTCCGCATAAGTGCCGTCCTCGCGGAGCCAGCCATCAAAGGACGATCCTATGTTTTTCTTTTTCACGTGCCCCTCCTTTTTTTCGTTTGAGCGCCATGTCGATGTCACGTCGCGGTGTCTTCTGAGTCTTCTTGATGAAGCCGTGAAGCAGAACCATGCGTCCATCTGCAACACAGAAAATGATCCGAGCAATCCGGCCGTGTGGCAAACTACTCCGGACTTCCCAGAGTTCGCGCCCGAGCGAGCGAACCAGCGGCATTCCAAGCGGCCACGAGAACTCAACGTCCTTGACGTCTTCGCCGATCACCTTCCGGTCTGCGGGTTCAAGACCCTTCAGCCACTCGCGGACCGGCTCGCGACCATTGTCAGAGCGGTAGAAGTATGCCGGCAGGCGCTTCAAACCGGGGTTCATGGTGTAGGGTACCATTTTTGGTACGTATGGGTCAAGGTCAGCCCCTCAAGAGTTGGGCGACGCGCGGCCCTTAGCGTCCGTGACAGTACCACTCCTGAGGCAGTGGACAGGGCTAAGATGTGAGGGCAGGAGGTAGCTGGATGAAATACATCACCCTCGCAGTTACGGGACCCGTCATTCGCGAGGTAAGTGCCGGAAACTCGTACCAGCGGCAGATTGCAATTCGAGACGCCTCACCGGGCCTGCTCGCCATCATCCGTGCAGCTACTGGAGGAGGTCGGGCGCTCGTTGCCGTGAATGGGGTGTTCGAGCTGTCAGTCGGCGACAGCGGTGCGATCTGGGGCGCCCACCAAGGGGCGGGGCTGCAAGCCGAGGACTTCGCGAGCCTGTTTGACCTCTTGGCGCGGCGACCCGATTTGCCGGTCACGTTCTCGTGGGCCTAGGCGCCTGCCCCCAATCCATCCCCTCATCCGCGGGTATGGAAATGTACCACAAAAGACCCTCAATCCCTCGAATATCCTAGCGTTCTTTGGCGCTATACTTTAGGTTCAGAGGGGCGGAACATGCGGAAGTACGGCAAATTCGCGGCATTGATTGTCGTCGTGATCGGGACGCTGGTGTGGCTGGCCTTTGCTGGGTCTGGGGACAGCAAAACCTACTACAAATCGATTGACGAATTGAGTCAGATGGGCGACCGCGCTTACGGCACGCGGCTGCGCGTCGGCGGCGATGTCGCCACCGGTTCCATCCAGCACGTCGGCGGCAAGGTGCTGTTCACGCTGAAGCAGGACAGCCGCACACTGCAAGTCGCTTACGCCGGTATCGATCCGCTGCCCGACACCTTCCGCGACGGCGCGCAGGCGCTGGCCGATGGCCGCATGGACCGCGACGGCACCTTCCACGCTTCCAAAATCTCCGCCAAGTGCGCGTCGAAATATGAGGCCAAACCGAACGTGCAGGCTCCGGGACAGCCCGACGTTCACAGCGGAAGGCCCAGCGTTTAGGACCTGCCATGAGGTGGTCGGTTGCATGGCGTTAACCGCTCCGTTGAAAAATCGCGCCCGCGCGGTGGGAAGAAAAGCCGAGACGACTCTCGGCTCAGCAGGCCTGACGGCCCGCGCCACGCCTATGGTCGCGGCTCCGATAGCGTTCTGAGCGGTTGGTACAGTGATTGCGTAGAGAAGACGTAGAGAGGGGTCATGGAAAATCTGGGTTCGCTAGCCATTTTGCTGGCCTTTTGCGTGGCGCTATATGCCACCGTGGCTTCCGTGGTGGGCCGCGTGCGCCGCAAACCGTTTCTGGTGGAAAGCGGACGCCGCGCGGTTTACGGCGTCTGGGCGCTGGTCACCATCGCCTCCGCCATTCTGGTTCACGCGCTGCTGACCGGCGATTTCCGCTTCGCCTACGTGGCCGAGCACAGCAACAACGCGCTGCCGCTGCTCTATAAATGGGCCGCCTGGTGGAGCGGGCAGGAAGGCTCGCTGCTGTTCTGGATGTGGCTGCTGTCCTCCTATACCGCGGTGGTGGCCTTCACCAACCGCCGCCGGCATCGCGACATGATGCCGTGGGTCCTCGCCATCCTCACCACCATCGAAATCTTCTTTCTCACGCTCAACAACTTCGTCGCCAATCCCTTTAAGCTGCTGGCCAACGAAGGTCTCATCGTCAAACCGCCGGATGGCAGCGGCCTGAGCCCCGTGCTGCAATATCCGGCCATGGCCATCCATCCGCCCATGCTGTACCTGGGTTACGTGGGTTTCGCAGTGCCGTTTGCTTTCGCCATGGGCTCGTTGATCACGCGGCAACCGGGCGATAGCTGGATCCACACCACCCGCCGCTGGACGCTGGTCACCTGGCTGTTCCAGGGCACCGGCGTGATGCTCGGCGCGGCGTGGGCTTACCACGTGCTCGGCTGGGGCGGCTACTGGGGATGGGACCCGGTGGAGAACGCTTCGCTGCTGCCCTGGCTCAGCGGCACGGCTTTTCTTCATTCGGTGATGATGCAGGAAAAGAAGGGCATGATGAAGGTGTGGAACATGGTCCTCATCTCGACCACGTTCTTCCTCTGCATTCTCGGCACCTCGATGACCCGCGGCGGCCTGGTGCAGTCCGTGCACGCCTTCGCGCAGTCTGAGATCGGCAAGTACTTCGTCACTTTCCTCGCTGTCGGCATCGCCGCCACCGCCTACCTGATCCTCGATCGGCTGGATTACCTGAAGAGCGAATCGCAACTGGAATCGGTGATCTCGCGCGAATCCAGCTTCCTGTTCAACAACCTGATTCTGCTGGCGAGTTGCTTCGCGGTGCTGTGGGGCACGCTGTTTCCGAAAATCTCCGAGTGGATCTCCGGCGACCAGATCTCGCTCGATGCCGATTGGTACAACCGCCTGATGGTCCCCATCGGCCTGTTCCTGCTGTTCCTCACCGGCGTCGGTCCACTGTTTGCCTGGCGGCGCACTTCGCTCGATCGCCTGCGCCGCAATTTCCAGTGGCCCGGCATCGCCTCGCTGGTGCTGGTCGTGGTGCTCTTCGCCGCCGGAATCCACAAGCCCTATCCGCTGATTTCGTTCGGCTTCTGCCTGTTCGTGGCGCTCACCGTAATCGTCGAGTTTTACAAGGGCGCCAGTTCCATCGCCGGCCGGACCGGCATGAACCTGCTGCGCGCCACCATCGAATTGACCCATCGCAACACGCGCCGCTATGGCGGCTACCTGGTGCACATGGGCGTAGTGCTGATCTTCATCGGCTTCACCGGCCACGCGTTTAATCAGAGCGAGGTCAAGGAAATGAGCCAGGGCGACACCATGCGTATCGGCCGGTATGAGCTGCGCATGGCCAGCCTCGAGCAGGGAGAGAACCCCAATTACCTGTGGTATCGCGGCACCTTCCAGATTTCCAAGGACGGTCAGCCGCTGGGCACGTTGCAGCCCGAAAAGCGCCTGTTCAAAGCCAGCAAGGAAAGCACATCCGAAGTCGCCATCCGCATGCGCCCCAATGAGGACCTGTATGTCAATTTCGGTGGCATGTCCGACGATAACCAGCGCGCCGTGATTCAGGCCTTCGTCAACCCTCTGGTAACCTGGGTCTGGGTGGGCGGCCTGGTGCTGATCGGCGGGACGCTGATCTGCCTGGTCCCTAGTAAGATCAAAATGCAATACGCGCGTACCCAGGTAGTGGGCATCGCCAAACAACATGTGGACTTGCCAGCAAAGCAGTAAGCACGTCAAAGCCGCCGTGGCGCGGGCAGTCCTGCCTGCTGTGTCGAGAGTCATCTCGACATTTCTTCATGCCAGCCATCGGAGCCACAGATGAACACCGATAAACACAGATCAGATTCTCGTTTTCTGTTTTGTTCCATCCGTGTTTATCCGTGTTCATCCGTGGCTAAGTTTCTGGTTTTGGTGCTAGCCTTCGCCGGCCTCGCTCTGGCCCAGACGGCCTCCGAGAAACCCAACACCGATGTGCGGCGCGTCGGCCAGCGCCTAGCCTGCAAGTGCGGCTGCAAAGATTCGGTGGCCACCTGCGCCATGCTCGAATGCGGCTTTTCCAAGCCCGCCAAGGAGCGCATCGCCCGCATGCAGGCAGCCGGCTTTTCCGACCAGCAGATCATCGATGCCTTCGTCCGCGATTACGGCCCCGGCATTTATCTCGCGCAGCCCAGCGCGTTCGGTTGGACGGTGCCCTATGTCGCAGCCGCCCTGGGCCTGATAGGAATTTGGCTTTTCCTCAAGAAGTATCGAAAACCGAAACCATTACTTGAGCTCGGCCCCGTGGCCATCGACGACCCGGCGCTCGACAAGTATAAGGACCAGATCGAGAAGGATCTGGCCAATCTGGAGTAGAATTCTGGAGTGATCATTCCAATTGCTTCCGTGCTGGCGGTCGCCATCATCGCGTTCATCCTGGTTGTCAGACCCAAGGACTTGCCGCCGCCGGAGCCGGAAGATCCCTTCGCGCATCTGGACGAACGCAAAGCCGCCATCTACGAAAACCTGCGCGATTTGCAGTTCGAATACCGGGTGGGCAAACTTTCGGAAACCGATTACCAGAAAACCAAGCAGGATCTGCAGCGCGAGCTGGCCGCCGTGCTGGCCGAAGTCGACCGCGTGCGCGCTGAATTGGCCAGCCCCGTTTCGACTCCGAAGGCACCTCCAGCGACACCCGCCAAACCAAAGCCAACTGGCTTAGTATGTCCATCCTGCGGAGCTAAATTCGAGAAACAGTTGAAGTTCTGCGGCGAATGCGGCAAGCCGATGAAAGCGGCTAAAGCATGAGTCCACAATTGCGGCTGCTCCCGTGGCGCACGCACTCGTGCGTGCCGCGTCGAGACTCTTCTCGACGCGTCTTCGCCCGGCAGTCCCCTGCGTCGGCAGGAGTGCCGACGCGGCACGCACGAGTGCGTGCGCCACGTTTGGCGTGGGCTTTCCTTGTGCTGCTCGCCCTCCCGCTTTCCGCCGCTGTCACCGGCACGGTCATCAACCGCACCACCGGCGCCCCCCAGGCCGCAGCTACAGTTACGCTCTACAAGTTCGGCCAGGGCGGCATGGAACCAGTCACGGAAACCAAAACCGGCGCCCAAGGCCAATTCACCATCAACCAGAATCCGGCCGGCCCCGGCCCGGCCATGCTGCGGGTGGAAATCGACAACGTCACTTACAATCACATGTTGCCGCCCGGCACGCCCACCACCGGCATCACGCTCGACGTATTCAACGCTACCCGGCAACCGCAGGGCGTGAAAATCTCCAAGCACATGCTCCTGTTCCAGCCATCGTCCGGCGGTCCGATGACGGTCAATGAGACGTTCTTGGTCGACAACTCCGGCAAGTCCACTTGGGTCGATCCCGTGAACGGCACGCTGCGTTTTTATCTGCCTGCCGCTGCGCAGGGGAAAGTCGAGGCCACGGCTGCCGCGCCCGATGGGCTGGCCGTTCCCATTCCAACCGGCGAGACTGCTAAGCCTCAGGTGTGGGCCGCCAAGTTCGAGATCAAGCCCGGCGAAACCCGCTTCGATCTCAACTACTCCGTGCCTTACACCGCCGGCACAGCCTACGCCGGAAAGATCGCGAGCCCGGATGAGAACACCTACCTGGTCGCGCCCGAAGGGGTGACTCTCGAAGGCGCCGGCCTGCAGGATCTGGGTGAGGAACCCCGCACGCACGCGCACATATTCGGGCTAGCCGCCAACGCCTATCGCATTAAGCTGACCGGCGCCGTGGCGGCATCCGCTGCCGCCGCCGAGCCCGCCGCCGATTCCGCCGCGGACAGCCAGGATTCCGGTTCGCGGATCGAAGTCATCCCGCCGCGCGTTAACGGCAAGGCCAAGCTGATCGTCGGGCTGGCGCTGGCGATTCTGGGGCTGGGCTTCGCGCTCCTCTACCGCGCCCAGGCGCCCGCCGCCAAGGAGAGCGATGAACGCGGTCGCGGTTGATGGCGTCTGGAAGTTCTACGGCGACTACCCCGCGTTGCGCGACGTCAAGCTGGAAGCGGCGGCGGGAACCTGCCTGGCGCTGATTGGCCGCAACGGGGCGGGCAAGACCACGCTGCTGCGCATCCTCGGCGGCTTCTCGCGCCCCGGCCGCGGCTCCGTGCGCATCTGCGGCGCCGCGCCGCGCGATACCGCTACGCGCCGCCGCATCGGCTTCATCGGCCACGGCATTTCGGTCTACGACGAGCTGTCGGCGATCGAGAACCTCACCCTCTTCGCCCGCCTCTACGGCTTGCGGGAGCCCCGCAAGGCCGCCACCGAGTGGCTGGAGCGCACCGGTCTCGACCGCGTAGCCGGCGGCCTGGTGCGCGAGTTCTCCCGCGGCATGCGCCAGCGGCTGGCCGTGGCGCGCGCTTTTCTCCACGATCCATCCGTGTTGCTGCTCGACGAGCCTTTCACCGCTCTTGATGACCGCGCTATCGCCGTGCTGCAACGGCTGCTCCGCGAAGGGCTCGCGGAAGGCAAGACCATCGTCATGTCCACTCATCAGTTGCGGGAAGCGCTCGAGTTGGCGACCGACGTGGCCCTGCTCAATCGCGGCAAAGTCGCTTTTTCCGGCCCGCGCACGCCGGAAATGGTGGCCGATCCCGGCTTCCTCTATGCGAGGTACGGCGAGGGCTGATGGACTTCTTCCGCCAGGTGATGGTGATCGCGGCCAAGGATCTGCGCGCCGAGCTGCGCACCAAGGAGGCCATCAACGGCTCGTTGGCCTTCGCCCTGGTCATCCTGCTGCTGTTTGCGTTCGCCTTCGATCCCACCGGCGATACCACCCGCGAGATCTCCGGCGGCCTGTTGTGGATCGTCTTCGCCTTCGCCGGAACGCTGATCCTCAATCGCAGCTTCGCCCGCGAGCTGCCTAACGATTGTCTGGATGCTCTCATTGCCGCGCCCATCTCCGGCGCCGCGCTGTTCCTCGGCAAAGCCATCGCCAACTATTGTTTGCTGCTCGCCGTGGAGCTCGTCTCGCTGCCCGTGTTCGGCATCTTCTACAACGTCCGCTGGACTCAGCGCTTCCCCGAATTGATGCTGGTGCTGCTGCTCGGCACCTGGGCGCTCACCGTGCTCGGCACCATGACCAGCGCGCTCACCGTCAACATCCGTTTGCGCGAAGTCATGCTGCCCTTGCTCACTTATCCAATTCTGGTTCCGGCGCTGATGGGTGCCATGCGTCTGACCATGGAGCTCATTGCCGGCACGCCCATCAACTCGGAAAATGTGATGTGGCTCAAAATGCTGATCGGCTTCGACGTAATCTATACCGCAGTATCATTGGTGCTGGTGGAAACGATACTGGTAGGCTGAGACATTGTGAGGCAGGTCCCCGACCTGCCAACGCCGGGCGCAAGCCCGGCCCGTGCCAGCCGCTATACTGCCATTTGGAGCAGGCGAATATGAACGAGAAATCCGGTTGGGGAGATTACATCCTTTACCTCCTGGGCGCCGTGGTGATCATTATCCTGGTGCGCGACATCTACGTGATTGCCCGCCTGCCGCAGGAAGCACAGCAGGGCGCGATCTTCAAAATCATCTTCTTCCACGTTCCGGTAGCCATCACCGCCATGATCGCGGCTGCGGTGGCGCTGGTAGCCAGCGTGCTCTTTCTCATCACCAGGAATTTTCGCTACGACGCGCTGGCGGTCGCGGTCACCGAAGTGGGCCTCGCCTTTCTCGCCGCCAACCTGATCACCGGTTCCATCTGGGGCCGCATCATCTGGGGCCAATGGTGGGCCTGGGACGCGCGCCTGACCTCGGCGCTGGTGTGCTGGATTCTCTACGCCGCTTACCTGATGCTACGCCGCGCCGTCGAAGAACCTACCCAACGCGCCACCTTCGCCGCCGTCTGGTCCATCTTCTCTTTCATCGATGTGCCGATCGTGATCTTTTCCATCAAATGGTGGCGCACCCAGCACCCGCAGCCGGTTTTCTGGGGCGGCGGCAGCTTTCCGCCCGATTGGAAGGCGGTCTTTCTATGGAATATGCTGGCCATGGTGCTGCTCGCGATTGTGATGACCGTGGTCCGCGTGCGGCAGGAAAATGCCCAACGCGAACTCGATTCGCTGCGCCGCACCGCGCACGCTATGTGAGGAACCTATGCACCTACAATCCATTCCCTTGCTGTTTGCGCAAATCGCCACGCCGGACGACATCGTCCGCGAGGCCGCGCGCCTCCAGCGCAACTACGAATTCCTGAGCTACGGCCTCACCGTCGCCTGGGCCATCCTGGTGATTTACGTGTTGTTCATGGTGAGCCGCGGCCGCAAGTTGAAGCGCGAGATCGCCAGCCTGAAAGCCATGCTCGAAGACCGCCGGTAGGGCATGCTTTAGCTTGCCCACTTGACGCTTGACCGCGACGTAGTCATCGATGAGTCCCGTGGAAACCGTTCTCGAGTTCGTCAGACGCATCAATCAGCGTGACGCCGACAAGCTGGCCGAATTGATGACGGAAGATCACGTGTTCATCGACTCGCTGGGCCAGACCGTGCGCGGCCGCGAAAAGATGCGCGATGGCCTGTGTATGACATCATGGCGAAATCCAAGAACGCGCCACCACGATGACGGAGCCCATGACCAAACGCCAGCCTATCGACACCGCCGTAACCTTCGAAACCGTCCGCAAAATCGCGCTTGCCCTGGATGACGTCGAGGAAAGCACTTCCTACGGTACGCCTGCGTTCAAGGTGCGCGGTGCGCTGGTCGCGCGGCTCCATCAGGACGGCTGTTCTCTGGTGGTTCGGATGGGTTTTGAAGAACGCGCGGAGCTGATGGCAGCCGATCCCGAGACCTACTACATCACCGATCACTATCTCAATTACCCGTGGGTGCTGGTTCGCCTGTCGCGCGCTCATCCCGATGCGCTGCGCGATCTCCTCGGCGGAGCGCGGCGGTTGGCTGCGGCGGAAAAGCCGCGCAAGCCGGGCCGCCGGCGCAATAAATAAGCCTGAATTCCAAAGTTGGGCGCCTTGTATCAGGGCACGGCTTGAGCCATGGTGCCGGCAACGCACATTCTGAGGGCTTTAGCTCCTGCCTGCTGCCCAGGGGCTAAAGCCCATCACTATCATCCCGTTCCGGCACGGCTGAAGCCGTGCCCTGATACAAGGCCTGTTTTTTCTTGATCCTCCGCTGTGGAAATGCAACTTCGCCGAAGTTGACTTCGGAATCCAGGATAAGGCGCGAGCGCTGGCCCGGCCCTACTTTCTTGCGAAATGAATCGGCTTTACGGGGACCGGGGCATCCAGGATTCTCAGCTCAGCCTGTCCGTCGCCGGCGAGCTTCATTTCGAACTTGAGGACGTCGTCGCCGTCCTTTTCCTCGAAGTTCAGCGTTTCGCCATGAAGTTTCGCATTGAGAATCGGCGAAGGCGAGTCCGGCTGGTCGGTGGACTCTGGCTCCTGCAGGTCCCCGTTCGCGTCGACATTGATGTTGCAGGCGGCCGTTTCCCCGGAAATCTGGTCACCGGCCTTCAACCGGATGGTGCAAATTACCTTGTCCTTGAACTTCGCCTCCCATGTGCCCGCAAACTTCTTTTGGGCTTCGGCGTCTTGGCACGTCAGAGGCAGACAGGCCAGCAAGAGCACCGGGGCAAACAGGAATCTGCGCACGGCGCTGATCGTTGCAAATCCATGGCCGTTTGCAGAATCCGACACAGTGGCGGGTTTGTTGCCGAGGACCCGTGCGGGTCAGTCACCAGGTGTGAGCGTCGAGACCATCAACCGGCCGCTCGGGAGGCAGGGTCCATAGCCTTAGTTAACAAAATTCTGCTGACTATTAACCAAATTCAGCTTGATCTCGCTATCGTATTCCACCATCCTTAGAAAGGGTCAGGTTGACGCGGCGTTTGGGACTTCCCGTGTGGGGATCATTGGCTCGTCCGTGTTCGGGTTGTTGCGTCCTGTGTCGGCTTCGGCTCATTCGTTCGCGCTAAGAATCGCTCCGTGGCGGACGCGCCTGATCAAGGCTTGCGTCCGCCATTCCTATTTTGCCCCAAAGCAATAGCCGCCCATCATTGCTAACGTTCGGCTACTTCCTTTCACTGTTTCGCGCTCGCCTCAGCTTTCACCAGGTGGCTGTGGTAGCGGCTATAGCCGAAGTAGATCGCCAGTCCGATCGCCAGCCAGACTACCAGCCGGTACCACGTCAGGACATCCAGCGAGACCATCATCGCGAAGCACACCAGGATGGCCAGGATCGGCACCAGCGGCACCAGCGGCGTCCGGTAGGGCCGCGGCAAATCCGGATGGGTCCGCCGCATCACCATCACCGCGATCGACACGATCACGAATGCCAGCAGCGTGCCGATGCTGGTCATGTTGCCCAGGCTCGAAATCGGCAGGAAGCCCGAGAAGAGGCTCACGAACACCATGAAGATCAGGTTGCACCGCCAGGGCGTCCGCCACTTGGGGTGAACGTCGGAGAAGATGGCCGGCAGCAGGCCGTCGCGCGACATCGAGTAGAACACTCGAGATTGCCCCAGCAGCATCACCAGAATCACCGAGGTGAATCCGGCGACGATGCCGACGTTGATGGCGATTTGCAGCCAGGCGTTCGGGAACAGCTTGATCACCGTCTCCACCGGCGCCGCGTCGCCACGGAACGTGCGGTAGCTCACCATGCCGGTGAGCACGTGCGCGAACAACACATAAAGGATGGTGCAGATGATCAGTGACCCGATGATGCCGATCGGCATATCTCGCTTCGGTTTCTTGGCCTCCTGCGCGGCCGTCGATACCGCGTCGAAGCCGATGTAGGCGAAGAAAATCACCGCCGCCGCCCGCATCACCCCGCTGAACCCGAATTCGCCGAACTTGCCCGTGTTCGGCGGAATGAAGGGAGTGTAATTCTCCGGCTTGATGTAGGAGAAGCCGATTGCGATCACGATGATCACGATGGTCACCTTGATGATCACGATCACCGCGTTCACCCGCGCCGATTCGGAAATGCCGATCATCAGCAAAATGGAAATCCCGAAGATCACGAAGATCGCGGGGAGGTTAATCCACCCGGCCGGTATGTCCCATGGGCAGTGAGTCAGGTTCGAGGGCAGATCGATGCTGAACCGGTGCAGCAGCCGGACCACGTAACTCGACCAGCTCACCGAAACCGTGGCCGCGCCCACCGCGTATTCGAGCACCAGGTCCCAGCCGATGATCCACGCCAGCAGCTCGCCCATGGTCGCGTATGCATAGGTGTAGGCGCTGCCGGCGATGGGAATCATGGTGGCGAATTCGCTGTAGCACATGCCGGCGAAAGCGCAGCCGACCGCCGCCACCACGAAGGAGAGCACCACCGCCGGACCGGCGTTATCCGCCGCCACGATGCCGGTCAGCGAAAACAGTCCCGCACCGATGATGGCGCCGATGCCCAGCGCCACCAGGTTGACCGGGCCCAGCGTTCGCTTCAAATGGTGGGTGGTATCCTCCGATTCGGCCAGAATCACTTCCACCGATTTCGTTCGAAACAGGCTCATAGGTTGGTTTCCTTTGCCAAAAAGGCTGAGTATACAGTGTTGCGCGGCCCGGGCGCTACTGGGCGCTCACGCCTGCAATGCCGCGCCATTCCTCGATTCGTTGCCGCACGTCCGCGGCGGCTGCGCCCGTTGGCAGCAAATCGGCGATTACCGCTACCGCATCGGCGCCAGCATCGAAGACGGCCCGCGCGTTTTCACGGGTAATGCCGCCGATCCCGACCAGCGGTTTCTCGACCAGCGCGCGGCAGCGCCGCAACTCGTCGATGCCGACGGCAGGGTCGGGATTCTGCTTGGAGGTAGTGCCGAAAATGGGGCCAAGCGCTATGTAATCCACTGGCTCCGCCGCAGCGTCGCGCAACTGCGCCGCGTTGTGCGTCGAGTAACCGATCACGGCTTCGTCGCCCAGCAGCGCGCGCGCGTCGGTGGGCGCGAGATCGTCCTGCCCCACGTGCAGCCCCGCGCCGAGCAGCTTGGCGATATCGGCGCGATCGTTCACGATCAGCGTGGCGCCCGCCTGCCGGCACAGCGCCGCCACCTCTCGTGCGTCCTCGAAGACTCTCCCGCTCCAGAGCCCCTTGTGCCGGATCTGCAAAATGCGCGCGCCGCCTTCGATCATGGCCGCCGCCGTCTCCGCCAGCCCCAGGCCCCGCCTCTCCAGCGCGCCGGTATCGAGAATCGGGTAGAGCCGCGGCAGTGTCTTCACGATGAAAACCGTGAGCGCATTATACCAGTCGTGGTTCGGTATTCCCGGTGTCTGCTCAATACTGCAGCTTGGACAGGTACGCGAAGCTCTGCCGCAGGCTCTCCACCGGGTCGCCCGGGGTCTGGTCCTGCTCCACAAAATAATGCTCGACGCCCGCCGATGCGGCTGCGCGCAAGATCGCCGGCCAGTCCATCACTCCGTTGCCGACCTCCTTGAAGGCGGCGCGATCCACCGATTCCTTAAACATCACGGGTGTGCCGGGCGCTTTGTCCTTCAGGTGCACCAGCGGCACGCGGCCGGAAAGTTTGTGCAGCAACTCCACCGGATCGTGGCCGGCGACGCTCACCCAAAAGCAGTCCACTTCGAACCCGCAGAGGTTCTTGTCGAGCCGCTCTATCATCACCTCGAACCCGGTGGTGCCCTCCATCGGCTCGAATTCGAAAGCGTGGTTGTGGTAGCAGAAGCCGAGTCCCGCGGCGCGGCACTTCTCGCCGGCGCGGTTCAGCTTGTCGGTGAGGGCGCGGAACTTGTCCAGACCGCCGCGCTCGGACGGCGGCAGATAGGGAAAGACGGCGTAAGCGAAACCCCACTTCTTCGCCTGTTCGATGGCCCGCGCCAGTTCGTCCTCCTTGCCTGTGTTCATTAGAGTGTTGTCCAGGTGGACGCTCACCGCCTTCAAGTGAGTAGCCTGGATGGCCGGCCAGAGCCGGTCGAGACCGTCATAAGTCGCCTCGATCTCGCGGTAGCCGATGGCTTCAATCGAGCGCAGCGTCTCAGCCGGCTTTTGCGGAAGTACGTCGCGAACCGTGTAGAGCTGTACGCCGATCGCTTGCAGTTGTCGCGCCGCAAGCCTGGCCGCGGGGAACGCCGCGACAAGCGATAGGGACTTGAGAAGTTCGCGCCGGGTAGACATATGGCCATTGTAGAGTCATTTTGAGCCAGATGTGCTCGACCGGATTTACTACCTGGAGCGCAGCCGGGCGGGCCTCCCGACTGGCTTCGCCGTCCAAGATCTCCCAGGGATTGATTCGGGTGGTGAGCGCGGTAGGAATCGAACCTACAACCTAGTGATTAAGAGTCACTTGCTCTGCCAATTGAGCTACGCGCCCGCTATCGAAAAAAGAAAGCGTTTCGGGAGGCTCAAGGCGAACTCAAGCCGCATCCCGAACCCGATTATAACACTGGATCCGATTCTCTTCAGGATCATCTTGCGGCTCGAATCTGCGCTTGGCTGTTCCGGCGGTCACAGGTGCTTGCCCTTGCCGGGCACAGAGATGCAAGCGGCTTTCGTTCAATATCTTACGTAGAGGCGCCTCACGCAGAATCTCACCGGCAACGGCGGACGAGCGCGGCACCCATGCTAGCGTGAAAACGCCATGGCGGACATGATGCCGGATCGCACGAGACGCTGCTTCGGCATCGCGCTATTTGCCTCCGCCCTCTCCGTCATCGCCGCCGTGGTCGCCATGTGGCCCACCCCTGGTCGAGACCAATCGGTGACCGTCCTTTGTGGAACGCGCTCCACGCCGCGCGAAGTCGACCTGCTGGTTCTGGTGCTGCTTTTCGGCGCTTTGGGCAGCTTCGTGCACGTGGCGAAATCGTTCGCCTCTTTCGCCGGCAACCGCGCGCTGGTGGCGAGTTGGTTGTGGTGGTACCTGCTGCAACCGGTGGCGGGGATGGCGCTGGCGCTGTTGTTCTACACGGTGATTCGCGGCGGCCTTTTCGCGCCGGGCAGCTACTCCGGCGCCGTCAACCCATACGGAATCACCGGCGTTTCCGGCCTGGTCGGCATGTTTTCCAAACAGGCCACCGACAAGCTCGGCGAACTGTTCGGCGCCATGTTCCGGACCGCTGCCGACGCCCAGCGCAACGACAAGCTCTCCCCACCCCCAGCCTGACATTTCCGCGGCCGGACCGGAACCGGAGTCCGTTGTCTGGAGTCCAAGTTGCCATAGGATTCCAATATGACGACTTTCACGTTGCTGCGAATTACCCTTTCGACTGCCGCACTGTGCGCCGGCTTCACACTGGTCGCCGTGGCGGCAGACCCGGCACTGACGATTTACAACCAGAACTTCGCCGTGGTCCGCGAAACCCTGCCCCTGGACCTGAACGCCGGCTCCAACACGGTTCGCTTTTCCGGCGCTACAGCGCACCTGGAGCCCGACTCGGTAATTCTCCGCGACCCCACCGGCAAGCGCGCCCTGGTGATCCTGGAGCAGAACTATCGCGCCGATCCCATTTCACAGGAACTGCTGCTGAATCTTTACGAAGGCAAGACGATCGACTTTGTGGTCCATTCGCAGGATGGTTCCACGCGCACCGTCTCCGGCAAGATCGTGCGCAGCGGCTACGTACCGCACTACCAGGCTATGGCGCGTTACGGGTCGCAGTATCAGAACGGCCAGATGGCTGCGGCCGGCGGGGGCAACGGCCAGCCGATTATCGAGGTCAATGGCAAACTGCAATTCTCGCTGCCCGGAGAACCGGTCTTTCCGGCGCTGGGCGACGATACGATTCTCAAGCCGGCGCTCGATTGGATCATCCACTCCGGCGTGGCGGCGAAGTTCGATGCGGAGCTGAGCTATGTGACCGGCGGCATGACTTGGAACGCCGATTACAACGTGGTGGCGCCGGAGACCGGCGACTTACTCGACCTGGTGGGCTGGGTGACGCTGGACAATCAAAGCGGCAAGCAGTTCGACCACGCGCACATCAAGCTGATGGCCGGAGATGTGAACAAGGTGCGGGAGCAGGGCTTTGGTCTGTCGGGTAGGGACGCCGCTTCTCTGGGGATGGTTTATGGCGGCGCGCCGCCGCCAGAGGTGACCGAGCGATCGTTCGAAGACTACCATCTGTACAGCCTGCCGCTCTCGACCACGCTGCACGACCGCGAGACCAAGCAGGTGGAGTTCCTGCGCGGGAGCGGGATTTCATCTAAACGACTCTATATTTACGATGGCGTGGTGGTCGATCGAAACATGTACCGCAACCAGGACGTGCGCCAACAGGCGCAATACGGAACCGAATCCAATCCTCACGTGTGGGTGATGCGCGAGTTCGTCAACTCAGAAGCCAATCACCTGGGGATGCCGCTGCCCAAGGGCCGCGTGCGTTTCTACCGCCGCGACCAGGACGGGCAACTGGAATTCACCGGCGAAAACGAGATCGACCACACACCCAAGGACGAAACCGTCCGCGTGTACACGGGCAACGCCTTCGATATCGCGGGCGAACGCAAACAGACCCATTACCAGGTGCAGATGCAGTATCCGAACGGATGGGCGGACGAGAGCTTCGAGATCAAGCTGCGCAATCACAAGAAAGAAACCACCACAGTCCGCATCGTCGAGCATCTATACCGCTGGTACAACTGGGTAATTACACAGGAATCGGACTCACACCACCAGACCGACAGCCGGACCATCGAGTACGAAGTGACGCTCGAACCCAATCAGGAGAAAGTGGTCACTTACACGGCGCACTATACGTGGTAGGTGCGAAGTGGGGCCGGTCCCCGACCGGCCCAGCCGAGAGATCAGGTCCCTTGGTTGGCGGGTCGGGGATTGGCTCGACTTTCCGGTTGGCCGGTCGGGGACCGGCCCCACTCGTTATCATAGTGGCTGATGAGGCTACTCTGTTCGATCGCCCTGGCGGCCACGGCCATTGCGGCGCAGACGTTTTCCGGCGGGCCGGCGATCGACCGGGTGATCGACGATGCTATCGCGCAAGGAAAACTGCCGGGCGCCGTGGTTATCATCGGTCACGAGGGGAAGATCGCCTACCGGAAGGCGTACGGCAGGCGCGCCGTGGTTCCGGAACCGGAAGCGATGACGGATGACACCATCTTCGACCTCGCCTCGATCACCAAAGTTGTTGCCACCACCACTGCGCTGATGCAGTTGTTCGAGCAGGGTAAGCTCCGGCTCAATGACAAGGTCACCGATTACATCCCGGAGTTTCAAGGCGGCAAGAGCGGCATCACGCTACGTAACCTGTTCACGCATTTTTCCGGTCTCAAGCCGGACGTGCCGCTGGCCAACCCATGGAGCGGCTACCAAACCGGCATCAAGCTAGCCTGCACGGATCCGCCCGACGGGCCGCCCGGCGCGCGCTTCGTCTATAGCGACATCAATTTCATCCTGCTCGGCGAGCTGGTGCACCGCTTGAGCGGACAGACCCTTTCCGATTACGCGCGCGACCACATCTTCCAGCCGCTGGGCATGCAGGATACGATGTTCCAGCCGCCGGCAGCGCTCGCGCCACGCATCGCACCCACGGAGCGCGTGACCAGCGATAGCCCTCCGCTGCGCGGCGTGGTGCATGACCCGACGGCGCGCAACATGGGCGGCGTAGCCGGCCATGCCGGCGTGTTCTCCACCGCCCGAGATCTGGCCCGCTTCGCGCAGATGATGCTGAATGGCGGCGAGCTGGACGGCGTGCGCATCGTGAGCGCGGCCACGATTCAGAAATTCACCGAACCGCAAACCCCGCCCGATCAGCCGATTCTGCGCGGGCTCGGCTGGGATATCGATTCGCCCTACTCGGGCAACCGCGGCGAACTGTTCCCGATCGGCTCGTTCGGCCATACAGGCTTCACCGGCACTTCGCTCTGGATCGATCCAAACACCCAGACATACGTTATTCTGCTGGCCAACAGCGTTCACCCCACGGGGCATCCTTCGCTCACCGCGCTGCGCGGGAAGGTGGCCACCATCGCCGCCGCGGCGGTGGGGATTGAGACGCGTGGATTGACGCTGACTGGCTACAGCGAGACTTTCACCGCCGCGGGCGTGCATCGCGAGGTGGGGCGCAACGCGGCCACGCGCAGCGGCCTCGACGTGCTGGCCGAACGGAATTTTCAGCCGCTGGCGGGCCAGCGCGTGGGCCTCATCACCAACCAGACCGGCGTGGACCGCCTGGGACGCCGCAACGTCGATCTGATGCGGCGCGCCGGCATCACCATCGCCGCGCTGTTTTCGCCTGAGCACGGCTTCGCCGGCCGCGAAGATCAGCCCGAGGTGCGCGATGCAACCGACGCCGCCACGGGCATTCGCATCTATAGTCTCTACGGCGCCACGGCGCGGCCCACGCCCGAGATGCTGCGCGGCGTCGACGCGCTGGTGTTCGACATCCAGGATATCGGCGCGCGCTTCTGGACATACGAAACCACGCTTGCCTACGCGATGGAAGCCGCGGCGCACGCCGGCATTCCGTTTTACGTGCTGGACCGGCCCAACCCCATCACCGGAACGCACGTGGAAGGGCCGCTGCTCGATGCGGATCGCACTGCTTTCGTGGGGTACATACCCGGCCTGCCGGTGCGCCACGGGATGACCATCGGCGAGCTGGCGCGCTTGGTGAACGGCGAAAAGAAAATCGGCGCGGCGCTGACCGTGATTCCCCTCGAAGACTGGCGGCGCGGCGACTGGTTCGATTCCACCAACCTGCCCTGGGTGAATCCTTCGCCCAATATGCGCAGCCTGAATGCGGCGCTGCTCTATCCGGGGCTGTGCTTGCTGGAGGCCGCGAAGAATTTTTCGGTGGGCCGCGGCACCGACGCGCCGTTCGAGCAAGTGGGCGCGGATTACATCGGCGGCCGCGAGCTGGCCGGCTGGCTGAACTCGCGCCAGATCCCCGGCGTGCGCGCGTATCCCACCAGCTTCACGCCTACCGAATCGAACTTCCGCGGCGTGCGGATTGAAGGCGTGCGATTCCAGGTGACTAATCGCGAGCTGTTCGACTCCACGCGGCTGGGCCTGGAACTGGCAGCCGCGATCGAGAAATTCTATCCCGGCAAAATCGACTTTAGCGTTTGCAAGAACCTGATCGGCAGCGACGATGTTATCCGCCGCCTGGCCGCAGGCGAGGACGCCCGCACCATTCAGCAAAGCTTCGCCGACGCGGTTGGAGGCTTCGTGCAGTTAAGGGAGAAGTATCTGCTCTACCGGTAAGGATGCGTATCAATTCGGGGACAGGCTACGAAACTCCGAGATTTAGCGGACCTGCTATTTCGGAGTTTCGTAGCCTGGAAGCCGTGAAACAATCGCTTTGCGGCAGACAAAAGCCGGTCGTGATCTGACGGAATCCGTCAACAAGAACGACAGCGGGTGTGAGGTTGGACTGCGCTCCGCCGGCAAGAGCGAGCCGTTGGCGC
>Ga0224555_1000483_pt1 | contig 60485 bp, 49 predicted proteins | sample 714S23034metaG_FD_180687 | JGI IMG/M metagenome (GOLD analysis project Ga0224555, IMG submission 180687) | Peat soil microbial communities from Stordalen Mire, Sweden - 717 S2 30-34 | ecosystem: Environmental > Terrestrial > Soil > Wetlands > Peat | place: Sweden: Norrbotten County, Stordalen... | reverse complement strand
CTCCAGGCTCAGTTGCTCGGCTTCGTGCATGTTGATGGTCAATCCTCAGCATGCCATCCGCTCCAGGCTCATCTTGTGTTGGAATCCCACCTCCCCTTCAGGCTCATCTTGTATTGGACAAGACTGACTCGCGCAATTGCGCCGGTTTAAGCGTAGACTTATAAGAGCCGGATTGGTGTGACGCGGGTCGCCCAAATGGCATTCCGTGAACGAGGATGCGTTCGCAGGATTCTCCGGCCTGACGTAGATTGTCCGCGCACGGCCAGCGACTTGAGCAACAAAGCTGGCGGCAGGCTCGACCACGCCCGACATTCCTATGGCCATAAAGAGGGTGCATTGATCTAGCCGGGTTCGCCCCGTTGTGGCAAGCTGTAGGCATGGCAAGAAAGCGCACAAAAGCCGATAAAGAACAGCGCCAAGCCAATCAACTGGAAAAGAGAGCAGACACCCGCCCAGAGCAAACGCCTAAGAAGCCCCAAGCCGGCGAGGACTTCAGCCAAGTCGCTGCGCGGATCGTGACGCGGAAATCATAACCGTGGTGATGCCTCTGACTCTATTGGCTATATGTTTCGCCGCAAAGCGCATAGATAAGGGTTCTTTGCCAAAACTGATTGCTTTGCCGATACTCGCTGGAGTCTGGCTTCTCGGCGGTTTTTCAGTCTTTGGTCAAGCGAAAGGATGGGCTATGTCTTTCCAGATATCGAGCACCGCTTTTTCCAACGGTGGAACGATTCCGAAGAAGTTCACATGCGACGGACTGGACGCTTCCCCGCAGCTGAGCTGGACGGAGGTACCCGCGGCGACACGGAGCTTTGCGCTCATCATGTACGATCCTGATGCGCCAGCAGGTACCTGGGTGCACTGGGTGTTATACAACCTCCCTGCAAACACGAAAGAACTGCCAGAAGGAATGGAAAAACAGGAACAGCTTGCCACCGGAGCGCTGCAAGGACGCAACGACTTTCGCAAGATCGGCTATGGGGGTCCATGTCCCCCGCCGGGCACACCACACCGCTATTATTTCAAGCTGTATGCGCTCGGAACAAAGCTCAACCTGAAGGCCGGAGCCACCAAACCAGACCTCGAACGTGCCATGAAGGGTCATATCCTGGGCGAAACGGAACTCATGGGGCGCTATGGCCGTTGAGCCGCGAGATCGTTTCAACCTCTTTCCAATTACTATGCATTCCCTGCCTGTGAAGCTCCCTGGGCCGAGCAGGCCAATTGTGGCTTCCTTTACCCTGAGAGACCACCGTGAGCTTCACCGTGCGCGTCAAGATATAGAAGACAGCATTACCCCGTTTGCCGTATTCAAAGAGGACCTGTTTTTTCGGCACATATACAATCGTCCTGCCTGCGCCGGCTTTCGAGAGAAAAGTCATCACACGGATCTCCCAATCAACAACCCTCCGCCGGGCCGACCATCCCGTTCTATTGCTGAACGACAGATTCTTCAGCTGCAACACTGTCTTTGCGCAGGAATGCCTGCCATTCTTTGACTACTTCAACATCGGCAAGGGCTTTGATAAATACACCTCCCACTACGGACCTCGCCTGAAATCCCGTCTGTTTACCGGACTTTGTGTCATACCAGTCCGTGAGTGGAACTCGGGATGGAGTTTCGTTCATCCACTTTGCAATCGGCGCCATAAACAACTGGAATTGGCTTGACGTCCCCGCCAAGGTTGCCGTCCAAATTTCCCAATCGAGCTTCGTGTAGTCTTTCCGGTTATCCAGCGGCAAGCCATACTCATTTATATTCTTTGCGTAGAAACTCAACTCTGTCCGCCTCACATTCGGATCGAATAAACCCAGTCCCAGAACCTGATCCCACACCAGGTTATACTTCTGGCTCCAAGTTCCCGGAGCATCGAAGGCCAGCTTGTAGTGGTCTCCCTCTTTTGCCAAGACCTCCCACTCACGAGCCATTTTTCTCGCGAGTGCTTCAAACTTTGTGGCCTCGTTCGTCTTGCCCAACCCCTGCGCCATAGCCGCATACGCCCCCAGTCCTTCGATCGCTTTAACAGAAAGATTGGCGTTGTGAGCCAAATGTCCGGCGAAATCATCGGTAGAGAGCTGATTCTCCGGGTCCAATCCCTTTTGTGCGAGATAGTCAGCCCACTTAGTAAGTAATGGCCAGTATTGTTCAGCCACGTGCCAGTTCCCTTCAGCGCGTCCCAGGGCCGCCACCAAGATAAGCAAATTGCCGCTTTCCTCGACCGGCATCTGGTCGTCTTCTGTGCGCTCGCCACCACCGTAGACTTGACCATTAGCCAAGGGGAATGTCCCGAGATCATGAGGCGCAAAAGGAAATTTCCATCGGGGCAGCATCGCATAGTCGAGCACTGGTTTTAGCTGCGCTTCCAACAACGCTGGATTCATAAACAAGAAGAAAGGCGCTGAGGGATAGAGAACGTCCACGGTTGAGATACAACCGTTGCTGAAGTTTTCTTTGGGAAACAGCAGCGGCGTGCCATCCAAGTCGGCTACGAGCGCATGAGCGGCGAGGGTTTGGCGATAGGCGAGAATTGCAAGGTCGGAATACTCCCTTCCACCCGCTTGTTCCAGAGCGGCTCGAAGCTCACCGTCAAATCGCTTGCCCCGCTCCGCTAACGCTGCGTATTGGGTCTCCGCGGCTTCGAGCATCTGTTCGGTCGTCTGTCCATTTCGCCGCCAAAATTCATGCAGCCTGCGTTGCATGTACTCAATCGCATATCCTTGGGTATAGGACAGGAGAACGTGCATCTCCGCGTCATTGGATGCCGCGACGTTCGCAGGCAGGAGCACCGCTAAGTGGGCCGCGTCTCCCGACCTCGTAGGCATATCAAGATTGTCGGCTGTGGGTAGCGTGCCCGAACGCAAAAAGCTCTCCATCGCGTCGGATGCATTCGCCAGGACTGCGTGCTGGTCCCCGGGGACCGCCAGGTGGAAATAGCCCCAATCGATGCGCAGGTTATCTCCTGAGTGCGCAAGCACTCGCTGCTCTTGCGATCCCACGCTGAGCACGGTAAGCGATCCGGCGCGTGACCGGCCCCAGACGACGGGATCGTCTTCCCTGTCAACGGCAATGCGAGGATCGATGTCCAGCAGAACGGATACCTCGTGTTTCTTTCCATCGATTGCACGAATATGCCATGTGAGATAAGTGACAGGGCGCGACAGTATATCTAGATCTTCGGGAAATGCCGGAGTGAAGAACGTCAACTCGAGCTGCACTTCGGCTGCGTCGAAGAGGTAGGTGGTACGTGTGGCTTCCATCTTTATCGATAGCTGCCGCATCGTCGGCACGTCAGGCGATGGACCCTCGCCCATATACCGATACACGCTGCCATCGACGCGTATCATACCTGTAAGCGGCTGTTCGGCTCCCGTCCAATGCCGTGTCTCTTGGTCCGTCAGCTTGTCGGCCATCGACCAGATGCTGAAATAGGGGTTGTGCGCCACCAAAGGTACTGCGGGGGGCCGTACCTGCCCGGATGACACCGGCTCAATTGTCACCACAACTATCAAGGCGAGTGTCCATTTGCACAAGAGCGACCGAGCGCTTCTCATGGTCGATGTGTTCATATTTTCAATAATCCTCAGATACTAGAAGTGAGGCAGTGTCACACTGAAGGTATAAGTCCCCGCTGATAGCTCGTACACATTTTGGCCATCTTCCGCTGTTGCCATCCTGACCAGCGAACTCTGTGACAGAGGCTTCCCATTGAGCATGTAGGCACGCGCCTGGGTTGACGACAGTAAGATGCGCGCCCTAGTATTCGCTGGAATCGTTACGTTCCACACTGCATCATTTGCCTTTACAGTCCATGCAGAGTGAATCGTACCGTATAGCGACTCGTAGGAAAAGTCCACACTGCCCAAACGCGCGTCAAAATTCGGATGGAAGACAGTCGTGTGAAATCCCGCGTCTGCTGCTGTCGTATCGATGCCGGCCGCATAGCGGTAAAGCCATTCTCCAACCGCCCCGTAGGCGTAGTGGTTAAACGAGTTCATGCCTGGATCACCGAGCATCTGGTCGCTGTTCCAGCGCTCCCACATGGTAGTCGCTCCATGCTCTACCATGTACCCCCACGACGGATACCCGGTATTCAGCAATAACTGGTAGGCGACATCTGCATGGCCCGTGTCAGCGAGCACTTCCAAGAGGTAAGGCGTTCCCAGAAAACCTGTGGCAAGCTTCCCGCCACGAGCCTCAATCCGTTCCACCAACCTCTGGGCCGCGAGCGGACGCAAGGATCTGGGTAGAAGATCCATATGCAGTGCCAACACATAGCCTGTCTGTGTCTCAACCAGTTTGTCGGCGCGATTTGTCACGGCATCCGATGACTTCCCCGGCAAGCTAAGAGCTGCGCTCACCGAGCCATCTGGATGCACGTATGCATGAATGAAAGCGGCTTTGATCTTTTCGAAGAGGTCGGCGTACTTATGCTCGCCGCTATCATTGCCAACTGCGCGCGCCATCTGCTCCATTAACTTCACGTCATATGCCCAGTATGCAGTCGCAATGAGATCCTGAGACGTAGTGCCTTCAGGGGCCAGCCAGTCGCCGAAATCGATGCCAGCATTGTTTGTCCAGAGATAGTCTGGATTTGCCGACTGAATTGCCGCAACATACTCTTCCATGTTCGGCCAGTTCTGCCCGATGATATCTGTGTCTCCACTCTGTATCCAGGAAGTCCAAGGGACGATGACACCAGCATCGCTCCATCCTGGCCCATAACCAGGGTTCGGCTTCCCGGTACCGGGTGCATAGATGCCGTACATCGCGGTCCCAACTTGCGTCCCGCGAAGATCAGCCGCATATTTGCGCGAAAATGCTGTGAGATCCATGTTGAAGACCGCAGTGCGCCAGAATACCTGGGCATCCGCACTCCACCCCAGGCGCTCATCCCTTTGTGGACAATCGGTTGGCACACCGACAAAGTTAGAACGCTGTCCCCAAAGAACATTACTCCAGAGCTGATTTACCATCGGACTGCCTGTTTTCAATTGCGCCGTGAAGGGTGCGTCCGTGTGCAACACGACGGCTCTTACAGCGGTTAGGCCTGGATTCCCCGGCAGACCAGAGATCTCGACGTAACGGAATCCATGAAAGGTGAAGGATGGCTGATATTCTTCCACTCCGTTCCCAGCCAGAATATAGCGGTCCGTCGCTTTGGCATTGCGCAGATTGTTTATATATAGAGTGCCGTCCGGATTGAGCCTCTCAGCAAAGCGTAACCGGACATCTGTTCCCGCTTCTCCTTGCACGCGGATTCTGGCGACGCCTGCTAGATTTTGGTCGAAGTCGTAGATAAAGACACCCGGCCTTGGGCTTGTCATCGACTTCGCGCTGAGAATCTGCGTGGCGCGAATTGGCTGGAATGACTGCCACACGATCTCAGGCTCTTGCGGGTGAAGTACAGAAACTGGATGCCACTCTGCGGCGGGGAAAGAGGCCTCGTCCCAGCCTGTCTGCAGCCTTCGCGCATCATATGTTTCGCCGTCATAGATTTCCGCGAACGTAATCGGGGAAGTATCGGCCTTCCACGATCCATCGGTTGCAAGCCACTCCACAGACCCATCCGCATGCTCGATCCTCAACTGGGCCTTCAAGGCATTTGGGCTAGACCCGTAGTTGTTCCCTTGCCCGATCCATTCCAGTGGCGTTGAATACCACCCTGGCGCCAGGTACGCGCCGATCGCATTGCTTCCCTGTCGCACCAGTATTGTCACATCGAATACTTGGTAGGTCACACGCTGGCGGTAATCCGTCCAACCGGGAGATAAGACCTGGTCACCAACTGGTTTGCCATTTAGGCTGAACTTGTATGCGCCAAGCGCTGTGGCATAGAGCCGTGCCGACACGACCGGTTTGATTACCAGGAAACTACGCCGTAGCGCAGCGACCGCCGCAGTTGGCAGAGGATTTCCTAACGTGTCGGAACCCCCAAAGGAGTCTTGACCGGGCGTGTACGGTACCGTTTGGGCCCAAGCACCATCGTCGTAGTCCGTCGCGTACCAATTGCCCTGCGCGTTGAATTGTGCCCTCCATTCGGGGTCACCGCTCTTCACGACTCTATTGCTTCCATCTGCCATCTGCAGATAGAGCGCTGCGCTCAGGGGTGCCTGGCTACGGTCTCTTCTCCCATAGAGAGTGACCTCGACGGCAAGAATGTTCTTGCCAATGTGCAATTCATCTGTGACGTCTTTCCGCTTGTAGGATCTCCATGGCGTACGGCCCCACGGCGGCAGCGTTTCGGCTTCCAGGATCTGCTTGCTGTTGATCCACACAGACGCAGTGTCTTGGCCAGTCACATACAGCACTGCCCTCTTCACGGTCGGGGCCACATCGACGGTCAGACGAAAGTCGTGTCGTGTGTCGGTGTTTCCCCTGTAGTTAGGGACGGCAGGATTCGTGATCCATATCGCTCCAGCGTCGCGCAGGCTGCGTTGCTCGATATCTTCGTAGCCAATCCACTCACCCAGCCAATTGCTGGCATTAAGTAGTCCTGTTTCCCACCAGCTCACATCGCTCGCAGGATATGGCTTTCCGTCTTTGTCCCACACCTGCACACGCCAGTAGTAGCGCGTCTCCGGTGCCAGGGCCGGACCGCCATAAGCAACGCCTAGGGAGCGATCTGATTCCACACGTCCGCTATTCCAGACATCGGCGTTCCCTCTTCTCAGCAAACCAGGGTCTTTGGCCACCAGTATTGTGTATGCAGTTTGCTTCGCTCCAATACGGCCATCCTGCAGCTTCCACGAAAACAGCGGCTGCTTTGTATCGTCCCCGATTGGGGTATAGAGTGAATCGCACTGCAGCGCCGTCGGCTTTCCAAAAATGACATGTCGCGCATGCGCGGGTAATGAGACGCATAACAGGAGCACGACTTTCCCAAGATAAGATGGCTTTCTCATGAGTAACTTTCTCGCCCGATGATGACTTGACGTGCGGCCTCATTGACATCACGTACTTCGGTGGAGAGCCGGGCGTCCCCGCCCGGCAGGACGGGCGAGACGCCTGTCCCTTCACCGTATGACTCATTCGCCGGGAAGCCTGCCTGTAGGCGACCGAAGAAGAGTACGAGGCCGAAATGACGTTCCGCTCGAAGATGACTATGGCACGGACGGCGGAGCGGGGACAAGGGTCACGGCGAAGACCAGCACCTCCCGCTTGGCCGGCAATGTGAGGCTGCTCACCACCTTGCTGCTATCGAGGGCGAAGGAATAACCGTAGATATGAAACGGACGGTCGTCCTTGCGTCCATCGCCTATGAGACGATAAGGCATGCTCACTGCCGCGGACTCACCACTGAAGCTCCCCGGCACGTACCAGTCGCTGAGGCTCTGCGTGAACGACGAGGTTGTGCCGTCGGCGTAAGTAACCGTGAAAGTCTGCGACTCCTGGCTGCCCTCAACGCCAGTGGCGAGCATCTCGAGGCTGGCGAATCTGCCGGCGGGCAGCGAGATGGTCTTGCTCGTGACCGCGTTGGGCGCGTTGGCTGGACCGAGCTTGAACGATACTCCGTCCCATACCTGGGTTGCGCCCAGAAGCTTCCCCGAAAGGGCGAAACCGCCGCCGTCCAAACTGGCGGTGGGAGCGAAAGTTGAACCGTCGGCATAGACGCCGGTTACGTTGAATGCTGTAGAGAGATCCACCGGTACCGTGCCGGTCTTAGCTCTACCCACCGTGAGACCGATCGTGGCGGTATGGGACAACGCTCCGGAAACTCCGGTGATGGTAACGGTCGAAGTCACCGGCTTCGTCGAACCACTCGCCGTTAGAGTTATGGTGCTCATTCCTGCAGCGCTGGCCGGACTGAATGTCGCCGACACTCCTGCGGGTAACCCAGATGCCGTCAAGGTGACTTTTTCATTGAAGCCACTCCTCGGAAGCACGTTGATGGTGGTCGAACCGCTGCTACCCTGCGTGAATGAGAGGCTGGTGGCCGCAGTCGAAAGCACAAAGTCGCTCGCACTCGTCATCGGCGGAGGAAGAACGTCGTACAGCGGCTGCGCCGGCTTCACCACCGGATTTTCGTCCGCTACCGAGATTGCCAGGATGCGTACCTTGCTGTTATCGGGCAGCTTGATGGCTTTCGTTCCGGTGGGCAGGTCGATCGGATACGCGAACAGATAGGAGTAACTATAAGGCACGTTCTGACCTGCAGCATTGTGGCGATGCGTGCAGTACCACGCCAGATCTGCGCGCTTGATGTAGCTTGGCTTGATGCCGAGCATCTCTCCGTAGTTATCGTTTGAGGTGTCCTTCGAGCTCCACTGCCGGTCATCCCACTGCCCGATGAATCCGCCCCAGTCCTGGACGTTCAGGTCAACCTTGGTGCCGCCCACTTCGAACGTTGCCTTTTGGTCACCGTCCACCGACGCTGCCAGCACGTAGGCGCGATGGTACTGGCCCTCCGGCAGACGGATTGTCTGCCCCTTTGCGACGACCGCATCGGGTGCGCCGGTTTTCGCCGGAGCAAGTTGGAACTGCACATCGTTGAAGGCGATCTGCGCCGGCAGCATCTCGGCCGGCAACGCATTGCCCTTACCATCGAATCCACCCACCGACTGCGCACCGTCATTTGTGGCTGCGGCGAGTTTATATGGCAGAGCTACCGGCGCGGAACCCACGCCCGGAACCGTTGTCGGCGGAGCCGCCAGTTTGACGGCGAACGTGCGCGGCTGATACGCAGAGAACGAAGCGACCAGTACGCCGCCATTGACGGTCGCGCTTCCCACCGGCTGCTCCTGTCCATTGACTTCGCGCGCGGCGGTGATCGGTGCAGCGAACGACACTCGGACGTTGGCCTGTGGTTTGCCATCCAGTTCAACCAAGCGAACAATTACTTCGTCGCTCAGTTCAGCTTTCTTAAGTGCCAGGACTCGAATCCGCGGATTGCCAACGCTCAACAGAGAAAATTCCGCGCCCAGGGTGCCTGCGTGCTTCGAAGTTTCGAAAGCAATGAGCGGATCATTGAGCCGTTGTCCCTGCCAGTCGGTTCCGGCCTGGCGCCAATCGCCGGCGTGGCCAGCAATGCCATAGACGAACTCGTGGTGTCCGAGGTCTTGCGTGGCTTGGTCCGGGTAGCCACCTCTTATTCCCGGGGTCCGGACCAAGGTCAGGCGGATGGTGTTGTCGTTCGGCTTATCGGACCCGTTCTTGCAGTCCGTCAGAACGGTCGCGCCGAACTCGCCGCTCATGTCGGTCAAATCGATCCACTGATGCGACGGCACTTCGAACTTCTTCGGCTCCGCGCTGGGCCGCTCGATCGTGCCAATGTCCCAGTTATAGGTGGCCATCTGATTCGAAGCTGTGAGAGGGAAAGTCGCCTTCAGATTTGACTCTCGGGTGTTCCAGTCGATTGCGTTTCCGAACTCCACACGCTTTCCCGCGTCTCCCGCCGAAAGCCGGATCGTCTGGACAAACCACGAACCCGCAGTTTCCCGCGAAACTTCCACGGCCACGCGGACCGGACCGTTTTCCACCACTCGAATCCGCGCCGGACCACCGACGTACGCTTTCGGCGCAGCCTGCTCCTGATCCCAGTCCATGTTCCAGGCCGGCCACTGCTCGGGGTTGTCATGGGAGATGGCAAGGCGCGCTGGCGCGGCCAGCAATTCTTTGCCAATCGACTTGTCGAAGATGCTGGCAACGTCGCCGTCCGCGTTCAGCTTCACGCGGTAGTAGTCATTTTCGAGCGAATTCTCCGATACTTGCAGCTTCGATCCAGCGCCCGCTGCACCAGCGCCGGGCTGCACGTCGTAAACGGCATAGCCCGCCGAAGGAACTTTGGCAACGAACAGCAGCTTGCCGCCCGAAACTTGCGCCGGAACCTCTTTGCCGCCAGCATCGGTCACGTGAACCGCGTTCGGCATGCCGCCGGGGAAGTTCACGCTGGCTTCCACCACATCTTCGCGTGCGATGTTCAGATTGTTGAAGACGACGATTGGGACACCTTTCGTCTCGGTATTCAGCGCGGCCGCGACGCCTTCTGTGGCGTTGGTCAGCACGCCGGCAAACTGGTTCAACGCGATCACGTCGTCGTTCCAGGCAAACTCGTAGCTCTTGGGAGTGGCGGTGCCTGCAGCAAGGTCGTGGAAGTGCCCCCCCATTACCAACGTCCAGGCATCGTTCAGGCGCTGCAGCGGATATGGCCGCGCCCCCAACCATTCGGCGGCGATCGAAGCCTTCTCCGCTGCATCCGCCAGCAACTCTTCCTTACGCAGCCAGCGCTTCTGGTAACCCTGCGACGTCAGCGATCCGGCCGAGTGATTCGTCAGCTCCATTTCTCCGGTGTAGCGCGGAAGTCCCACAGCTTCGGCGGGCGTGATATCCAGAAACATCTGATCTGCGGTCGCGGAGATCACATGCACCGGGCCGTCGCCGACCTTCACCGGCGGCCATTCCGGATGCGGCTGATCTCCAAAGAAGAATTGACCCTGCGGCGGCAGGCTTGCCATCCCTTTGGTGACGATCGCCTCCAGCCGTTTCACAGAATCTTCATCTGGAGCCCCGCCGATGTCTCCCGTGCCATAGTAGTGATAGTCGGTGAATACGCCGCTGACCTTGCCATTCTGCTCGACTCGCGTTGCCCAGTCGTCCTGATGTCGCTCCAGTTCGCGATCGCGCTGTGTCTTCGCAAGACCTTCCTGCTCACTCTGCAGCTTCATGAACTCCTGAATATCCTTTTGGTCGAATGGCTGCTTACTCCGATAGGCCTCCTCCAGTTTCTGTTGCAGCGGCTCTAATTTCTTCTGCACCTCGGCGAGCGCGTCATTCGGGGGCGCGGGAGGCAATGGCTGGCTGAGATCGGTGTCGATGCCGCCGCCGTAGCTGCCGGGGTTGAGTCCTGCCAGTACGCTCTCGCCATCCGGACCCACCCAGACACCCACGTTGAAAGGCGTGCCTTCCGGCGTTTTCTCCAGCGATTCCGGACCTCCGGCATGGGCCGAGGATCCCCATACCAGCTTCTGCGTCGAGAACCCCTTCACCCCGGAGTGCGCAAGAATCGTGGGCAACGATGCGGGAAATCCGAAGCAGTCGGGCAGCATGTATTCCGCGCTGGCCTTGCCGAATTCTTTCCGGAACCAGTTGTTGCCGTAGAGAATCTGCCGGATGATGGCTTCCGCGCTGGGCGCGTTGACGTCGCCCTCTTCCACGGAAGAACCCGCCGGATACCACCTGCCTTCATCCACGTACTTCTTCAGTTTCGCGTAGTCGGCGGGAAAATACTCCTTCATGAAGCGGTAACGATTGGCGCCGCTGAAATTGAAAATGTAGTGGGGATACTTGTCGAACAGCTTGAAGTTGTCCTCCATGGTCTTGCGAATATATTCGTCGATGACCTGGGGATACTCCCATCGCCATTCCGTATCGAGGTGGGCATAGCCGACCACATAAAGGGTTGGCTGTTTGCTCAGGTCGGTCTTTTCGGTGGTTTGCGCGCTGGCCGCGGTGAGCAACATCAGGCAGGCCAGTAGGATTGCTGCCAAAGTGGTGCGGAAATGTCGCATCATAATTCTCCCAACGTCGTTTGGAAACTCGTCTAGCCCTCTGAACCGAAAACTACTACAAGTCATGACTAGTTCGGGGGCGGTTCGGGCGCTCTCCCTTGTTGCCGTTCCGTCGCGTCACCAAGCCGCTGCTCGCGCAGAAGGTTTACGGAACAATATCGGCGCGATCGACTGACACGCACGCCGGACAATTCGAAGGACCACTGGCAGGATCCGCCATCCCAGTGACGCGCAACTTCAAGGCGTGTGTCCCCTCAGCAAGAACCGGGCTCGTCCAAAGTAACACGTTGCCTTTGCGGGCTGTGGCATAAAAATCGACGGGCGTCTCCGATCCGCCGTCGATAGAGACGGCCCCGATGCCATTGATGGTGTTTTGAACCCCGTAGAGCTTGAATTGTGTGTCATTGAAGAGAACTGTGACATAGTCATTGGCTGTGTTGTCCCAGCTATTGCTGCCCTCGTACAAACCACTGGTGTCGCTAGCGCAACCACCGCTGCCGTGTCCCCAGCCGACGCCCAACGTAGTTGACCGGAATCTCCTTTTTGACCTCGAAAACGGCCCCATTGTACGCTCATCTCGCCTGTTCGCGACATTGTTGAAACGATTTTTCATCGGAGCACTCCCGGCGGTCTGCCATCCGTGCGGGCACGGCCTGAATCGCCCCATTTTGCGCCCTGTTTTTGCACTACTCCTCCCCGTCCAGCCTCTGGTAAGCCCGATTCCGCTGCCGAACTGACCATCATCTATCTATCCCGTCGGCACCTGTAGCAGTGCGATCCGGCCCAGCATCGCCCCGAATCGCCGCCGGTTCGGACGGCCTTTCGTCAGGAGCACCCAGTAATATCGCGCATGCTTCACCAGCCGTCGCCAAACATTACCCGGGTTGTAGGCCAGCAGGCTCAGCGCCAGCCGCACTTGGTTCGAGCGAAAACGATGACAAGACAGGCGAGTCATCTTTACGGCTTGCTTGCCTTCCTTGATCCACTGCTCGGCCGTGCCCCGCTTGTCGTAGAACCGTAATACCGTCCAGCTCGGCGTCTCCAGGTTCGTCACGATGAACTCCACTCGCGGGAACAACTCCCCGGCATGGAACTCCACCTTCGCCACTACTCGTCATGCCGTCTTCCAACTCGCCGCCCGATACAAGAAGCCCTTGTACCACACGATGGGTTTGTGACTGGGCCGCCCCACTGGGCGCGTCAGCAGTTCTTCAATGTCACGCAGCAGGCTGTCATTCGCCGGAAGCCGAATCGCATATTTCGCTCCCCGTTCTTCCAGCGCTTCGTAGATCTCCGGTTTGGCAAACGCGGCATCGGCCCGAAGCGCCACTTCTTTACCCCGTTAGTGGTGTGGATGCCGTCTTATCGGCAGTCCAAGGAACCGTCCGGCCGCCAATGGCCAACTCCCACAGTATTGCCCTTTGACTTGCTATTGCATCTATAATTAGACGGAAGACCAACGGTGAAGGAGTTCACCGCTAACCGCTGCCCCGCTTTCTGTTCGGCAGATGATGACTCCTGACAGGATCGCCTGTCGGAGTCAGTTCCCGGCAACGATCCCACGAAAAATCAGAATTTGGAGTCATTGCCCGTGGAGAACGTGTGGGTTGCGGTATCTGACAAGGCGCGAACCTCCGGTTTTCGGCCCGATTTGGGTTCAAGCAGCGTTGTTGGTGCGGAAGCGGACAAGCTGCTTCGCATTGCCAGTCTGGCCGAGCAGTTCAATAGCGAACAAATCGCGGACGATGCCCGCTCCGCCGCCGAGCGCATTGCGGAGGGGCGCTTCTATGTGGCGTGTGTCGGCCAGTTCAAACGCGGCAAGTCCACCCTGTTGAACGCCTTGATCGGCGGGCCCATCCTGCCCAGCGGAGTGGTTCCGGTCACTGCTGTGCCCACGATAGTGAGATTTGGAGAGAGGCTTGGGGCACGCGTTCGGTTAAGAAGTGGTGAATGGACGGATATTGCAGCAGCCGACATTGAGGAGTACGTGTCCGAAGAACGGAACCCGGAGAATAGCAAGGGAGTCGCGGGGTTGGAAGTATTTGTGCCCAGCCCGCTACTGGCAGAGGGCATGTGCTTCGTGGACACGCCGGGGCTCGGCTCCGTGTTCGCGGGGAACACTGCTGCCACCCATGCATTCCTTCCACACATCGACGCTGCCATCGTCGTGATCGGCACCGATCCTCCGATAGCCGGAGATGAATTGGCGCTGGTCGAGAGCGTTGCGAAAGAAATTCCCGACATCGTGTTCGTCTTGAATAAGGCAGATCGCGTTACCCAGCCCGAGCGGGATGCGGCAGTTTCCTTTGCCAGACAAGTGCTTGAAAATCGGCTCCAGCGTCCAGTCCCTGCGATTTTTGAAACCAGTGCCCTCGAACAACTCGACAGAGGTGGTTCTCAAAGAGAGTGGGCGCTGCTGGTAAACGCACTGGAACAATTGGTGCAGCGTTCAGGCCGGCAACTTGTCCGCGATGCAGCGGATCGTTCGGTACGGCGTCTGTCTGGTCAACTCCTTGTCGTGGTGAAGGAGGAGCGAGACGCGCTGACTCGACCCTTTGATGAGTCTGAGAGGCGGATCGGCCAACTGCGAGAGATCGTATCGCAAGCTGAGCAATCCCTAAACGATCTCGGATACCTGTTCTCAGGAGAGCAGCAGCGCCTGTCAAAGACCTTTGGCGATCACCGGGATGTCTTCCTCAAGTCCGTGCGAGAGGTGGCGCACAGCGAACTTAGCTCGGCCCTTCAATCGCTCCCGCGAACGAACGGGCCGCGGTATCGGCGATCTGCAATGCGAGCGGCTCAAGATGTCGCTCGGCGCCACACGATGCCGTGGTTGGAAGCTGAAAAAATAAAAGGTGAGGAAGCGTACCGCAAGATCGCGAAGAGATTCGCCGATTTGACAACCGATTTCCTGTCAAGAGTCCGTGGCATAGGAACTTCTGAACTTGCGTATCTGCCAAAAGAGTTGAATGCGGGACAAGATTTCCAAACGCGCTCTGAGTTCCGGTTCTACGAATACATCCATTTGGCGATGCCCGCGTCTCCGGTACGCTACGTGGCTGACCTCGCACTCGGCGCTGTTCGGGCGCACTCGGCGATTGATGCCGGCGCCCACGATTTTCTCGACCTTCTCTTGGAGACCAACAGCGAGCGCGTGCGAAACGATCTTGAGAATCGTGTAACCGAGAGCCGCCATTGTCTCGAAGCCGAAATACGCACCGTGCTGCGTGATCTGAGCGCAGTAGCAGAACAGGCGCTGGCCCGCGCACGGACCGCCCACGCAGCGGGCGCCCCATCCGTGGAATCGTCATTGAAAAGACTGGCCAGCATCGAAGCTGAACTCGTTCGTCTAAGCGGAGCCGAAACTTCTCGTCTGGAGCATTCATGAGTCCGGCCGCCATCTACGGGAGAGATGAGGAGCTTGAGCAACTCCGGCAATTGGTGTCTCGGCATCGCTCCTTCCTGCTCCACGGCCCCGCTGGCGTTGGCAAAACACTTCTCCTGAAGCACCTGGCAGGCGAAGTACCCGAGATGGCGTATTGCGACGACTCTTCCAGCAGCCAAGCCGTTTTTCGGAAGCTCACGGTTGGGCTGCTGGCGAGAAACAATCGTCATATCCTCCAAGCTTGCGGGACTGGCGGCCTGAGCGCCATCAAGGACAAGTCTGCCGTGTCTATCCGGGGGATCGTCACAGAGGCTCTGCGTGGAGGCAGCCATTGCATTGTGCTCGACCACTTGAAAACTCCGTCCCAGTCGTTTGCTGCCGCACTGAAGGATGTGTGCAGTTGGACGGCAACCCCTCTCATTGCTGTAGCCCGCTCCGCGCACATGGAAGATGTTGGGTTTTTATTGCCGATGTTCTCGGATCGCTCCGAGAAGTATGCCCTGCGGAATTTCGATTCGGATACAGCAAGAGACTTTGCTGTGCGAACCGCACAGGAGATGCACCTAAACGCCGCAAACCGCGACGAAGCGATTCAGAAGATCGTCCATTACAGCAAGGGGAATCCCGGCGCGATTCTCGCGATGCTTGAAATGGCAGCCAGCCCGAAGTACGTTACCCAGCGGCACGTCAAGCTTTCGCCCCTGTACATAGACTTCAGGCTGAGGTGGGGTGCCACTCATGGATGATGGACTCACTGACAACCATCGTAGAATCATCGGCAGCGGAATGCTGGTCGTGGATGCCGCAGCGGTTCGTATGCTCGATCTCTTGGAAGATCGCAATTCGCCAACCGCAATGAAGGTCATCGAGGGCTCCGTTACGGAGGGTGAAAGAGAACAGGTCAGGGCTAGTTTGCTTCAACTTCAGGCGCTCATCGCTTCTTTCGTGCGGAAGTATGATCTTCAGCCCTCAAAGAAAAACCTCCGTCGCATCCTGGCATCGGACGTGTCCCAGATATGGGTGTCTTTAGAAGACAGCCGGCCTGCCCGAATCCGCGGGTATGGGGACATGCCGATCTCCAGCGCCGAATTACTGGAAGCCGATTTACAGGAGATGTTGCTGGTTGCCAACAGGCTCAGGGCGCTTCTGAGTTCCTAATCCCGGCTGGCTCCATCTGCAAAAGCGCCACAAGGGCGTCGTCACCGTTCAAAACGTATAAGTTCGTCACCAACTCGCAGCGGCGGGGTTTGGTTGAGCCATATCAACAACTTGCGGCTGCGGTGTCGGCGATCTTTTCGGCAACCCCTGAAGCCGCGCCCCTTCAAAGAACCATTTATGAAACACGCTCCAGACAGAACAAGGGGCGCACCAGCGTGAATCGCAAGCGGATGTTGACGGAATCGGAAAGCGATTCTTTATTCGCGCTCGTAATTCACTTCATGGATTGACTTCACTGAGTTACTTCCGCGATCAGCAGTCCGAAGGGCTCGAGGGTAATTTCATTGCCTTTTGCCGATGCCTCGGGCGACGCGATCAGACTTTTCAGGTTGGCCCGGCCGAATCCCTGTTGGGAAAGGTTGAAGATTGTTTTTTTCGGAGAAGCCGACATGTTCAGCGCTACCAGCACGGTTTTTCCCCTGTAGCTGCGCAGGTAGGACATCACGTTGGGGTCGTCTTCGTTGAGAGCGATGTAACTGCCTTCGAGTAGCGCTTGGTTCGTGTGGCGCAGCGCGAGAACTTTCTTGTAGAGGTTCAGGACGGAGTTGGGATCTTTCGACTCCGTCGCTACGTTGTGAGTCTGGTAGCTGGGCGGCACGGGAAGCCACGGATCTTTCTTGCTGAATCCGGCGTTGGGCGCGGTGTTCCACTGCATGGGCGTGCGTTCGCCGTCGCGGCCTTTTTCTTGCGGCCATCCGGTGCGGCCGATCGGATCTTTTACGTCTTCCTTGCGGGTGGGATCGTTGTTTTCCATTCCGATTTCTTCGCCGTAGTACATGATGGGCGTGCCGCGCAGAGTCAGGTAGAAAGCACCCATCAGCTTGGCGATGGCGTCGTTGTTCTTGCCGTCTCCGTAGCGGTTGTAAGACCGCGGAATATCGTGATTGCTGATGACGAACACGGGCCAGCCGTGGGCGCCATTAACGGCTGCGATCTGGCTCCGGAATTCGGGTGGAGAAAGTTTGTCGACGCTGGTGAACATGAAGTCCATAGGCATCTGGAGTTCGTTGTCACCCTGGCCGTAGTACCGGTCGAGATCGGCGATGTTCGCGGTCCAGGTTTCGCCGATGAGCACGGCACCAGACTCGTCGGCCACTTTGCGCAGCTTCTGCAGCACTTGGTGAACCTCGGGAAAGTACTGGTTGTTCTTGTTCTCTATGTTGGGATCGCCCTGCGCGTTGGTACCGGGAAGGACGGGATTGTCGTGCAGAGCGGGATCTTCAAACAGCGTGTCAACGGCGTCGAGGCGGAAGCCGGAAACGCCGCGCTTGTACCACCAGCGCGTGGTGTCAAGCATCTCTTTTTCGACCGCTGGATTGCGCCAGTTCAGGTCCGGCTGTTGCGCGTAGAAGAAATGATAGTAGTACTGATTGGTGGTGGGGTCGAGTGTCCATGCCGAGCCGCCGAAACCTGAGATCCAGTTGTTGGGAGGCTGGCCGGGTCCCTTGCCGTCGCGCCAGATGTACCAGTCGCGATGCGGGGCAGTGCGGGAAGATTTCGAATCCAGAAACCACGGGTGCTGGTCGGAGGTGTGGTTCGGGACAAAGTCGAGGATGATGCGAACGTGATGTTTCCTGCCCTCGGCAACCATGCGATCGAAGTCGGCGAGAGTTCCGTACATGGGGTCGATGTTTCGGTAGTCGGCAACGTCGTAGCCGAAATCGATCTGTGGCGAGGGGTAGCACGGAGTGATCCAGATGGCATCAACGCCCAGTTCTTGCAGATAACTCATCTTGGAGCTGATGCCGTTGAGGTCGCCGACGCCGTCGTCGTTGCTGTCCGCAAAGCTGCGAGGATAAACTTCGTAAAACACGGCGTGCTGCCACCACTGATGGCCTTCGGCATCGACGGGTTTGGCTTGAGCAGCGGCGAAAAGGGAATAAAAGAACGTCAGCAGCAACGGCAGGATCAGCGATGGCAGCGACGACCGCCTGGGCATGGGTTTTCTCCTGAGAACAACATAAATTGGTCACGGAAAGTTAGCAAATGGATACGCAAGCAAGAGGGCTTGGGTTCAGCGCACCCAGCAGGTCCTTTGCTTCGCTAAGGATGACAGTTCGAATTTATGCCGCGAACTTGCGGGACACCACACTAGCTGGTCGCGGAAAAACACGCGGGCCATGGGCGCTTTCCTGCCGAAACCATCGGACTCCCGGGTTGAAGCAACTTACTTCGAGTTAGTCAGCGGTGAATCGAGCATCCCAAGCACACGTCCGATCTTCCATGACCCGTCCGACTGCCGATTGAGTGCGACGATCGTAGTGGAATGGACGCGCGTGGATTCGCCTCCGCATTGTGGCGTGAGCCTGCTTTCGACTTCGGCTATTTCAAAAGCCCATCTACCACGAACGACAACTTCGGCCGAGGAGACATCCTGCTCAATCGAGAATGATTCGAAGCCCTTGAGAAAATCCGCTTTCAGCTCGTCTTTACCATGCACGCAACGCCCGTTGCCATGCACCACCACAACGTCGTCAGTGACCATGGCGGCAAGCCGTTCAACGTCACCGGCTCTCACCGCGTCCAGCCAGGCCTGCCGGACAGCAGCAACAGACGACGCGACGGAATTGCTGTCGGCTACCGGAACGGAATCCATGAATCCCTCCATTCACTTCACTTGTTCCATGCGCGCATCTGCGGTACCCATCGGCGGACGTTCCTGCAGTATTCTTCATAGTCCGCACCGAATATCTTTCGCAGGTGCGGCTCCTCATATAACAGCACAAAGAAATTCACGCCCAGCACAATTACGCACGCCACCGCGATTGCGAGCAGGTTTGCCCGTCCGAAAACCACCCACAGCCCGATCCAGCCCGCGTAGAACCCCAAGTACATCGGGTTGCGCACGTATCGGTAGAACCCCACCACAACCAGCTTCTTCGGCGGAGCAATCGGCGCGGGCGTTCCGTGTCCCGTCCATCCGAAATCCCACACGCACCGTAGCGCCACTGCGAAACCAAGCACCGAGGGCACGGCCGCAATCCAGCGCCATCGCGCTGCACCCGCCGCGTCAACGCGAAAGCCTAGCCAGGACGGCAGCAACCAGAACCACAGCGCAAAGAATGCAGCGCCCACGGCCAGGGAAGCGACGGTTGCCGGCCAATGCGCGCCACTGTCTGAACCTTCCGCAGTTCCAGTTTGTTTGCTTGTCATCAACACCTCCACCAAGACCGAAGTATGAACCCTGCGCGGCTGAGGTCACGCATATCTAGGCATGAAGTCTTGCGGCCGCTACTAACGCCTGTCCCAGGCTCAAACCGCCATCGCCGGATGGTACTTCTTTCTGTGTGAACACCTCAAATCCAGCTTCGGATAACCGTGCTTCGAGCCGTTCGGACAGGTAGATATTTTGAAAGGTTCCGCCGCTCAGGCACACACGGCGGAGAGCAGTTTTCTTTTGCAGTATGGTTGCAAGCTGGACGAACCCCTCCACCAATCCGTTGTGAAAACGCCGGCTGATCGCTGCCACAGGAAGATTTCGGCCGAGATCGTCCAGCAGCGCTTCAAACAGCGGCCGAGTGCTGACGATCCAGCGGTCGCCTTCTGGCAAGAGCTTCAGCGGATAGGCAGCGTCTTTTTCTGGCGATTCAATCTCTGGCGATGCCATCGCCATCTCAAGTTCAATCGCAGCCTGCGCCTCGTAATTGACCTCTTGACGGATTCCGGCTAGCGCTGCCACGGCATCAAACAGACGCCCGCAGCTCGACGTGAGAGGTGAATTCACGCCTTGTTCCATCATGCGCAGCAGAAGCTCCACCTTTGGCCGGCTTAGTTGGCGCACGAACGGGATGTCGAGTTTCTGTAACTCCAGCTTCAGAAACTCACGCCCGAAATGATGTGCTAAGTAACTCACCGCCATGCGCCAGGGTTCACGGATCGCGGCCGCGCCACCGGGCAAAGGCACATACTCGAAATGAGCGGCCCGTTCGAAGTCTTCATATCCGGCGATGAGCGCTTCTCCGCCCCAAATATGTCCGTCGGTGCCGTAGCCAGTGCCGTCCAGGGCGAATCCGATCACACGGCCTTCGAGGTGATTCTCCGCCATACAACTGGCAATGTGCGCGTGGTGGTGCTGCACGCCAACTAACTGCACTCCACTCTGTTGCAGCGCCCATTTGGTGGAGAAGTAGTCGGGGTGAAGATCGTAGGCGACGATCTCCGGATGGATTTCTAGAATCCGCTCAAGATGCTGAACGGCTTCGTGGAAGAAACTGTAACTTTCTACATTCTCCAAATCTCCGACGTGCTGGCTCAAGAAAGCGTTCTTTCCTTTTATGAGGCAGATGGTGTTCTTCAGTTCACCTCCGACGGCCAGTACCGAAGACTGGTCTTTATTAGTTCGGTCGTCCTTCAAGAAAACCGGCACCGGAACAAAACCGCGGGAGCGCCGCAACTGGCGGGTGATACCGCCTGCAACTCGCACCACGGAATCGTCGCAGCGCAGCAGGATGTCGCGGTTATGCATTAGGAAATAGTCGGCGAGACCGCTGAGCCGGTTGATTGCTTCGCGATTGTCAATCGCGATCGGTTCCTCGCTCAGGTTGCCGCTGGTCATCACCAAAGCCTTAAAGCCTCCCTCGGCGAACAGCAGGTAATGAAGCGGTGTGTAGGGGAGAAAAATTCCCAGGTAGCGGTTGAAGGGAGCAACCTCGTCAGGAATGATGCTGTGCTTTGTTTTCTGCAGTAAAACTTTTTTCAGCAAAACAATCGGGCGTTGCATGGACTGCAGAACCGTCCGTGCCGCGCCATCTAACTCGCAGATTTCCTGAGCAGCGTGCAAATCCGGAACCATCACGGCGAACGGCTTCTCGACCCGGCGCTTGCGCTGGCGCAGCAAAGCTACCGCCGCGGGGTTCGTTGCATCGACCGCCAAGTGGAAACCGCCTAGACCTTTAACAGCCACGACCAGTCCGGCGTGCAGCCCGGAGGCTGCTTCGACGATTGGATCGCGGCATTCGATCCGCCGCCCATACTTATCCCAGAGTTCCACGCGAGGTCCACACTCCCAACAGGCGTTGGGCTGGGCGTGAAAGCGGCGGTCCAGCGGATTCTCGTATTCCGCGAGACATGCTGGGCACATGGGAAACATCGCCATCGAAGTGCTCGGCCGGTCGTAGGGAATATCGCGAATGATAGTGAAGCGCGGCCCGCAATTGGTGCAGTTAATGAACGGATAGCGATAACGCCGGTCATTCTGGTCGAACAGTTCGCGCAGGCAATCCAGACATATCGCGACGTCCGGCGAAATGAGCGTGCGAACTTCTTCTCCCTCGTGACTGTGAACAATCAGGAAGTCCCGATCGTTGTTGCACGGCACGTCATGGACCGTCAAGCTCGTGATCCGCGCCAGGGGCGGCGCTTCGGCGGGCAAGCGCTCGACGAAATCCTGAACGGCTTCCGCCGGCCCCTGTATCTCGATAGTCACTCCGGCGGATGTATTGCGAATCGCGCCTCTAAGTCGCCTACTGGTAGCGAGACGATAAACGTACGGGCGGAATCCCACTCCCTGCACAATGCCTGACACTTCGATCTGGCGCCGAACTTCCATACATCATCCGCTCGCAGTGTCCTGCGCCAGCGGTTTATGGGCCCGGCGTCGCTGCCCCAGCCACATCATCCATTCGTGCAGACCGCTGCGGGTCAGGCAAGACACCTTCACAATCTCCATCCCCGGATGCACCTTGCGGGCATTGTCCGCCGCCGCGTCGATGTCAAACGGGACGTAGGGAAGCAGGTCGATCTTATTCAGCACGAGTAAGTCGGACTTGAAGAATATAGAAGGATATTTCAACGGCTTGTCGTCGCCTTCGGTAACGCTCAACACCACGACCTTGGCCGCTTCACCTAAGTCATAACTGGCGGGGCAAACCAGGTTGCCCACGTTTTCGATCAGGAGAAGATCCAGGTCTTCAAGTTTCCAGTCGGCCAAATGGCGTTCGATCATGCGAGCGTCCAAGTGGCAAGTACCGCCGGTCGTGATTTGTTTTACACGGAAGTGAAATCGCTTCAGCCGGTTCGCATCGTTTTCCGTCTGAATATCGCCCGTCAATACGGCCACTCGATCATGCCGCGGCAAGGCTTCCAGGGTGCGCTCCAGAAGACTGGTCTTGCCGGAACCGGGAGAACTGATGAGATTCAGGCAAAAAATGCCGTGCTCCTGAAATCGGACACGCAACTCAGCGGCGATGCGGTCGTTTTCACTGAGAACTTTTCGCTCCAACGGTACTCGGTCCATATTCTTCCACCTCCAGATAGGCCAACTCCAACTCATCTCCACTGATGCATGTGGTTTCCAGGCTCGCGCATTGCGGGCAGCGAGAATCGTAGTCGCGCACGATGAAATCGTTTCCGCAGACACGACAACGATGGCGGCGGGGACAGACCTCAATCCCCAGCTCAAGTGACTCCAGATCGGTATCTTGAATGATCACTTCAAAACAGAAGCGCAATGATTCCGGATCGATCGCTGCCATTTCGCCAATCCGGACACCGACTTTGCATGGATAGGTTCCCGGATGGCGCCCCATCTCGGTTTTGACCGCTTCCAGCACCGAATTCGCGATTCCCAGCTCGTGCATATTTCCTTAGCAGATGCGCGGCAATTGATCGCCCGCGAGCATGTCCACGATGCGGGTCGTGCCGAGCGGTGTCCGCATCGTTACCAGACCTGGGTTCTCTTTCTTTACCGTGCCAATGACCACCGCTTCCGCACCCAGCGGATGACGTTTCATCGCCTGCAGCACCGCGTCGGCGCCCTCAGGCGCGACGATGGCGATCAGCTTGCCTTCGTTGGCGACATATAAAGGATCTAGGCCGAGTAACTCACACGCGCCTCGCACTTCTTCGTGGATCGGAAGCGAACGTTCTTCCAATTCGATCCCAACCTGCGAACGCTCGGCGATTTCGTTCAGCGTGCTGGATACACCGCCTCGCGTCGGGTCGCGCATGCAGCGAATGTCGAGAGTTACATTGGAAGTCACTCCAAGCATCGCGGCCACCAAGGTGTGCAAGGCGGCGCTGTCGCTTTGGATCTTAGTCTCGAATTCCAGCCCCTCGCGTTGCGCCAGAATCGCGATGCCATGATCGCCGATCGGACCGCTCAGCAGCACCTTGTCGCCGGGGCGAGCGCGGTCGGCGGAAAGCTCGATGCCTTCGGGCACAATTCCAATTCCTGTCGTGTTGATGAACAGCCCGTCGCCCTTACCCTTCTCGACGACCTTGGTATCGCCAGTAACAACCTGCACGCCCGCTTCCGCGGCAGCCTGGCGCAGCGAACTCACCACGCGCCGAAGATCGTCCATCGAGAAGCCTTCCTCGATGATGAAAGCGGCGCTCAAGAATAGCGGCGTGGCGCCGCCCATCGCCAAATCGTTCACCGTGCCGTGAACCGCAAGGGAGCCGATGTCGCCGCCGGGAAAGAAAAGTGGTTTTACTACAAAGGAATCGGTGGTGATGGCTAAACGCTGGCCGTTCACATTCACGATTGCCTGATCATCCAGTCGCGCCAGCACCGGATTCTGGAACGCAGGCAGGAAGATGTCGCGAATTAACTCGGCGCTCAACTTGCCGCCGCTGCCGTGCCCCAGCAGAATCGTGTCTTTGGCCGTGAGCGGCGCCGGGCAACTGAGTTCGACGATGGTCTTGGCTGGCACGCGCTCTCCTAACTCGCAACCCTGTGGCGCCGATAGTGATAGTAGGCCGCGCATGCCCCTTCACTCGAGACCATAGGCGCTCCCAATGGATTCTCCGGCGTACAGCGAATGCCAAACGCGGGACAATCGGTCGGCTTCTTTAATCCCTGCAAAATCTGCGCGCTGATGCACTCGGCGGGCTCGGCTACGGTAAGCTCGCCCAGATCAAAGACTCGGCTGGCGTCAAAAGCGGCATATTCCTCGCGCAAACGCAAGCCACTCTGCGGGATCAGCCCAATGCCGCGCCACTTCTGGTGGGCGATTTCAAACACCTCAGCCACGATTTTCTGCGCCGGTAAATTTCCCTGGTAGCTCACCGATCTCACATACTGGTTTTCCATCCGCGCCTCTCCCGCCTCGAGTTGCCGGACCAACATGAGGACCGCTTCCAATATATCAACCGGCTCGAATCCGCCGACCACGATCGGTATGCGGAAATCACGAACCAGATCCTCATACTCCTTACATCCCATCACTGTGCAGACATGCCCAGGCGCAATGAAACCCTGCACCCGGTTGGTCTGAGAAACCATGAGGGCGCGGATCGCCGGCGGGACCAATACGTGCGAAACCAGCATGGAAAAGTTGGTAAGACCTTCGCGCCTCGCTTGCCATGCGGCCATCGCATTCGCGGGAGCCGTGGTCTCGAAACCAATCGCCAGAAACACGACTTTGCGATCCGGATTCAAGCGGGCGATCTTCACCGCCTCAGTCGGGGAGTACGCGATGCGAACGTCCGCGCCCTGGGCCTTGGCCCGAAACAGATCCGAGCGGGACCCAGGCACGCGCAGCATGTCTCCGTAAGAGACTAGGATAACGTCTGGTTGCAGCGCTAACGCGATCGCTTTGTCCACGGTTTCGAGCGGCGTGACGCAGACTGGACATCCCGGGCCATGCACGAGTTCGATATCGCGCGGCAGCAGTTCGTCAATGCCGTAGCGCATGATGGTGTGGGTTTGGCCGCCACAGATTTCCATCAGCACCCAGGGCCGGGTTGTACGCTGGACGATCTCAGCCGCCAAGGCCCGTGCAATGCGATGGTCACGGTATTCGTCAAGATACTTCATAAACTGAAACCCAGCGCAAAACCCACAGGCTGAACTCTGACCAGAGGCGAACCGCCTATCGGTGCGGGCGAAGCTTTCTATTCCGCCGGCGGCAATTCCGCTTCCAGCGCTCCCATCTCTTCGAGAAGCTGGTATGTGCGCTCGGCTTCGGACGCGTCTATACGGCTTATAGCGAAGCCAACATGGACCACCACATAGTCGCCCAGGCCAGCCTCTGGAACAAAGTCTAGAGATACCTGGCGCACAATGCCGCCGAACTGCACGCGGGCCGAACGCAACGGACCCGCCTCTTGAATTTCGAGGATTTTCCCTGGGATGGCAAGGCACATGGCAGCTCTCCCCATCGTCAGTACAACACTGGCCGTTACAGCGATCTGTGATGAGGGACACAGCTCCTAGTGACGCGTAAAGTGACAAGCGCGGGACCGCGCCGGCAAACCTGCCCGCCCGCGGTGCAAGTACGATTTGTATCACGGTATGCCTTCAGGCATACCGTAGGTGCTGCTTTATGAATGCGCCTTTCGGCGCTGGATGATTGCGTTCGAGCCTCACCCACGGACTGCTATGGGTGCACGCAACGATAGGAGAAGTCACCCTCGCGGGTCGATTTGGGTAACTCATGCACCCAGCCGGTATAAGTCACTCGGAGTGCGCGGTCGCCATTCAACTCAGTGCCCGTCCACCAAGAAATGATCATCGAGTGTGGATTCCATAGCGGAGTTTCTTTGTCGGGCTGCGTTTGATAGGTTGCTTTCATCGGCGCATTTGGGTCCAAAACGCCGCCTGCATTCCGGCCATGCCGAACCATTGAACGCACGCTCTCATCCGCCGTCGGCAGCCTCCAGATGTTTTGCGGTACAGCAGCCAGGGTCTTGCCATCCTGCTCCAAATAGCTACAGGCGTGCGCCGCTTCAAACCAACTCGCAACAGCGGAGTCCGGCCAACCGGGCCCCTCTGGCGCCCAGGTCAGTTCAACGCCATTGCCCGCGATCCGGCGCATTCCATAGTTTCCATCATCCACGCGCTGGGCCACGCGCCACGCTGGAACAGCGCCACAGACTGCGGCGGTGACCAATGGCAGCGCCACTACGAGCCGAAGCGCAAGCCGCTTAGGTTCGGGACGTCCGAACCAATAGCAAGCCGCGAGTAAGAGCAGCGGCAATACAATCAGCGGCAATACGGTGAGGAGCAATCTGGCGCCGCCGCGAAAAAAGAACAACGCAAATACAGCCAATCCGAGATGGAACGTTACGCCAACCGCTCGCCATTTCACGGACGCAGCCGCAGCCACCACGAACAGCGCCATCGGCGACAGGTACTGGACCAACGTCAGTGCGACGTTCGCCCAGAAGCTGCGGGAATACCATCCCTCATAAAAAGCCTCATTGCCGCCCCAGAACGCCCACAAGCACGCAATGAGGACCGATCCTCCCACGGCAATCCATCCGATTGCCATACGCATACGGCCGTTTACCAATGCAACCACGTGCAGCCTCCAGTCCAACTTGGAAATGTTTTCATTCAATTCACTTTTTTGCGGACTTTGTCCGCTGTCTCAAATATCGGCCCGCTGTTGCCGGAAAGGAGCTTCTGAAGGTGTGAAGAATTCCTTAACAAATGTTTCAGAAACATTGAATCGGAACAGAATCAATCGCTTGCAGATGGGAAATGCTGGTGGATCGCTAGGTGGGCGCCGACCTGGGCGGTAATATCCCGCGCGGCCTGACTCTGGGCGTTCCCCAACTGTGCCATCGGGTATTCGTAACGATCCGACCAAACCAGCTTCCCGCTGTGTACGTCCACGAGCCGCGAAGTGATTCTTACATGCTCTCCCGTCCGCTGAATCGTGCCTTCCAGCAACACTTCCAGCCCCAGCATGCGGGACATAAAGCCCATCGAAAGCCGCGCACGCTGATACCGATAGACCGTCGTCGGCGAAGTCACATGGACGTTCTCCAGTTTCGACAGGTCGGCCGCCAGCAGATCGGTTAAACCGCGAGGAAAGGCGGCGCAGTCCAACTCGGGGCTCAGGCACTCGAAAGGCACAACCGCGATGTTGGCAAAGTCTCTTCCTGCGGGAAGGTAGCGTGACGGCAGGTAGAACTGCCAATAGATGAAGCCGCATAACGCTAACAGCGTCACCGCCGCCAGCCAAAGCCTGCGAGGCCGCCAGACCGGCTGTGAGATTCCTTTCGCGGGTTGAGCGCTGCCGCCGTCTGCCGGAACCAGCACAACTTCTCCCACGAACCGGTATCCCCGCTTCGGAAGTGTTTCCACATACTGGCCGGCCTCGCCCTCGTCGCCCAAAGCTTTGCGCAAAAGCGAAATATTCCGAGCCAGCCCGACGTCTTCCACGGTTGTGTCTGGCCACACGACTCTCATTAATTCAGCTTTATCCACTATCCTTCCATGGTGTTCCAGCAGAACATGGAGGGTTGCCGCTACCTTGGGCACAAGCGGCACCATCTCATCCTCTCGAAATAAGAGCCGCTGCCCGGAGTCATAGCGGAACGGGCCGAAGCGGTATACGGGCTTGGCAGACTGATTCATGGTAGTCAAACTTCCGGCTCACAACTCGCGGCTGATAGAGTAACTTCCAATGCCGTGCCTCCGCTGTGACTCGCGTCACGTTGGCAGCATCGGAAGGGTCTGCGAACGCCCCAGAAAAACAGGTCTTATCGCTTTTCTCGCAGATCGCGGCGTGCCAAGGCGCTCCGGTGATTGAGCCCGGGCCACGGACTATACGGAAGCGATCCACTCGGCGACCTTTCGCTCGCGCAGCAAACTGGACCGCCGCCCGCAAGCCGATTCGGCCATTAGTCCGCCCGAAATGCTAAATTAAGTAGTCGATGTCTGCCCCAAACTCTCTCTTTGTTCGCGCTGCCAAGGCTCAGTCCACCGAACGGACTCCAGTCTGGTTCATGCGCCAGGCTGGACGCTACATGCCTGAGTACCGCGTCATCCGCAAACAATATTCCTTGATCGAGATCTGCAAGAAGCCGGCGGTCGCGGCCCAAATCACCATTGAAGCTGCCGAGATCCTCAAAGTCGATGCGGCTATCATCTTCGCCGATCTTCTTCTCCCGCTCGAAGTCATGGGACTGCCCTTTCACTTCGCCGCCGGTGAGGGGCCGAAGATCGAGCGGCCGGTGCGCACCGCCGAAGATGTTGTCCACCTGCGCACCGATCGCGCTGCTGACCTCGGCTATGTTTCTGAAGCGGTGAAGTTGGTGTGCAAGCACTTCGGCGACAAGCTCCCCGTCATCGGTTTCTGCGGCGCGCCCTTCACGCTCGCCAGTTACATGATCGAAGGCGGAGGCTCTCGCAACTATCTTTTCACCAAGAAGATGATGTACTCCGCGCCCGCCGCGTGGAACGAACTGATGAAGAAGTTGGTCGCGGTGACCGCCGAGTATTCAGCCGAGCAGGTGCGCGCCGGCGCCGATACCATCCAGATCTTCGATAGCTGGGTGGGCTGCCTGAGCGTCGAAGATTATCGCCGCTATGTTCTGCCGCATGTGACGGACCTGGTGAAGCGCCTGCAAAAGACCGGCGCACCCGTCATCTACTTCGGCACCGACAGCGCGACTCTCCTCCGCTCGATGCAAGAAACTGGCGCCGAAGTCGTTGGCCTCGATTGGCGCATTCCGCTCGATGCCGGATGGCAGAGCCTTGGTTTCAAAGGCGCCGTGCAGGGCAATCTCGATCCGGTGCTGCTCTTCGCCGATTGGAAAGAACTCAAATCGCGCGCCGCGGACATATTGCGCCAAGCCGCCGGACGCCCCGGCCACATCTTCAATCTAGGCCACGGCATTCTCCCCGAGACTCCGGTGGACAACGTGAAAGCGCTCTGCGATTTCATCCGCGAGCACTCGGCAGATTTCAAGAAGGAGCGCAAGACGGAGTCAAGAAAATGACGATCTGCCCGCTGGGCCTCGTCGGCCAGTGCTATTGCGCCAATCGGGTGAGTTCGTTTGCCGCGTCGGAACAATCCTCGAAACTATCCGCGAAAACCGCGGTGCTTCTGCTGGCGCACGGCAGCCCCGAGAACCCCGGCCAGGTTCCCGAGTTTCTAAGTTATGTCACTGGCGGACGGCCCCTGCCGCCAGCGGTGGTTGAAGAGATCCGTCGTCGCTATTCGCTGATCGGTTTCTCGCCGCTCCCCTGCTGGACACTTTTGCAAGCCGATCGACTTTCGCAGTCGTTGCAGATGCCGGTCTTCGTCGGCATGCGCAACTGGAAGCCTTTCATCGCCGATGCGGTGAAGGCAATTGCGAATCAACGATATGAACGCGTCATCGCCATCTGTCTCGCCCCGCAGAATTCGCGCACCAGCGTCGGCCTCTATCGCAGCGCCGTGAGTAGCGACGCCAGCGGCGATAGAACTCTTCCTTTCAAATTGGACTTCGTCGAGGAGTGGCACGATCAGCCGCTGCTCGTCAAAGCCTTCGCCGAGAGACTGCGCCCCGGTTGGGAGAAAGCCAGCGCCGAAAGCGGAGCGAAACTCCCCATAATCTTCACCGCGCACAGCGTTCCCGAGCGCACGATTACTGAGGGCGATCCCTACCAGAGGCAATCCAAGGAAACCGCCCAGTTAGTAGCGAAAGAGGCGAGCTTTGCCGCCGAGGACTGGACGTTCGCCTTCCAGAGCCAAGGCATGTCAGGCGGCCCCATGTCACTCAACCCATGGATCGGCCCCACGGTAGAGGAAACGATCAAAAATTTAAAGGCGAAAGGCCACCGCGGTGTCTTCCTGCATCCCATAGGATTTCTGTGCGATCACGTGGAAGTGCTCTACGATATTGATATCGCCTTCCAACAGTTCGCGGAAAAAGAGGACATGCGCCTGTGGCGAGCCGAGTCGTTGAACGGCTCAAAGACATTAACAGCAGCCCTGGCGCAAATAGTAAGCAGCCGCGTAAGAGCACTGGGCGTTTAGCTAAGAGCGAATTGCTTCGCTCGCTCGGAGCTCGCAGCTCGTGGCACACAATGAAACACATTGCCATCATCGGCGGCGGAATTTCCGGCCTTTCGGCCGCGTTCACGATCGAAGAGAAGCGGCAGTCCGGCACGTCCGTCCAGTACGTTTTGTTCGAGTCCAGCCCGCGCCTGGGTGGTGTGCTCGTCACCGACCGTGTCGACGGCTGTCTGGTCGAAGCCGGACCCGATTCGTTTCTCACCGAGAAGCCCTGGGCTGCCGACCTCTGCCGCAAGATCGGGTTGGGCGATCAACTCATCGGCTCGAACGACTCTGAGCGCAAGACCTACATCGTAGCCAGGGGCAAGCTGGTGGTGATGCCCGATGGGCTCATGTTCATGGTGCCCACCAAGATCATGCCCACCGTGTTCTCGCCGCTTTTTTCCTTGCGCACAAAAATGCGCATGGCTGCCGAATGGTTTCATCCGCCGCGCAAGGCCTCCGAGGACGAAACCGTCGCCGAGATGGTCGAGCGCCACTACGGTCCCGAGATGGTCGAACTGCTTGCCGACCCGCTGCTCTCCGGAGTTTATGGCGGGTTAGCTTCGGAGTTGAGCGTGCGCGCCGTGTTGCCTCGCTTCGCCGACATGGAATCGAAACACGGCAGTCTGGGCCGCGCCATGCTCGAAGCCCGCAAGAAAATGGGCGCACCGGCGAGCGTCCCAGCGCGGCCGCTGTTCACTTCGCTCAAAGAGGGCATGCAGCAGATGGTCGATGCCCTGGTCGCACGTTTGGATGCGAACTCATTAAAGACGTCTTCGCTCGTGCAATCGGTGATTCGCCAGGATAACGGCTGGACGGTTTGTGCCGGTTACCAGAGCGATCAATTCGACGCAGTGATCGTCGCGACCCCAGCACATGTCGCTTCGGCCGTGTTGCAAGCTGCGGATGAGAACCTGTCCCGCGATCTGGGCGAGATTGCGTACAGCTCTTCCGTGACGGTCACGCTCGGTTACGACGAAAAAGTGCGTCGCTCGCTCCCGCCGGGCTTCGGATTTCTGGTGCCGCGCAGTGAAGGCCACCGCGTGCTCGCGGCCACCTTCGTCCATAACAAATTTCCGCACCGCGCGCCGGAAAATCGCGCCCTCGTCCGCTGCTTTCTCGGCGGCGCGCGCGACGAAGAAATCCTCGACAGCAGCGAAGATCAAATTCTCGAAATCGTTCGCGGCGAACTGCGGCAGATCATTGGCATTGCTCTCGATGCCGAACCCCTGTTTGCGCGCGTCTACAAATGGAAGTCTTCCATGGCGCAGTATTCTGTCGGACACCTCGAACGCTTGCAGCGCATCGAATCGCTCCGCCAGAAACTTCCCGGTCTGGCGCTCGCCGGCAACGGCTATAACGGCATCGGAGTCCCCGACTGCGTTCGCTCCGGCACCGAAGCGGCCGGCAAAATCCTTGGCGAGATGGGGATGTGGTCGTCTGCGTAGCGATTGGGCGTTCCCACTCTGATATTCTGAATTTCTCATTTCTACTCTGATGAGCATTGCCTCCGCGAGCCGATGGAAGATCATTGTTGCCTTCGGGCTCGTCTATGTCTTCTGGGGCTCGACTTATCTTGGCATCGGCATCGCTGTCGAGCAGATTCCTCCGGGCGTCATGTGTGCCGCGCGCTTCCTGGTCGCGGGCACGGTCATGCTCGCTTACTGCGCGCTGACCGGACACCGCATTCGTTTTTCGGCGCGCCAGCTTGGCCATCTGGCGGCTGTCGGCATTCTGCTTCTGATGGGCGGCAATCTCACGCTTTCTTACGCGGAGCGCATCGTTCCCACCGGCCTGGCGGCGCTGCTGACTGCGGTTTCGCCGCTCTGGTTTCTGGCGCTCGATAGCCTGTTGCTGGGCGACCATCACATCTCGCGGCGCGGCAAGATCGGGCTTGTAATCGGGATCGCCGGGGTGGTCGTGCTCATCTGGCCCGATCTTCGGCATCCCAATGTCCTTGGCCATCGCGAACTCTGGTGGTCGCTCGCAGTGCCACTCAGCTCGTTCAGTTGGTCGCTCGGTTCGGTGCTCTCGAAAAAGTGGCAGACCGCGGCTGCCGATCCGTTCAGCGCGACGGCGTGGCAGATGGTCTTCGCGGGGATCGGGAATCTGATTTTCGCGCTGCTCGTCGAGAAACCTTCGAGCGTAACTTGGACCCTCCGCGGAGTGGGCGCGATTCTGTATCTGGTAGTGTTCGGTTCCTGGATCGGCTACACGGCTTACATCTTTTTGCTGCAGCACGTTCCGACCTCGAAGGTTTCTACTTACGCCTACGTCAATCCCGTGGTCGCGGTGTTTCTGGGATGGCTGGTTCTGCACGAGCGCATCGACCGCTACATCCTGATGGGGAGCGCGATCATCGTGGCTTCGGTCGTGCTGGTGACGAGCGCGAAGGTCTCGAAGCGGGCTGCCGCGGAAGAGCTTCCCGCAGTCGAAGCTGCGGGAGACTGACGTTCTCGGCTGTCAGCTATCAGCCATCAGTGAAACCTGGCTTTTAATCCCGCTCGTCGGTAGTGGCGATGGTGCTCGAGGCGGGACCGAGCTTCGCTCGGCTTGGACGGGCGAGACGCCCGTCCCCACACGGGCCGTGGAGGCTGCGCTATTGTTCCGGTTCTTCAGCGTCGTTTACTACGTCCACTACTCGGCTTCTTATGGAGAAGACTAACTTGGGTTTGTCTCCGGGCTGGAAGGTTACTCTTATGGGGGTGCGCTCCCAGACTGGAGGGGGGCACTCGGAGTCGGGATCGTCGGCTGCTGCGGGTTCGCCTGCATCCTTTTTTAGAATCGCCTTGCGGCGTCCTATCTGGGCTACTACGGCGTAGAGTTTCTTGCCGTCTTCGGAGACTCCGCAGTAGGCGATGTAGTCGCGATACCAGCTTGCGGTGGAATAGAAGGGATCGAACTCGGGCAAGTTGAGTTGGGAGATGCGTCCGGTGAGGCGGTCGACTAGGAGCCAGCCTCCGCGTTGCCATTGCCAGCGCGGGGCATTGGCATTGGCGTTTGCATTTTCAGTGGGCAGCGCATCGTTCACGCGAAAGGCGCGGCGGACTACGAACAAGCGGTCGGTCAGTTCATGCGGAGTGCCGGTGGTGTATTCCTTGAGCCGCGTGTCCACAAACAACGGACGCACTTTCAGGTCGAGCAGCTTCTGTCCGGTGGCGTTGGGCCACTTGGCGGAAATCCATTTTCCAAAAGTGATGACATGCGGTTTCGGGACGGCGGCGCATTGGCTCCACGCGAAGCAGAGCACGACGAATAGCAGTGAGAGTTTCCGCAGCATAAGAGAAGGCTGGCACGGGCGCGGGAAGTGTTGCAATGACGGTTGAACAAGAAAAATGTTCGGTTTTTTCGCGGGGGATTGTCCGATCAAGTTTTCGCCGGGAAGAATGGATGCTCTGAAAGGGGCGGCCCTCAGCGGCTAAAGCCGCATGTGTGGCGGGTTCTAACGGCATGGCTGAAGCCATGCCCCTTCAAACCTATCCGCGAACCAACTTAGTCAGAGCGGGGGTGGACGGCCGAGGGCGGCTGTCCCTACGCGGGTTGCGGTTGAGGCGGGTGGTGGCATAGTTTCGGGGGCTGTGGGAGACTGGAATCATGGCAAAGCGCAGTCTTCGGATCTTGAAACGAGTCAGCAACGTCCCGTCGCGGGGAATTTGTGAATCTTGCAATGCACAGTTCTCGGCAGACCCTCGTCAGCTCGGGCAGTCGGGAGTTCAGCAGCAGTTCAACGCGCACAAGTGCGAAGCCAGCAAGAACGCGGCGCCGGTCGCGGGAGAAAAAGCCAAAGTTGAGGGGAAGTAGTCAATTGGCACACGTTCTCTCCCTTGCGAGCTTGCAATATCGCAGCGAATTGAGCAAGGTAAAATTATGAGTCTTCCGCCACGGTCGCGCCAGACAACTTTTTCTGCGCAATCGAGTTCTTATTCGGGTATGGGTGATCTGCTGGCAGGCCGGCGGAAGCAGTCGATTCTGGTGGTGGACGACAATCTGGTGAACGCCGCTCTGCTGAAGGAACTGCTTGCGAGCCGCGGCTACTCAACGATTGCGGTACAAAGCGCGGCGGCGGCGGAGGTGGAAATCCTGCGCGAGGCTCCGGACCTGATTTTGCTCGACGTGGTCATGCCCGGCAAGAGCGGCTACGAACTGTGCCGCGAACTCAAAGGGGATTCCAAGACGCGGCTGATTCCGATCGTCATGATTACCGGGCTGAGCGATCGAGAAGACCGCCTGAAGGGAATTGAAGCGGGCGCCGACGATTTTCTGACCAAGCCGATCAGTTCCGAGGAATTATTCGCGCGCGTGAGTTCGTTGCTGAAGTTGAAGGAATTCACCGACGAACTGGAGACGGCGGATTCGGTGCTGTGCACGCTGGGGTTGAGTGTGGAGGCGCGCGACCCTTACACCGAAGGCCACTGTGAGCGGTTGGCGCGCAATGCCACGGATCTGGGGCGTTTTCTCGGGGTGGATGAAGAAAGTATTGTGGCTCTGCAGCGGGGCGGCTATCTGCACGACCTGGGAAAGATCGCGGTGCCGGATGAAATCCTGAAGAAAGGCAGCGATCTGACGCCGGCGGAGTGGGAGATCATGAAGCAGCATCCGGTGACCGGCGAAACGATTTGCCGTCCGCTGAAGTCGTTGCGGCTGGTGCTTCCGATCATCCGGCATCATCACGAGCACTCGGACGGCAGCGGCTATCCGGATGGGCTTCGGGCGGCCGAGATACCGCTTCTGCCGCGCATTCTGCAGGTGGTGGACATTTACGATGCGTTGCGCACGGCGCGTCCGTATAAACCAGCGCTCGGCCACGAGCAGGCGGCGGTGACCATGCGCGACGAGGCGCGAAGCGGACTCTGGGATGAAGAGTTGGTCTCGGAGTTCTTCGGCATGCTCGACAAGCGGCGGCAAGCGGCGTAGCCTGCTCGGACAATGTCGGGCGGCGGCTGAAGCTGCTTGTATGGCGGATTTCGACGGCATGGCTGAAGCCATGCGCCTTCAAAACATCTACGGGTAACCTATTGACCTACAGTTTCGTCATTCCCGCCTATAACGAAAGCGCGCGCATCCGGCCCACGCTCGATGAGCTTCTCCGCTATACGCAGGAACAAAACTGGGACGTGGAAATTTTGGTTGTGAACGACGGATCGAGCGACGATACGGCGCAAATCGCGCGGGAGTACGGGAAGTTGCATTCGCAGGTTCTGCTGGTGGAGAACCCCGGGAACCGCGGCAAAGGTTACAGTGTGCGCAATGGGATGCTGCATGCGCGCGGCGATATTTGCCTGTTCACGGATGCCGACCTTTCTTCACCGGTGACGGAGGCGCAGAAACTGTTCGACGCGATCGGCCGAGGCGCAGACATCGCGATCGGGTCGCGCTGGCTGCGGGCGGAACTGCAGACCGAGCGGCAGCCGCTGTACCGGCAGGCGTTTGGACGCATCTTCAATCTGGCGCTGCGGGTGATTTTGGGGCTGCGTTTCGCGGACACGCAATGCGGATTCAAAGCTTTTCGGCGAGATGCCGCGCAACGGATCTTTCCGCTGCAGAAAATTGAACGCTGGGGATTCGATCCGGAGATTCTGTTTCTGGCCCTGCGCGCGGGATTGCGGGTGGAAGAGGTTCCGGTTCTGTGGGCGCACAGCGAGGGGACGCGGCTGCACCCTTTTCGCGACGGAATGCGAATGTTTGTGGAAGTTTTGCGGATCCGGTGGAATGCGATGACTGGGGAGTACGCGACTGTCACGGTGCCTTCTCCGGGAAAACTGTGAGCGACGGGCGATCTTCGCTCGCCTGCCCGGACGACGGCGTCCGGGTCTACGTGATTGAGAGAGATGCGATCCGCACTACGAGTCGGCTCGATTGTTCGCGGTTGCAGCTAACCGCACGAACTCGGCGATCTGGGCGCCCATTTCTACGGTTGAGACGGTGCGCTCGCCTGGGCGCGCCAGATCGCGGGTGCGGAAGCCTCCCTTCAAGGTTGAGGTGACGCCAGCCTCCACGCACTCCGCTTCCTTGGGTAAATGAAAGGTATGGCGCAGCATCAGGGCTACCGAAAGGATGGCGCCTAACGGATTGGCGATGCCCTTGCCTGCGATGTCGGGAGCCGATCCGTGAACGGGTTCGTAGAGACCGACCGGGCCTCCGATGCTGGCCGAAGCGAGCAGTCCGAGCGATCCCACGATTCCGCCGGCCTGATCGGACAGGATGTCGCCGAACATGTTCTCAGTGAGGATGACATCGAACTCGGCGGGCTTGAGGACCAGCGACATGGCGGCCGAGTCCACGTACATGTGGGAGAGCTGGACATCGGGAAAATCGCCGGCGATGCGGGTGACGACTTCACGCCAGAGACGCGAGCACTCCAGAACATTCGACTTGTCGATGGAGAGCAAACGACGGCGGCGGGTGCGAGCGAGTTGAAATGCGACGCGGGCGATGCGCTCGATCTCGGGCTCGCTGTAGTGCATGGTGTTGAGCGCCTGGCGCGCGCCGGGGTCGCCTTCGATGGAGCGAGGCTGGCCGAAATACAATCCGCCGAGCAGTTCGCGCACGATGAGAATGTTGGTTCCTTTTACGATTTCTTCGCGCAGAGGCGAGCAGGCGGCCAGCGGCGGACAAAAGACAGCGGGACGCAGATTGGCGAAAGCTCCGAGCTCCTGGCGGAGGCGCAACAATCCAGCTTCGGGGCGAAGTTCGCGAGGATTGTGATCGAAGGCCGGATTGCCGACGGCTCCGAGCAGCACGGCCTGTGACGCGAGGCAGGCCTGAATGGTGGCGTCCGGCAAGGGATTGTCGTACTTTGCCAGGGCAACGCCACCGATTTCTTTTTCGTCGAGTTCGAGATCGTGGCCAAAGCCGTCGGCCACTTCTTCCAGAACACAAATGGCTTGGGATGTAACCTCAGGGCCGATTCCATCGCCGGGGAGGGAAGTGACGGTGAGTTGCATGGAGTCCTCGATTCGTTCCGAAGGGATACTACGAGGAAACCTCGCAGTGGTAGCCCGATTTCAAGCCGTTCCACGGTTGTCACTACACGTGCTTGTCACACGTCGTTGTCATACGCCCCAGAGATAGTCTTCCTGCTCGCTGTGATGATCGGTGCGGGGAACCGACACACCGCCGAACCAGTTGGCAGGCGCAGGACAACTTGGCCGGACCTGCGACTGACCGGCGCCGCGGGATACTTGAGCCGGATAAGACTCATTGGGATTGGCTCCGGCGGCAGCAGAGGCGGCGCGCGGGAAAGGCAAAGAGGCCGCGGCGGGCGGAAACTTCTTGCTCTGGACGGCGTCGTCGCTGTTGCTGACGTTGACGCCGCCTCTGCTCACATCTTGGATCAGTTCGAGCAAATGGCTGTCCTGAACTTTTTTGATGCGGTCGGCAAGAACCACAAATTTGCGATAAATCTCATCGAGTTCGCGGCGCTCAAACTTGTGTCCCAGTTGCTCGCAGCGCAGGGCCAGCGCGTGGCGGCCCGAGTGCTTGCCCAGCACCAGCCGAGAATCGGGCACGCCCACCGATTGGGGCGTCATGATTTCGTAGGTCAGCGGATTCTTGAGCATGCCATCCTGGTGAATTCCGGCCTCGTGCGCAAACGCGTTGCGGCCGGTGATGGCCTTGTTGGGCTGCACGGGGACCCGGGTGATCTCCGCCAACATCTGGCTGGCAGGATACAGGTGCTCGCTGGCGACCGCGGTTTCGTAACGATAGCGGTCGGGGCGGACCCGCATGGCCATGACAATTTCTTCCAGAGACGCATTGCCGGCGCGTTCGCCGATGCCGTTGATGGTGCACTCCACCTGGCGCGCGCCCTGCTGTACTCCGGCGAGCGAGTTCGCGACCGCCAAGCCGAGGTCGTTGTGGCAGTGCGTGGAGATCGTTACTTCGCCGATGCCCGCGACTTTTTCACGCAGCGTGCGGATGAGATTTCCGTATTCCTCGGGCATGGTGTAGCCGACAGTATCGGGAATGTTGACGGTGGTCGCGCCGGCTGCGATCACCGCTTCGACAACCTGGCAGAGAAACGCGACGTCCGTGCGGGTGGCGTCTTCGGGCGAGAATTCAACGTCAGAGCACAAAGTCTTCGCGTGCCGGACCGCGTCCCGCGCCTGCTCCAGGCACTGCTCACGCGTGATGCGCAGCTTGTATTTCAGATGAATGTCGGAGGTTGCGAGAAAAACGTGGATGCGTGGGCGTGCGGCTCCCTGGAATGCCTGCCAGGCGCGATCCACGTCGCCTTTACAAGCGCGAGCCAGGCCAGCGATGATGGGGCGCCGCACCAAAGCCGCGATGCGTTGCACGGCTTCGAAGTCGCCGTCAGAGGCGATGGGGAATCCGGCCTCGATTACGTCGACGCCGAGGCGGTCGAGTTGCTGGGCGAGGTGCAGCTTTTCCTGCACGTTCATGCTGCAGCCCGGCGATTGCTCGCCGTCACGAAGCGTGGTGTCGAAGATGGTGATGCGCGGACGATCCATTGATTTCGTACCTCCGGGAAGATTGCTTCTCTACTCTATCGGTCGATTGGTGTAAAAGAAAAGTTTATTATATTTACAGTAACATTAGCGTTGATGATAGTATTAGACAAGCTTATGCAAAGTCTGTGATTGATAAAAGAGATGTCAGCTGTCAGCTATCAGTTCTTAGGCTGTCTGATCTTAGGTTTCAGGCCCCAGCCTCGGGCGCTTGAGGTCTGAAACCTTGGGCTTGAAGAACTGAAAACTGATAGCTGAAATCTGAGAGCTGAACCCATGGACCTATCGCAACTCGAAGTCTTCCTCGCGGTGGCCCGCGAACGGCGGTTTTCGCGGGCGGCCGAAAAACTGTTTCGCACGCAATCGGCGGTCAGCCAGACCATCCGGAAACTTGAACTGGAGATCGGCGAACCGCTGTTCGACCGTTCTTCGCGCGAGGGCGTGCTCACCGACGCCGGGCGTGTTTTGCAGGAATACGCCGAGAAGTTGCTCAACCTGCGGCAGGACGCGCAGACGGCGCTAGTAGAGATGCGCGAGCTGCAGAAGGGCCAGTTGGCGATCGCCGCCAATGAATTTACCGCGCTCTATCTGTTGCCGGTGCTGGCTGAGTTTCGCCGCCTGCATCCCATGATCAAGATCACGGTACGGCGTTCGCTCGGCAGTCACATTCCCGACGATGTGCTCAAGCACAACGTGGAATTTGGCGTGCTTTCTTACGATCCGCAGGAACCGCAGTTGCGCACGGCGGTGGTTTATCTGGACGAGTTGGTATTTGTCGTTCCTCCGGGCCATCCGCTGGCCTCGGCGGGCGAAGTCAGCGTTCGGCAACTGGGCGCGGAGTCGTTCGTGGCCCACATCGTCGCGTCCCCTTATCGCGATAAAGTGATTGAAGCGTTCCGCCGTCACAAGACTCCGTTGCACATGGACGTGGAACTGCCGACGCTGCAAGCCATCAAGCGCTTCGTGTGCATGGGGAACGGGGTGGCGCTCGTACCCGAGATCAGCGTGGAAAGCGAGATCAACCGCGGAGACCTGGTGCGTGTTCCGGTGCGCGATCTACATTTTCAGCGCAAGCTGCGGCTGGTGTACCGGCAAGAATCGACGCTGTCTCACGCGGGAAGAGCTTTTTTGAAAGTGGCGGAGCAGGTGGCAAAGGACAGAGGCGGGCGTTATCGCTTCCATCGAGAAAAGTAGCGCCTATTCGGACTGTGCTTCTTCCTGAACTATCCCTGCGCAAGAGCGCCGCTACTTCGAGGAGTCTTTTCGCCGGGGTGAGTCCACAGCAGAGACTAGGGGTCGCCGTAACGGCACGATCGCGCCTTTGGACGGATCGGCGGCGGCTGAGGCCCGCGCCAGCACCTCGTGCTGGATGTACTGCACGAACTCCTGGATCTGGCGCTGCATTTCTTCCATGCGCTCGCGCATTTGCAGAATGATGGCGATGCCGCTGATGTTGACGCCGAGATCGCGCGCCAGCGACAGGATGAACTCGAGCCGTTGCAAATCTTCGTCGGTATAGAGCCGGGTGTTGCCTTCGGTGCGGCTCGGCTTGAGCAGCCCTTCGCGCTCGTAGAGACGCAAGGTCTGGGGGTGAATTTCATACATCTCGGCCACCGCCGAGATCATGTACGCGCCCTTGGATTTACGCTTGGTCATCGCGTCGGTACGCTCACAATCATTCTACTGCGCGGCCTGCTGTTTCACCGCCGAGACGCCAAGAGGGCGGAGGGAATTAATAGGTGCAAACAAAGTTGTCGTGGATGACTCGATTCTCGATGACAATGATTAGACCTTGCTCCACAGCTCTTCGCGCGGGTCTTCGGGATTGAGCTTGGCCAACTCCCGCAACAGTTCTTTCGTCTTTTCGTCGCGCGGCATGGGGACGGTGATCTTTACATCTACGATCTCATCTCCGCGGACGCCATCTTTTGTTGCCGAGGGCACGCCTTTTTCGCGCAGACGCAGCTTCTGGCCGGACTGCGTTCCCGGAGGAATCTTCAACATGCTGCGGCCGTCGATGGTGGGCACTTCGATTTTCGATCCGAGCGCCGCTTCTACCGCCGTCACGGGCACCGTGATGTGGATGTCGTCGCCCTCGCGGTGGAATAGCGGGTGCTCTCCGATGCGGATGATGACGTAGAGATCGCCGACGCCGCCTCCCCGCAGGCCGGCGTTGCCTTTGCCCGCGATCCGAATGCGCTGCCCGTCTCGGGTTCCGGCCTTGATGCGGATCTCGAGCGGATCGGTGCGCTCGACGCTGCCTTCGCCGTGGCAGACGGGGCAGGTCGAAACATTCTTTCCCGTTCCATGGCATCGCGGGCAGGTGACGTTGAATTTCATCCGTCCGCCCATCTGTTCGATTGTTCCCTTGCCATGACACTGCGGACATTGCCCCGGAGCTTCGATGGAGCCATTGCCGTGGCAATTGCCGCAGACATCGCGCCGGGCGATATTGAGCTTCATCACGCCGCCACGGATCGCCGTCCAGAACGGCACGTTGACCTGGTACTCAAGATCGCTGCCTGGCTCCGGGCCTGCCTCGGCGGCCTCACCGCGCCCGCCGCCAGTGAAAATGCTGGAGAAGATATCGCGGAACCCGCCGGTCGAGCCGCTGGATCCCTTCCGTCCGCCAGCGCGCGCGCCTTCGAACAGATCGGAAAAGTCAAAGCCGCCGAAATCAACGTTGCTTTGTCCACTGGGATGGCGGGCTCCCGGGAAGCCTCCGCCAAAGTCGCCGGGGCCGGGGCCGGCCCCAGGCTGTCCGCCGCCGCGCGCGTAGGCTTCGGCCGTCGCCGCATCGATGTTGTCGGAGTAGAACCCGAGCTGGTCGTAAATCTTCCGCTTCTTGGGATCGCTGAGGACGTCGTTGGCCTCGGAAAGAGTCTTAAACTTTTCTTCCGCCGTTTTGTCGCCAGGATTGACGTCGGGATGATACTTGCGCGCAAGTTTGCGGAACGCCTTGCGGATGTCGTCGGTGGACGCGGACTTCTTGACGCCGAGAACGCCGTAATAGTCTTTGGTTTGGGTGGCCATGTCAGCCGTCAGCACTCAGCCATCAGCATTCAGCCTTACATTGTAGCGCGTGCGTGATGGCGTCCTTCGGCTCCGCTTAGGATGGCACGCTTTGAATCGTTGCTCATGAATCGGAATTCTGAGAACTGGTTCCTCAGTTCACCACTTCCTTCGCTTGCTCGTCCACCGACATGGTGAACGCCTCAAAGGGCGCGGTGTCCATCGACACGGGAATCCGCTGCACTCCCGTCGCGGTCGGCGCGTAGCAATACCAGCGTCCTTCTTCCGGGACGAAGTTCACAAAAAACATCTGTCCATTGACTTCGAATCTCAATTCGCGTCCTCTTTCCCAATCCCAAGGATCTTGTCATCCCGAGCGAACCGAGAGATCTGCATCTTGCCGCGAACTGCAGATCCCTCGGTTCGCTCGGGATGACAACAATAACTATTCCAATGCGGCCTGGGGCAACGAATGTGCCACCAGCCGCCGAAAGCTAAAAGCCAAGAGCTAATAGCCAAGCTTACTTCTTCTCTTCCACATCCACGTACTCGGCGTCGATTACGCCTTCGTCTTTCTTCTTGGCCTCACCGTTTCCGCCGGGAGCTGCACCTGGCGCTGGTCCCGCGCCGCCCGCGCCCGGCGCCGCGCCGGGAGTTGCCTGCGTTGCCTTGTACATCTGCTCCGCCAGCTTGTGCGACGCCGTGGTTAACCGCTCACGCGCCGAATCCATCTGCGGTTTGTCGCCGCTTTCGATGGCCTTCTTCGCGTCCGCCAGCGCGTTCTCCACGTCGCCGCGCTCGGTGCCCGAGATCTTGTCGCCATGCTCCTTCAGCATTTTCTCGATGTTGTAAACCATCGAGTCGAGCTGATTCTTGGCCTCGATTTCGTCGCGCCGCGCCTTGTCTTCGGCCGAGTGCGCATCGGCTTCCTTGGCCATGCGCTCGACCTCTTCCTTCGACAAACCCGAAGACGACGTGATCGTGATCTTCTGATCCTTGCCCGTGGCCATATCTTTCGCGGTTACGTTCAGGATGCCGTTCGCGTCAATGTCAAACGTCACTTCAATCTGCGGTACTCCCCGAGGCGCCGGCGGCAATCCGGTCAAATGGAACTTGCCCAGCGTGCGGTTCTGCGCCGCCAGTGGACGCTCGCCCTGCAGCACATGCACTTCAACCGAAGTCTGACTGTCGGCTGCCGTCGAAAACGTTTCCGTCTTCTTCGTCGGAATCGTCGTGTTGCGCGGGATCATCCCCGTCGCAACCCCGCCCAGCGTTTCGATCGACAACGTCAGCGGAGTCACGTCCAAGAGCAGCAGGTCTTTCACCTCGCCCTTGAGCACGCCGCCCTGAATCGCCGCGCCAATTGCTACAACTTCATCCGGGTTCACGCCTTTGTGGCCTTCGCGTCCAAACAGTTCTTTTACGATCTGCTGAATGCGAGGCATGCGCGTCTGTCCGCCGACCAGCACCACTTCGTTAATTTTGCTGGCATCGATACCCGCATCTTTCATGCACTGCTTGCAGGGGCCGACCGAGCGCTGCAAAATGTCTTCGATCATGGTTTCGAGCTTGGCCCGGGTCAGTTTTTTCACCAGGTGCTTCGGCCCGGAGGCGTCCGCCGTAATGAACGGCAGGTTGATCTCGTGCTCCATGGTGGTCGAAAGCTCGATCTTCGCGCGCTCCGCCGCGTCGCGCAGACGCTGCAGAGCCATCTCGTTGCCCTTGCCGCGCAGGTCGAGGCCCTCGTCTTTCTTGAACTCGTCAATCAGCCAATCGACCAGCCGCTGATCGATGTTGTCGCCGCCCAGGTGCGTGTCGCCATTCGTGGCTTTCACTTCGATCACGCCTTCGCCGACTTCGAGGATCGAAATATCGAACGTGCCGCCGCCGAAGTCGTAGACGGCGATGGTCTCGTCCTTGCCCTTATCGAGCCCGTAGGCCAGCGCGGCCGCGGTCGGCTCATTGATGATTCGCTTCACCTCGAGCCCCGCGATTCGTCCGGCATCTTTGGTAGCCTGCCGCTGCGCGTCGTTGAAATACGCCGGCACGGTGATGACCGCCTCGGTGACTTTTTCGCCGAGATAGTCTTCCGCCGACTTCTTCAGTTTTTGCAGGATCATCGCGGAGATTTCTGGCGGCGTGAACCGCTTGCCCTGCGCGATGATCACGACGTTGTCGCCGTCCCGCTCGACCTTGTATGGGACCATTTTCAGTTCTTCGCTGACCTCGTCGTAGCGGCGTCCCATGAACCGCTTGATCGAGTACACGGTGTTCTCAGGGTTGGTGATGGCCTGCCGTTTGGCGACCTGCCCTACCAGCCGTTCCCCGGTTTTGGTGAAGCCGACGACCGAAGGCGTGGTCCGGCCACCTTCTTCGTTCGCGATAACCTTGGGCTCTCCGCCCTCCATAACCGCCACGCAGGAGTTGGTGGTGCCAAGGTCAATTCCGATAATCTTTCCCATAACGCTCCTCCGAAATAGATAAGTGCTTTACAATCAGTGCGATGATGATTACGTTCTGGTTTATGCTATAACCTGAGCGAATCATTGTCAAGGTTTAGATGCTAGGAAATGGTGGGTGGATGCGGGCTTAATCTCAGCCGCCGCTCTCGACGACTGACAGAATCCACAGCGGCTCGGGGCGGTCGGTGTGGTCTTTGTTCACGGCTGCAGTGGGCGCACGCAGTACGGTGTCCCCGCAATTTGTTCCCAGCCGGTGGGCGCTCCTGGCGGGAAGGGCGGACACGATGTCACCACCAGTTTTGCACGGGTTCGTGCAAAGATGTCATACACCTGTTGTTGCACTTCCTGGGGAGCGTCCCAGAACTCTCTGGAGCCGTGGTTCATGTCCATAATCTCAGCGACGATCCGTAGCTTCGCCAGATGGGCCCAAAACGCTCCGGTGCCGTCGGCGATGACTGCGACCTTGTCCCCGGGTTGAGCACCCATGCGCCGAAGCTGCTCGGCGGCAACGACGTCCCGCCACGCCGATTCCGGACCGGTTCCCGGGATCGCCATATGGTTCATGGCAACGCGAACCGTGTAGTCCGCCGTGCCCATCGCCATCACTAGAAATACCGCAAAAGCGACGCAGGCGCCGCTCTTCTGAACCTCCGGGCGAAGTCGCACGGCCGCAATCAAGGCGAGATACAAAACCAGAACAAAGCCCCCCAAGTAACGATCGTTTTCAACCAGAGGAAGGAAAAGCCCCATGTCGGCAATCGAAATCGCGATGAGTGGCCACAACTTGCGCAAGCTGGCCAGCCATAGCTGTCCACTGAGCAGCGCGAGCGCGGTCAACCCGGCGACCAGTTCCGGCCGGGCGCGAAGCAACAGTCGGATTTCGCTCGGGACTGTGCCCGCAAGCACTTCCATTTGAGGTCTTAACTTGAAATGCCACTGCAGCCCCTCATTCCAATACGAAGGGTCGGTCCACGGCGGATAAGTACCGGCCACTGGACCGTCGAACTCAAAAAGCGGAGGGTACCGCAGCAGTTGCCGCGTCGGATGAACGGGTACTCCACTGCCGGGAACTTCTCCCTGCCAATTTCTCGAAAACGTTCGGGGAGATACGAACCACGCATAGTTCATCTTCCCCGAATCGCCGAACGTAAACCGGCCCTTCTGGTGAGATAGCAAGAAGATCAATGGAGCGGAGGCGCACAGAAAGGCCAGAGCGGCTACCGCCGCCCCCGCGTCCCCAACCTGGCCTCGAGCGTTTCCACAAATAACCTGCGCCGAGAGTCACAAAGCCGAGTGGGAACAATATGGTTTTCGTCCAGTATCCAATTCCGAGGATGAGGCCAAACAACGCGAACCTCAAAAGCCGGTCGCCCTGCCGGAGGCGCAACAGCATTCCCGCCGTCAGGCAGGAGCAAGCCATCACGGCTAAATCCGGTGAGACACCATACAACGTCTCCACTTCCAGAGCAGTCCACAAAAATATGGGATACGCCAGGAGAACTAGCGCCCACTCCGGCAAAGCTTGCCCGCCATTGGGCGCTCCGTCAGAAGTTCGTTCCCTAACGAACGCGAGCAACGCGCGCAATAGAAAGCGAAAAGCGAACAATGCGACGACAAAGACCCCAAAGTTGACCAGGTGAACCAGAGGAAATTCCCACTTCGGCGAAGGCTTCGCCAACCCAACCACGAGCCCAAGTGCCCATGGATACAGAGGGCTCCAATGTGCATTGACGGCATTCGCCCAATCGCGACGAAAGAACGAGTTGCCCACATCCAGGTAAGACATGCCATCCGGATTCATCGAGTAGCGGCCCACCCACGCATGCACGAGCCCAAGACCGATGCTCACAAACATGAGACCGCGTTCCAGCGGAAGTCGGGCGAAAAGACGATTTAGCGTCACGATTGAGGTAACCGCCTCTCGATTATGGGAAGGAAACTATCGGCCAGTGTCACCGGGTCTATCGTAATACAAACGCATCCTGCTAGCCTCTTGGAACCGTGCGCGTTTGCCGCTGAAGTCTGCCGTTCTATGTTGTGACCTCGACCATCTCGATTTCATCGAGCACTCAAAGTAACGTCGAGTGGAACACAAAAAATCGCTTGGCGCAGACGAGCTAACAGTCAGCCCGATCCAGTTACCGCTTGGTTAAAATCTCAGCCGCCGCTCTCAACGACCGACAGAATATCCATAGGCTCGGGGCGATCCGTGTAGCCTTCGTTCGTGGAGGCGAACAGGATGGTGCTGTCGAAGAGCAGTTGCCAGTGGCCAGTTGTCAGTAAAATCCCAAGCGGCTCAGGCACTCACCACTGACCACTGCCTCTACATTCCGGGGAACTTCATCCCCGCCATTCGCCGCGCGAAACTCGGCTTGCCCATTTGCTTGAACATTTTTTTCATCTGGGCATACTGGCGGAGCAGGTTGTTGACTTCCTGCACGCTGGTGCCGGAGCCGCGGGCGATGCGCTTGCGGCGGCTGCCGTTGATGGCTTCGTGATGGTTGCGCTCGTATCCGGTCATCGAATTGATGATGGCCTCGACCCGGTTGATCTGTTTTTCGTCAACCCTGTCGGCGGCTTTCTGCATACCGGAAAACGCGCCGATGCTGGGCAACATACCCATCAGACTTTGCAGCGATCCCATCTTGCGAACTTGCCGCAACTGGTCGCGGAAATCTTCGAGCGAAAAGCCGTCGCCAGCAAGGACTTTGGAGGCAAGTTCGTTGGCCTTCTTCTTGTCGATCTGCGACTCGGCTTTTTCGATAAGCGAGAGGATGTCGCCCATGCCGAGAATGCGCGAGACGATGCGGTCGGGATGGAAGGGCTCGAGCGCGTCGTATTTTTCGCCGACGCCGATGAACTTGATGGGCTGTCCGGTGACCTGGCGAATAGAGAGCGCCGCGCCCCCGCGCGCGTCGCCGTCCATCTTAGTAAGTACGACGCCGGTGAGCGTGAGCTTCTTATGGAACTCGTCGGCCGAGCGGACGGCGTCTTGTCCAGTCATCGAATCGGCGACGAACAAAATTTCCTGCGGATTGAGCAGGCGCTTGAGCGACTGCATCTCTTCCATGAGCTGGTCGTCGATGTGTAGACGGCCGGCGGTGTCGACGATGAGCACGTCGCAGCCAGTGTTGATGGCCTCGCGGCGCGCTTCTTTGGCGAGGCGCTCGACGGTCGCCGTGTTCGCTTCGCCGACCTCGCCTTCGTAAAGGTTGGCCTTGATCGCCGCCGCCACGACTTTCAGTTGCTCGCGCGCGGCAGGGCGGTAGACGTCGACCGAGACGAGCAAAGGCCGGTGTCCGCCATTCTTGAGCCAGTTGGCGAGCTTACCGGAGGTCGTGGTTTTGCCGGAGCCTTGCAGCCCCGCCATGAGCACGACAGTCGGCGGCTGCGAGGCAAACTTTAATTTAGCCGTATCTTTGCCAAGCGTCGCGACCAGTTCGTCGCGGACGATCTTGATGACCTGCTCGCCCGGCGAGAGCGCGGTCAGCACTTCCTGGCCGACGGCCTTGGCCTGTATGCGGTCGATGAGGTCTTTGACGACTTTGAAGTTGACGTCGGCTTCAAGCAGCGCCAGACGAATCTGTTTCAGCGCCTCGGAGATGTTCTCTTCCGTGAGGACGGCTTGCCCGCGAAGAGACTTGAAGGCGCGCTGGAGTTTTTCCTGGAGATTCTCGAACATAGCCTAAGCAGCTATTTTAGCAGCCGCGACGGAGCGAGAGTCGCTGGTCGTTTGTCGGCGGTCGTTCGCGGTTCGCCGTTCGCAAAATCCTCGGTGTCATCCTGCGCGAAGCGAAGGACCTATGCAGTTTGGTAATGTCGAGAAAGCCGGCACGAGGACTTGCCGCCGGCTTCCCTTCACTCCACCTTCGGACGCGCCATTTCAAACCGCTGCGTGGTTCGCGTGTACTGGATGCCGCCCATGCGTCCGATTAGATCGAGCGAGTTGCGGTCCAGGCGTCCATCTTTCATGTGCCGCTCGTCGATGTGAACCGAGACGATTTCACCGATCACCAGGCTGCCGCCTTCGGGGCCGGGATTGAAGTCGAGAATCTGATGCAGCTTGCATTCAAAGCTGACGGGAGACTCGGCCACGCGCCGCGGCCGCACGATTTTCGAAGGCGCTGAGGCGAGTTTCGCCACTTCGAACTCGTTGATGGACGCGTCATATTCACCGCTGGTCAGGTTCATGGCCTCGGCCAGTTCGAAGGTGACCACGTTGATCACGAACTCTCCGGTCTCGCGAATGTTGCGCAGTGTGTCTTTAGATTGTCCGGCGGGCTGACCAGCGACCGGTGCAGCGGAATCTCCTGCCGCTGCTCCCGATTTCTTCGGCAAGCGCATCGACGGCGCAAACGCCAGCAGCGGAGGATTGGCGCATACGGCGTTGAAAAACGAAAAGGGCGCGAGGTTGGGTTGTCCGGAAGCGCTGAGGCTCGAGACCCAAGCGATCGGCCGCGGCGCCACGGCGCTGATCAGAATGTGATAGAACTCACGGTGCGCAAGCTGCGAAGGGATGACGTCCATGCGTCGAGTATATCTGTTAGTGGGCGCCCCACATCTCGCGCTTTTCGAGATGTGGGCCCGTCGATTGCCTTGAGCGCGTGCGGGTGAATGGGCGCTGTCTACAACATCACTTCTGCATCACTTCTTTCGCCGCGACCACGGTGTTGCAGTGAATCGTGATTGTGTCTTCGAGCTTTCGGGCGTAACCGCCGGCGAGGGTGACCATTACGGGGATGCCGCGGGCTTTGGCGGCGCGAAAGACGAGTTCGTCGCGCTTCTTCAATCCGCCGATGGTGAGCGAGAGGCCGCCGAGCTGGTCTTCGCGATAGGGATCGGCTCCGGCAAGGTAACAGAGCAACTCCGGGTTGAACTGGCGCAGGCCGGAGCCGAGCGCGTTGTCGAGCCAGGCGAGATAGTCATCGTCGCCAATTTCGTCGGGAAGATCGATGTCAATCGAAGACGGAGGTTTCCACGCCGGATAGTTATTTTCCTGGTGGAGCGAGATGGTGAAGACGTCTCCGGCGTGGCCGCTGTGCATCCTTGTTTTGGCTGCGGCTTTAGCCGGGATATTTCCTGAAAAAGCCGGATTCATCGGGGCGTTTGGCACTGGCGGCAGCGGCCCGCTGGCCGTGCGTGCGCCGGCAAAAATCGCGGCCGTGCCATTGCCTTGATGCACGTCGCAATCGACGGTTATCGCCCTGTGAATCTTGCCGTCGCGCTGCATGCGGCGGATGGCGATGGCCACATCGTGGATCAAGCAGAAGCCCTCGCCATGATCCGGGAAAGCGTGATGGAATCCTCCTCCGATGCTGATGGCCATGCCGTCGTTGAGGGCATGATCGGCGGCCAAAATGGAGCCGCCCGCGTTAAGCCAGAAGGCGCGCACTAACTCCGGCGAGTACGGGACTTCGAGCTCTAACTGTTCGCGCGCGCTGAGCGTGCCTGTCTTCAATTTCTCGACGTACTGCGGAGTGTGTACGAGCAGCACGTCCCGGTCGGTTGCCGGAGAAGGAACGACAAAATCGGAAGGCGCGGCGATTCCGGAGGCGAGCAGGCGGTCATGAATGCGCTTGTATTTTTCGGCGGGGAAAACATGGGAGCCGATGGGCAGGTAGTAGTCGTCGCTGTAAACGAGCTTGAAGGGCAGCATTCAGCACTCAGCATTCAGCACTCAGCGGGGCGAGAGCCGAAAACTTCATATCATACGCGATTGGGCTAAGTTTGGAGCGTCGTTCGCTCAGGAGCCGCAATCCGCTATTCGTCCCCGGCCCCCGATCTTCCACAACTGTTAAACTTGGCCGGGTGACTCCGAAAAAGAAATCGCCGCCGCAAGCGAGTGTTGCGCCTGGGCCTACGCCCCTCTCCGCTGAGGGCAAGGGCCGGATTTTCCTGATCGATACGATGTCGTTCATTTTTCGCGCCTATCACGCGATGGCGCGGCAGCGGCCGATGTCCACCAAGACGGGAGTTCCGACAGCAGCGACTTATGTGTTCGTCAACATGCTGCGGAAGCTGCGGGAGGACTTTTCGCCCGAGTATCTGGCGGCGGTGTTCGATGTGGGCGCGCCAACGATCCGCAATCAGCAGGCGGAAGCGATCACCACGATCCGCAAGTTCGACATCAAGACGCAGACCTTCAAGGAAGCGGAGTATGGCGGCTACAAGGCGAACCGCGCCGAGATGCCGCCGGACCTGGCGCAGCAGATTCCGTATATTCGGCGGGCGCTGGAGGGATATCGCATCCCAATTTTGCAGCTCGAAGGTTACGAAGCCGACGATGTGATCGGAACGTTGGCCCGGAAAGCGGCGACGGAATCGTATCCGGTGTTTGTGGTTTCGAGCGATAAAGACATGCTGCAGTTGGTGAACGACAAGGTGCAAGTGCTGAATCCGCCGAAGGACAACCTGATTTGCGATGCGGCGAAAGTCGAGGAGATTCTTGGAGTGCCTCCGTCGAAGGTGGTGGATGTGATGGCGCTGCGCGGCGACGCGGTGGACAACATTCCGGGGGCGCCGGGGATCGGCGACAAGGGGTCGGTGGAACTTATTCGGCGCTTTGGCAGCGTGGAACAGGCGCTGGAACGCGCCGCCGAAGTGGAGAAGAAGACGTATCGGGAATCGTTGCAGAATAATCGCGACAACATCCTGCACAGTAAACGACTGGTGACGATTGATACCGGCGTTGCGGTCGAGCTGGATGTTGCGGCGATGAAAGCGGGCGAGCCGGACGTTGAATCTCTGCGCGCGCTGTTTGCCGAGCTCGAATTTACGTCGTTGCTGAAGGAACTGCTTACCGTAGTTGAAGTGAAGGCGGGCGACTACCGGGAAATCAAGTCGAAGGCTGAATTCGAGGATTATTTGAGGGGCTTGGGCGAGGGGGTGCCGCTCGCGCTGGCAATTCCGACAGAGCACACGGAGAGCGTTCACACCGAGAGCACTGCGGAAGAAGACGAGGTGCCTCAGCCGGCGCAGCCGGGGTTTCTGGCTTTGCAGCCCGCGGACGCGGAGGATCAGAGTGCCGGTGTAAAGCGCATCGCCGTTTCGAATGCGCCAGGGGCTGGGGTGATGGTGACGCTGGAAAACAGAGCGCTCGCCGATCGAGTGAAGGGCATGCTCGAAGATGCCGCTCTGCCGAAGACGGTCCACGATCTCAAGTCGGCGTTGCACTTTTTCGGCGAGCAGGGAATTACGCTGGCGGGAGTGAAGCATGATCCGATGCTGTATTCCTACCTGCTCGATCCGACTTACTCATCGCATTCGTTGCCGGAGGTTGCCCTGCGGAGATTCAACTTGAAGCTGAGCGGCAACCTGGCGGAAGCGGCGGATATGACGGGTAGGCTGGCGAGCGCGCTCCGCAAAGAAGTCGACGACCAGGGACTGACCTCGGTGTACGAGGAGATCGATGCGCCGCTCGTGCCAGTGCTGGCGCGCATGGAAGACGTCGGAGTGAAGATCGATCCGGCGGTGCTGGGGCAGATGTCGGTGAAGTTGCAGCGTGAGGCCGAAGCCAAGGCACGGGACATTTATGAGCGGTGCGGTTTGGAGTTCAATATCAATTCGCCGAAGCAACTCGGGGATGTGCTGTTCAACAAGCTCGGTCTCCCGATGCCGTCGAAATACGGGAAAGGAAAAAAGATTTCGACGACGGTGGATGTATTGGAAGGACTGGCGGCGGATCACGAAGTTCCGCGGCTGGTGCTGGAGTACCGGCAACTTACTAAGTTGAAATCGACTTATGTGGATGCATTGCCCGCGCTGATTCGCGGCCAGAGCGGCCGCGTGCATACGACTTTCGGGCAGACGGGAACAGCAACGGGAAGACTGTCTTCGGCGAATCCGAACCTGCAGAATATTCCGATTCGCACGGAACTTGGGCGAGAGATTAGGGCGGCTTTTATTGGTGAGCCGGGGCACGTACTGCTGGCCGCGGATTACTCGCAGATCGAGCTGCGGCTGCTGGCGCATTTTTCGAAAGACAAGCTGCTGGTGGAAGCGTTCCGGCGCGGCGACGACATTCACACGCTGACCGCGTCGCAGGTGTTTGGCGTGCCGCCGCTGATGGTCACGCCGGACCACCGGCGGCAGGCGAAGGTGGTGAACTTCGGGATTGTTTACGGTTTGTCGGCGTTTGGCCTGTCACAACAGTTGGGAATCACGACCAGCGAGGCGAAGAAATTTATCGATGCCTATTTCGAAAAATATGCCGGCGTCCGCGCGTTTATCGATGCGACGCTCGAGCAGACGCGGCGCGATCGGAAAGCGAAGACGCTGTTCGGGCGCATCCGGCCGATTCCCGATATCGACAGCAAGAACGCCACCCAGCGCGGGTTTGCGGAGCGCACCGCGGTGAACACTCCGCTGCAGGGGACGGCCGCCGACTTGATCAAAGTCGCGATGATACGGATCGATGAGGAAATCCGGAGGCGCGGACTGAAATCGCGGATGACTTTGCAGGTGCACGATGAACTTGTGTTCGAAGTGCCGGAGAGCGAAGTGGACCGAATAAGGCCGCTGGTGCGGGAGCGCATGGAGAACGCGCATGCGCTCGCGGTTCCGCTGGTGGTGGAAATCGGAGTTGGGCCAAACTGGCGGGACATGGAGTAGGAGAACACTTCGAGGAGTGAAGCCCGGCGCTGAGGAAAACTATTTCAGCGTTTTCGTCCCGTTCCGATATACTCTAAGCAACGATCCTCGCAAGCGCCGCATTCGTCGTTGATTCCAGCCGCACGACAATGATTTTCGATTCTGCGGAGGCAGTCGGATGAGTGCAGCTCCATCGCTGGTGTTCGACGAAACGACACAGCGCGTTTTTCCACGGCACCCCATCAACGTACCCTTAGACCTGATCGTATTGCAATCCGGGGTTCCCGAAAATTTGCCTGGGCGCTGCACCGACCTCAGCGAAGCCGGTGTGGGCGCGGTGGTGGCCGGAGAACTGCCCGCGGGCCAACAGGTCGCGGTCGAACTGCGGCTTCCGAATGTTGGCGTTCTCGTTCGAGTGCGCGCATTGGTTCGTTATCAGTCACGTTTCCATTGCGGGCTTGAGTTTGTGGGGCTGTCAGCGGAGCAGCGGGAGATGATCCGGCATTGGGTTTGCCGCTCCGCTGCACAGCCGGATTTCATAGATTTCAGAAAAGAAGATTTCAGAAAAGAAGAGAAAGTTGCAGATGCAAAGACGGAAGCGCCCGTGGTCGCCGCGAAACTGGCTGCTAAGCCAAGACACAGAATTCGCATAGGGCGCCGCGGATTTTATGTGCTGTGCGCTTGCATGCTGGCGCTGGCTGCTCTCGGATGGTGGCAGTGGCAGAGGTCCTGGAACGAGTTGGAAACACACGCGCAGGCTGCGGAGTCGGGGTTCGGAGTCTCTCCTGAAACCGTTTCTCCAGAAATCGTCTCTCCTGAAACCATGGAGAAGCGGATTGTCACGAAGGTCGAGCCGGTTTATCCAGAGGCGGCGCGAACGGCGGGAACCGAAGGGCTGGTGGTGCTGGATGCGGTGATTGCGCCGGATGGCAGCGTGAAGCGCTTGCGTCCTGTGTCGGGGCCCGACCTGCTGGTGCAGTCGGCGACGGAGGCCGTGCAGTCCTGGAAATTCGAGCCGTACCTATCCAGCGGCCAGGCGGTTGAGGTTGAAACTACGATTGCGGTCGAGTTTCGGCTGAATTGACGCGACGCTGCTCGAATTGTCCAGCCTGCTGGAAGGGCACACCAGATCGGTCTTTTGCAGAGATGGCCGGTGCGGAGATGATCGATTTGCTTTTATAGCGAATCCAGAGTTGTTGTGGCTACCGGTAACTGCCGAGCTGTACTCGGCTTGAACGGGCGAGGGCGTCCGTCCCCACACAAACGGAGTGCGGCGCGGATCCAAATCAGGCCGGTACGGTCTGGGTGGGGGCGACAGCTTCGGTGTCGAAAACCGTTGCCAGGCCATGAATTACGGACGCCAGGCGCACGGCCGCGAGGATCGATTCCTCCGATATGCCTTTGTTGCGGAGAACCTGCTCGTGAGAATCGACGCAGAGTCCGCAGCCATTGATCGCCGAGACGGCAGTGCACCAGAGTTCGAAATCGACCGCATCAATGCCGTGGTTGCGCAGAACGTTCATGCGCAAGCGGGCCGGCAGCGTGGCATACTTTGGGTTTTTTGCCAGGTGCTGGAAGCGGTAATAGATATTGTTCATGCCCATGACGGCGGCGGCGCTCTTGGCCGCTTCGAGAGCTTGCGGCGACAGGTGCGAAGCCGCTTCCGCGAGCAAGGTCTGAATCACTTGCGGGTTGCGGGAGGCAATGGCGGATGCAGCCACGGTGCCCCAGATCTGCTGCTCGTTCAGTTCCTGCTGTTGCAGCAGCGACGACAAGTTCAGTTTCAGATCTTTGGCGTACGCGGGCACGGTATCGAGAAGTTCATTCAGAGTCATAGGTTGCTCACACTTATAGCGAATCCAGATTTGTTGTGGCCGCCGGCAACTGCCGAGCTGCGCTCGGCTTGGCCCCTTCGACTGCGCTCAGGGCAGGCTCGCGAGGGCGCCCGTCCCTACACGAGCGTCCTGCCTGAGTTTGAACGTCGAGAATTTGGACGTCGATTCTTATACGACGAGTGTCGGTTCGCCCTTCTTCCAGTTGCAGGGGCAGAGTTCGTCGGTCTGCAATGCATCGAGCACGCGGAGAACTTCCTGCGGATTGCGTCCGACGGAGAGGTCGGTCACCATCACGAAACGGATGACACCCTCGGGATCGACGATGAAGGTGGCGCGCTGCGCGACGCCTGCTTTGGGATCGAGAATGCCGAGCGCTTCCGAGAGATCGCGTTTGATGTCCGCCAGCATGGGGAACGGCAGGTTGTGCAGGTCTTCGTGGTGAACGCGCCAGGCGCGGTGCACGAATTCGGAGTCGGTGCTGCCGCCGAGGATTTGCGCGTCGCGATCCAGAAATTCCTTGTTCAGCTTGCCGAACGCTGCGATTTCCGTGGGGCAGACGAAGGTGAAATCCTTGGGCCAGAAGAAATACACCTTCCACTTGCCGGCGTAGTCGAGGTCGGTGATAGTTTTGAACGCTTTGTCGCTATTGTCGGTGCTGACGGTGGCCGTCAGCGAGTATGAGGGGAACGGTTCGCCTACTGCTAGCATTTCGCTTCTCCTAGAGTTGTGATTAATTTAGCAGACTGCAAAAAATCGGTTTGCGACAACCGGCCCCGATAGAGTGTGCGTGAGAACTCGGTCGTCCCTCCGGGACTTGAATCACATTTACTAATCTTTCCCAGCGCTTAAGCGCTGGGCTAAGCTGGTTCGCCCCTCCGAGGCTGGATTCGCGGCTTGCCGCGTCTCCCGCCCGGTGCAAAGGAGACGGGGCAAGCCCCGTCTCTGCAGGCAACCGCTTCGGGCAGAGCCCGACTGCTTTCACTACAAATGGATTCTCGCGACGCCGCGCCGGATGCAGATTCTTTCCGCGGGTAGGGGTCCCTCACTTCGTTCGGGATGACAGAGTTTGAGAGTTTGGGACTTAGAGCGGAACCAGAGTTGCTGTGGCCACCGACGGAAACCGAGCTGCGCTCGGTTGGACGGGCGAGGGCGCCCGTCCCCACACGAGCGGTATTCGGCAACTGTGATTCCGCTCTAATCTCCTTGGTTGAATGTCAGAACGCGTGCGATCTGTTCACTGGGCACATGTTCATTCGGGCTCCAGCCCAGCACGTTGTAATAGGCTCTTTCGATCAAGCGGGCGATTTCGGGCCAGAGATACTGGCCCTGTATGCGCGCGCGTTCCCGGGTTGCGGACTGATGGCGAAGTTCGGGATTGTGGATGAGCAAGTCGAGCATGCGCTCAAGATCTGCCTGGTCACCGCGGTGGAAGGTGAAGCCGGCGCCATCGACCACTTCATTATTTTCGGGGATATCGCTAGTTAAGACGCAGACCCCGGCCGCCATGGCATCGAGAAGAGCCAACGACAGGCCCTCAAGTTCAGACGGAAGCACGAACAGAGCGGCATTGGAGAGAAGCTCTTCGAGATCGCTGCCAGAGACCCAGGGAAGGAAACGGATCTGGTCGGATTCGTGACGGCGCAAGCTCTCGGCGTAGGAATCGGAGTGGCTCGATCCTCCGCTCGACCCCCCGGCGAGGACCAGTTTCATGCCGGTGTGGAGGTTTTCGAAAGCATCGATCAGGAGATGGCAGTTTTTTTCCGGCGAAAAGCGGCCTAAGAAAAGGACGTAGTTGTCCGCGAGGAGATCCCACTCGATCAGTTTCCGGGGCAGCCGCCGGGGCGCCAGCGTGGCTCCGTTGGGGACGTAGATGGTATCGCGCTTGTACTGCTGGCGGTAGTGCTGCTGCAGGGTGCGCGAGACGACCATGGTGGCGTCGGGCGAGGAAACAGCAGCCGCTTCTCCCCAGCGCAGTACGCGCGCCGCAATCCGGCCCCACTTGCCGCGCTGCCAGTCGAGACCCTGCACGGTGACGACAGTCTTCTTCCCGGCAAGCCGCGGAAGAAAAGAGAACAGCGCCGGTCCCAGGCAGTGGTAATGGACGACATCGTAGTCCGACGTCATGGCATGCGCTGTGCTCAACAGAGTATGGACGACCGTTTCCAGGTGCTTGGAGCGGATGGTCGGCAACCGCCGCACGCGCATGCCGTTGTGCGTGTCCATGGGAGGAGTGAAATAGCTGCGGCAATATACGGTGACTTCGTGCCCGAGGCGGGCGAGTTCGTGGCCAGCCTGCTCGTAGTAGGATTCGATGCCGCTGTACTTGGAGACCACACCGCGACCTCCGATGAACGCCACACGGACGCTGCGGCGCGGGCGCGGAGGCTCCGGCGCGGCGGGGAAGGACAGAAGCTTCTTGGTGGATGTGAGCCGGTAATAGAGTTCGAGCAGCTTCTCCACGTGTCGATCGGGGTCGTGATTTGCTTTCACGCGACTGCGAGCTGCGGCGCCCATCTTCTCGATCAGATCGGGGCGGTCGAACAGAAATCCGATGGAATGAGCCAGTTGTTCACGGTCCCCGTCGGCATAAAGGAGGCCGGTGACGCCATGTTGGACGAGTTCGCGCCGCGAACCCAAATCGGAGGCGATGACGGGCCGTCCCCAGGCATAGGACTCCAGAATGGATTTTCCTAAGGTCTCGTAGGCGTGGGACGGAAACACGGAGAAGCTGCAACCGGCGATGAGTTTCTGGAGTTTTTCGCCATGGACCATGCCCGCGAACAGGACTTGGTTCAAGTTCAGTTCTCGCGCCAGCGCCTCGAGCCGGGGACGCTCGGGACCGTCTCCCGCGATGACCAGAGGAACGTGTGGCAGCCGCACCATGGCGCGCAAGAGCTCATAGACGCCTTTCTCTGGAGAGAGCCGGCCGAAGTAGAACAGGTATCCTTTATCGGTGGCGAGGTCTTCGTCGCTGGGCAGAGCCTGGAAGTGGGGCAGGACTTCGATGCGTTGTGCAGGGAATCCGCTGGCGATCAACTTGTTGCGCGCGAATTCGCTGGGAGCCAGGAACATGTCCACGCAGCGTTCGTAAGTTCGCAACCGTTTGTGCAGGTAGGCTTCGGCGGCAAGAACTACGGCGCTGGAACGTGGGCCGGCATAGCAACCTTTCGTGGCGGCGTGGTGGAAAGCGCCGTTACTGCAGAGTTCGCAGGGGCGGCCATCGGCGACAAAATTGTAGGTTGGGCACAAAATCTTGAAATCGTTCAGGTGGTAGAGCACGGGGATAGCCTGGCGCTTCAATTCCCAAAGAATCGATGGCGACAAGTGGTGGTAGATTCCGCGGACATGGGCCAGATCGGGTGAAAAATCGGCAAGGCAACTGCGCATGGCGCGCCGGGCCGATGGTGAATAGAGAGCGTGCGCCGCCATCTTGACCTTCTTCAGCAAACCGGCGTTTGGATCCTTGAAATCAAGATGTGGAATGCGATAGCTGCGGCCTGCGAAAGCGGGAGTACGGCCATGGTCCATGCTGAACAGAGCGGTTTCCTGGCCGCGCCGATCCATCTGATGGATGAGGTCGAAGAGGTACGCTTCAGTGCCGCTGAACGGATAGTCGTATTTGTTGCAATACAGGATGCGCATGGTCACCCTCCGATTGGGGAATGCGGGCCAGGAATTGTTCGGCAAAAGCGCGTAGGTTTCGCTGGCGATTGAAGGAAGCGGCGATGCTGGCCGCGGCCGCGCGCTGGATTCCGGCCATGGAAGCTTTGTGGCCCTGAATCCAACTGACGGCGCTGACGAAATCGGGCAAAGAGCCAGGTTGGTAAAGAAATCCAGTGCGCTGGTGCTCGACCAGTTCGGGAATCCCGGTGATCGCAGGAGCCAGCACGAGCTTTTCGTGAGCCATGGCCTCCATCAGGACCACCAGGATTCCTTCGCTCCTGCTGGTCATGACGACCAGGTCGGCGTAGCGGTAATAGCCTTGAAGGTCGGTGCGAGACACGTGACCGATCAGGTAAACACGTCCTTGGAGCCCCAACGCCGTAATCTGACTTTCGAGAGCGGGGCGCTCCGGCCCCTCGCCGACGATCCAGCAGAGAAAGTCGAGACCTTGGTCGCGAAGCGCGCCGCAGGCCTGGATAAGAAAGCGATGATCCTTCACCCGATGCAGGCGTCCGACGGAGAGGAGACAGAACCGCCGATGTTTCGCTTCGACTTCCGCCGCGGCTGCCAGTGCGGGTGCAGGCCAGGAAAGCACGCGATCGACCCCGAGACGTTGCACCATGATTTTCTCCGCGGGCGTGGAAGGATAGTTGTGGAGAATGTACTGGCGGTTGTAGTCGGAGACGGTTGCACAGAACTGGCAAGCGCGCAGCTTGGTCGAGAGCAGATCCGCGCGCTGCAGCAGATCGGAGCCGTGCAGAGTGAAGCTGAAGCCAATTCCGAGCAGACGCGCAGCGGCTAAGGCCATCCATGATGCGAAGTATCCGTGATGAGCGTGGATGTGCTTGACATTGAGCGGCGCCAGTTGTTCCGCCAGTGCGGCGCCCATCACCGTGTGGCCTAGCGTGCGAATGCGGCGGGACGGCGAGGCTCCGCGCTCCCACAGCACGGGCCGCAACAACTGCCAGAGATTGTGACGATCGGAGGCGAGCCGGCGCGCCGCCCGTACAAGCTCATCGTCGGAAAGCGGCTGAAAAAAGCGCGTCTCTTTCCAGAAACCGCGTTCCGTCAAGCTGAGATCGTTCGGCGAGGCGCGTTTGCCGCTGCAGCAGATCACTCGCGCTCCGCGGCGGCGCAGTTCTGTGATTTCATCCATCACATAAGGTTCGAGGGAGGAAGGAAACTCGTTGGCGATGTAAGCGATGGTGGTCATGCGACGGACTCCTCGGACACGCAGAGCATCCCGGCAACGGTGAACATGAGTCCGATAACAAACTGGTACGCCATGTCGACGAAGAAGGCGTTGAAGAGATAAACGCTGAGCAAGATGGGCCAAACTTTGCGCAGGGAAGCGACGGGGCCGGACTCACCGGGCTGGCCGCGCCAGGCGAGACGGAAGAGGTTGAAGAATAAAATGCCGTACAAGGCCAACCCCGGCACACCAAACTCAACCAGCAAGGCTAGGTAAGTGTTGTGCACATAATAGGTGCGGAGGTGGTAGCCCTCCATAGGGCGGGCAAGCTCGGCGTACATACCGCCTACAGCCCAACCGGTGAATGGCCGCTCCCGGAACATCGCCCACCCGGCGTCGTACACGGCCAGGCGCGCGGCGACCGGACCGTGCTCTCCGGCGCGGTCCCAAAGAGCGGTCCTCAGCGAGTGGTTGCTGAGGCCGATTGCCAGGCCAACCAAGAGACCTGCAATCGCCAACAAGGCGCACACCGCTTGGATACGGCGTTCGATCAGGCGGAATCCGAGAACGAAGGTGGAGACGGCGAACGAAATCCAAACGGCGCGCGTCATCGTGGCGAGCACGGCCAAGGGCAGCGCCAGCCATAGCAACCAGACTACGGCTTGGCGCCTCTGTGGAAGCGCAATGACAAGAATCCCAAGGATGTTCAACGAAACGCCGTTGGCCACCGCCTGGAGAAACGGGCCGCGAGCGCGGTCAGCATGAAAACCAAGGTTTTCGTCAAGAATGAAACGCGGAAAGATGAGTGAGTGGGCGTCCGCGAGGAAGGCAATGGCAATGAATACGAGGTAGGCGAGCGCAAATATGATGAAGATTGCGAAGTGTCTTCGTTGCGATGTGCCTCGGAAGACCAGCACAGCGAGGTGAAACAGAGCAAAGGGGACGATGTACTTACTGGCGATAACGCTCCAGGTTTGCGCGTCGAACGGTTCCCGAAGCGCGCGGAGCACCGCGAGCGCCGTGAGACTGAGCATGGGCAAACTGAGTCCGGCAAAGAATGGGATCTTATCGCGGAGCGCCATAGTACGCAGAGCAACGAAGAAGACCAGGATGCCGAACGCGATTCGGTCGGCGTAAAAAGAAAAGAGGTCTGGCGGGCGAAACAGGAAAATGGTCATCGCGGCCACGTAAAGGATGGAGGGAAAAGCCAATCCCAGGTGAAGGGGGCGAAGCAACAGACCGGCAGCGCGCCAAAGCGGGCTGTCGTCACTGTCCCAAGTTAGGGCGCGGCTGCTCATGGCGAGAGTCAGGCTCCTTCCGGCGCGAACAGCACGCGAACTGTGCTGGCAAGGATGCGCAGGTCCAGGCGCAGACTCCAGTTCTCGATATAGGTGAGATCAAGGTGCATGTTGAGTTCGAACGACGGACAGCCGCGCGC